>Ga0210409_10003993_pt1 | contig 16114 bp, 10 predicted proteins | sample IncBWH17MmetaG_FD_161649 | JGI IMG/M metagenome (GOLD analysis project Ga0210409, IMG submission 161649) | Forest soil microbial communities from Barre Woods Harvard Forest LTER site, Petersham, Massachusetts, United States - Inc-BW-H-17-M | ecosystem: Environmental > Terrestrial > Soil >...
CTCCGCGCGACGATTTCGCCGATGGATTGCCCATCGCGCGGCACATCGTTATCGTTAGCGTCCACTACGCGAATCTCCACGCCGGGAAACGCATACCCGGTCATGGCTTGGCCCACATAGCGCTGCTCGCTATCCCACCCCATACCTAACTTCATGGGAGAAATCGAAAGTGACGGGGACGTTTCCGTCAGCCCGTACCCCGAAAAGCATTCGCAGCCGAGTTTTTCTTCGACCTCGCGAATGAGCGTCGGCGAAGATGCCGCTCCGCCGATGACAATGCGCCGGAGGCTGCTCAAGTTGTAATTAAGGCGCTCCGGGCAATTCACGAGGGCCGTGGCCATGATAGGAACGAGGCTAAAGGAATGGACGCCTTCCTTTTCAATGAGACGGAAGACTTCTTTGGTCTCGAAGCGCTGCATCATGACGTGCTTTCCCCCAAGCAACGTGAGGAAATGTGCGACACCCCAGCCATTCGCGTGGAAGAGTGGAATGGTGTGCAGCTCGACGGCGCCGTTTTCGATGTTAAATCCCAGGCAGACGTTCTGCGCATGGAGGTAAATATTTCTGTGCGTGAGCATCACACCCTTGGGATTTGCACTCGTGCCGCTGGTATAGAAAAGCTCGGCCAGCGAGTTTTCATCGATGGAAGTGATGTCGGCGCGATGAGGCGTGGCCGCCTCGAGAAGATCTTCGTAGTTGCGCGGCGAGAGCCACGAGGCTTCTGGAGCGCCTTCAAGCTGGCAGAATGTTTTTACCCCAGGAATATCCTTGCGAAAAGAATCGACCAAACCAAGAAACTGTTTCTCAACGAAGAGGATTGTGGCTCCGGAATCATTCAGAATGTAGCTCAATTCGCTTGACGCCAGCCGGATATTCAGCGGGAGCAGAACGGCGCCGGCTTCCAGCACGCCGTAATAGGCTTCGAGCAAGCGGTGGCAATTGGTGCTCAGAAAAGCGACGCGATCGGCGGCCTGGACCCCAGCTTCGCGCAGGGCGCCTGCAAGCCGGCGGGCACGGTCGGCGAATTGCTCGTACGTAAAGCTGTCGCGGTTGCACACCACCGCGGTTCTGCGCGGATATTGCTGCTCCGCGTAGCGAAGGAAACGCAAGGGGGTGAGCGGAATGTTCATAATGCGCCTCGCCCGGATCAGGCGGATTGTCCTCCATCGACAACGAGAGTGTGTCCGGTCACAAAATCTGACGCATCGGAGGCGAGAAAAATAGCTGCTCCCTTCAGATCCTGGGGCCCGCCAAAGCGGCCTAAAGGTATGCCTGCCAGCAGCGAATCCTTATTCCGTTCGATGACCTTTTGCGACATTTCGGTCGGGAACCAGCCGGGTGCAATCGCATTCACCTGAATGTTGTGCATGCCCCACTTGCAGGCCAGGTCCTTCGTGAAAATAATCACACCCCCTTTACTAGCGCTGTAGCCGATGGCGGAGAATCTCGGAGGCGAACCACGCAACCCGGCGACGGAAGCGATGTTGATTATCTTTCCGCGGCGCTGCGCAATCATGACCTTGCCCACGGCCTGCGAAAAAAGAAATGTTCCGGTTAAGTTTGTTTCGATGACTTTATTCCATTGCTCAAGCGTCATGGCTTCGACAGGTGCGCCCCAGGAAGTGCCCGCATTGTTGATCAAGATGTCGATGCGTCCAAATTGTTTGACGGTCGCATCGGCAACCCCTTGAATACTGGAGGGTTGTTTGACGTCGCAGCCGAGCGCGAGGACTTGCACGCCGAGTCTTTGCAATTCCTCGGCGGCCTGCAGGCAACGCTCTTTCTTGCGCGCGCACAAAACGAGATTCGCGCCCATTTCCGCCAGGCCTTCGGCCATCTGCCGGCCGAGCCCGACGGAGCCGCCCGTGACGATCGCCACGCGGCCGCTGAGATCGAGAAGTTTCGTGATATTCATTCGGAATTTGGCGCCGGAGCCAGCGTCCCTTCTTGAATCCACTTTCCCTAGCAGCGCGGGCCTCGCTACGCAGTATTTCCCGAACCGCAAAAACGGCGGCTCCGTTTGAAATGCGTACGTGTGGACAGCGTGCCTGCAACGAGCTTCGTCGCGATAAGCCCGAAACAACTCGGTCGGATGTCCCCTAGCGCTCGCCGCGCTCGAGGGATGGGTCGCCGCACAGGAACCCAAATTCGCACTCCTCGGTGAGTGCATCGAATGGCCGCAGATACCGGCTTGGATTGAATTTGGAAAACGCTGACGGAACAGGAACGATACCTGCCGAGGTGCCGAAAATGTTAAATCCTGGTCCGAGCGCAGCTGCGGCATTGTTCAGGTCGGCGGCATTAACGTCGTGCCATCTGCCCGTATCCAGGCGGTTGACCAACGTCTGAACGGCGGCGATGGTTTCTGCAGGCGTGAAGGCACAGTGTCCCGCGCGATCGACAAACGCGCGGCGCAGGAATTCACCGTTGCCCGCTTCATCGACGACTCTCTTGTAGGCGCTTTCATTCTGAACCACCACCAGGCCATCGCCCTTGGTATGCAGCGTCAGCACCGGAATGTGAATTTCGCCATCGAAAATGATATTCCTCTCCAAGTAATGAACGGCCTCGGGGTCGGCGCTGATCCGCGCGGCATCGTTTAGCGTAGTTAGATCGGCGTCGAGATCCAAGCCGGCCGCCTGATAAAGCGCACGCACTTGGTCGCGGTCAATCGAGCGATCCAATTGTCTCCGGTAATCGACTCCCGTGTTCCAAGAGACATTGCCCTGCGCGCGCGCTTCGAGCTCCGCACGAAACGCAAATGCGAAGGGAAAGTCCACCTGTTGATCCCACAGGAACTGATTGATTTCTTGTCCGGCAAAATCGGTTGGCGCCGGCTCCGGCGACAATGGAGCGAACCAGCCCGGCAAGTCGCCCAGCGCGCCCGCCAGCGCTAGCCGCGCTCTCCCTTGCGCTGTGGCCTGCGCCTCGGCAAGCACTACTTCGGCGAGGTCGAGGTTTGCAACGGGGTTGGCAATATTGACGACCTGCAGGCCCGTACCCGGCGCAAGCAGCGTCTTGAATGCGAACGCGGAATCCAGCGCGGTGTTCCAGGTGGCCGCGCCGCCGGAGAGCACCCCGCACATAGGCAGCGCGGCATCAAAGCGCCGCGGATTGCGTTGGATGAGGCCAGCGGTGATGATTCCGCCAAGCGAGTGTCCCCACGCGATGGTCCTTTTCGGATGCTCGAAGATCTTCTCGAACACTTCGAGAACGGCAATTTGGTCCGGCAGAGCTTCGTGGATGGCCCATCCGGTCGTGGCGTAGGAAGACCCGGCCAGGGCGTACCCGCTGGAGAGCATGAAGAATCGCGTGAACGGGTCACCCACATCTTGCGCCGGGTTCGCGCTGCCGGGTACCACGTAACCATGACTGTAAAGAAACAAGGTGCCGTTCCAATTTGCCGGCACCTCAATCAGAAAAGTCGCTCCGTCCGGTAGGGTTCCCATGTGCGCGACCACTCCAGGTTGCGCCGAAGCGCGCCCGGGAACAGCCAGCAGAACCGCAACGACCGCCAAAGACAACAGAAAATTCTTCATGTATTGCCGCATAATGTTTCTCCCTTACCAGATTTTGGCGTGGTCGTTGGCGCGGGACGCCCACCTGTGCGATGGAACGCTATCGACCAGCATAGAAAACCAATTCCCTTCCCGGCCGGGACACGCGGGATTTTTGAACCCCCTTCAGAGCGTCAACCGCAATCCCAACTGAATTTGGCGCTTTGGAAAGGCCGACGTGAACGCAAGTGGCGTGCTCGGCGTAACCGTCGTGAAGTTGGGCGCGATGCCATGGACATGGAACGTAGTGTTCCCGCCTCCACCGAGGGCCGCGGGAAGTCCGAACACTGGGCCCACCTCGTTGTTCACGCTGGCGTAGTTCGTGTGGTTGGCCAAGTTAAATCCTTCCGCCGTTAACACGAGATTCATCTTTTCTCCCAAGTTGTGACGCCAGCTCAGCCGCATGTCAAAATTGTAGTAGTCTGGGCCGAGACCGCTGTCGCGCGGTGCCCCAAAGGGACGTTCGTTGGTAATGTGATTATTCCCATTGATCGCGCCCCCGGCCAGCAGATTGAAAGGCAATCCGCTGTGGTACGTGAAAATCGGGCTGAGCTGGAAACCCGAAAGGATGGCCTGCTTCCACGGGCTGTCGAACACCCCGGCAATCACCACCTTATGCCGTTGGTCAAATTCGGAAAGACCGCGATCCATCGAGAGGTTGGTGGGGTCTTGCGGTCCATAGTCTGTGTTGAAGTCGGTGGAAGTGTCGAAGCCTTTGCTAAAGGTGTAGCTGCCAAAGAGCGTGAAGCGATTATTGAACCGCTCTTTGACTTCCAGGATTCCTGCCTCGTAGAGCGCAGAGGCCGCGGATGTGTATTGATTGTTCTGGATGATCAGGGGATTCACAAAGCACTTAAATGGATTGGGCGCGCAGGGCAAGCCTTCGGTGCCGCCGAGCGGGTCGGTGACTGCGGCCAGATTCCAGTTCTTGTAGGTGTAGGTTCCCCCGTTGGCGAGCGGAATCGAGCTGGTCGGCGTCGTGGGCAGAAGATTTGTGTCGATCGCCACCGGAAGTCGCAGCGTGTGCGTATAGATTCCGCTGACAGAAACAGAAAGCCCTGGAACAATCTCGCGCTCAATTCCGATCGATGCCTGTTGCGAATAAGGAGGTTTATAGTTCGGCGGGTTGCTGAAGAGCACCGTCAGCGGCGAAAGCTGGCCGCTATTCTGTACGAAGATGCCGAAAGGAGCCACCGCCGCGGGCGTGATGCATGCACCATTTGGCACAGTCGGCTTCGTGCACTGGATCAAACCCTGGTTGAACAGCCCGGTAAAGACTTGACCCGCCGTTTTCAAGAACGGCAGTAAGCTGAAGCCGGGATCAACGTAAATGGAAATGTACCGGTTGCAAGGACTGCTGCCCGTCCCTGGCACGATCACCCCTGGAGCACCGAATGCCGTTACTCCCACTCCGCAAGTGTTCACCGCATTGTTCACCTGATCCGGAACTTGAGCCTTGTTGTTCTGGTTCTCCACCGTGGTGCGATTCGCGTTCAGGACTCCCAAACTGAGGTCCACCTGGGGAATCTGGGCATCGATTGGGCCGTAAAAAATTCCGTAACCGCCACGAATGACCGTTTTGTGGTTTTTGAAAGGGTCCCATGCGAACGATACGCGCGGTGACACGTCGCCGTAGTACGTGTTCAGGGGCTCGAACTGGCTATCGATCTCGTACCGGACACCGTAAGTCAGCTTAAAGGTTGACGTGACGTTCCAAGCGTCTTGCAAGAAAAGGCCCGTCAATGGCCGGGTGTATGCCGGATAGTCGGCATTGCCAAAGCCCTGCTGGTACACCTGAGGCGCGCTCAACGAGGCGGCCTGCAACGAGTTGATGTTCGCTCCCTGGGTCGCTAGTCCGCAGGGGTTCGGGTTTCCAGGCAGGAAACACAAGCTAACCGCGGCGCCGGGCAGGGGACCAAACACGAAACGTCCGGGGAAAAACGTGTGCGATTCGGAGTGATTTCCGCGCAGAAGTACGTCGCCACCGAACTTGATGGTGTGGTGGCCGCGTACGAGCGACACATTGTCCGCAAATTCGTAGCGTCGAAGGATCGTGAAGTTGGGCAGAAAGATGTTCGTCCCCAGATTATTTGCGAACCCCAGGATTTGCAGGCCAGCTTGCCCTGGCTCATTGGGGATCACGTTGAAGCTGTTGTAGTCGTACTGTACGCGGAGCTCATTCCCAGTATTGGAGTTGAACTCGTGGTACCAGCTAGCTTGGGCGTTATTGTCATAGCTGTGGATCGAACTTCCCGCCGAAAAACCGGTGAGTGACTGCACGTCGGGGTTTTCCTCCAAGTCATGCCCGTAGCGGTAACTGAAGCTCAGCTGGTTGCTGTTGTCGACGCGGTGGTCGAGGCGAGAGGAAAACAGGTACTGGCGGGTGTGGTAGGGAAACAGCCCTCCGTTGGTCTCCAACTGACTGATCAGATAGCTGTTGATCGCGTTTTGTGATGTGCCCGGGCTGCCGGTCACCGGGCTCACCGTTAACGCGTTCTGGAGCGCCCCCGCGCAGGTCTGCGCCGGCAGCAGGACGATGGGCGGACTGGAGGGGTTGCCGAAACACGGGACCATCGGGTTGCCGGGGAGGTTCACCAAGGCGCTGACCACCGACTGTTGTGCAGATCTTGGATCAGTACTCAGGAAATTGACTGGCGCGCTCGCGGATGGCCCCTGGAATATGGAACTTTGCGTCAGCAAGGGCACTGCGTTCTCACTGTCTTGTCGAAGTCCCTCAAAGGCCGCGAACAAAAACGTTTTGTCTTTCCTGAGGGGGCCGCCCAGCGAGCCGCCAAATTGTTGCCGCGACAAGGAGTTCTTGATCGGCTGGCCTTGCGCAGTGAACGAGAACGGGCCCCCTGACTGCAGCGCCTGGCTGAACGCGAAGGGATCGCGCGCATCCATGCTGTCGTTCCGGAAATAGGCGAACAGCGAGCCATGCACATCGTTGCTCCCCGACTTGGTGACAATGTTGATGGAAGCGCCGCTGGCACCGCCCAAGTCTGCCCCGTAATTGCTGCGGTTTACCTGGAATTCCTGAACGGCATCTTGGCTCACGGTAAGCCGTACGCCCCCCGAGTCGCCCGAGGCTTCACCGCCATCAACGGTAATGCTGTTCCCGCGTCCATTACTGCCATAAAACGAGAGTCCGCTTTGCGGAGTCTGCTTCACTCGAAAATCCTGGTCGTCCGCCAGCCGCGTGGAATCGGACACGCCTGGCAGCAAGAGCGTAAACGTGAGGTAGTCGCGGCGACCGATGGGAAGATCCACGATGTAGTCTTGTGTCAATGTGTTGGCCTGGCTGCTTCTTTGCGTCTCCACCATCGGCAGCTCGGAAGTCACTTCAACTTGGCCTGAGAGGCCCGCCAATTTGAGGTGAAAGTCAAGGACAGAGGTCTGCCCAACCGTCAAGCTAAGAGACGGGACAACCTCGGTTTGAAAACCCGTGTGCTCGACGCTCAGCTTGTAGGTCGAAGGGGCGAGTCCGGACAGGAAATAAAAGCCGTGATCATCGGTCACCACGGTGCGCTGCGCACCCCTCGCGGTGTCGACTGCAGTCACCCTGGCATTCGGTACGGCGGCGGCCGAGGGATCCGTGACTGTTCCCGTCAGATCCGCGGAGGCCCCAACGCCTTGTGCCGAGGTCACTGAGCCGGCCGGCAACAGCCCTATCACCAATGCGCATAGACCTGCCAGTATGCTCGATTTCATAGCTCCTCCTGGTTCCTCGAAGGCATCTTGTTTACGGTTTTGATCAAACTCAAGTTTGCGTGCTCCCCTTAAGATGAGTCTTGAGACGGACAATGGTTATTGTCGACGTCACCACTTCAACTCGACCAAAAGTAAAGCAGCACCAGCCAGGCACGGGATTTAAGACTCTTGCGATGTCCTCGAAATCCCGCTCCCCCGGCAGAACTATCGAATATTGTGATAGTCCGTATCACATAATATTCACTAACGTCAAGATGAATTCATGATGTCCGGGAACGTGGCAGAGATGCCTAGCCCCTGGCGGGGCGCCTTGGCGGAGATATGGACGTTTTGCTGGCGCCGCCGCTTGGCTGGGCAGGAATGACTACCGAGCTACACGGTGCCCTTCAGCCAGGTACGAGTACCAACCGGCCGGAAACCTGTCCGCTCCTCAGTTGCTGCAGGACTTCGTTGATTTGCGCCAGTGTACGCGTGGCCGTCTGGCAGCGGACTTTTCTTGCGGCGGCCATGGCTAATACCGCCCTCAGGTCGTCTCGCGTGCCGACGGAGGACGCATGAATGCGCACCTCCAGCGCCGCCATTTGGATAGGCGGAAAGCACAGGGGCTCCGAGGGCAACCCCACAACGAGGAGCATCCCGGTGGGCCTGACACAGGGGAAGGCCGCATCATAAGCCGCCTTCGCCGCAGAAGTTACAAGCGCGGCGTGGACGCCACCCGCGCGTCTCAGCTCCTTGACAACATTCACCGTGGCCGCGTTCAACGTCGCGGATGCTCCCAAACTTCTGGCGTGCGCGAGTTTTTCGTCGGAGATATCAATGGCAGTCACGATCGCCCCCAGCCCCTGCCCAATTTGCACGGCCAGGTGACCCAGCCCACCGACGCCAAAAACCGCCAACCGCTGGCCTGGCTGGATTTTGGCTTGTCGCAAGGCTCGATAGACCGTGACTCCGGCACAGAAAAGAGGCGCGGCTTCGACGCAGGAGAGTCCTTCCGGAATCTTCACGGCATGACTCGCAGGAGCCTTCATGAATTCCGCGTATCCGCCGTCCACCGTAACGCCTGTGATTTGTTGTTTAACGCAGAGATTCTCGTTGCCTTCCCGGCAGAACTCGCATTCGCCGCAAGTCCAATGCACCCATGGGACGCCTACGCGGTCGCCGACTTGCAAATGATTGACCGAGGCGCCTTTTTCTATGACGCGGCCGGCGATTTCATGCCCTAGGATCAACGGTCTCTTGGTGATAGGGATGAGCTGCGGCCAATCCCCATCCGCCACGTGTAAGTCCGAGTGGCAGACGCCGCACGCTTCCACCTGGATCAGAACATCGTGCGCGCCAGGCTTCGGCCGCTCGATCTCTTCTATGGTCAGCGGCGCTTTGAAGTCGCGCAGGACGGCGGCTTTCATCGCGTCCACCTCAACGCAATCCGGCATGCTTGACTCTGTTCTCTGCGGAGGGATTTGAACTCCTCAAACCTTTTCTCAAAATGGAAGGGATTCCCCGGCACGGCTACGGCTTGGCGCCGCGCAAGAAGAATTCAACCGCGTTGCGCACACGCTCGGTGAGCTTGTGAGGCCCGGTCAGGTCGACGGCCCATTGACGGACGACCGTATTGAAAAGTCCTTCCATGAATTCGGCCAGGTGCACTACCGGAAAATCATGGGTGATCTCGCCGTTTCTTTGGCCTTCTGCGATGATTTCACGGAGAAGGCTGACCGTCGCTGCCTCCGCCCCACGTAACTCAGGGGAGCGCACTGGGTCCATCGCGCCGGCTAGAATTACGGCCTGCCAAAGCGGACGCCCCACCTCAGTTACATTTCCCAGAGTTTCGTAAAATCGCCGCAAGCGCTGCTCGGTCGTGGCTTTGACGGATAACTCGGATTTAAGGCTTTCGGCCTGGCGGGCGAACGCTCGGCGTCCTACTTCGCGCAAGACCGCGTCTTTGCTTGGAAAATAGCGAAAAAACGTGGGCTGGCTGATCTCCAGAGTCTGCACGATATCATCGATGCGCGTGTTCTCGTAACCACGCTGGCGAAAAAGGTGCAAAGCCGTCTCGACGATCTGCTGACGAAGTCGCGCTTTCTTGCGTTCGCGAAGCCCCGCCATTGGGCCCTGGCCGGACGTCTTCTTGCCGCTTCTTTTTTTCTTAGCTTCGCGGTCGTTGACGCTCCCTGGCGCTGGCGAGGGCGATCGTCTCGCGGCAGTTCTTGCGCGGCCCATTATACGTTTCCTCCTGGATGGAATCCCGTTCGGGGTGCGCGGCCTACATTTCGATAGTCACGCTAACATTATAGTGACTAACGCCAAGTTGCAAGCTCCGCGATGAATTCACCCGCGAGGCAGCGCATATCGCAGCCTAAGGCTCATATATGGCGGCCCAAAAGCCTCGTCCGAACCCGGGGAATTCCCTTCGCGCCGCTTTTTCCAGTCTAGCCAAATGAACCACATTGCCTGCTGGAAGACATGGGAAGCTTTCGGCAGCGCATCTGCTTTTAGTCGGTTTTTTCCAACCGGGAAGCGAAGTATCCAGCCAGACAGTTCTCGGACCGAATGGCACGTCCAGCACAGTTTTAGGTTGCACAGGTTGCGAATCGCTTTCATCGCTTTCACACACTTTTAATATTCCACCCGGAATAATCGCCGCCGCACTGAGGTCTTGACACCTCGTAAGGACTCCCCTCTTTGTTTCCGGGGACGTGAATCGAGAAAAGTTCAATCTGCATGGAGGTGACGATACGATGCTACATAAATGGCTTGCCGTTGCGATCTTATTCGTGGGTGTAGTGGCCCTCGGTCTCGGGCTAGTTGCGCAGCAATCTCCAACCGAGGCCCCCGCCGGCTTTGACACGCCGACGCTCGCGCAAAATCCCGGCTCGCAAAGCACCAGCAACGGAATCGCGCAGCCTCAAGGCGACACCTATGCGCTCGACCAAACCAGTTTCGAGCAAGACCATGACGCCAACACTGGGCTGGGGCCGGTATTCAATGCCAGAGCTTGTGCGGATTGCCACCAGAATCCGGTCAGCGGTGGAGCAAGCCAGTTCACGGAGGTTCGCGCCGGCCATCACGATGCCAGTGGCAACTTCGTCGCGGCAACCGTTCTCATAAATGACGGCGCGAACGTCATCGCCAACCGCTCTATCATCAATGACCGCGCTCTGATTCCTCAAGCGCAAGAGCACATACCGGACGCCGAAAACATTCGAGCGTTGCGCGCCGCCCTCAACACGTTAGGCGACGGCTTTGTCGAGGCCATCGACGACAGCACCCTGCAGTCTATCGCGCAGCATCAAATCGAAATCAGTGAGAGCCGAATCCATGGCGAAGCCGTCGAAGTTCCTGTTCTGGAATCCCCCGGACAATCACGCATCGGCCGCTTTGGTTGGAAGGATCAGCACAGCAGCTTGCTCTCCTTCATCGGCGATGCCTATCTGAACGAAATGGGAGTCACCAACCGTCTGCGTCCCAAAGATGTAACCACTGTCGGAAAAATCACAGCAGATCCCGAAGATACTCCGGACAATCTCGGCCTGGCCGACATCGACCACTTCGCTCAGTTCATTCGTGGCACGAAAGTTCCGCCGCGCGACACGGTTCTCTCCGCAACCGCCGCCGCCCAAGAAGGCCAAAACTTGTTCGAAAACATCGGCTGCGCCACCTGCCACGTCAGCACCATCGTCACCGCCCCTGCCGGAACGGTCATCGACGGCGGCGCGTTCACCGTCCCTGAAGCCCTGGGCAATAAAATCATTCATCCGTACAGCGACTTCTTGCTTCACGACATCGAAACCGGCGACGGCATCGTCCAGAATCCGCCGCAAGACACCGCCAACAAATTGCGCACCGTGCCACTGTGGGGACTCCGCACGCACCCTAGGCACATGCATGACCTAAAGTCTTTGACCTTGGAAGACGCCATTGAACGTCACGGCGGCGAGGCCGAACACGTGCGCAATCGCTTCCGCGAACTCAGCCCCAAAGATAAGCAAGCTCTCTTTACGTTCCTGAATTCTCTGTAACGCAGGTTTACCCTGATCCTCGAAGGGTCGGAGTCTTCGTAGCCCTGCGGCTCTTTCCACCAAGTCTTGGCAAATTCCATCCGCTCGCGAGTCGTAAGCCTCCCGACTCAGAAGCCCATTTGCGCGCGCCCCAGATCGGTCAGATCCTCCTCGGTCGCACGGCCCTTGAAGTCGACCTCGAAGTCCATAGCCGCGAAGTCCGGCGCCGAACGCCCTTCGAGAAACGCTTGCCTTTGTTTCGGAAGATACGCGCGATTCTTCGCACAGTCGGGCGCGGAGCCGATGTAAATGACACTGGCGTACTCCCTGCCCGCGTGCTCGGCGCCGACGGCATGGCAGATGTCCGTGTGCCAGAACACCGTGTCGCCCGGCATGACCTCCGGAATCGAGATCAGGCCGGCGACGAGATCGCCATGCCACTCCGGGCTTACCCCGAGCGCCCGGCCTGGGGCCGCGCCGCAGAGATCACCCTCGTCCACGTCGTCCTGAAGCGCGCGAAGCAGCACGTAGGCAATGCCCTCCGCGATCGGAATGAGCCGCAGCGTGCCGTCTTTCGGCCCTTGGCGGGTCAGCGCCGTCCACCCCTGATACGTGCGGAACATGCTGCACACCGCAGGCGACGGAATCTCGCGCGTCTCCAACCGGTGCGCGGCGTCAAACGGGTCATAACCCCGCCAGTCGCCCGCAAAGATGTTCTCGTAAACTTTCTGATAGCCAGGATCGATCCAGCGCTCGACGGTACCCGCATCCATGTGTGGAGAAAGTCCAAGCGTCTTGTCCCCGGGCTGCCGCCTCCGCACACGGTCCGCATACGTACACTGCCGGTCGGGATTGAAGACACCTTCGTATTTCCACAGCCGATCGAGAAAACCGCGCGTCTCCGCCAGCCTCGCGTCCTGCCGCGCCATCACCTGGGGCTTGGACCAGTACACGTTGAAGACTTGCGGCTTTCCTGCTTTCAGCGCGGAGAAATACTTGTCCAGGCTCCGTTTCTCCACTTCCCGCTCTTCGTAGTGATTCGTCTCCAAGTACTCGCCGACTTCCGCGAACCACTCTCCCGCGAGCTCGGCGGGAAACACTCCGCGCACCACCGCACAGCCGGTCTTCCGGATCGACTGACCGATTGTCTCCGGGACCGTGTTGTTCCGTATGTCGCGGTAGTCGAGTTCCGGCACCACAGCGCGCCCTGCGGCTACCTCTCGGAGGATGACGTCGACGGCTCGGGTGACGTGATCCCGCGCCTCTGCGTAGGCGCGTTTCAACGTCTCGCGACGCGGCGCCAGCTTGCGCTTGAACGCGATGATCTGGTCACGTACGTCGAACTCTGCGCCCGCAGCCGCGGCCCTTCCGCCACCAGCCATGGTGTCATTCCTCCTCGACCTTCAACTCCCCTGGCGGCCAGTGTTCTTACACCGCGCAACAACGCAGGTCAAGTCCACTTCTCCGCCTTTTCGCTGCGATGCCAATGCATCTGAGCGGCCTCAGCAGCCGGCAAAATGACGGATTGAAGCTAATCGGGAAAATGAAGCCCAACTTGTCAGGCACTCGTAGCCGACGTCGATAAGGCTGTGGCTTCCATCGCTGGCGGCTTGGCGCCCTTGATGAGGAGCCAGAGCATGAACGCCACCTCCGCGAAGAAGGCGGGCTGGGAGATGGTAGACACCGTATCCTGATATTGCGGCAGCAGAATGGTTGTAAGGCTTAGGATCACGTAAGCGAAGCCGTCGATGGCGAGCCAGACGCCCAGGAAACGCGGCAGGAATCGCGACCGGTACACCAGCAGCGCGAGGGGCAAGAAGTCAAGACCCCAAAATAGTTCGGCGACACCAATTCCCTCACCCTGCAGATTCAGGAACAGCATAGCCAGAGCATCCCGCTGAGGCTTTTCGAATAGGGATAGGAAGTCAGCTCCGCGGATGAGGACGAGGGCAGCGATCGAGTTCAGCTCATTCAGAAACGCTATCGGGATCGCGACCACAGCCAATATCACCCAGAGCGAGGCGTGCCGCTGATTGACCCCCTTGAGCAGATCGTACAAAGCCAGGGCCACGAAGATAAAACCGGCCTGGCAGACGAGTTGGCCCGCGATGCCGAGGCGAAAAAGCGTCTCGTGGGACGCGATGTTGCTGGCCGTCGCCGTAGCGTTTCCGTGGACGATCAGCTTGCTGGGGACATACACCATGGCGAAGAAGCCCGGTATTGAGAAGAGTACATATAGCAAGCCCGCGAATCGGCCTGGGTTGCGCGTGGAACTCATGTTCCCTCCGTTGTTGTAAGGGGCCTGCGGAAACGGTCTACGGGCGATACGCCAAGGCTGTCGGAATGTTTCGCCGCTTAACCGTCTTCGTCATGTTTCAAATTGGGTCAGTCGGAAAATGCATTTATCAGTAGTGGTCCATGTCGAGTGCGAGACAGTTATAAACAACTTTTGCAGATATCGTCTATACGTAGTGTACGAAAGGCGTGGTGTTTGAACGCACAGGAAAATCGTTCTGAGGCTTGGGGGAAAGGACACAATGGCCACACCCATTCTGTCCCCAAAAATACTTCTGATTGAGAGTGATGCGGTTGCGGCCAAGGAGATTCGCGCCGCGCTCGCCTCCGCAGCCAGCGGTACGTTCGATGTGGAATGGGTTGGCCAACTTTCCGAAGGGCTTGCGCGCCTGCGCAAAGGAGGGATAGATGCTGTCTTGCTCTCGCTATCCCTGCCCGATAGTCAAGGCATCGAAACCTTCGACAAAGTGTTTATCGCCGCGCCCGACGTTCCGATTCTAATCCTCGGCGGTAACGTCTCCGAAGCCCTGGCAAAGGAGGCCGTACAGCGCGGCGCGCAGGATTATCTGCTGCCGGATCACCTCGATTATTCCCTTCCGCGCGCACTGCGCAATGCCATCGAGCGCAAATCCGTCGAGGACGCGCTCTTCGTAGAAAAAGAGCGCGCTGTGGTCACCCTGAACTCCATCGGTGACGCCGTTCTCTGTACCGACATTTCCGGCAAGATTACCTATCTCAATCTCGTTGCGGAAACCATGACCGGGTGGCAGCGTGAAGAGGCCACCGGCAAGCCCCTCGCCGAAGTCTTCCGAATCGTTGACGGCGCCACGCGCAAGACCGCTCGCGACCCGATGGAGATGGCCGTGGAGCAGAATAGGACCGTCGGACTCACCGTGAATTGCGTCCTCATTCGCCGCGACGGATTTGAGTCCGCCATTGAAGATTCCGCCGCTCCGATCCACGACCGCGCCGGGCACGTCATCGGAGCGGTGATTGTTTTCCATGATGTAAGCGCGGCGCGGGCCATGTCCATCCAAATGACCCACTCCGCGCAGCACGACCTTGTCACCAATCTGCCCAATCGCTTGTTGCTCAACGACCGCATCACTCAGGCCATTGCCTTGGGTCGTCGCCGGCACAGACCCATTGCCGTAATCTTTCTGGATTTGGATCGTTTCAAATACATCAACGACTCGCTAGGCCATGCCACCGGCGACAAGCTGCTTCAGTCTATTTCAAGACGCCTGCTGGCCAGCGTGCGCGGCTCCGACACCGTGAGCCGTCAGGGCGGAGATGAATTTGTCATCCTGCTTTCCGAGATCACTCATCCGGAAGACGCCGCCACCAGTGCGCGGAAAATACTCCTCTCGCTCAGCGCACCCTGCTCCATCCAGGGAAATGACTTGCATATCAGCGGCAGCATCGGTATCAGCGTCTACCCGGAAGACGGGAACGATGCCGAAACGCTGATCAAAAATGCCGACACCGCGATGTACCACGCCAAGGAAAGCGGGCGCAACAATTTCCAGTTCTTCAAGGCGGATATGAATCGCAGGGCTGTCGAGCGGCAATCGCTCGAAAGCAGCCTGCACCGCGCCCTCGAACGAAAAGAGTTCTTGTTGCACTACCAACCAAAGGTAAATATCGACACAGGTGAGATCACCGGTGTCGAGGCCCTCGTGCGCTGGCAACCCCCGGATCGAGGTCTCGTCCCTCCTGCCCAGTTCGTGCCCATCGCCGAAGATTGTGGCTTGATTCTCCACATCGGCAATTGGGTGTTGCGGGAAGCGTGCAGGCAAGCGCGCGCCTGGCAGGACGCTGGTCTGCCGCAATTACCTATCTCCGTTAATGTTTCTGCGGTTGAGTTCCGCGATAAGGGTTTTGTGGAGGGTGTGCGGGCTGTACTCGCCGAAACTGGCTTGGAAGCTCGGTACCTCGAACTCGAACTTACCGAAGGCGTTCTTATGCACGATGCTGAATCCGCAGCTTTAGTACTTCAAGAACTTAAGTCCATGGGAGTGCACCTCGCGGTAGATGACTTCGGCACAGGCTATTCCAGCCTCAGTTATCTTCGGCAGTTTCCCATTGACGTCCTCAAAATTGACCGCTCCTTCATCGAACAGATCACCTCCAATCCCGAGGAGTCTGCAATCGTCGGCGCCATTATTAACATGGGAAAGAGCCTCAAGCACGTGGTCGTCGCCGAGGGCATCGAGACGCAATTGCAGAGGGCTTACCTGCAAGCCCACCGATGCGCCGAAGGACAAGGCTATCTCTTCAGCCCGCCGCTAGTCGCCGCCCAGTTCGCCCAGTTACTACAGTCCGGCATGACCACGATCGTCCACTGACGAGCCCCACCATTTCGCGAAAGCTCGTTCTTGAATTCCAAGCGAACGCGCGGGTGCCCCATCCTTGCGGGTTTGGTTCATGCAAGGGTGGGTCCTGGGTTTAGCCATGAAGAATTGGACTCTGAAGCGGCGATGGGGACCGAACCAGGTCCGAAGCGTCGGAAGCTGGTACAGTGCTACACAAACGTAACGTGCCGCTACTCCT
>Ga0210409_10003994_pt1 | contig 16114 bp, 14 predicted proteins | sample IncBWH17MmetaG_FD_161649 | JGI IMG/M metagenome (GOLD analysis project Ga0210409, IMG submission 161649) | Forest soil microbial communities from Barre Woods Harvard Forest LTER site, Petersham, Massachusetts, United States - Inc-BW-H-17-M | ecosystem: Environmental > Terrestrial > Soil >...
CTGTATGCGTTCACCGAGGCGACGGTCCCCAAGCTGACGGTGATCACCCGCAAGGCCTACGGCGGCGCCTATGACGTCATGGCCTCCAAGCACATGCTCGCCGATTTCAACTTCGCCTGGCCCACCTCGGAGGTGGCGGTGATGGGGCCGGAGGGCGCGGTCAACATCATCTACCGCCGCGACATCGCCGGCAGCCCAACCCCCGAGGAGCGGCGCAAGAAGCTGATGGAGGACTACAAGGCGCGCTTCGCCAACCCCTACACGGCAGCCGAACGGGGCTACATCGATGACGTGATCATCCCCCACGAGACCCGCCCGAAGCTGGTCGTGGCGCTGCACACCCTGCAGAGCAAGCGCGAACCCGGACCGAAACGAAAGCACGGCAACATCCCGCTCTAGGCTGCAGTGCTGGCTCCTTCCGGCGCTCCACTCGTCACAATGCATGAATGCCCGATCGAGGCCCGCGGCTAAAGCTGATCCCGGCGTCGGCCTCGCCCGAGGAGGCAGCCGCGATCGTCGCGGCCCTCGAGCGGTTCATGCGGGACACGGCGGCTGCCGTCCCGCCCGAGCCCGCGCCTGACCCATGGCACCGGGCAGCCGTCCTCGAAGGGGTATCCCGCGAGGATCAGGGTGATTCGGGCGACCCCTGGATAAATACCTGAAAGCCGCTAGGCTTTACTGCAATATCTCGCCGCGGCGACCAACGTCGACAGGCCCGGAGACGGTCCGGGATCAGGAGGTCCGTAGATGGAGCCAGTTTCGATTCCCACGCACCGCGGCACGCTCGAGGACCCCGAGGTCCTTCAGAACGTGCCCGGGCATGTGATTCCGATCCTCCAGCGCGAGTACGACGACTTCAAGACCGAAGCCACGAAGTTCCTGTCCGGCGAGACGCCGGAGGACGAGTTCATCAAGTTCCGTCTGAAGCAGGGCGTCTACGGTCAGCGCCAGCCGGACGTGCAGATGATCCGCGTGAAGCTGCCGTTCGGCGGGATCACGCCCGAGCAGATGGAGAAGTTCGCCGACGTGATCGAGCGCTACGTGCCGCTCAACAAGGGTCACATCACAACGCGCCAGAACGTCCAGATGCATCACATCCCGTTGCCGGAAGCCGAGAAGGCGATCCGTGAGCTGGGCGAGGTCGGCCTCTCCAGCCGCGAGGGCTGCGGGAACACCGTCAGGAACGTCACGGGCGACCCGTGGGCCGGGGTGGCCAAGGACGAGCTCTTCGACCTCACCCCCTACGCCGGCGCATACGTCCGCTACTTCGTCCGCCACCCCACGACCCAGGCGATGCCGCGCAAGGTCAAGACCGCCTTCGACGCCAGCGCACAGGGCCGTGCGATCAGCGAAATCCACGACATCGCCTTCCGCGCGCGGATTCGCGAGATCGAGGGACGCGGAGAGGTGCGCGGGGTCGAGCTGCTGGTCGGCGGCGGCACGTCGATCATGCCGCGCACGGCGCCCGTGCTGTACGACTTCGTCGAGCTCGACAACGGCGACTATCTGAGGATCGCCGAGGCGGTCTTCAGGATCTTCGACCGCCAGGAGTGGCTGCGCGTCAACCGCGCTCGCGCGCGGATCAAGGTGTTCGTCGACAAGTACGGGATCGACGAGCTGCGCAACCAGGTCGAGGAGGAGCTGAAGGGCGACTGGGTGAACGAACGCGACTTCTCGATAGAGAAGCGCCTGTTCGTCGACGACGAGCGCGAGTCGGCGCCGGCGCCGCCCCAGTCCCATGGCTCCCCCAACGGCGACCTCTCCGAGTTCGAGCGCTTCCGCGCGGCGAACGTGGCCGAGCAGAAGCAGGAGGGCTTCGTGACCGTCGAGGTCAAGGTCACCCGCGGTGATCTGACGCCCGAGCAGTTCAGGGGCCTGGCAGCGATCATGCGCTCCTACTCGGGCGGCTACGCACGCACCACCGTCCAGCAGAACCTCGTCCTCCGGTGGGTGCGGCACGAGAGCGTCTACGACCTGTGGCGGGGGCTGTCCGAGCTGGGGCTCGGCGACGCCGGCTCGCGGGAGATCAACGACGTGGTCTCATGCCCCGGAACCGACTCCTGCAAGCTGGGGATCACCAGCTCGATGGGCCTCAACCAGGCGGTGCAGGAGCGCATCGAAGAGATGCAGATCACCGACGAGCTCACGCGTCAGGTCCACATCAAGATGAGCGGCTGCCCGAACGGTTGCGCCCAGCACCATGTGGCCGACATCGGCTTCTATGGCGCGTCGATCAAAGTCGGAGAGCACACGATTCCCGCCTACATCCCGCACGTCGGCGGCGTGTATGAAGGCGCCGACGTCGCGTTCGGCCAGCGGCTGAAGCTGCGCCTGCCGGCGAAGCGGGTGCCCGAGGCGATCGAGCGCTGGCTGCGCCACTACGAGAGCAGCCGTAACGAGGGCGAGGGCTGGAAGGCCTTCGTGGAGCGCGTCGGCACGACCGAGCTCGAGGGCCTTGTAAAGGATCTCTCGATGCCTGTCGATTTCGGGTTGGAGACGATGAACGACTTCATCGACTGGAACCGCAACGTTCCCTTCGAAGTGATCCGCGGCGAGGGCGAGTGCGCCGTATAGCGCGCCTGCGCGCAGGAGAGGAGCCATGAACAACGGGCATCAAACAGACCAGCTGCCTCACCTGAGCGGCGACATCGCCGCCCACAGCGCCGGGATCGACCCGGCCGTCGCCCTGCGCGAGACGCTGCGCGAAGCACTCGCCCGCCACGGCGAGCGAGCGGTGCTGCTGTGCTCCTTCCAGAAGGAGGAGTCGGTGCTGATCGACGAGCTCCTGAGCGTGAGCGAGGGGCGGCCCGATCGCGTGAGGGTCGTGACGATCGACACGGGCGTGCTGTTCGAGGAGACGCTGCAGACATGGAAGACCTTCGAGGAGCGTTTCGGTGTCAAGGTCGAGGTGCAGGATGCGACAGGTCCCGGCGGTCCGTGGACGGGGCCGGAGAACTGCTGCTCGGTGGCGAAGGTGGCTGCGCTCGAGCGTTCTCTCGACGGCGCGGAATGCTGGATCACCGGTATCCGCCGCGAGCAGGGGCCGACCAGAGCCGCGACCGAGCTGATCGAACGTGACGAGAAGCGCGGCCTGTGGAAGTACAACCCGCTCGCGTTCTGGAGCGACGCCGACCTGTGGCGCAGGATCCACGAGCGCGATCTCCCCTACAACCCGCTTCACGACCAGGGCTACGAGTCGATCGGCTGCGCGACGTGCACGCTGCCCGGAAGCGGGCGCGAGGGGCGCTGGGCCGGAAGCGAGAAGACCGAGTGCGGCCTGCACGTCGAGACGGTGACGCTGTGAGCGTCGCGGTCCGTCCCCAGCTGAGCCATCTGCGCGCGCTTGAGTCCGAGGCGATCCACGTGATGCGCGAGGTGGCCGCCGAATTCGAGCGGCCGGTGCTGCTCTTCAGCGGCGGCAAGGACTCGATCGTGCTGCTGCGGCTCGCCGAGAAGGCGTTCCGCCCCGCACCCTTCCCCTTCCCGCTGATGCACGTCGACACCGGCCACAACTTCCCCGAGGTGATCGAGTTTCGCGACCGCCGCGTCGAGGAGCTCGGAGAGCGGCTGATCGTGGCCAGCGTCCAGGAGTCGATCGACAGCGGCAGGGTGGTCGAGGAGACCGGGCCGAGGGCATCACGCAACCGGCTTCAGACGGTGACCCTGCTCGACGCGATCGCAGAGCACGGCTTCGATGCCGCCTTCGGTGGCGCCCGTCGCGACGAGGAGCGGGCGCGGGCCAAGGAGCGCGTGTTCTCCTTCCGCGACGACTTCGGCCAGTGGGACCCCAAGAATCAGCGTCCCGAGCTGTGGAACCTCTACAACGGGCGCATTCGCAAGGGCGAGAACGTGCGCGTCTTCCCGCTCTCGAACTGGACCGAGCTGGACGTGTGGGAGTACATCGACCAGGAGCAGCTCGAGGTCCCATCGATCTACTTCGCCCACGAGCGCAAGGTGTTCAACCGCGACGGCATGCTCTACGCGTGGTGGCCGGGCACCGAGCTGATCGACGGCGAGGAGGTCGTCAGCGACACCGTGCGCTACCGCACCGTCGGCGACATGAGCTGCACGGGTGGCGTGCGCTCGGAGGCGGCGACGCTCGCCGAGGTCGTGCTCGAGATCGCCGCCACGCGCGTGACCGAGCGGGGCGAGACCCGAGCGGACGACAAAGTCACCGAGGCCGCGATGGAGGACCGCAAGAAGGCCGGATACTTCTGATGCGCCGCAGGGCACGATGACGCTCGACCTGCTGCGCTTCACCACAGCCGGCTCGGTCGATGACGGCAAGAGCACGCTGATCGGGAGGCTGCTCTACGACGCCAAGCAGGTGTACGAGGACCAGCTCGAGCACGTCGCGCAGGCCAGCGAGCGCCGCGGCGGCGAGGGAACCCTGGACCTGGCGCTGCTGACCGACGGGCTGCGTGCCGAGCGCGAGCAGGGGATCACGATCGACGTCGCCTACCGCTACTTCGCCACGGCACGGCGGCGGTTCATCATCGCCGACTGCCCCGGCCACCAGCAGTACACGCGCAACATGGTGACCGGCGCCTCGACCGCCGACGTCGCCGTCGTGCTGATCGACGCGCGGCGCGGCGTGCTCGAGCAGTCAAAGCGCCACGCCTTCATCAGCGCGCTGCTGGGCATCCCGGAGATGGTGGTGCCGATCAACAAGATGGACCTGGTCGATCACTCGCAGGCGCGCTTCGAGGAGCTCGTTGAGGAGTTCGAAGGCTTCGCCGCGAAGCTGAACGGCCACGGGCGGGCGATCACCTATATCCCGATGTCGGCGCTCAACGGCGACAACGTGGTGGAGCGCTCGCTGCAGATGCCGTGGTACGACGGGCCCGTGCTGCTCGAGCTGCTGGAGCAGGTCGAGGTCGCCTACGACCACCCCTACGACAAGCCGGCCCGCTTCCCCGTGCAGTGGGTGATCCGCCCGGCCACAGGCACGTCAGGATGGGATTCCCGCCCATCCGACTACCGTGCCTATGCCGGCCAGCTGGCCAGCGGCGCGCTGCGCAGGGGCGACGAGGTAGCCGTGCTCCCAAGCGGTGGGCGCACCCGCGTCGCGGCGATCGACACCTACGACGGGGAGCTCGAGGAGGCGATGGCTCCAATGTCCTTCGCGCTGAGACTCGAGGACGAGCTCGACGTCTCGCGGGGCGAGCTCATCTGCCATCCCGACGAGTCGCCCACGGTGACGCGCGAGCTGGAGGCCGATGTCTGCTGGATGGCGCAGGAGCCGTTGCGGCCCGGCGGGCGCTACGTGATCAAGCACACCTCTCGCAACGCGACCGCGATCGTCGATCGGATCGGCGAGGTTGTCGACGTGCACACGCTGGAGCGCGACGCGCCTCCGCCGGAGCTGCAGCTGAACGACATCGCCCGCGTGCATCTCCGCACGAGCGCGCCCCTCGTGCTCGACCCCTACACGAGCAACCGCCGCACCGGCAGCTTCATCCTGATCGACGAGTCCAGCAACGGGACGGTCGGCGCGGGGATGATCACCGAGGCGATCTGAGCGTGATGAGCTTGACACCGAGGCCGGCGCGCCGCTGTGACGGCGGCGTCCGGACCGTGGCTTAACTAAGCTTCCCGGCCCGATGTTCGAGAAGGTATTGGTCGCCAACCGCGGCGAGATCGCCGTCCGTATCGTGCGCGCGCTCGACGAGCTCGGCGTCGCGAGCGTCGCCGTCTACTCGGAGCTCGACCGCGACGCGCCGCACGTGCGACGCGCCGGCGAGGCCTACAACCTCGGTGACGGGCCTGCTGCGGAGAACTACCTGAGCATCGAGAAGATCCTCGACGTCGCCAGGCGCTCCGGCGCCGAGGCGATCCATCCCGGCTACGGCTTCCTCGCCGAGAACGCACCTTTCGCGCAGGCCTGCGAGGACGCCGGCGTCGTCTTCATCGGACCGCCGGCGAGCGCGATCGAGGCGATGGGATCGAAGACGCGCGCGCGCGAGCTGATGCAGGCGGCAGGCGTGCCGATCGTGCCCGGCACCACAGAGCCCGTGGCGACCGCGGCCGACGCGCTGCGCATCGCCGAGGGCGACATCGGCTTCCCGGTGGCGGTCAAGGCGGCCGGGGGCGGCGGCGGCAAGGGCTTTCGCGTTGCGCTCAGCGCGGAGGAGCTGGAGGGCGCCTTCGAGGGCTCCAGCCGCGAAGGCGAGAAGTTCTTCTCCGATCCGACCGTCTACCTCGAGCGCTACCTGCACGACCCGCGCCACGTCGAGGTGCAGGTGCTGGCCGACCGCCACGGCAACGTGATCCATCTGGGCGAGCGCGACTGCTCGATCCAGCGGCGCCACCAGAAGGTGATCGAGGAGTCGCCGGCGCCCGAGTGGGTGGTGGACCCCGAGATGCGCGCGCGGATCGGCGCCATCGGGGTCGATGCGGCGAAGGCGGTCGACTACGTCGGCGCGGGGACGATCGAGGGCCTGTTCTCCGCCCGCGACGGCGCCGAGCCCGAGTACTTCTTCCTCGAGATGAACACCCGCGTGCAGGTCGAGCACTGCGTGACCGAGATGACCACGGGCATCGACATCGTCAAGGAGGGCATCCGCGCCGCGGCCGGCGAGGAGCTCGCCTACCGCCAGGAGGACGTCGTCCTGCGCGGACACGCGATCGAGTGCCGCATCAACGCCGAGGACGCGTCGAGGAACTTCGCCCCCGCCCCCGGCAGGATCGGCAGATACCGCGAGCCCGCAGGTCCGGGGGTGCGGGTGGACTCGGGCGTGGAGGAAGGCGGGGAGGTCTCGCCCATGTATGACCCGATGGTGGCGAAGCTGATCGTGTGGGACGCCGACCGCGAGCAGGCGACCCGACGGATGCTGCGCGCGCTCGGCGAATTCGAGATCGAGGGCCTGAGGACGCTGATCCCATTCCACGAGGCCCTTCTCGCCACCGACCAGTGGGCGCGCGGAGAGACGTGCAGAGACCTCCTGGAGGACAAGAAGTGGCTGAAGACGCTCGCCTTCCCGCCGGCACCCGCCCCCGGCCCGGACGAGGATGAGCCGTCGAAGGTCGAGCAGACCTACGCCGTGGAGGTGTCCGGCAGGCGCTTTGACGTGCGGGTCGTGGGGCCGCCCCAGGGGCTCGGCGGCGACGGCGCTCGCAACGGCTCCGGACCAGCCGGGCCGCGGAAGGCGCCCAGGCGCGGAGAGCGGAAGTCCACCGGCAGCTCGGAAGGCCCGGACACGCTGCCCTCGCCGTTGCAGGGGAACATGTGGAAGGTGCTCGTCAAGCAGGGCGACACCGTGGAGGAGGGGCAGCTGCTGTGCATCATCGAGGCGATGAAGATGGAGAACGAGATCACCGCCCACAAGTCGGGCACGATCGTCGAGCTTCCTATCTCAGAGGGCGCGCCGATCCAGGCCGGCGCGCCGATCGCGACGATCAAGAGCGCCGGCGAGAGCTAGGGGGCCGACAGGTTCGCGGCGTGCAGCTCACGCTGCGCCCGTGAGCGCCGTCCGCGCGGCAGCTCGGCGGCGGATCCATCCTCGAGCAGCGCCTGAAGGTAGGCGGCGTCCTCGGCCAGCACCGTCAGCGCCCTCGGGGCGTCCAGCACGGGCCCGTGGCCGGGGACGACGTGCTCGGCCCGCGCCACGAGCGGACGCAGGCGCTCAAGGGTGGCGAGGTAGGAGTCGATTCCCTCCCGCGCGTTGACGGTCGGTATCTCGATGCTCGAGAGATAGTCGCCGGCCAGAAGCACCTTCGCCCAGGGGACCCAGATGGCCATTCCGTCCGGGGTGTGGCCCTCGGCCGGGTACAGCTCGAGCTCGGCGTCCCCGATCGCGCAGCTGCCGGGAGCCGGCAGCGCCTGCACCGAGCCGAGCTGCAGCGGCCGATCGCGCACGATGTAGAGTCGCTCGTCGAAGTCGCGCAGCTCGCGCTGGGCGCGCCCGGGCCCGGACTGCAGGCGGACCGCGCTGCTCTCCGCGCAGCCGAGCGCGGCGTCGGGGAACGCGATCCTTCCGAGCAGGTGATCCCAGTCGGCGTGGGTGGCGAGCAGGCCGCCCGGCGGCGGCAAGCGCGCCTGCTCGAGCAGCGAGGGCAGCAGGGCGAGCTCGTCGGGCAGAATCGGCGAGTCCACGACGAAGGTCTCGCCGGGCGCTGACGCATCCTCGTCCGAGAACCGTTCAGCGGAGACGGCGCCGCGGACGATCGTGCAGTTCGTCTGCAGCAGCCGGCTCGTGACCACGATCACGTCGTGGTGGAGCGAGATGGCTCGCACGTTCCCGCGAGGGTCTAGGAGACGCCGAGGAGCTTCGCGGCCTCACGCAGGTTCGGCACCTCGGCCGTCGGCTTCTTCTGGTTGGAGTCCAGCGTCTCTTTGTTGCGGTTGACCCAGATGACGGGAACGCGCTGCTTCACGCACGGCACCACGTCGTGGTAGTGGCTGGCTGCGACGTGCACCCACCCGCGCTTGCCGCCGATGCGCCTCGCACACTCGGTGAAGTGGGCCGGCTCGGGCTTGTAGGAGCGCACCTGCTGGGCGGTCACGACGAGGTCGAAGTCGATCGGGATGTGGCGTCGTGTCTGCCCGAGCAGCTTGTCGTCGATGTTCGACAGCAGGCCGAGCTTGTACTTCTTGGCGAGCTTCTGCAGCTGCGGGTTGGTCTCTTTGAACGGTTTCCACCGCTGCACGGAGTCGGGCAGGAATCCCGAGCGCGATGGCTCCAGCGGCCACTCGATGCGTTTGGCGATCTCGATCGCCGTACGCCGCAGCACCTCGGCGTAGAGCTCATAGGAGCCGCCCTCGATTTCGCGAGAGATCTCGTGGAACAGGGGGATGATCACGTTGCGGTCGATCTCATAGCCGTCCCGGGCGGCCTCGGCGGCGAAGGCCTCGTAGATCCCCGTCTCCCAGTCGATCAGGGTGCCGTACACGTCGAACGTGACGAAGGTGATGTTTTTGGGGATCGGCATCGCGCGGGCATTATGCCCTGCGAAGCCCCTGCGCGCGCTCACCCGTCCGCGCGGCGCATCTTTCGTTAGAGTCCTCCGTCCGCAATGGACCTGCTGGAATACGAGGGAAAGCAGCTGTTTGCGCGCCATGGACTGAGGGTCTCCTCAGGGAGGGCGGCGACGACAGTCGAGGATGCCGTGAGCGCCGCGGGCGAAGTCGGCTACCCGGTGGTCGTCAAGGCGCAGGTGCTGATCGGCGGCCGCGGCAAGGCCGGCGGCGTCAAGCTCGCCGCCGACGAGAGTGAGGCCCGAGAGCACGCCCAGAACATCCTGGGAATGGACATCAAGGGGCACATCGTGCGCACGGTGTGGATCGAGCATGCCTCCGACATCGCCTCCGAGTACTACGCGTCGGTGCTGCTCGACCGCTCTGCCAAGCGACCGCTGGTGATGTTCAGCGTCGAGGGAGGCGTCGACATCGAACAGGTCGCCGAGGAGAGCCCGGAGAAGCTGATCCGCCATCACGTCGACCCGCTGCAAGGGCTCTCACGCGAGGAGGCGGTGAAGATCGCCATCGACGGCCGCGTTGACAAGGACGTGGTCGAGGGCGTCGCGGATGCGCTTCTGGCGCTGTACGAGGTGTGGACGGCGGAGGACGCCACGCTCGCCGAGATAAACCCGCTGATCGTCACGCCCGAGCGGGAGGTCAAGGCGCTCGATGCGAAGGTCTCGCTCGACGGCAACGCCCTCTACCGCCATCCCGAGAACCAGTCGCTGTCGGACAGCGAGAATGAAGACCCGATCGAGCGGCGTGCGAAGGAGGAGGGCGTCCAGTACGTCAAGCTCGACGGCGACATCGGCATCCTCGGCAACGGCGCCGGGCTGGTGATGTCGACGCTCGACGTGGTCGCGCAGGCGGGCGGCTCGCCCGCGAACTTCCTCGACGCGGGCGGAGGCTCGGACGCCGAGAAGATCAAGCAGGCGGTCGAGCTGATCCTTGCGAACGACGCGGTGAAGGCCGTCCTGTTCAACATCTTCGGCGGCATAACCCGCGGCGATGAGGTCGCCAGGGGCCTGATCGCCGCCTTCGCGGAGGTCAAGCCTTCCGTTCCGTTCGTCGTGCGCCTGGACGGCACCAACGACGTCGAGGGGCGGCGCCTGCTCGACGAGGCCAAGCTGCCGAACGTCTACCCGGCCCGCACGATGGACGAGGCCGCCCAGAAGGTCGTGGCGCTTGCCGCCGGGCAGCCCGTGGGAGCGGCCGCCTGATGGCGATCCTCGTCGACCAGGACACGCGGCTTGCCGTGGCCGGGATAACCGGGCGCGAGGGCTCCTTCCACACGCTCAACAACCGCCGCTACGGCACGAACGTCGTCGGCGGCGTGACCCCGGGCAAGGGTGGACAGGACGTGGAGGGCATCCCGGTCTTCGACAGCTGGGCGCAGGCGATGGATGTGGCGCAGCCGAACACGGCGATGATCTTCGTGCCTCCGCGCTTCGCCGCCGACTCGATCCTCGAGGCCGCCTCGGCGGGCGTCGAGCTCGTGGTCGCGATCACCGAGGGCATCCCGGCGCATGACGAGCTGCGGGTTTACAACATGCTCGAGCGCGACCATCCGGGCACGCGGCTGATCGGCCCCAACTGCCCGGGGATCCTGTCGCCCGGAAAGGCGAACGTCGGGATCATCCCGGCGTCCTTCTTCAAGGAGGGCAACGTCGGCGTGGTATCGCGGTCGGGGACGCTGACCTACCAGATCGGCAACGAGATAGCCCAGGCAGGCTTCGGTTGCAGCACGATCGTCGGAATCGGCGGGGACCCGGTTCCCGGCTCGTCCTTCGTGGACGTGCTCGAGCTCTTCCAGGCGGACGAGCAGACCGAGCTGATCGTGCTCTCCGGCGAGATCGGCGGGTCGGCCGAGGAGGAGGCCGCCGAGTACATCGCCGGATCGGTGACGAAGCCCGTCGTCGCATACATCGCCGGCTTCACTGCGCCGGCGGGCAAGCAGATGGGCCACGCCGGGGCGATCGTGTCGGGATCCGCCGGAACCGCGGCCGCCAAGGCGCAGGCCCTCGAAGCGAAGGGCGTGCGCGTCGGTCGCACGCCGACCGAGGTGGCCGCGATCGCCGTCGAGGTACTCGGGGGCGCCCCGGTCACCGCTCCCTGAGCGCAACCACGCCGGGCTCGCAGCGGTGTCGCAGGCGCCGTGGCCCGGCGCACTCCCGCTACGCTTGCGGCCGTGGACGCGGATGTCGCCAGGACGCTGGGCGAGCTGGAGCGCAAGCTGCTGGAGCTCGAGCACACGCTCGGCGCGATCGGCCGCGGCGAGGAGCCGGCCGATCAGGTGCCGACCCCGCCGGCAGTGGCGCCGCCGCACCCCTCGAGCCGTCTGGTAGACGAGTCCGTCGAGCTGGACGATGTCCCCCTGGAGGCCTCGGCCGGCTCGCCTGCCGAGCGGGGCGCCGGTCAGCGCGCGCAGCTCCGTTCAAGGGAGACGGCGGCGAGCGCGGCGCCTGTGCAGGCGCCGACCGCGGCCGAGCTCCTGCGCTTCCGCGAGCGGCTCGAGCACCTCGCCCGCGAGCTGACCCACGACTACGACGAGCTGCTCGGGCGCCTAAGCTTCCCGGCCATGCCGAGCACTCCCTCCGGACCGGCCCCGGGCGCGCCTGCGATCTCCTTTGCCCGGGGGGCCCCCTCGCTCGACATCGTCGACGTGCAGGGCCTGCGCGACGCCGCGGTGCGCGCTTTCGCCAGCGACCCGGCCGGGACCACCGCATACGGCACCTCCGTCGGCTATCCGCGCCTGCGCAGCTGGATCGCCGACCACCACGGCGTCGAGCCGGATCGCGTGCTCGTGACCAACGGATCGATGCAGGCGGACGCGTTCCTGTTCGAGCACCTCGTGCGGCCGGGCGACGAGGTGATCGTCGAGCGGCCGTCCTACGACCGCACGCTGCTCTCGCTGCGCCAGCGCGGGGCGCGGCTGCATGACATCGAGCTGCAGCCCGACGGAATCGACGTCCAAGCGCTCGAGCGCCTGCTCTCAGGCGGGGCCGGGGCACGCCCGAGGCTCGCTCACATCATCCCCAACTTCCAGAACCCCGCCGGGTACACGCTGTCGCTCCAGAAGCGCCGCGCGCTCCTCGGATTGGCGGCCGAACACGGCTTCCTCGTCTTCGAGGACGACCCGTACGTGGAGCTGCGCTTCAGCGGCGAGTCGTTGCCGACGATGCTCTCGATGGACCCCGACCGCGTCGTCTACGCCTCCTCGTTCTCGAAGACGGTGTGCCCGGGGATCCGCGTCGGGTACCTGGTCGGGCCGCCAGAGGTGATCGGCGCCGTGGCCCAGCTGGCGACGAACACGTACATATCGCCGAACATGGTCGCCCAGTCGATGGTGTACGAGTTCTGCGCCTCGGGGGCGATCGACCGCTCGATCGAGACCGTCAAGCGGGCGTTGGCCGAGCGGGCCGAGACGCTCGCGAACGCCTTGCGCCGCGAGTTGCCCGACGCCGAATTCGTGGTCCCGCAGGGGGGCTACTTCATGTGGGTCACGCTTCCTCCGGGCACCGACGTCCACGCCCTGCACCATGCTGCCGCGGAGCGCGGGGTCGCATTCGTCAAGGGCACCGACTTCCTCCTTGAGGGCGGCGAGAACACCCTGCGCCTCGCCTACTCGGGCGTCACGCCCGAGCAGATCGAGACCGGCGTCGCGCGCCTCGCCGAAGCCTTCCGCTCGCTCTAGCGGCAACCCGCTAGTCGGCGATGCCCACCGCTTCGAGCGCTTCCTCGGGGCGGTTGAACCAGCGGAAGCGAACCGCGCGCCCGTCCCGGACCGTCCACACGTATCCCTGGCGCCACTGCGCTTCGAGACCGCTCGCGGACGTCCCGCGCGCGGTGCCGATCACGACGATCTCATCGCCGGCGTCGACGAAGCGCTCCGGCTCCACGCGGAAGTCGGGGTAGACCTCGCGAATGTCGCCGAGCGCGCGGCGGTCTCGCCGCGTGCCCGACTCGACGGCGTAAGGGGGATTCACGTACTCGAGCTCGGGGTCGATCAGGTCACTGGTCGACTCGCCCTCCCCCCAGCGACGGTAGATCGTGCGGACCAGCTCCAGGTTCTCCGGCGACATGGCCATGCATTCTGGCCCGTCCCGCGGTCGCGGCGCGTGCTAGCGCCCGTAGCGCTGGCCGAGGACCAGCTGCTCGGGCAGAGCGGTCCGCGCAGGCGGTGACGGGTCGGCGATCACCGACACGGTCTCGGCAACGCTGGGCGTGACCGCGAGGCGCTCGCCGTCGGCCCGCTGCAGGACCACCTTGCGGCCATCGCGCTCCGCCAGCACGCCTTCGAGTCCCGGCTCGATTCCCGAGGCCTTCAGGTAGTGCAGCAGGTCCTCGGCCTCGTTCTCGAAGCGCAGCACCCGCACCGACGCGCCGACCTCCACGTCGGCCAGCGGTACGCCGGGCAGCCGGGCGCCGGCGACGATCGGGTGGCCGTGAGGGCACGTCTTGGCGTCGCCGATCGCCACGCGCATCCGTTCCTCGAGCACCGGCGACATGGCGTGCTCGAGGCGCTCGGCCTCCTCGTGGACCTCATCCCACGGGACGCCCAGTACGTCGGTGAGGAAGCGCTCGATCAGGCGGTGCCTGCTCACGATCCCCTCCGCGTGCTCGGCGCCGCTGGCCGTGAACGCGATCGTCCGGTCGGAGTCGCGGCTGATGTAGCCGTCCCGCTCCAGACGACCGACCATCTCGTGAACCGTCGGCGCGGACAGCTGCATCGCCCGCGCGAGATTCGCTCCGGTCATCGGCAATCCGGCCTCCTGCAGCCAGAAGAGAATCTGCAGGTACTCCTCCTCGGCGACGGTCGCCGTTGTCGAGCCCTCGCCGCTCACGGCTCTGATGCTAGTGGACGTCAGCTCGCTAGCTGCTCGAACTTGCACTCCAGCGGCGGCTTGTCATCGCGCCAACGACGGAGCTTCGCGCCATGGCGGATCCTCCCGGCGGAGACATGGTCGAAGTCGATCTCCACAACAAGCTCGGGGCGCAGCGCGATCCACTCGAGCTCCTTGCCGGCGCTCCAGCGGCTCGGGTCGGCCGAGCCGCGCTCACCCGACTCGTACGGAGCGAGAAAGCCCACGAGCCGGCGCTTCTCCTTCGCCGTCAGGCCGGAGCAGTGACCCACCACGCGCAGCTGCGGGCCGTCGTAGAGGCCGAGGATCAGTGCGCCGACGGTCTCGGGCTCCTTGCCGGGGCGCCAGCCGACGACGACCGCGTCGATCGTGCGAACGCGCTTGACCTTGACCATTCCCTTACGCTCGCCCGGGCGGTACTGCGCCGTGCGCTCCTTGGCGATGGCCCCCTCGGCGTGCGCGAGCCAGGGCTGGGCCTCCTCGGCGGTCGCAACCGTCTGCATCAGCTCCACGGGCGCCTGCGCGAAGCGCTTCCCGTCGATCAGGGCCTCCAGCGCAGCGCGGCGCTCGGAGAACGGCCGCTCCAGCAGCGACTGCTCGTCCTCGGCGAGCAGGTCGAAGGCGACGTACACGGCGGGGGTCTCCACCGACAGCCGCTGCACGCGCGAGTCCGCCGGATGCACGCGCTGGCCGAGTGCATCGAAGTCCTCCCTCCCGTCGCCGTCTCGCACGACGATCTCACCGTCGAGCACGTAGCGGCCCGGCGGGAATCGAAGCTCGGGGAAGTAGCGACCAAGCGGCCTGCCGTTGCGCGACTGCAGGAAGACCTCATTGCCATCCACGAAGGCCAGGCAGCGAAAGCCGTCGAGCTTGACCTCGTAGCTGTAGTCCTCACCGGTCGGCAACTCCTTGCGTGAGAGCGCGAGCTGAGGCGCGAGCGGGACCTTTAGCGGCAGGCTCACGACTGTCCCTTGCCGGCGCGACGCGCGCGACTGGGCTGGACCCGGGGCGGCTCGCCCTTCTGCTTGCGGAAATGTGGCGGCCAGGGCGCATCGCCGAGCCCCTCGCGCTCGTCGCGGGCTGCCAGCTCCAGTAGCGAGTCGAGCCCGTGGTAGCGCTCGTCGATGGTCGCCGACGGGTCTCCCCGCTGGCGAAGCCGTGCGGGGACCGTCTCCATCGAGAGCTCGGCTGGCTCGACGTCGGCCACCTCCTCCCACTCGAGCGGGCAGGAGACGCGCGCGTCGGGGACAGCCCTGACGGAGTAAGCCGAGGCGATCGTGCGGTCGCGCGCGTTCTGGTTGTAGTCGATGAAGACGCCCTCTCGTTCCTCCTTCCACCAGCGGCTGGTCGCCCTCCCGGGCATCCGCCGCTCGACGTCCCGGGCGAGCGCGAGCGCCGCCCGGCGTACCTCTTCGAAGCTGTGGCGCGGCTCGATGCGTACGTAGATGTGCATCCCGCGTGAGCCCGAGGTCTTGGGGAAGCCGAGCAGCCCATGCTCCTCGAGCACCACACGGACTTCGAGCGCGACCTCGCGAACCTCGGCGAACGGCACCCCCGGACCGGGATCGAGGTCGACGCGGAGCTCATCGGGGTGGTCGAGGTCCGAGCGGCGCACCGGCCAGGGATTCCAGTCGATCACACCGAGGTTCGCGCCCCACACGAGGTGCGCGGCGTCGTTCGGAACGAGCTCGCGCGCGTGGCGGCCGCTCGGGAACGCGACCGTCGCGGTCTGCAGCCAGTCGGGGGCGGTGGCGGGGACGCGCTTCTGGAAGAAGGGCTCGCCATCCACCCCATCGACCCAGCGCTTCATCACCGTCGGGCGATCGCGTAGATGGCGCACGACCGCCACCTCGCACTCGAGGTAGTAGTTGACGAGGTCGAGCTTCGTGAGACCGCGCTCAGGGAAGAACACCTTGCTGGGGCTGCTCACCCGCAACTCATGCCCGGCTGCCTCCACGGTGACGTGCTCCTTGGCCACGGCCTGAAAGGATGACCGATCGCGCCCGCCGGCAGGCTGCGCCGGCGTAAGAGATGGCAACGAGCACGCTGATACCGACGAAGTCGCTGATCGTCACGGGAGCCTTCGGCCCCGGGCTCCCCGCGCCGCGCGTGGCCGCCGCCCTCGCTCGCGGACTGCAGGCCGGTGGGCTGCCCGCGCCCGAGCAATTGCCCCTGCCACCAGACCTCGAGGCGGACGGCGGGATGCGCGCCCGGCTGGAGGAGCTGCAGATCGACATGCGCCTGCGGCGCGCGCGGGCGGTGATCCTCGGCGAGCTGCTCCTCGAGGAGCGCA
>Ga0210409_10003995_pt1 | contig 16114 bp, 9 predicted proteins | sample IncBWH17MmetaG_FD_161649 | JGI IMG/M metagenome (GOLD analysis project Ga0210409, IMG submission 161649) | Forest soil microbial communities from Barre Woods Harvard Forest LTER site, Petersham, Massachusetts, United States - Inc-BW-H-17-M | ecosystem: Environmental > Terrestrial > Soil >...
GTTGTTGTAGCAAACTTCCACCCCGAATCGGGAGGTGCTCAATGCATCCGTCTCTGGCGCACCGCGTGTCAGCTTCCTGGCTGGCCGTGCTCGGCTTGCTTACCATTCTTTCCGTTCCTGCGTTCTCCCAGAGCACCGGCGGACGGATTCTCGGCCGCGTTGCCGACCCCACGGGCGCGGTGTTAGCCGGGGTAAAGGTCACGCTGACGAACGAGGCTACTGGCGCCACTCGCAACACACAGACCAATGCCAACGGAGACTACACATTTGTGGAAGTTGTGCCCGGTACCTATCGAGTCGAATACGAACTGACCGGATTTAAGAAGAGCGTCCAGAAAAGCGTAACCGTCGACGTCAACCAGGTGGTTACGCTCAATCAGACATTGGCAATCGGCGCCACTCAGGAAACCGTCGAAGTAACCTCGGAAGCCCCGCAGGTGGATACGACCAGCACGCAGCTTGGCGCCGTGATCAACGATCGCTCGGTGAACGAGTTGCCTCTGAACACCCGCGATACCTATCAGTTCTTGCAGCTCCAACCGGGCGTGCAGTCGCAGTTGGGCAGCAGCGGCAGCCTCTTCTATGGATCAGATTCTGCAGGTTCTGTTTCTGTGAACGGTGGCCGCGGGCGCTCCAATAACTTCAGCGTGAACGGCGGAGATGCCAACGACCAGTTCGTAAACCTGCCTACGATCCAACCCACTCCTGACAGCATCGAGGAGTTCCGTGTCATCACCAACACCTTTGACGCCGAGTATGGCCGTAACTCCGGAGCTGTGGTGAACGTGATCACGAAATCGGGGACCAACAACTTCCATGGCAATCTCTACGAATATTTCCGCAACAAGGTTCTGAACGCCCAAGGCTATTTCAACACTGTCAAACCCCAGTTCAATCAGAACCAATTCGGCGGGACTTTTGGCGGCCCGATTAAAAAGGATAGGACATTCTTTTTTGTGTCGTATGAGGGACGCCGTATCGTGCAGGGACAGTCTGGGTCGCAGGTCTTGGTGCCGACAACGGCAGAGCGCTCGGGAGATTTTTCTGGTATCGGGGGGTTCGTTCCGGACACTGCCAATACACCTGACTCGATCAGCAACCCGTTTGTGGCTCAGGTGTTGAACGGTCGCCCCGGCTGTAGCAGCGCCATTCAAGCGGGAGGGGGTACTCCTCCGCCCAACAACTTCGTGACCCCGGTAGCCTGGACTTCCGTATTCCCGACGGGCGTTATTCCCACACAGTGCCAGGATCCAGTAGCCGCCAACCTGCTTCAGAAATATATTCCGACTGCGAATGTCGGCTCCAATATTTTTCAAGCTGTACCCGCGGGAACCGATTTCCAGGATCAGTTTACGATTCGCATCGACCACAAGCTTACCGATCACCAGAACCTCACCGGTTATTACTACTACACGGACGACGCGAATTTTCAGCCGTTCTCGTTCTTTCAGGCGGCTGGCGCCAACATTCCGGGTTTCGGAAGCAACAACGATTCGCGCTATCAGCAGGTAAACGTGAGCCACACATGGACTATCGGTAACGCCCTGGTCAATGAGGGGCGCTTTACTTACATGCGCGAGGGCCAACTTGGCTTTCAATCCCCACAAACCAACAACCTGGTAACCGCGTCTTGTTCTTCTGCCGTGCAAAAGTTCTGCTTTACCGGTCTTTCTGATTCTTCCGCTATCAACGCCCTCGCCGGCACTGCGAGCGGCAATCCGTCATTCGGCATTACTCCAGGATTAGGCGCAGGCCACGAGGGAGTGCCATTCACCACCATTTCTGGCGGCGCCGTTATCGGCAACAACTTCGAGGGTCAGTTGCCTCAAATCGGAAATAGTTATCAATGGTCGGATAGCCTGACTTGGGTCAAGGGTAGCCACACCATGAAGTTTGGCATCGACGTCCGACGTGCGCATTTCGACCAAACCCTCTACTTCAACGTTAACGGCGCTCCCGTTTTTAGCAGCTCGAGTGCGAACGCCGTGCTTACTGCTGATGGCGATAACTATGCGGGATATCTTCTCGGCTTGGTGGATTCTTATACCCAGGGCGCCGCTCAGAGCGAAGCCATCCGGAGCACCTCGGTGTACCCGTTCGCTCAGGATAGCTGGAAGATCAGGCCCAATGTCACCCTTAATTACGGACTTCGCTGGGAACTCGATACCCCGCTCACTGACATCAGCCATCACGTGCAAACCTTCCGGCCGGGACAGAACTCGACTGTCTACCCGTGTACGCTGAATCCCGCGGAGCAGCTAAGCTTCGGGCAACCCAACTGCCTCACTGCCGGAGTGCTTCCTACTGGGCTTGTCTTTCCCGGCGACCAGGGAGTTCCGGCGGCTCTGACGCAGACTTATTACAAGGCTTTCGCGCCGCGCATTGGACTGGCTTACAGCCCCGACGCCACCAGCGGTCTTCTCGGCAAACTGTTTGGAAGCGGCGGAAAGACCAGCATTCGTACGGGATGGGGCCTGTTTTACAATCCAATGGAGCAGTTGGTGATGGAGCAGTTCGGAGCGGAGCCACCGTTCGGCGGCAGCACGTTTCTATCCGGCACCTTTTTCAATACACCCTTCGTTGGCCAGAATGGAGTCGTTAGTCCGAATCCCTACAACGGAATACTTAATCCCACTCCCGGGCAGCCGCAGGATTGGCAGAGGTTTCGGCCCATCGAACTGTTCGGTGAATTCCAGCCGCACATGCGGACCCAGTACACGGCCCAATACAACCTGAGCATTCAGCGAGAACTCGCCAAGGACTTGATGTTCCAGGTCGGGTACGTCGGCACTCAGGGCCATCGGCTGCTGGCTTCGCACGACATCAACCCATCCAATCCGCAAACTTGCCTGGACATTCAAAGTGTGGCGAATGTTAACCCCGCGAATGTACTCTCCGGCCCGCCCAGCTCGAACGGCAGCCCGATCAATTGTGGGCCGGCCGCGGAAGACACGGAGTTCTTCATCCCGGCCGGCGCAACAGCTCCCGCCGGGGGCTTCCACGTTCCCTACGGTCCCAACGGGCCGACCGTAATTCCTGCGGGCGCTCCGATTAGTTCGGTGGCACCGGGTGGCCTCACGCTGGTCGGACTGCGTCCATATTCTTCACCCACCTGCAATCCGTTCAACGGCGTCAACTGCCCGGCAGACGGGATTCCTGTATTCACGGATATCTTTGCCGAGGATACGATTGCCAACTCCAACTATAACGCGTTCGAGGCCATGCTCGAAAAGCGCTTTTCGAAGGGGCTGCAGTTCCAGGCCGCGTACACCTTCAGCAAGTCGATCGACCAGGCGTCAAGTTTCGAGGAAACACTCGACCCCTTTGCCTTCGGTGCCAGTCGCGCGCTCTCCCTCTTCAACTCGGCGCAACGCTTCGTAATCAGTTATTTCTGGGACCTGCCTATCCCCAAGCACTCGGGCTGGATGGGTAAGGTGGTTAACGATTGGGCGATCTCGGGCATCACTTCATTTCAAAGTGGGTTCCCGATCCGCTTGTCGAACGATTCGATCAACGCTTCGAGCGACACTGAGTTGATCAACAGCTTCTTCTTTGTCGGCACAGAGGCACCGCAACGAGTCGCGCCATTCACGAGGCTGAACCCGAAAACCAATGGCGGCTATTGGTTCAATGGCACCGACTTTGTGTCGCCGCCGCCAGGTCAGTTCAACACCGGGACGCAGCGCACGATCTGCTGCGGACCCGGTCTCAACAACACCGATTTTGCCGTGCACAAACAGATTGCGATCACGGAAAGCAAGTATTTCCAATTCCGTGGGGAAATATTCAACATTGCCAATCACACGCAATTTACTAATCCTGATGGCAACCTCGGCGACGGTGCGCTGTTCGGGAGGATTACTTCGGCCCGCGACCCCCGCCTGGTGCAATTTGCGTTAAAATTGTTCTTCTAACCCGGAAGCCCCGGGCGGCCCTCGCGTCCGGGCACATTCTAATGGCCGAATCGATCGGCTTGAGATTCCTGGAGACCCGGATGTACCCCGAATTGCAAAAGGAGCTCGAAACCTTCGAGCGTCGCACGCCCAAGTCCGCCGCGTCGCACAAGAAAAACTTGAAACGCATTCCGCTCGGCGTGGCCAGCAACTACCGCGCCTACGATCCCTACCCAATTTTCGTCAAGGAAGGCAGCGGCTCCCATTTCCGCGATCTCGATGGCAACGACTACATCGACCACAACCTCTGTTTCGGCGCGCTTATGGCGGGACATTGTCATCCCGCGGTCATGAAGGCCGTCGAAAAACGTCTGAGCACCGGGACCATGTTCGGCATGCCCCATGACATGGAGTGGGAGCTGGCCGAAGAAATATGTAATCGCTTTCCGGTCGAGATGGTTCGCTTTGGCAGCAGCGGTACCGAAGCGACGATGCACGCCATCCGCCTGGCCCGCGCCGCCACGGGCCGCGACAAAGTTCTCAAATTCGAAGGCGGATACCACGGACTCCACGACGCCGCCCTGGTCAGCGTGAAACCTCACGCGCCAGAATTCGGCGACGTGAATGCCCCGACTTCCGTTCCCGGCGGTCTTGGTGTGCCGAAAGCAAGCATCGCCAACGTCACGGTCGCCACCTTTAACGATCTCGCCAGCGTTGAGCTTCGCTTCAAACAAAATCCCGGAGAAATCGCTGCCATCATCCTCGAACCGGTCATGATGAATGTCGGCCTCTGCATGCCGCAGCCCGGATTCCTTGAAGGCCTCCGCGAAATCGCAACCAAGCACGGAGCGCTGCTGATCTTCGACGAAGTGAAGACGGGAGCAAAACTCGGCTGGGGCGGAGCCTCGGAATACTTCGGCGTGAAGCCCGACATGATCTGCCTCGCCAAGTCGATTGGCGGCGGATTGCCCCTCGCCGCATTCGGCACGCACAAATCCGTCATGAATCTGATCTCCGAACACAAGGTTTTTCACGGCGGCACCTACAACACGAATCCGGTCTCGATGGCTGCCGGCCTTGCGACATTTCGTGAAGTGCTCACGCGTGAGAATTACAGTCACGTAGACAAGCTCAGCCAGAAACTCACCGCCGGTTACCGCAAGACGATCGCAAAAGTGGGCTTGCAAGCGTACATTGCCAGCGCAGGCGCCAACGGAGCTCTCATGCTCTATCCCAAAGAGATCCGTAATTACCGCGATTGGACCGCAGTCGACGTCGACCTCTGGCGTCACTATTGGTTCGCGATGGTCAACCGTGGCGTGATGCCGCAACCTTACTGGTGGGATGAGCAGTGGACGATTTCAGTGCAGCACACCGACGCCGATATCGACAAACATCTCGCGGCTTTCGAAGACGTGGCGCCAGCGCTGGCCAAAGCCCAACAAGAACGGACAGCAGAAGTAGTGGCCCACTAAAGCGATCTGGACTCACGTGGGGACAGCCGCCTCGGCTGTCCGGCGGAGCAAAGCTCCGCAGCGGTTTTCGTATCAAGGCCTGAGCAACAATTTGTCATTCCGAGCGAAGCGAGGAATCTGCTGTACTGGCACCCGCATAATGCAGATTCCTCGTTTCGCTCGGAATGACGATAGGGCAAGTGACGACAGGAAGGATAAGGTCCAAGGAGTGCGCTTTTGTCAGCCGATACCCAAGACGCCAACCCGCCGCACTTAAAGCGTGTCCTCGGCCGCTTCGATCTAGTCCTGCTCTTCGTGGTGGCTGTCTTCAATCTGAACGTTGTCCCATCGATCGCGGCCAACGGCGGCGTTACCGTCTGGCTATGGATCATTGCCTTGCTGTTCTTTTTCTGGCCCCAAGGCATCGCCGTCATCGAACTGGCCCACCGCTATCCCGGTGAAGGCGGCGTTTACCTGTGGGCAAAAGAAGTCTTCGGTGACTTCCACGGCTTCCTCTCCGGCTGGTGCTATTGGACGAACAACATGCTGTACGTCCCTACCGTGATGTTGTACTTCGTCGGGGTCTCCGTATTCGCACTCGGTCCCGGCCACGCTTCCCTTGGTGACGACAAAAATTTCGCCATGGGCGCATCGATAGCACTGCTGGCATTTCTCACCGTGCTCAACGTTGTCGGCCTCAGTGTAGGCAAGTGGCTGAACAACCTGGGTGGCATCGGCACTTTTGTTGCGGCGGCCGTGCTCATCGGGTTAGGTGTCACCGTCTGGTCGCGCTTCGGAACCCCCGTCACAGCAACTGATTTCAGAATTCCCGCGGACCCCAAGTTTGTTCTGAACTCGTTCGGCGTGATTTGCTTTGGTCTGGTGGGACTGGAGCTCGCCTCGGTGATGGGCGACGAAATCCGCGATCCCCGGAAGACCCTCCCTGGCGCTGTCGCCTGGGGAGGCGTGATCTCAGGCGCTCTTTACGTCGGCGCAACTCTGACGCTCCTGGTTGCTATTGGAAAAAACGACATCAACGTGCTGCAGGGAATCGTGCAGGCAGTGAGCCACATGGCTGACAAGGTTGGCGTCGCCTGGATCATCGCACCCTTCGCGGTCGTGTTGAGTTTGTCCATCGCCGGAATCGGTTCCGCCTGGATGGGCGGTTCAGCCCGCATCCCGTTCGTTGCCGGCCTCGATTCCTATATGCCAGCGGCGATGGGAAAAGTTCATCCCAGGTACGCCACTCCTTACGTAGCTTTGATTGTGCAAGGGTTGGTTTCGCTCGTCCTGATCGTCCTCAACTTCACTCTTTCCGGGGGCGTGCAGGAAGCGTTTCAGAAAATGCTGTCCGCCGCGGTCGTGCTGCAGTTGGTTCCATTTCTCTACGTTTTCGCGGCCTTGATCAAGTTCGCCGTGCGTGGCTCCCTCCAGGGCGGAAGGTATGGCAAAGGCACGCTGATCTTTGCCGGTGTCGCCGGATTAGTCACAACCTCGCTGGCGATCGTCGTGGCTTTTTTCCCAGCCAGACAAATCACCTCATTGTGGAAATACGAAGTGAGCATGTTTGGCATCACTCTGGGGTTCATAGCATTAGCTGTGTTTTTCTTCTTCGGATACAGTCGGCTAAAGACGCCGGAAACCGTTCGTGTGGTGACGGGCGACTCGTCCGTCCATGGAAGCGAAGTAAATCGATATTGAATCACATGGGGACAGCCGCCCTCGGCTGTCCGGTCGAGCGAAGCTCGACTAATCGCAGGAGGAAATTTATGCCAGGTGGAGTAAAAGCCGACGTTCGCACCTATCAGCTGTACGTGAACGGCGAGTGGATCGACAGCAAGTCGAACAAAACTTTCCCGGTTTACGACCCGGCCACGGAAGAAGTGATCGCTCAGGTTCCCGACGCAAATGCCGACGACGTTAACCGCGCAGTCGTCGCCGCGAAATCTGCTTTCGAAAACGGCCCCTGGGCATCGACGACCGCGCAAGAACGCGGACGCGTCCTGTTCCGCCTCGCTGAAAGGATTCGCCAGAATACGCCCATGCTGGCAGAGTTGGAATCTCGCAACACCGGCAAACCCATCGTCGAAGCGGAATTCGACATCGCCGACGTAGCTACCTGCTTCGAATATTACGGCGGCCTTGCTACAAAGATTTTGGGCTACGTGAACCCGGTTCCAGACAATGCCGTGAGCCTCACGCTGAAAGAACCGATCGGCGTTGCCGGACAGATTATCCCGTGGAACTACCCGCTTCTTATGGCAGCGTGGAAGCTCGCGCCGGCTCTGGCTGCGGGCTGCACGTGCGTGCTGAAGCCCGCTGAACAAACTCCCATCACCGCGCTCGAAATGGCCAACTGGCTCACCGACGTTGGCTTGCCGCCGGGTGTGGTCAACGTCATCACCGGATTCGGTGAAAGCTGTGGTGCGCCGTTGGTGCAACATCCCGACGTTAACAAAATTGCTTTCACCGGCAGCGCCGCCGTCGGCAAAATCATCGTTAAACAGGCCGCCGATACCGTGAAGCGAGTCACGCTCGAACTTGGCGGCAAATCGCCCAATATCTTTTTCGCCGACGCCGATTTCGAAGCCGCCATCGACGGCGCGCTCTTTGGTGTGTTCATCAACCAGGGCGAGGTCTGCTCCGCCGGCAGCCGCATCCTGGTGCAAAAGTCTATCTATAAAAAGTTTGTGGATGCAATGACCGAGAAAGCGAAGAAGATCAAGCTGGGCGCGCCTCTCGATCGTGACACTAAGATGGGCCCCGTGGTCAGCAAAGACCAATATGACCGGGTCCGGTCGTATCAGGAACTCGGGAAGAAAGAGGCCAAGCTGGCCACGGGTGGCGGACGCGCCGAGAAGTTCGCCAAGGGTTACTACATCGAACCAACGATCTTCTACGACGTGACCAACAACGATCGCATCGCCCGCGAAGAAATTTTTGGCCCGGTCGCCGCCGTGATCCCATTCGAAGACGAAAAAGACGCCCTCAAAATTGCAAACGATTCACCCTACGGCCTTGCCGCCGCCGTCTGGACGCGAGACATTTTCAAAGCATTCCGCATCGTAAAGTCTTTGCGCGCGGGAATCGTCTGGGTCAATCATATGCAACCGACCTACGTCGAAGCGCCCTGGGGAGGCTACAAGCAATCCGGCTTCGGCCGCGAACTCGGCCCATGGGGGATCGAAGAATATCTCGAAACCAAACAAGTACACATAAATTTAAACGAAGCCCCAATCGGATGGTACTGAACCACATGACTTTGTCTTACTGTCATCCTGAGCGAAGTGCGGCTTTCGCGCAAAGCGCGAGAGCCGCCGAGTCGAAGGATCCCTACCCGCATAATCAGCGATCACTATTGCAGGGAGTTCGCCCAGAAACTGCAGGAAGCACATGAACACAATTCAACTCAAAACCCCAATCCCGGGCCCGAAATCCAAAGCGCTCGCCGAGCGCCGCAACAGCGCGGTTCCGCGCGGCCTCTCGCATGGAACCCCCGTGTACGTAGCAAAAGCCGAAGACGCATGGCTCGAAGACGTAGACGGCAACCGCTACATCGATTTCGCCGGCGGCATCGGCTGCCTCAACGTCGGGCATCGTCATGAACCGGTGATGACCGCTGTGCGCGACCAACTTGATCGCTTTCTGCACACCTGCGTGCAGGTCACGCCGTACGAGAACTACATCCAGCTCGCCGAACGGATGAACCAGATCGCCCCCGGCAAGTTCCCCAAGAAAACTTTATTCGTGAACAGCGGCGCTGAAGCCGTGGAGAACGCGCTGAAGATCGCGCGCGCTCACACTGGACGCTCAGGCATCATCGCTTTCGAAGACGCCTTCCACGGCCGCACCATGATGACCCTCGCCCTCACCAGCAAGACCCATCCCTACAAAGCAGGATTCGCGCCCTTTCCCGGCGACGTTTACCGCATTCCGTATGCTTATTGTTATCGCTGCTCCTATTCGCTGAAATATCCCTCGTGCGATATTTTCTGTGCGCGTCATCTCGAGGACACATTCAAACGCGTAGTCGCATCTGAAGATGTGGCAGCCGTGATTGCGGAGCCGGTCTTGGGCGAAGGAGGATTTGTTGTCCCGCCGCCCGACTTCTTTCGCGTGCTGATCGAGATCTGCCGCAAGCACGGCGTCTTGTTCATCGCAGACGAAGTGCAGAGCGGCTTCGGCCGAACCGGCACCATGTTTGCCAGCGAGCACTACGGCATCGAGCCTGACATCCTGGTCACGGCCAAATCCCTCGGCGGCGGGTTGCCCCTGGCCGCGATCACCGGCCGTGCCGAAATTATGGACACGCCGGGACCAGGGGGTCTAGGCGGCACGTTTGCCGGCAATCCGCTCTCCTGCGCCGCGGCGCTGGCTGTGCTGGACGTCTTCGACCGTGAAAATCTATTGGCTCGCGCCAACGAAATTGGTAACAGGTTCCAGAAGCGCGCCAAAGAATGGCAGAAGCGCTGGTCGATCGTTGGCGACGTACGCGGGTTAGGTGGAATGCAGGCCATCGAGCTTGTGAAATCCTCCGACAAGCGTGAACCAGCTGCAGAAGAGACCAAAGACGTAACAAAGTATTGTTACGAACACGGGTTAATTACAATTACAGCCGGCTCATATTCCAATGTGATCCGCGTTCTCGTTCCGTTGGTCGTGACCGACGAGCAAATGGATGAAGCACTAGACGTTCTGGAATCCGCGCTACAAACGGTGTGCGAAAAGAAAGACGTCGCAACCATGATCACGTAGGGGCGGACGCCCTCGTCCGCCCGGCCGAGCGACGCTCGGCGGCACTCGAAACGTAGCAAAGCTACGTTTCTATACATAACACGCATGCTGTACAGACGTTGCTTGCAACGTCTCGTATTAGCGGAAAATCTTGATATCGCGATAGCAGAGGTAACGCAAATGACCATCGCAGCACCACCTCTTACCAAAGTTCCCAACTATGTCAACGGCCAATGGGTCGAATCCAATGCCGTGGAATGGTTCGACGTGACTAATCCCGCGACCGGGGAAACCATCGCCAAAGCCCCGCTCTCCGATGCCGCCGAAGTTGCAGTAGCCGTCGAAGCCGCGGCTGCGGCCTATCCTGAGTGGCGACGCACACCTCCCCAAGATCGCATTCAGCCGCTGTTCAAGCTGAGGCAGCTTCTGGAAGATCACATTGACGAACTGAGCCGCCTCATCACCCAGGAGAACGGCAAGACCTTCACCGAGGCCAAAGCCGAGTGGCGCCGCGCCATCGAGAACGTCGAAGTAGCCTGCGGCATTCCCATGATGATGCAAGGCTACAATCTCGAAGACGTTGCCCGGGGCATCGATGAAATGATGATCCGCCAGCCGCTCGGAGTAGTGGCGGCGATCACGCCGTTCAATTTCCCCGGCATGGTCCCGTTCTGGTTTTTGCCTTACGCCATCGCCTGCGGCAACACATTCATCCTCAAGCCGTCAGAACGGGTCCCGCTCACCATCCAACGAACCTATGAATTACTCGCACAGACCGGATTACCAAAAGGCGTGGTCAACCTCGTCAATGGAGGGAAGACTGTCGTCAACGCGTTGCTTGATCATCCCAAGGTGCGTGCCATCAGCTTCGTTGGTTCAACTCCGGTCGCGAAGTACGTCTATGAGCGCGCTGGCGCCAACGGAAAACGCGCGCAGTGCCAGGGCGGCGCCAAGAATCACGTAGTCGTTCTGCCCGACGCCGACATGAAGATGGCAACCCAGATTATCAGTGACAGCGCCTTCGGCTGCGCCGGCCAGCGCTGCCTCGCAGTTTCGGTCGCAGTCACGATCGGTGACGCGCAAAAAACGTTTCGCGACGCAATCGCAGAATCCGCCACGAATCTACGCGTAGGCAACGGCCTGGACGAAGGCACCCAGATGGGCCCGGTAATCACGAGTCAGAGCAAGTCGCGAATCGAATCGCTAATCGCGGCGGGTGAGAAGCAAGGTGCGAAAGTTCTAATTGACGGACGCAATCCAAAGATCGCGAAATACGAAGCAGGAAACTTCGTGAAGCCAACGATTCTCGACGATGTATCGCCTACGAGTGATGTAGCTGACACCGAAATCTTCGGCCCCGTCCTTAGCCTGATTCACGCTCGCGACCTGGACGAAGCCCTGGCATTTCTAGAGCACAGCAAATACGGCAATCAGGCTTCGTTGTTCACGTCGAGCGGCGCTGCGGCCCGTCGATTCCGTTACGAAGCCCCCGCCGGCAATATCGGAATCAACATCGGCGTAGCCGCCCCCATGGCCTACTTCCCATTCAGCGGCTGGAAGGACAGCTTCTTCGGCATCCTCCATGGACAAGGCCGCGACGCCATCGAGTTCTATACCGAGAAGAAAGTAGTTGTAGAACGCTGGGCAAAAGAACACTCACGCAAGTTCTAAGCTCAGGAGGCAAAACTCGCGTGGGGACGGCCGCCTCGGCCGTCCAACGAGCGAAGCGAGGTGCCCCGCGACAAATTCAAGTTTCGTATCAGGATATGGCTTCAGCCATATCGCAAGCCCGTTCAAGAAATAACGCGGCTTCAGCCGCCGAGATTGAGGAACTAATGTCCGACACGATTCAGAAATACAAAGACTACGTAATGACCGGCTTCATGAAGCAGGTCGTCCCAATCGTGATCGACCATGCCAACGGAGCCACGGTCACCGACGAAAACGGCCGCGAGTATCTCGACTGCTTCGCCGGCATCTCGGTAGTGAACGCCGGACACTGCAATCCCCAAATAATCGCCGCCGCTAAATCACAAATGGACAAGCTGGTCCACGCCGCCTCCTACATCTACCACGTGAAACCGGTAGCTGATCTAGCCGAAAAGCTAGCGCAAATTGCCCCGAGCGGCCTGACCAAAACCTTCTTCGGCAACGGCGGAGCCGAAGCCATCGAAGGCGCGATGAAGCTGGCCCGACTCTACACCGGCAAGCACGAATACATTTCGCTCCACGCCAGCTTTCACGGACGCAGCTGGGGCACCCTTAGCATCACCGGCAACCAAGGCCGCAAAAAACGCGGAGGCCCCTACGCCCCAGGCGTAGCCTTCGCCCCCGCACCCTACGCCTATCGTTCGCAATGGCGCAACGACCCCGAAGAATGCGGACGCCAATGCGCCAAAGCCATCGACGACGCCATCCGCTTCGCCACTTCCGGAGACGTGGCCGCCTTCATCGCCGAGCCGGTCATGGGCGAAGGCGGCATCATTGTGCCGCCTCCAAACTATTTCAAAGAAATAAAGAAAGTCCTCGACCAGGACAACATCCTCTTCATCGCCGACGAAGTCCAATCCGGCTTCGCCCGCACCGGCAAAATGTTCGCCATCGAGCACTACGGCGTCGTCCCCGACATCCTGGTCACCGCCAAAGGCATCGCCGACGGATTCCCCCTGAGCGCCTTCACCACGCGCCCCGAAATCGCCGCCGCCTTCAAACCCGGCGACCATCTCTCCACCTTCGGAGGCAATCCCATCTCCTGCGCTGCCGCCCTCGCCAACATCAACTTCATGGAGAAAGAAAATCTCCCAGCCCGCGCCACCGAAACCGGCGACTACGCCATGACCAAACTCCACGCCCTGCAAAAGCATCACCCACTCATAGGAGAAGTCCGCGGTCTCGGCCTGATGATCGGCGTAGAACTGGTGAAAGACGAAACGCTAACCCCAGCCACCACCGAAGCCGAAGCCATCCGCGCCGCCCTGCTACGCAACGGCGTCCTGGTCGGCGTAGGAGGCATCTACGGCAATGTAATCCGCTTCCAACCCCCGCTGATCATCACCCGCAAGCAGATCGATCAAGCCATCGAAGCATTCGCGGCAGCATTACAGGAAGTCGCGCAACCAGCGCCGGCGTAGAGCGAAGAGATTTGTTCAGCCGAGGAAATTTCCCGCCTCTCGCAAAGAACGCGCGAGAAGGACGAGGCACCGCTTTTGGTGGGGTGAAAGCCTGGACCGGCCCCCCGTTCTGGATAAGCATAGAGATGCATTCCACTCTAAACGCCGTCAGCCGTAGCAGCTGCAATGTACGATTGGCAAAGCAGAACCAGTTGTTCGCGCAATTTGCGCATCACAGCCGGCGACCCGCCTGTCTCCAGCACCGAGCGCATTGCGCCTGACATTGCCGCCAGCATGGTTTGCACGGCGAATTCGTCCGGTGCAGTGTTGGTATCGGGAGCTGACTCCAGCATCTGTACGATAGCTTTCCGCATCCGTTGCGTCCCGCGTTTGACCAGGACTAGCCCGCCGACATCGGGCGCGATCTTGTAGAGGGCTACCGAAATATCTGCACCAGCGATCTTTGTGTCCACAAACGCCTCCACCACCTGTTTGATCATCTCGGTGAGCGGTTTTTGACGCGCTTGTTCACAGGCATCTTCCACCGCCTGTGCCACCTTTTCTAGATGGTCTTCCAGAACAGCAAATAGAAGCGACTGTTTGTTCGGGAAATATTGATACAGGGTTCCCACGGATACACCAGCGCGATCCGCTACTCGCGTGGTCGTCAAACGCTCTGCTCCCTGGCTGAGCAAAACCTGAATAGTTGCCTCACAAATCGCCGCTACCGTGACCGTCGCCCTCGCTTGAACGGGCGTCTTTCTTGGCTCAAATGCAACTAGAGCGTCAGTTACCATAATGCGAACTCCAAACCTGAAGAATCCTTCATCAAATGATTGTAGCAACAACGGAGACCAGAATCAGGAGGAACGAAATGCTTCAGCAGACTGATCTTGCCGGCAGTTTCACTCTGCCCGGCACAGCAATGACTGTCAACCGGACGGGCTATGGTGCAATGCAACTGGCTGGTCCGGGGGTCTGGGGACCGCCGCGCGATACTAATGCCGCAATTGCGGTTCTTCGCGAGGCGGTAAAGTCTGGGGTCAATCATATCGACACAAGCGACTTCTACGGTCCCCACGTGACCAATCAGATTATTAAGCAGGCGCTACATCCGTACCCGGATGATCTCGTGATCGTCACCAAGGTTGGGGCGCGTCGGGGTGCCGACAAATGCTGGATTCATGCTCTTTCCCGTCAGGAGGTAATTGACGCAGTTCATGACAACTTAAAAAATCTCAGTCTCGACGCTCTGGACGTCGTGAACCTTCGAGTTGGCGGAATGCTGGAACCGACGGAGGGATCGATCGAGGAGCCTCTGATCATACTCGCTGAACTCAAACGTCAGGGGCTCATCCGTCATATCGGCCTGAGCAATGTCACTGCCGAGCAGTTGTCTGAGGCCCAGACCATTACAGAAATCGTCTGTGTGCAAAACTTTTACAATGTGGCACAGCGGAAAGACGACACTTTGATCGATGCCCTCGCTGCGCAAGGCATCGCATATGTGCCCTTTTTCCCGCTGGGAGGATTCAGTCCTCTACAGTCGTCCGTACTCGACTCATCGGCGACCGCCGTCGGCGCTACACCGATGCAGCTTGCACTGGCCTGGCTTCTCCAGCGCTCGCCTAACATCCTGCTGATTCCGGGGACATCTTCTCTGCAGCACCTTCGCGAGAATCTTCAGGCTTCACGGCTCCACATTGCCGCTGAAGTGCTTGCGAATCTCAACTCAATCGGTAAATAAGGAAAGGAGCTTTGACGTGCAAGTATTCGTTACCGGCGCAACAGGTTTCGTAGGTTCCGCGGTTGTCCGAGAATTGATCGACGCTGGGCATCAGGTGCTCGGGCTCGCTCGATCTGATAAAGCAGCCAAATCACTTGCAGCGGCAGGCGCGGATGTACATCGCGGTTCGCTCGATGATCTCGAGAGCTTGCGCAGCGGAGCAGCCGCTTCCGACGGCGTCATTCACACCGGCTTCATCCACGACTTCTCGAAATTCGCCGAAAGTTGCGACATCGACGGGTGACCTACCGGTGTCCAGCGAGTGGTCTCGGAAACGGCTGGGCTGGGTGCCGAAGCGGCCGGGACTACTCGCTGATATTGACCAACCGTACTATTTCGGAGCCACTGTGGCGTCAGTGATGTGACCATCTGCCGCACCGTCGCATGCTCGGGGGAGTGGCCTAGGCTTTCACCACACACAACAGTGGGTGCCCCTCGCGTTTTTTTGCGAGAGGGCGGGGTTATCCTCATGACGTCCGAACAGCCCGCGTCGCACTGGGTTGCGATGCATTGAATCCAGCATTTTCCCCCGGGGCAAATGACCAGCCGAAAACCTCATAGCATGCCAAAAACCCAGCAGATCCGTTTTTCCTCCTTCTTGCTTCCCAAAACCTGATACGATTGTGCCCCTGCGCTTCGAGCTCCCCGAGGAACAGAACAGGCGCTGAACCGGGGTTCAGCGCAACTTTCAGAGAGGTGACCCATCGTGTCAAAGAAGCTAACATTCTACGTAGTCATTCTTGTGCTTGCGGCCCTTGGTATTTCTTCCGCCCAAACGCTGAAGAACCTGGTGAACCAACCGCCCCAGGGCGCCATCGTCGGATTCCTCATGACCGACGGTACCGTTATGTACCAGGGCAACGGGTACTCCGATTGGTGGAGGCTCACACCTGACAAATTCGGAAGCTACGTGAACGGAACCTGGAAACAACTAGCCAGTCTGCCATCCGGGTACGCGCCCCTTTATTTCGCCGCCTCCGTCCTGGCCGACGGCCGCCTGATTATAGAAGGCGGAGAATACAATTTCGGCACTTTTGCGTTCACCAACATGGGAGCGGTTTACGATCCCGCGAAAGATACCTGGACCATGCAGAAACCTCCCAAAGGGTGGGGCTTTATCGGAGACTCGCCCTCGAC
>Ga0210409_10003996_pt1 | contig 16109 bp, 15 predicted proteins | sample IncBWH17MmetaG_FD_161649 | JGI IMG/M metagenome (GOLD analysis project Ga0210409, IMG submission 161649) | Forest soil microbial communities from Barre Woods Harvard Forest LTER site, Petersham, Massachusetts, United States - Inc-BW-H-17-M | ecosystem: Environmental > Terrestrial > Soil >...
GCATGCGGGTATCGGTCCTTGGCTGATAGCCAATAGCGCGCACCTTGGAACGATTGCCATAGACGAATGCGCCGGAGGCATCCGTCGAAAAGAAAGACGGCACCTCGTGGCGCTCCATGAAGCCGCTATCGATATTCTCAGTCGTATCCTGCTCCAGACGCAATATCGGCTCTTGCTTAAAAATGTCTTGCAGGCGAATGAACGTGACTTCGCGGCCATCGGTATAAATCGCACCGCCCTCTTCCTGCAGCACCTTGGCGACTTCGTAGCTCGGCACGCCGCCGGCATAACAGGCAAAGCGCGCAATCGGGTAATCCGCATTGATTTTGACGCGTGCGCCACACGCGCCATAAATACTACCCAGCGTGTTGCCCTCTTTGATTACCGCTGTCTTGCGACGGAAAGCGATCTGATGACAAGGCTCAAACAGCGCCACAATGTGTAAAGCGGCCATCTGGTCGCTGCCCTGGACGTTGGCCGACACCTTGCTGCGCTGAACCTGAACGATGCGAAATACGTAGCCTTCACTGGCTATGCTAATGGTTTCACCTTGCTTGAGCCCCGCTACCGTTGCCGCTGTCGCCCTGACGACAGCTTCCAGCGTCATCGGCACCGGCGCCAGATCAGAATGCAGGCAAGCGCTCAGCAGCAGATCGCCGCGCAGCACCGTGCCGGAGGACAAAATCAGTTGCATGCGCTACACCGTCACGATAGGCATGCAGAACATCAAGCGCTGCACGTCCGTCTCCTTTTGGACGATATCCTGGGCGATCTCGGACGCCGAGCGGCCATAGACATCCACGCCGAGCGAGCGCGACGCCTCCAGGTAGACCGCGTTTTCTCGCTCGACGTACAGAATGAACAGTGGACGCACAATCGCCCATTCGCTCTGCGTCAGCGGCGTGTCGATCTCGACAAAATCGCTCGATGGATACAGATCATCGGGAACGGGGAAGCGCGGATACGACGAAGACGAATCCCATGGATCACGCACTTCGGGCGACATCCCTGCGACGGGAGCCGCCGGCAGTAAAGCATCAAATGGCCCGAATCCACCGCAAAATCTAGCGGCGGCCAGCGCTTGGGCAAGCACCGTTTCCTCCTCCAGCACAATGCCCACCGGGCGCTCCTTTGCCAGAAAGAGCAAGGCCAGCTCCTTCAGCGGTTTAGAAAATTCCGCCACGATGCTTAAATATTGCCCGGAATTTCTTCGTTGAAATAATGGAAAAACAGCGTGCCCGAGATATTGAGCACCTGGGAACGGTTTTCCCAATCGCGATCCGGGTTATCCAGCTGGATGAAGCAGTCGTAGATCGGCTTGGCGACGGAGAACTGGGACGGCGTGCCTTCATATACTTTGGCGTTGAATTTGCCGCCAGTACGAATCAGGTTCAGCATCATTTTAGAGACATGGCCGGCCTTGGTCTCCATCAAGGTGATTTGACCTTGCTGGTTGATCTTGACCTGCTGCGCCTCCCACTTCGCCGAGCCGAGTGGCATCGGAATTTCAATTTCGCCAGCGCTAGAAAGCTCAGGCCACGGAAACTGCTTAGTCAGCAGCCACATCTGCTCAAAGCCCTCGATTTCGAAGGCAGCATCGCTGGAGATAGCTTTGTCGCCCATCGCCCGTGTGGTGTTGTAGAGGCTCTGTAGGTAAGCTGGATTCGATACGGTCATATTCCCTCATGCGGGTCAGTTAGGTGATGCGCCTAACTTTACCGGCTCATGACGGCCTTAAATGGGGGGGTTTTCCATACTCGGCATGCTTACAGGCGTACCGCTATTTTATTATTCGGTTAGCAATACTTGCAACTATACGTCAATGCCGTATAATAACGCCCATGTACACAGTCATCGAAACCGAAATTTTTCAACGATATGCGTCAGAAATATGGTCAGATGCCGAACGCGAAGAGCTGATTAACTGGATTGCCGCCAATCCATTATCTGGCGATGTGATACCAAGTACCGGCGGCTTACGTAAGGTGCGCTACGCACGTCGGGGAATGGGTAAACGTGGAGGCGCGCGAGTTATTTATTACAACCTGCTCGATAACGGCCAAATCTGGTTGCTGATTGCCTACACAAAAGCCAAGTTCGATAACTTGCCGACCAATTTCTTAAATCAACTTCGAGAGGAAATGCATCATGGATAAAGAACTCGATCAATTCCAAGCCGATCTACTCAAATCGGTACGCGACATGAAGACCGGTAAAGCGGCTCGCTCAACAGTCGTTGCGGTCTCGCCAATTGCCAAGGCACGCACCCAATCTGGGTTGTCGCAGTCGCAGTTCGCAGCACTCATGGGCGTGTCGGTGCGCACGCTGCAAGAATGGGAGCAAGGTCGACGTGACCCGTCTGGCGCAGCCCGAACATTATTGAATATCGCCATGCGCCATCCGGAAGTCCTAATCGAAGAATCTCAGCATACGGCATAAATTCCAATTTAAGCCCCTGCTGACATTCCTCCGGTCACCACATGGGCAATTTTGCGGTCTCGTAAGTCTTGTCCGACGTCAGACTTTGGCGCCACGACCGTCACCGACGTATTCGACGGTCTAGCATTGAGCTGCGTCGCCGGCAATATTGACGCGATTTCGGGGATATCCGGCATCTTCGCTATAGCTGGCGCGGTCGGTATATTCAGGATGGCAGAGATATTCGGCACCGCTGGTGATAGCGGCGTCACTGCCAGCGATGGCATAACACTCTTCGCCTGCATCGCTCTCGCATCCTGCGCAAAAAACTCGCCCATGCGCATTTTGTTGCCCATATTTTGATAAGCGGCGCCAGCAGAGATCGTCCCGTCACCATACAGGCTTTTATTGTTTTTGATGACGGCCTCAATCCGCAAGCGCTCGCTCTCACTCACCTCACGACCACCCACCAGCGCATCCCGCACAGAGGTTTCAGGATTATTTTTCACCGCTTTCAGGATGCGGCCGGCGTCACCATCGCCGAGATTGTGATAGGCGTAGACGTTCGCCGCGTCGTCCGTACCGCCGAGCTTCCTCCCCTTTGCAATATTCTCACGGGTAAATTCAGCCAGCATGCCAGCCTGAATTTTAGGGTCGCTCCGATATTTCTCCGCATCTTGCTTCGACAATTTCCCCGCGCCATCGATGCCATACTTGCCGCCATATTTATTGATCATGTCGGTCCAAGTACCGTCGATAAACTGGCCGTAGCCGTGGGCGCTCGACAACCTCTTACCGTTTTTCTGGATCGGGGCGGCGTCCTTATTAAAACCACTCTCGAAATGCGCGATCTGCGCCACCACACCAGGGTCAACGCCAGCAGAACTCGCTCCGCCGACCAGGTAGTCTTTCGCGGCCTGCCAGCGCTCATTGACCACACGACCAATAGGTGCGGCCATCTTGGCAACACGTTCCTGCCCATAATTGGCAGCGGCACCAGCGGCGGCAGTCACTGGTTTAACCACATGCTGGTCGACGGTCTCCACGGCACCAACAGCCGTATTCTTGATTGCCGTAGCCGCGTTGGTGACATTTTCCTTGACGTCAATTCCGGTTTTTTCCTTGACGACATCGTTAGCAACGTTTCCCGCCTGAACGGCGAGATCCTTCACCACATTGGCGGCATTCTTGGCAATCTCAAATTTATCCTTAAAAAAGCCCGTAATCGCATCCCATCCATCACTGAACTTCTGAACGCCAGCGTCCCAGGTTGCCGCGATCTTGTCGCCAATCTCTTTCCAGTCAAAGGTAGATAGCCATTCGCCAGTGACTTCACCCAGCTTGTCGCCGATGAAACCACCGATCATCGCACCAATCGGACCACCAAAAGCCAGCCCTATGCCGCCGCCAATCAACGCACCGATGCCACTGCCGCCCCCGGCAAAACGGCCTTTCCGATTTTCTGCCGGCGTTTTGTCAGGATCATCGCTACCGAACATGCTGGCCAGCGCAGAACCGCCCGCCAGCATTGCGCCAAGCAGCGGTAGGCGCCGGAACAAGCCCTTGCCGAGCCCGAACAACCCCTTACCACCCTTCCCAAGCAAATTCCCCAGCATCCCGAGTCCGGGAATTTTTGGCGCCAAACGGCTCATCAATCCCCCGGAGCTGCCGGCGGCGGGCTTCTTCTCAATCGCGGCCAGCTTGCGCAGTTGCGCCTTGCTGAATTCCGTCTCATCCCGGCGTAATCCCCGTAACTCGGTCCAGAGTCGCTTGAACCAAATAACCTTCTTCTTTTCTTCCCCGTCACGGCCAAGCATCTCGCCGAAACCACGTCCGATCGGCGTCACAATCGCACTGAGTTCCTTGGCGGCGGCGATGGCAGGATCCACATCCGGCGCACGGTCGATCGCATTCGATGCCATGGCTCCCACCGCACCGATTCTTCCCGAAACAGCCGAGCGGCCATCGGTGCTTTCGCCCTTTCCATTGCGTTCACTCGGCTGATCTTGCCCGGCGCGCGGCGCATTTGGCGTAATCGCCCGATCTGTCCGCACGAACCTGCCATTGGCATCGCGGCGCACAGTTGCAGGAAAGGCTGCCCGCAGCACATCCTTACTGACAACCGCCGTCTTCAGCAACGACGTAGGCTGCACAACCATCCTGGAGGTGATCTGTACTACCTTGGCACCCGCGGCGCTTTGACGGCGCGGCAATGCAAGAACTCGGGCCGTACTGCTCTGGGTAGCCCGTTTGGCGGCAGCGGCGCTTGAGGTGAGCGCCTGACGGATGCCACGCACGTCATCCTGAATAGCCGCCCATAATTTAAGCGCCTCGCCCCAATCAGCAGGATCACCTACCAGGAAGCCAAAGCTATCGGATTGAATTGTCATGTCAAGCTACCGGAAAGAAGGAATCGAACTGCGAGAACGTCATTTGAATTTCTTGCACCGTGTCGTCTCGCCGCGACAAGTCAAATTCAATGCTGGCCGGACGCATATATAGAACGCTCTCGTAGCCGCCGCGATTGCTCGCATCGGTAATAAAGGAATGCAAGATACGGATCTTGACCAGGTATTCGATGGGTACGCCGACGCAACCGTCCCGCTTGGTCGCCGCTGCTGCTTTCGATTCAAACCATTTTTTGAGCGTGCCCACCGAATCGTCCATGGTGGTCAACCGCATATCGACAGATTCCAAGCTATGCACCGAATCTATCGACGCTGACCCGACCCGCATCTTGTCCCCGGTAATCGTCCAAGGCGAATAATTTACTTCAGTCGCAAACAAGTTGAACATACTGGCGCCGTCGCCGGTCATCAGCTTCGACACCAACGAATCCATGCTGGACGGCATCATATCCGTGACTTCGACCAGAAACAGGTTTTTCTTGGCATACCGGGTTGCTGAGCATTCATCAAATATCGCCTTGGCTTCCGCCGGCGTGATACCGCCCAAGAGTGGTGTCGGCGTGGCCCAATACGCCGCCAATGCAGCCAGGCCGTCCACGCGCGGGAAATAGTTCGCGAGTAGCCCCGAATCCAGAACAGAGAGCGCAGCACCACCGAGATCACCACTCAGCAGCTTATTGCCGACACCCAAGCCCGTATTGACCAGGGCGCCCAAGCGCGGCGGTAGATATTTCTTAGCCTGGCCAATGGCAGCAATGGCGCCGGCGCTCTTTGGCAAGGCAATGCTATTGGCAACGTTATCAAACAGTCCCAATGTCGCTCTCCTCGACAGCTTTAGCGGCCATGGCCTTGGCGTAGGCAGCGGCTTCATCTTCGTCTAGCAGCATTTGCTTCGCCAGGAACATCGCAGTCGTCTTCTCGTCCAGGCCCATCTCCTTGATCTGGGACATGACCTGCGCCAGCATGGCGGCCGAATTTGCTGATTCCAGGCGCGTTCGCTGCTTCTCGGCCTCCATAGCGGAAATGGAACCGTAGAAATTGATATTCCAAGGGCGCTCCTCCTCAGAAAACACGATCCCGTAGCGATGCATCGTGTGCAGATCAATGACGGAATTGAAGAAGTCGGACAGCGCGCCACGGATAATGCGCGACTTTTCCGCCACCTGGGCGCTGACACGGAAGAACCCGCCGTCGCCCAGCCCTCCGGACAACTGATCGGCGAAGCCCAGCATCGACAGGTCTACCCCCAGCGCGCCACCCAGGAGGCGCGCATGCATCATCACATCCTCGATCGACAGTTCGCCATTGCGGCCCGAGTCGCCAACCAACTGTGACAGGTTCGTGAGCTGCTTGTCGCCGTGGTACGGCAACACCGTGGTGAACTTCTCCAGAATCGGCTGACCATGTTCAATCGCCCACTGCGCACGCTGTTTAGCCTGCTTTAGCATTGTCATGACGCCATCGCCAAACTTCTTCTTCTGGTCTCCCGTCATGCCGTCGCCATTGAACCCCAGCACGCGCTCATCTATCGAATCGGCGAAGCGTTGGCCGATCAGGCCAAGCAATGACGCGTACAGGTGGTCGTACGCCTCTTCCGCCTGGTGCAGAAAGGATCCCCCCACCATCGACGGCAGGATCGGCAGCTCGTCCAGATCATCTTCGGACAAGGCCATTTTGATCACCTTATCCTGCACCGCAAACTGCGGCACCCAGACCAGCCGCGGCATTTTGAGGCGCAGAAGCTGCGTTGTATCCAGCCGCTCAATAGCCTTAGCGCCGGAATACACCATATATCCAACGGTGCGATTGCCCTTCTCGTAGGCTTGCACCATGGGCGGCCGGACAATCTCGCCAAAATACAATTCACACACGCCACTGCTATCCACATAGGGCCGCGCGTAGCTGTCCCCAAAGGTTGCCCCGTTATAGGCCATGCAATGTGCCATTTGATTGAGCTTAGGCGTCAAGGCGGCATTAATCTCATCGACCATCTTGGCGAGTTTGATATTTTTGATCGTCTCGGCCTTCTTTTCGATGAAGACCGTATTGCCCGTCGTCTCATGGCCGCCGAGCGCGGACGTGACGATCAGCGACAGCGCACCGGACACAATCGGGTCGCCTTCCATAAACGACCATTTCTGATAAATCTGCGCTCGCATGCGGGCGGCGCGACGGCCGGTACCCAGGAGAGACTGCGATGCTGCCCCGAAATCAAAGGCATAGGGGTCATCTTTGCCGAGGTCGTCCACGATCTCGACATTCCCCGCAAACCATTTTTTTGCCGACATGCCCATTTTGCCGAAGATGCCCGGCGCATTCTTCTCAGTGTCTTTTGCCATGTGCCGCTCTGAATAGTCTGTATTCAGTATTGTCAGGCACAAACTCAGCGCCGCTTTTCGTAGTTTCCATCTACGCTGAACAAGACATGACCCGATAGAAAAATCCAGGAATTGGAGGATTTCGCAATTGTCGGCGTGGGCTCTAAAAGGCCACAAACAAATATAACAATAGACAACATTACTTATCAAATGAGAAAAATAATTCTTCCAAATGTAAGCAAATGTAACTAAACTAACGAAATGATGACCTTTAAGAAACATATTTTCTTCGCAATATTTCTATGCGGAAGTACTGCGTCAGCCTGGGCAGAACTACCGCTGACGATCGAAGACCTTATTACCGACAAAGGTAAAGTGACGCTCGATGCAACGTTTTCGTATGCAAACAGCAATCAGCAAGGAGTTGCAACCGGCGAGCCGATCATAGTTCAGACCGGCCCGACATCATTCATCACCATCCCGACCCGTATCGGCGAAACTCGAACTGACACAGATGCAAGCGTCGCAACTTTGGGCTTGCGCTATGGCTTAACAAAAGACGCAGAGTTATATGGGCGCGGCAGCTACTTGTGGAATAGCAGCCGCTCTTCCAATTTTTCTGACGCGTCAAGTAGCAACATCAATAGTTTTTCGGATGCATGGCTGGGTCTGAATTACCGCTTTTTGAAGGACGGCGAGACGCCGGCATTACTTAGTTTCATTGAGGTAGCGCTGGTAGAACGGCTAAAAGAAAGCAACTCCTCGGCCAAATCCTGGATGCTCGGAGTAACCAGCTACAGCGTTATCGATCCAGTTGTACTTTCCATGACTGCAGCATATCGATTCAATCAAGAACGCATGAATGGCGAGCAACGCTATAAACCTGGAAATTTCTTGTTGCTCAACCCGTCGTTGGCTTTTGCTGTCAATGATCGCGTGTCTCTTTCAGGTGGCGTTCAGTGGTTAAGTCGACAACCAGATCGCCTTGATGGATTGTCGCAAAGCTTTCGGCGCACGACAACGGACCTCAACTTCGGCGTCGCTTATGGATTCTCGGATGCGACCAGCCTAGCTTTCTCAGTAACCACGAATGCATCCGGCAGCAGCGGATCAAGTGTTCGTCTTAATTTATTGCATGCTTTTGACAAGAAATCCACTTTAGCTCCCCAACCCACCTTGAATAAAGGAAACGCATCATGAATAAACTGGTACCAGCAATGATCTTGAGCGTGATTGTCATCACACCCGTGATGGCAATGCAAAAAGCTACCACACAGCTTGATGATACTCGATTGATTTTTCAATCAGATCAGCAACCACTGGAGTTGGAACCTCTGTCACAAAAAGAAATGACGGAAACTGAGGGGGCGGTAGTCCCTATAGTCGTTGTAGCAAGCGTAGTAGGCCAAGGTGCGCTTGCCGGTATTGGGTATTGGAAAGGTACTGATAAACCTAATGCAAGTGGATTAGCCGTTGCAGTTGGATCTGGAATGGCTGGGGGAGCGGCGGGGGGATTTATCGGAGCAGGAATCTCTACGTTCGGCGCTCTTTATGGGAGCCAAATAAGATCAACTGGCAAACCTAATTTGGCGTGCACTGGCACCCCTTGTATATTGCCAAAATAATCACTTTCCCTCTATCTAATTATCATGGAAATTCACTTCGCAATTATTTCTGGTCTTTCGGTGTACTTTTCTACATCTGGTATAAAAAGAATACAAAAAACAAACCACGTAGCAATCTACAGTGTCTTAACGGTTCTATTCTTCATGGCCATTTATCCGTTCGTCCATTTTCGCGAGGATTACACATTATCGTGGAGGTTGTTTTTTGGTTTTTTGAACGGATTGCTTGTGCTCATTTTGGGCAATCTTGAAAACATGTATTCACGGTTAAAGCGTGGTTAAACAAGTAGATGAATAATCGGTTAATTAGTATGCGCTCAATAAGCGCATACTAATTTTACGAATGCTTCAATTGCACCTGTTTTGAGACGTATGAGAAGTTGTTTTGTTTCAACGTGACTATGATCGACAAGAAATCCGCCCCCCCCCTGTTCAGTGGCGCAACAATCTCATCATTTTCGACCCTCCAACACGGCTGAAAAGTTCTTTGGAGCGATAGCGAAGACTGGAATGCTAGTGGCAGCCGTGATAGCGATCTTTCTTGTTATTTTAAGCGGCAGCTCGTCTCTGGCTTTTGCGGTCAATGATCGCGTCTCCCTCTCCGGTGGCGTTCAATGGCTGAGTAGACAACCAGATCGTCTTGATGGGCAGTCGCAAAATTTTCGGCGCACAACAACAGACCTTAACTTCGGTGTCGCTTACGGCTTCTCCGATGCAACCAGTCTTACTTTTTCCGTGACCACAAACGCTTCTGGCAGTAACGGATCAAGCGCTCGCCTGAATTTATTGCACGCTTTTGACAAAACATCGACATCCGCTTCTCAACCCGCCCTTAAAAAAGGAAATGAATCATGAAAAAACTCGTCCTCGCAGTAGCACTGAGCGCAATGGTTGCAGTACCAGCAATGGCAATGGAAAGCAAAACGTTGGCTTTTGATGACACGCAGCAAATATTTTGCACGGATAGCCAACCACTTGAATTGTCAGTTCTGTCTCAACAGGAAATGAAAGAAACAGAGGGAGCAGTGCTACCCGTAGCAGTTGTTGGTGCAATAGGTGGTGCAGCAGTAAGTACAGCTGTATATGCTGGAACCAGTCTTTATAGTGATCGTCCCATGACATGGACAGGAGCAGGAATCGCGGCGGGAGCAGGAGCGTTGACCGGCTCGGGCGGTTCAGCTTTGATAGCGGCTGCTGGCGGCGGTTTAGCGGCAAACATCGCATGGCGCCCTGCTATCGTAATGGCAAACAATATCACGCAGAGAATCGCGAATGGCTTGGCTTGTACGGGCCAAGGTCCTTGCATTCTGCCAAAATGATTGAGTAACTAATGCTCGACTTCATTGCTCCTTTTTTGGCGGGTGTTTTGGTCGAATATTTTCGGTCTCGCGGGATATCCAAATGGAAGGTATTTGTCAGTTCTCTATTTATCTTTACCGGACTTTTTATAGGGTATGTGATTTTTAATCCCTCCGATAAAAACTTGTATATTGGATTGGCTTACGCTCTTGCCTTCGGTACATTTTGCGCCATTGTTATGGTTGCAGTTCTCCGCTTGAGTGAAATATTTGTAAAAAACAAAAAGCAAGAAAATGGAGAAAGGCTGAATTAACGTTTGATATTGACATGCTGTTAGATTTAACAGCATGTCTTTTTGAGAATCGGGATAGAGAAAAATGGTATTTCTATGGCATATCTCGGAGCACTGACATCTGGACTCAGTATTTTCCTTATCACCAGCGTCATTCCAAAGACAAGAAAAACAAAATATTTTCCTATGATTTGTTTGTCGACAGTTTCATTGTTTACGGCCCTTTTTTATTACATGGCGGAGCGAAAATATGAAATGCCGTGGCCGATTGTCCTCGGCTTTGCCTACGGCCTATTCACGATTTTGACAGGAGTTCTTGTTGCTCGTGACAAGAACAAAGCGGCAGAGAAAAGCGCGAGAAAATGAAGGATAGACGCATGAGCATCAATAGGCGTTGGTGCTCGGCACTTCTACATGTATCTGGTTTCTATGGCTTTAATTCTGCCAAGATTTTCTTCTGCACGGTCATAAAATATGGCTTACTGCTTTTAATTGGCTGCCACAGTTCGTACTCCTCAGAACTGGTTCATATCAATACCCTCAGTGCCAACGGTACACTCCCCATTCGGAGTTGGAAAACCCTACGCGACGCACGCATCGTTAAGCAAAACTTCGATTTCTCCTGTGGTTCTTCATCGATTGCCACTATCTTGAATCAATTTTACGGCCAGCACGTCAGCGAAGAAGCCGTGTTGGACGCTATAGACAAAGGAGATTTGCGCGCCACGTTTGAAGACATGGCACGTGCCTTGCCGCGGTTCGGCTTTCGCGCTGTTGGTTACGCCGCCTCGTTCGAGCAACTGACAAAGCTAAAAATGCCAGTTATCGTCTATCTTAAATATCGCAAGGACGATCATTTTTCTGTCCTGCGCGGCATCAATGCAGATACTGTGTGGCTGGCAGACTCTTCAGTCGGTAATCGCTATTTGAGTCGTTCCCAATTCCTTGCTATGTGGGAGACGAGGGATGCTGCAACCCTTAAAGGGAAAATCCTTGTCATTCTTCCGAATCGACCGGACGTTAGTACATCCCAGGATTTTTTTACCAACGATCCCAAAAAACCAACGGCACTCGCTACGTCGCTGCAATTGCAACGCAATTTTCCTCCTTGATGAAGGATGCAATACAGATAATTTTTCACTACATGCGATTCAGCATTTTTAACCGAAATCAATCCAAAGGAACAGTCGATGTCCGTGTGTATTTTGCAAAAAAAATGGCGTTATGCTGCTGTCGCGCTGTTGTTTGGTCTTACCGTATTCTGCGGCACAGCCACAGCCAGCCCACCGAGTGTTCAGAGTTTCTTCCAATATCCGGCGTTCAGCGGCGCGCAGTTATCACCGAATGGCCGTTACGTCGCGATGTTGGTTCCGGCTAAGGGCGGCTATATACGCCTTGGTGTGATGGATGTTACCCAGCCGGTGCCGAAGGTACTGGCCAGCTTCGACGACGCCGACATCAGCCAATTCCATTGGGTGAATAATGACCGACTGGTGTTCGAGGCCGGTGACCGCACTGTCGGCGTAGGTGATCAGCTCCAGGGCTCTGGTTTGTACGCAATCAATCGCGATGGCACAGAATTCCGGCAACTAGTGGAGCGGACTTTCCAGATAGTGAGCGCACGTAGCAGTAGCACACATAACGTTCTACCCGCCAACACCTATTTTTGCTCAACCATTTACGATTCCGACGACATTTACGTTTGCCAGTTCGAACCATTCAAGACCAGGTCGATGAAATCTGAGAATCTGTTACGTCTCAATACCAAAACAGGACGTTATACGACCGTCGAGCGCCCCGGAGTGACGACCGCTTGGGGAATTGACCGAAAAGGCGAGCCACGAACGGCCACCACGATTGATGGCGATATGGAGTCGGTCTTTTACCGAGACCCTGGCCAGGAAAAATGGCGCAAACTGGCAGAATTTAATGTTTACGACGGCACTGGATTCACACCTTATTACCTGGGGCCAGACGGTACCCTATATGTGAGTGCCCGTAACGACGCGGACAAAGTATCGCTCTACAGCTACGATCTGAGTAAAAACCATCTCAAACCTGAGCCGCTGATATCATTAAAGGACTACGATTTTTCAGGCTCCATTATTTCCAACGATAAAAAGATTTTAGGTATACGGTTTGAAACCGATGCCGACGATACAAAATGGTTCGATCCTGAAATGCAAGCCATCCAGAAGTCGATCAATGACTTATTGCCGTCGACCGTCAACCAGATTAGCGTCGCCTATCAGTCCGAAACTCCCTTCGTCCTGGTGCAGTCATTTTCCGATGTCCAGCCCACAGTATATTTTCTCTATGACAGCGTCGCAAAAAAGCTGACGATGCTGGGTAATTCAATGCCGCAAATCGACACATTGCAAATGTCACCTAAGGATATGGTGCGCTACAAGGCAAGAGACGGCCTGGAAATCCCTGCTTACTTGACCATCCCTAAAGGAACGGACAAGAAAAATCTGCCACTGGTAGTGTTGGTGCACGGCGGCCCCTATGTACGTGGTGGATCATGGAATTGGAATGCCGAGGTGCAGTTTCTTGCCTCGCGCGGCTACGCGGTGCTGGAGCCGGAATACCGGGGCAGCACCGGTTTCGGCTGGAAACACTTCAAGGCTGGGTGGAAACAATGGGGATTGAAGATGCAGGACGATGTCGCCGATGGTGCCAAATGGGCAATCGCCCAGGGCATTGCCGATCCGAAGCGTATCTGCATCGCCGGTGCCAGCTACGGCGGCTACGCCACGCTGATGGGCCTGATCAACGATCCGGGCCTGTACCGCTGCGGATTCGAATGGGTCGGGGTAACCGATATCAATTTAATGTACGACGTCAGCTGGAGCGATATCTCCAATGAATATATGAGGTTTGGTATGCCGCTGCTGGTAGGCGACCAGGAGAAGGATGCGGCTCAATTGAAGACCACCTCGCCCCTGGTGAATGCAGCACGCATTAAACAACCCTTGTTAATGGCTTATGGCGGCTCCGATGTTCGAGTACCGGTGATCCACGGCACAAAATTTCGGGATGCGGTTAAGGCAAGCAATCAGAATGTCGAATGGATTGAGTATCCCGAAGAGGGGCATGGCTGGCGACTGGAGAAGAACAACGTCGATTTCTGGACACGGGTTGAGAAGTTCTTAGGGAAAAACATAGGTAAGCAATAATTTTTGTTGTGCTCCCTGCTAGCCATTAATCGACGGTCGAAAGGGAGCATCCATAGCTAACTTTAATCTTGGGGAGTATTGAGCATTCTGGCTACCCGTCAAAGGGCGATTTGTAATTAATTTACCGTATGTGTAAATTGCGATGAGTGTATTTATCGCATTCTTTCAGTCCGATTTATCGCGCGCCGCTTCACTGGCGAGAGGAAAGCTCAATAAGTATCGCAAATATTTATTGAGCTTTCTGTTACCTATTAAAGAATTGGAAAAATCATGACATCAAGTATTTTCACAGTGCTTAAGTGCCCCGGGTACGGTGGCGGCCATTGGCGCCGCCAGCTCAGCCGATTTTCGCTTACCCTTCGCAAAGGCCCGCTCCAATGCGTACTGAATGCCTAAGGCATTCGTCTCCAGCTTGACGACATATTTGCCGCGCTTACCGGCGACAGTGATCGTCGCGCCGTCAATGGCTTCCACCACGCAATTGGTATTGACCTTGAAATCGTTGAAGACCAGCGTGCCAAGTGTGGTGCCCACCCGGAGGTTCAGCTTGGCCTCGGCATCGGCCAGCGCCTTGCGCGCGCTCTGATTACGAATGAATTCCTGGGCGTAATACACCTCCACGCCAAAAATTCCACCTTCGACTTCCCCCTTGCCAGCATCAGCATCACCAGGACGCAAATAATTACCAAAATCCGCAATCACGGACGCCAGGATGTCGGTGGTATAGAACTTGCCGGCATCCAGCGTGCGCTGAACGGCTTCAATAACCTTTTGCATGTATGGCTCAATGGTTCCAGCTCCATTGGTCGCGGCGCGCCAGCGCGCGGAAGCCTCGGCGATGTTTTCGGATAGGGGGTAATAGTCGCCATCATCGGCTTCATCGCCTGCGGGATCCGCGGCTACCGCAGGTGCGAGAATAGCCGGGTCTGTTTCGGCAACTGGATCAACTGCTACGACCGCAGGAGTGGCGGGAACAAGATCGGTGGCCGCCAGCGGCAATACCTCTTCGGAAATTGGATTGCTCCCCTCCGGCGCTTCATCGGCCGGTGGCGCCACGATCTCTTCCGGTGTAATGTCGCCCGTCTCGACCGAAACAGGATCCGCGACAGGTTCGGGCGGTGTCGCAACCGCGACAATTGGTTCAGGGGCTGATTCCGGAGCTGGCTCAGTGATCGGCTCAGCGACAGGATCAGCGATAGGTGCCGCCGGCGCGGTACTGATACTATCCGGAACACTGGGCGTAGACTCCTTCTCGACGCCCCTGACTTCCAGCTCGCGCTGCAACCGTGCCAAGGTAGCTTCTTTTTCCGTGATCGCTGTCTTCAATGCGTCAATCGCCTGCATGCGTGCAGAGCGCTTCGCATTGGCGCGCTGGAACGTGGCCGAATTCCGTTCGGCTAAGCGCATCAGGCGATTTTCCACCTCGCGCACATTGAGATCAACGCCACGCTCAGGAGCAGCAACAATTGTCACGTCCTTCTTGTTGAGCATCCACTTCCAGGAAATGAGATCGTCCGTTGGCGTGATCTTTTGCGGCGTCACATCCGGATTGTGAAAGAAGATACTGAGCGTCTGCCCATCCGACAGTTCGTAGACCACCGCTACATTAGCGGATCCCCGCTGCTTGAACGGTTCCGTGATTTGCATCGCAACCGGCTTGACGGTGCCGCCAGTGCGCTCCATGACGTTCTGCAGGATCTGCATCTTGCGTTCAAGCTTCGAAAACGGCGTCACCAGCGCATCGAAGGTATAGACACCTTCCGCGTCATCCAGAATATCCGTCACACTCAGCGGGTCGTACATCAACCCGTCATCATCGTGGCGCCGAATATCGTACAGCAGCCCATCATAGGTCTTGCCAATGGGAGACTCGCCGTCCCACATTACTTTTTTCATGTTGTCGTACCCTAAAATTGGAAGAGACGCCGCGTTGATCGGCTTGGTGTGATTGCCATGCTTGGCCCACCATTTGAGTTGAGGAATTGAAATCGGAACCATGCCGCCCAGCCCTTGCCAGCCTCGGTGATAGCTTTCCAGATAAGCGCGGGATGCCGCTTGCGCATCCGGAAATCCCAGCATGATTTTGTGCTCGTCAAACGCACCGGTCTGCTGATCGACCTGGTTAATCACAAAGGCGGCTCGCGATTCTGGGAAATAGCCGATGAACACATCCAGCTCGTCGCCATCGTTGCCGGTCGTGCCAACCAGATAGCCGTAATGCGCTGACATCCTGTTTTGCCATGGACGGCCGGCAGCATTAACGCCAGAACGAAACGATCCACGCGGCTGCTCGATGGCGATGGCCATGCCGTGAAGGGATGTTCTGCCTACTTTGTAGTTACCTGCCAGTTTCTGCGCCTGAGTAGGCTCTGACAGATTGTTATGCCCCATTGCGCCACGATGGGCATCGGCTTCGATGCGCGTAAATTCGTCCATGTATCCCCTTCATTGAAGCAAATGATAGGGGCAACGGGAGAGCGATTTGAGGGGTGTTTTCCTAGTGACTAGCCTTTGAATCCGTTGATATAGGTCAGGTCATCGCGTTTGTGCAGTATGTATTTTCTGCTGTA
>Ga0210409_10003997_pt1 | contig 16106 bp, 15 predicted proteins | sample IncBWH17MmetaG_FD_161649 | JGI IMG/M metagenome (GOLD analysis project Ga0210409, IMG submission 161649) | Forest soil microbial communities from Barre Woods Harvard Forest LTER site, Petersham, Massachusetts, United States - Inc-BW-H-17-M | ecosystem: Environmental > Terrestrial > Soil >...
GGGTCGGGATTGCCGAGTCTCCGGTGAGCGCCGCCGCGCTCGGCAAGCTGCTCGACTTGATCGCCGACGGCACGATCTCGGGCCGCATCGCCAAGGACCTGTTCGTGGCCATGGAGGAGACCGGCAAGGATCCCGCGGTGCTGGTCGCGGAACGCGGGCTGAAGCAGGTGACCGACAGCGGCGCCATCGAGGCCGCCATCAAGGCGGTGATCGACGCCAACCCCGGCCAGGTCGCGGCCTACAAGGCCAAGCCCACCTTGTTCGGCTGGTTCGTCGGCCAGGTGATGAAGTCGACCGGCGGCAAGGCCAATCCTAAGGCCGTCAACGAGCTTTTGAAGAAGGCGCTCGACGCCTGACGTGGTGCCCGCCCGGCTCGGCCATTTTTTCGTGGCCGCGGCCGGGACGCTGCGGCTTCTTGGGCTCTGTCGGCGCCTGCACGCCCGAGCCGTGGACCTTGGCGCGCTGCTCGGCCGGGCGGTGGGCGCGGGTCAGGTTGAAGGCGGTATTGATCAGGCCGACATGCGAGAAGGCCTGCGGGAAGTTGCCGATTAGGCGGCCGTTGGCTGTGTCGTACTCCTCGGCCAGCAGCCCGAGATCGTTGCGGATCGACAGCAGCCGCTTGAGCATCTTGTCGGCATCGCCCTGCCGGCCGACGGAGACGTAGGCGTCGGCCAGCCAGAAGCTGCAGGCGAGGAACGCGCCTTCACCCGGTGTCAGGCCGTCGTCGGTTTCGTGGGTATTGTAACGCTTGACGAAGCCGTCGACCAAAAGCTCGCGCTCGATTGCCTCGATCGTGCCGATGTAGCGCGGATCCTTCGGCGCGATGAAGCCAACCTGGGCCATCAGCAGCAGGCTCGCGTCCAGGGTGGTCTCGCCATAGGCCGAGCGGAAGGTGTTGCGCTCCTTGTCGAAGCCGTGCTCGCAGATCTCGGCATGGATCCGGGCGCGCGTGACGCGCCATTCATCGACCGGGCCGGGCAGGCCGTAGCGCTCGATCGCCTTGATGGCGCGATCGAAGGCCACCCAGGCCATCACCTTGGAATAGACGAAGTGGAGCGGCGGACCGCGCGTCTCCCAGATGCCGTAGTCGGGCTGGGACCAATACTGATCGACATGCGTCATCAGCTCGACCTGCAGGTTCCAGGCGCTCTCCGGCGGCGCCAGCGCTCCGTTGCGCGCCTGTTCGAAGGTGTCCATGAGCTCGCCATAGACGTCGAGCTGGAACTGGGTGGAGGCGGCGTTGCCGATCCGCACCGGCTTTGACTCGAGATAGCCCGGCAGCCAACCGACCTCCCATTCCATCAACCGCCGCTCGCCCATGATGCCGTACATGATCTGCATGTCGGCGGGATCGCCGGCGACGGCGCGCTGCAGCCAGTCGCGCCATGCCGTCGCCTCGTCGTAGACGCCGGCGTTCATCAGGGCGAGCAGGGTGAGGGTCGAATCGCGGATCCAGCAGTAGCGGTAGTCCCAGTTGCGCGGCCCGCCGGCTTGTTCGGGCAGCGAGGTGGTGGGCGCCGCGACGATCCCGCCGCTCGGCGCATAGGTCAGCGCCTTGAGCGTGATCAGCGAGCGCTTGATGGCTTCGGAATGCGGGCCATCGGCCTTGGTGGCACTCGTCCACTCGGACCAGAACGACACGCAGGCCTCGAGCGCGGCCTCGGGATCGACCGGCTCCGGCACGGGCAGGTGCGAAGGCCCGTAGCTCATCACGAAGGGCATGGTCTGGCCCTTGGCGATGGTGAACATCGCGCGGGTGATGAAGTTCTCGCCCCACAGCGTGACGGGCGTGCGCAGCACCGCCATGTCGGGGCCGGCGACGGCGCGCATCGTGCCGTCCTCGAGCCGACTGACCCACGGGATGGTGGCGCCGTAGCCGAAGCGCAGGACCAGCTCCATGCACATAGCGACCTCGCCCTCGACGCCGCGCACCAGGCGGATCAGATCCGACGTGCGTCCGCGCGGCAGCATGAAGTCGATGAGGGAGGCGGTGCCGGTCTCGGTCTTGAAGGTGGTTTCGAGGACCAGCGTGTCCGGGAGGTAGCGCCGCGACACCTCGATGGCCTCGCCCGAAATCGTGATCAGCCAGCGGCCGTGCGAGGGCTTGCCGAGCAGGGCGGCGAAGCAGGCGTCCGAATCGAACCGCGGCCAGCACAGCCAGTCGATCGAGCCGTCGAGCCCGACCAGGGCGGCTGTCTGGCAATCGCCGATCAGCCCATAGCTTTCGATGGTGGCAGACATGTCGATCAGTGTAGCAGCAGGCGGGCTTTTGAGGGCATCCGGCGAGAACGACCGCCGCGGCGCCACGGTTCCGTGCCTGTGCTAGGCTGGGCCCAGCACGCGAGGAAATCATGACGGCGAAGCTCTATGCCATGACCTGCGGCCGCCTGGTCGGCCGGCTGAAGGATATGATCGAAGGCGAGGACGGCCCGGTCGCGCTGCCGATCCCGTCCTACCTGATCGAGCATCCCAAGGGCCGTGCTGTGTTCGACACCGGTATGCACCCACAATGCCGCACCGACGCCGCGGGGCGTCTTGGCGAGCGGGTGGCGCGCCTCTTCGGCTTCGAGCAGTACGGTCCGGATGACGACGTGAAGTCGCGGCTGGAATCGATCGACCGCGATCCCGGCAAGGTCGACTTCATCGTCAATTCGCATCTGCATTTCGACCACGCTGGCGGCAACGAGCTGGTTCCCAACGCCACCATGGTCGTGCAACGGCGCGAATGGCAAGCGGCGCAGGATCCCGAGACGGCGGCCAAGGTCGGTTTCTTCAAGGCCGACTTCGACCACGGCCATCCGGTGAAGCAGGTCGAGGGCGAGCATGACCTGTTCGGCGATGGCAGCGTCGTGTGCATTCCGACCTACGGCCACACGCCGGGCCACCAGTCGCTCAAGGTGCGCACCGAGAAGGGCGAGATCGTGCTGACCGGCGACGCCTGCTATTTCTGCCGCACCTTGCGCGAGCGTCGCCTGCCGCGCTTCGTCTATGACCGCGAGCAGATGTTGGCGTCGCTCGACCGCCTCGAAGCGCTGGAGAAGGGCGGGGCCAAGCTGTTCTTCGGCCACGACCCCGATTTCTGGAAGGACGTGCCCCAGGCGCCGGTCCCGGCGTTCTAGCGTAGAACTTCCTCCCCAACTCCGTTGGGGAGGAAAGATCTTTCTACTCCGGCACCGCGATGCCCGACCCGCCCAACTCGGCCGGGAAGTCCCTGAGCTTGGGCAGCCCGTCCTTCATCCGCAGCACTGTCTCGGAATAGTTCACGTGGACGCCCGGCACGAAGTCGACGCTGGGAATCGTCGCGGCGTAGACGTCCGTCAAACCGAGAGGCGGATGGTCGGTCATGAGATGGCCACCGCATTTGGTGCAGAACTTGCGGTCGCTCACCGGCGTCTTCATGAACTTGCCGACGAATTCCGCGCCCTTGGTGACTTTCACGTTCTCGGGCTTCCACAGGGTGAAGGCGTTCACCGGTCCGGCCGACCAGGAGCGGCAGGAACGGCAATGGCAGTAGCCCATCGCCTCGGGTGCACCCGTCACCTCGACCTCCACGGCGCCGCAGAAACAGGTTCCGATATGCTTGTCGGTCATGTCATCGCTCCTTATTTGGCGTGAATCGGACAGCCGTCGCCGCTCAGCGCCCCATTGAAGGGATCGTGATGGGCTAGAAGGGCCGCCCGATGCGTGCGGAGATATTATTAGTGAGCGAGTTTCGGACAATGATCGAGACACCGCCGTCCTGTGCCGAAGCGCCGGCTCCCGCGGCCGCGCCGCCGGAGCCCGATGCCCTCTCGGAAATGCTGCGCTCGGTGCGCCTGACCGGCGCGGTCTTTCTCAGCGCGCGCCTCACTGCGCCGTTCGGGATCGTCTCGCCGAAACGCTACGACGCGCGCATGCCGATGGCGCATCTGCGCCATATCAGCGTCTTTCACCTCGTGGCCGAGGGCGATTGCGTGATCGAGACGGCGAGCGGCGGCAGGCGGCAGCTCGCGGCCGGCGATCTGGTTCTGCTGCCGTTCGCCGATCAGCACAGGTTTTATAAGGGCACGGCGCCGGACATGGTCTTTGACCCGAACCTCATCCGCCAGGGTCCGATCGAAGGGGTGTGGACGGTGGATTACGGCGGCGGCGGGCAGGAGACACGGCTGGTCTGCGGTTTCCTCGAATCGGCCGAGCTGTTCACGCCGGTGTTCCGCTCGCTGCCGGAAATGCTCGTCGAGCATGCCGGCGCCGGCACGGTCGGTGGCCGGCTTGCTGCCACGGTGGGCGAAATCGCCCACCTCGTGGAAGCAGCGACCCCGGGCACACAGGCGATGCTCGGCCGGATGATGGAACTGCTGTTCGTCGAAGTGTTACGTCGCCACGCCAGCCGGCTGCCGACCGGAAGCAAGGGATTGCTCGCCGCGCTCAGCGACCCCCTCGTCGGGCGCGCGCTGCAGCTGCTGCACGCCGACCCCGCCCGGCGCTGGACGGCGGACGCCCTGGCGCGCGAGGCCGGCTCGTCGCGCACGGTTCTGGGCGAGCGCTTCAACGGCCTGTTGGGACGGCCGCCGATCGACTACCTGACGAGCTGGCGCATGCAGATGGCCGCCGACAGGCTGCGCCACGGCAAGGACGGCATCGCGAGAATCGCAGCCGACATCGGCTACGAGTCGGAGCCCGCCTTCGCCCGCGCCTTCAAGCGCGTGACCGGCATGACGCCGGGCCGCTGGCGCGACGGCGGCGGCGACAGCCGCGAGCTCATGCCGCTGCAGTTCAAGGAGCCGATTCCCGCCGTTTGACATTACCCTATTTATTATAATAAATAGGGTGGATGATATATGACGCCAACCCGCGCCCGCCCAATCTGCGTTCACAAAAGCGCGGCGACCTCGTGGTCGAGGAGATCAAGCGCTGGATCGCCGAGCGCCGGCTGGGTCCGGGCGACAAGCTGCCCAAGGAAGACGAGTTGCAGACCCTGTTCGGGGTGAGCAAGGGCACCGCGCGCGAGGCCCTGAAGTCGCTCGAAGTGCAGGGCCTCGTCACCATGTCGACCGGCCCGGCGGGCGGCGCCACGATCGGCGAGGTGCCGCTGGAGCGCGCCTTCCAGCTCCTGCAGAACTATCTCTTCTTCCGCGCAATGGATGTGGCGCAGATCTACGCCGTGCGCCGCCTGCTCGAGCCCGAGCTCGCCGCCGGCGCCGTGCCGCACCTGACGGAAGAGCACTTCGCGGCGCTGGAGCGCAGCATCGCGACTTGCGCGCCCCAGCCTGCGAGCAAGGCGGAAGCATTGATGCAGCGCCAGGAGGACCTGCATTTCCACGACGTGCTGGCCGCCGCCAATCCCAACATGCTGCTGCGCTTCATGTGCCAGGTGATCAATCACCTGTTGCGCCATGGCGTGGCGATGGGCGACCAGCCGACTCATCCGGCCTTCCAGAAGCTCGGCGACACCAACGTGGCCGCCCACAAGCGCCTGCTCGCGGCGGCGCGGCGCGGCGACGTCGAGCGCGTGCGCAAGCTCATGGTCGAGCATATCGACGAGGCCGAGCGCCACGTCCACAAGCTCGACGCCGCGGTGCGCCGGCGCTTCGTGCTCGATTCGGACCTGCAGGCGCGCATCGCCCCGCAGTCCCGGTCCCCTAGGAAGGAGAAGACATGATGACCCGAAGCACATTCGATCGCCGTCAGGCGATTCTCGGCATGGGAGCAACGCTCATGATGGCAGGAGCAAAGCAGGCGGTTGCAGCCGATGGTGATTTCGCCGCGCGTCTGGCTGAGATGCAGCGCGACGGGCGAGTGTCCGGCTTGCATGCGCTGCTGGTGTCGCGCGGCGGTCGCTCCCTGTTCGAGTATTACGGCGTGGGCGACGATGAAAGCTGGGGAACGCCGCTCGACAATGTCACGTTCGGGCCGACCGTGCTGCACGATCTGCGCTCGGTGACCAAGAGCATGGTGGGCATGCTCTATGGTATCGCTCTGGCCGACGGCAAGGTGCCGGCGCCGGAAGCCAGGCTCTACGACCAGTTCCCCGAGTACCCCGACCTGGCGAGCCAGCCGGGCCGCGACCGCATCACGGTCGCCCACGCGCTCAGCATGACGATGGGGACGGAATGGGACGAGATCACATTCCCGTACAGCGACCCGCGCAACAGCGAAATCAAGATGGAGGCGGCGCCTGATCGCTATCGCTACGTCCTGTCTCTTCCGATCGTCGCCGAGCCGGGTTCAAAATGGACCTATTGCGGCGGTGCCACCGCGCTGCTCGGTCGCCTGATCGCCAAGGGGACGGGGGAGAAGCTCACGGACTATGCGCGGCGCGTGCTGTTCGATCCGCTCGGCCTGGGGCCGACCGAATGGTCGATCGACCGTAACGGCGAGCCGCGCGCGGCTTCAGGCGGGCGCATGCGGCCGCCTGACCTTTTGCGCGTCGGTCAGATGGTGCTGGCCAATGGCGCCTGGCAGGGCAAACAGATCGTCCCGGCGGACTGGCTGCAGCGCGCGACGACGCCCGCCGTCACCATCGAGGGCACGGCGCGCTACGGTTGGCACTGGTATCTCGGCGAGCTGCCGGTCGGCACGCCGCCTCATGCCGAACGAATGATTTTCGCGGTCGGCTGGGGCGGCCAGCGTCTGTTCCTCGTGCCGGCGCTCGACCTCGCCGTCGCCATGAATGCCGGCAACTACCGCAAGCCGGGCTTGGAACAGCGGCGTATCGCCAACGCGCTGATGTCAGAGCTGGTGCTGCCGGCGGTCGCCTGACACGCCGTTCAGTTCTGCGGCATGAACTCGAGCATCAGGCCGCCGGCCTGCTCGGGCGCCACCAGCACGCGGTCGCCGTCGCCCAGCGCGAACGCCACGTTGTTGGCGCGCAGCAGCGCCTGCAGCGGCCGCGCGCGCTCGATGGCGATGGTGGCGCCGACCACGGCCGGGAGCGCCTGGGGCGCCATGACCTCGAGCGCCTTGTATTCGCTCTGATACGCGGCCGGCGACCAGATCAGGAGTTCCACCGACCCCGCTTTCACCATCATGCAGCCCTCGAGGATCTCCTCGATCTTGCCGCCCCAACCGGCCTCCAGCGCTTTGGCGACCTCCCGTGGATCCTCGGCCACCGCATGGATTGCCATCATGGCGAGTGCGCCGTTGGGATGGACGATCCATTCCGGCTCCATGAAGGCGTCGGGCGTCTCGTGGCGCACCGGGAACCAGGGCAGCGGCCCGCCGCTTTCGCCGACCACGACGCCGGCATCGACCTCGAAGCCGTCCTCGGTCTCCCAGGCGTGGGTGCGTTCCTCGCCCTCGAGCTCGGTTACATTCAGGGCCAGGGCGACGATCGCCGGATCGCCCTGCAGCAGCTCGATATAGTTGGGCACGTCGTCCTGGTCGGGCTGGAAGCAGATGCAGCGCGGTTCCACGCCCTCCGGCGTCAGGTTGAAGCCGAGCTGCAGCAGCCGGCTGGCGGTGGCCTCCGGATCGGAGAGGGTCAACGAAAGGTGATCGATGTCGCGCGCCGAAATCTTCATGTCCGCTCATACAGGCTTAACGGTCCTGCGCTCAAGTGCGATGGTGCGATCCTGGGTTCAATCGAGGGAGAGAGAAATGTCCAAGCTGACACTTTACGGCATCTGGCTGAGCGGCCCGACCTACAAGGCGGGGCTGGCGATGTCCCTGATGGGCCAGGCCTTTGCCTACAAGCACGTCGATCTGCGCGCCGGCGCCCACAAGCAGGCGGATTACCTCGCCATCAACCGCTTCGGCCAGGTGCCGGCGCTGGTCGACGGCGATCTGAAACTTTGCCAGTCCGGCTCGATCCTGCTCTATCTCGCCGACAAGTTCGGCAAGATGGGCGGCAAGACGGCTGAGGAGAAGGCGCGGGTGCGCGAATGGCTGTTCTGGGAGTTCGATCGGCTGGCGCCCAACGTCTATCGCCCGCGCGCCATCAAGCGCGGCTTCATGAAGGCCGACGACAACGTCTACGACCTCTACACCGGGCTGGCGAACGATGCGCTGAAGGTGCTCGATGCCTCGCTGGCGACATCGCCTTTCCTGGTCGGCAACGAGCCCACGGTCGCCGACGTCGCGGTCTACGGCGACGCGGCCTATGCCGAGGAAGGCGCTATCGACCTCGGCCCCTACGCCAACGTCAAGGCGTGGATGGGCCGGGTCGAGCAGCTGCCGGGCTTCAAGAAGTACGAGGACGTGCTGCCCAAGCAGGACGCCGCCTGATCATTTCCTCCCCCGTCATACGGGGGAGGGTAGGGAGGGGGGAAAGCAACAGGATGATCCCCGAAAGTTTCGGATCTGGAACTTGAGAGGCCGTTACTGAGGCTTTCCCCCTCCGCCCTTCGGGCACCTCCCCCGTATGACGGGGGAGGAAGGGCTGGCGTCACCCCTTCGCCAGCGTCTTGCTCATGACCTTGGCCGCCTGATCCATCATCCCGCCGATTGCCGGCGCTAGTTCGTCCGGCAAGAGGTCGATCGTCCACACCACGCGGCTGCCGTCGCCTTCGGGAAAGACCTGGATGGCGGCGTTGTAGTGGCTCGCCCGACCCTCGACCACGGCATAGACCAGCCGGCACGCCGCGTCGTCCAGCGTCACCAGCCGCTCGCGCGCCACCAGGCCGTTGAAGAAGGTGACGATGCGATCGCCATTGTCCATTTTGAGGTCGGTCAGGAAGCCCGGCGCCACCTTGGTGTGGACCTGGCCGAAGTCGCGCAGTGCGTGCCACGCCTGGGTGGTGCCGCTCGCCACGGGAATTTCCTTTCGAAGCGTTGCCATATCGTGTCTCCTTGCTGGCGGCGAACAATGGTGATCGACGCCGTCTCGGTCTGGCGGTTTTCGGACATGGTCGCCTATCGCATCATCGTCTGAAGCCGAGCGCGCCGTGGCGGAGGGCAGGGAGATCGCGCTAAGATTCTGAAAACAAGCGCCAAAAACAAGTGCCAGAAACAAATGGAGGGGACGATGAAACGCAGATCGCTCGTGAAGGCCGCCCTTGCAGGCGCCAGTACTCTCGCCGCGCCGGCTTATCTTCGCGCCCAATCCACCAGGAAGCTCAGCATCCTCACCTGGAACATCGCCGACCAGCAGGAGCTGTTCAAAACCGAGTTCGCCGACTTCAAGGCGGCCAACCCCGGCGTCGAGATCGAATGGCTCGACAAGAAGGGGCCCGACCTGCCGGCCTTCTACCAGACGCAGATCGTCGCCGGCACGCCGCCCGACATCGTCGACCTGCAGGGCGCGATCTGGGTCGATTACGCGGCCAAGGGCGGGCTTGTGGACCTCACGCCCTATCTGCAGAAGGAGCCCGACGTCGCCAAGCGCTTCAATGCGGATTACCTCAACGGCTGGGTCTACCAGGGCAAGACCTACCTGCTGCCGTTCTACGTCGCCAAGACGCTGCTCTATTACAACAAGACGATGTTCAAGGAGGCGGGGCTTGCCGGGCCGCCGCAAAGCTTCGGCGAGCTTTTGGGTTTCGCCGAGAAGATGGCGAAGGCGGAGAAGACCGGTTTCCTCACGCTCAACTTCGACTGGCTCTACTGGCCATTGTTCAAGATGAACGGCGTCGAGCTGCTCTCACCCGACGGCAAGAAGGCGGCCTTCAACACGCCGCCGGCGATCGATGCGCTGGCGCAGCTCGCCAAGGCGACGGCGTCGGGCGGGATCAACAAGATCTCGTGGACCGGCCGCTGGGTCGAGCCCAATGGCGCCTTCGCCTCCGGCACGGTCGGCATGCTGCACGCGCACTCGGCGTCCTATTTCTTCGTCAAGGGCCAAGGGCCGTGGATCAACGACCAGACGCTGGGCGCCGCCCAGGTGCCGGGCTTCTGGTCGACACCCACCAACCACGGCTTCGCCATCTCCAAGGGCTCGAAGAATCCCGACCTCGCCTGGAGCTTCATCAAATATATGACCAGCGACAAATGCGCGTCGGCCTTCTTCAAGACGCGGAGCGTGCTCACCGCCAACACGGTAGCCGACACCGAGGGCCTGGCGACCCTGGAGAAAACCGAGCCGCTCGCCGCATCAGTGCTGCGCACCCAGACCGAGCATACCGACAAGCTCACCGGCAACTGGCCGCTGCCCTACGACGCCGAGCTGAAGGACGCGTTCTGGCCCGAGATCCAGAACGCGGCGTTGGGCCGAAAGGACGCCAAGACCGCGCTGTCCGACGCCGAGCGCGTGGTCAACCGGCTGCTGGCGCGGAAAGCCTGAGGCGTGGAGTCATGCGGACCGCGGGCCTCCAGGCCCGCCTCCGTCATCCTTCGCTTCGCTCAGGATGACAGAAAATAAATGGCTACGGTCATCGACACGGCGCGGACTCGTGCGAAGGGGGTCGTACGCCACAAGACGCGGCGGGCGCTGCTGTTCTGGTGCTTCCTCGCGCCGTCGCTCCTGATCTTCCTGCTCTACCGCATCATTCCGGTCGTCTGGAATCTCGTCCTGTCGTTCCAATACTGGTCGCCGCTCAAGGCGGCCGAGCCGGCGGGCTTCGACCACTACGAGGACCTGCTGTACGATGAGGTGTTCTGGCAGGCGCTGTGGAACACCCTGATCGTCATCGCCAGCGCCCCGCTCGGTATCGCGGTCGCGCTCGGACTGGCCCTCCTGGTCAATGCCGACATCCGCGGCCGTGACGTCTATCGCACCATCATTTTCCTGTCCTATCCGCTGATGACGGTCGCGGTCGCCATCATCTGGCGCTGGATGTTCGACGAGCGGGTCGGCCTCATCAACTACACGGCCCGCCTGCTCGATCTCGTCGACAAGCCGATCCCCTTCCTCAACTCCTTCACCTGGGCGCTGCCGTCGGTCATCGTCGCCAACACCTGGCAGATCCTCGGCTTCTACATGATCATCCTGCTGACCGGCCTGCAGAACATCCCGCACGAGCTGCACGAGGCGGCGGCGATCGACGGTGCCGGCGCCGTGCATCGCTTCCGGCGCATCACCCTGCCGTTGCTCCGGCCCTCGCTCTTCCTCGCCTTCGTGATCGGCATGCTGAACTCGATCACCAGCTTCGACCTGGTCTATGTGATGACCGGCGGCGGCCCCGGCCGCGCCACCGAGATCCTCGTCACCTACATCTACAAGCTGGGCTTCGTACAGACCAAGTTCGACGATGCCGCTGCCGTCACCGTGGTCTTCTTCGCGCTGCTGCTGGCCACGACCTGGGCCGCCAATCGCCTGGCGGGCGGCAATGTCGGCGCGGCGGAAACCGAGTGATGAACCGCTACCCGCGCTGGCCGATCCATTTCGCGCTGCTGCTGGCCGGCTTCGTCATGCTGGTGCCGTTCTACTGGGTGCTGAAGACCAGCGTGTCGGGCGAGAACATCTACGCCTACCCGCCGTCTATCCTGCCGGCCAGGGCCAACCTCTTCTATTACGTCGATGTCTGGTACGCGATCCCGTTCGCCCGCTATTTCCTGAACAGCGTCGCCGTCTCGGCCATCGCCGTGGCCGGCAACGTCGTCTTCAACGCCATGGCGGGCTATGCGCTAAGCCACGGCTTCCGCGGCAAGAACGTCGTCCTCGTGCTGTTCCTCAGCTGCATGATGGTGCCGTTCCAGGCGACCATCATCCCGGCCTATCTCATCACCGGAAAACTGGGGCTGCTCGATTCCTGGCTCGGCCTCGCCCTGCCGCAATGCTCGACCATCATCTGTATCTTCGTCTTCAAGGCGAGCTTCGATGCCGTGCCGCGCTCGCTGATCGATGCCGCGCGAATCGACGGCCTGTCGGAATGGCGCATCATCTGGCACATCATGATGCCGCTGTCGAAGGCGGCCATCGCCACCAACGTCATCCTGGCCTTCATCTGGTCGTGGAACAATTTCCTGTGGCCGCTGATCATGACGCGCTCGGCCGACATGCAGACCCTGCCGCTCGGGCTGGCGCGTTTCCTGTCCTATCAGGAGGACACGACGGGCGCGCTCTACGCCTTCTGCGTCATGGTGCTGGCGCCCGGCCTGCTGCTCTTCCTGCTGGCGCAGAAGGAGTTCATCCGCGGCCTCACCTCCGGCGCGACCAAGGGCTGACGGCATGAGCGGCTGGCGCGCCATCCTGCTCAACCGCTTCGTGCTGGTGCCGGGCGCGATCGTGCTCGCGATCGTCCTCTGGAACGTCTATGTCGCCACCCACAATAATGGCCTGCTGATCGGCCGCGTGACCGACTCCTCCGGCCGGCCCGTGGCCGATGCGACGGTGTCGCTCTGGATTTTTAACTTCACGACCTACGAGGAGAAGGAGCGGGTGAAGACGGATGCCGAGGGTGTCTTTCGCTTCACCGACAATCCTTCGCACCGGATCCAGCTCAGCGCCGAAAAGCCCGGTGTCGGCCGCTCCCCGCGCATCCCGGTCTTTCTCTATTTCAGAGCCCAGGACACGACGCTCGACGCGCCGCTCCGCCTTGCCGGCGCGGGGTGAGCATGGATTTTGCATCGCCCTCGTCCGATATCTCGGCGATGCAAGGAGGAGAGCGAAGATGTGTGAGATCTGTTACGTTGACGAAGCGATCAAAGGCAAGATCATCGCCCGCAACTCCGAATTCCACAAAGTCGCTTCAAGCCCGTTCGGCGAAGACGACGAGGTCGGCATGTTGAACCTGATCGATGCGAACTCGCGAACGGCGATCCTGCGCCGGGCCGACCCCACCAAGGTCTACGATCTCTCCGTCGATCATTTTATTGGCATGCCCGGCTGGACCGGGGCCGGCGACCAGCCCTACCAGATATGGATGACGCACACGCCGCAGGGCGAGATCGTCGGCGACAGCATGAAAAAGGGCAAGGATGCCAACGCGCTCGTCGCGTACTCCGGCGACGGCATCTCGATGTATACCCACTGCGGCACTCACATCGATACATTCAATCATTTCGGCTACAACGGCGCCATCTTCAACAACTTCAGCGCTCACGACCATCTCGGAAGTCGTGTCTGGCGCAAGTGTGGCGCCGAAACGCAGCCGCCGATCTTTGCCCGCGGCATCCTGCTCGACATCGCGGCCATGCACGGTGTCGCCACGCTCGAGCCGAGCCATGCGATCGGCGAGAAGGATCTCGTCGATTGCCTGAGGCACCAGAAGACCCAGCTTCGCAGTGGCGATGTCGTTCTGATCCGCACGGGTCAGATGAATCTCTGGCCGGACAACAAGTTCGTCATGAATACACCGGGCCTCAATCGCGAGGGCGCGGAGTTCCTGGCGAAGAACGGCGCCGTCACCATCGGGGCCGACAATCTCACCCTGGAGCAGACGCCGACCGCCGATCCGATCAATTTCTTCCCGGTGCATACCTATCTGCTTGCCGAAGCAGGCGTGCCGATCATCGAAATCATGCAACTCGACGAACTGGCCGTCGACAAGGTCTGGGAATTCGCCTTCTTCGGCGCCTGCATAAAGCTGCGCGGGGCAACGGGCGCTCCCATGCGACCGGTCGCGATGCCGTTGGTGGACAGTCCGATCATCTAGGCGCTGGTCGCGCCTGCTGAGGTAGCACGACTGGAGGTCGGATTCGCCGCAATCGCGTGCTCAAAGCGGCCCTCATTTCGCGTCCTTTGCCATGTCGCATTTGTGCCAATAGCGCCCGAATGCACGGGGACGCATGGCTCGGCTGTATCGCATATCGGAAGGTGGGGGCCCTTTCGCCCCCCTGCCATCAGTGCATAATCTCCCGGCTGAAGTTCATTCGGCCACGGGGGGAAAACATGAGCGAAGTCGACGGCGCTACCCTGATCGCGCGGAGCCTCAAACAGCAGGGCATCGATCACCTGTTCGGGGTCGTCGGGTTTCCGATCACCGCGATCGCCGCGGCCGCACAGAAGGAAGGCGTCGCCTATCTCGGCATGCGCAACGAGCAGAGCGCCGCCTACGCGGCGGCGGCCTACGGCTATCTCACCGGCCGTCCCGGCGCCTGCGTCGTCGTCACCGGCCCCGGCGTGGTGCACGGTCTCTCGGGTCTCGCCAATGCCCAGCAGAATTGCTGGCCCATGATCCTGATCGGCGGTGCGTCGGAAACCTATCGCGGCGGCATGGGTGCGTTCCAGGAAGAGCGGCAGGTGCTGATCGCCTCGCCGTTCTGCAAGTTTGCGCACGGCATCGAGAGCGTGGCCCGCATCCCCTACTATATCGAGATGGCGACCCGGAACGCGATCTACGGTCGCCCCGGCGCCACCTATCTCGACATGCCCGACGACATCATCCGGGGGACGTGCGACCTCGACAAGGCCGCCGAGGTCGAGCGCGTGCCTGAACCGCCGCGCATGGTGGCACCGATGGAGAATGTCGAGGCGGCGCTCGACCTGCTCGAACGGGCCAAGCGGCCGCTCGTTCTGCTCGGCAAGGGCATGGCGTGGTCGCGCGGCGAGGACGAAGTCCGTGCCTTCATCGAGCGCACGCAAGTGCCGTTCGTGCGCTCGCCGATGGGCAAAGGCGTGATGCCGGACGACCATCCGCTGTCGGCCGGGGCGGCGCGCACGTTGGCGCTGCAGCAGGCCGACGTCGTCTTCCTGATGGGCGCGCGGCTCAACTGGATCTTCCACTTCGGTCTGCCGCCGCGTTATGCCAAGGACGTCAAGGTCATCCAGCTCGACATCGCGCCCGAGGAGATCGGCCACAACAAGGCGACGGAAGTGGCGTTGGTCGGCGACGGCAAAGCCATCATGGCGCAGCTCAACAAGGCACTGGTCAACCGCCAGTGGTTCCATCCCAAGGACACGCCGTGGCGGCAGGCGCTTTCGAAGAAGGCGGCCGAAAATGCCGCGACGATCAAGCCGCAGATCGACGACGACCAGGGGCCGGCCGGCTACTACCGGGCCTTGCGCGACGTCGCTGCCTGGATGCCGAAGAACGCGATCCTGAGCGCCGAAGGCGCCGGCACCATGGATATCGGCCTCACGCAATTGCCGAGCATCAACGCCCGGTCCGTGCTCAATGCCGGCACCTACGGCACGATGGGCGTCGGCCTCGGCCAGGCCATCGCCGCCGCCGTGTCGGATCCCAGCCGGCCGGTCGTCCACCTCTCGGGCGACTCGGCAATCGGCTTTTCCGGCATGGAGATGGAGACGCTGGTCCGCTACAACCTGCCGGTCAAGATCGTCGTCCTGAACAACGGCGGCATCGGCCCCGGCATGCCGGAGATCCCGGAAAACCCGATGTTCAACCTGAAGCCCAACGCGCTGATCTACGGCGCGCGCTATGACAAGGTGATGGAGGCCTTCGGCGGCAAGGGCCTGTTCGTCAAGGAGCCGAAGGATATACGCAAAGCCCTCGACGAGGCGATGGCCTTCCCCGGCCCCGCCCTGGTCAACGTCGTGCTGTCGCAGGGCTCGACCCGCAAAGCGCAGCAGTTCGCCTGGCACAGTTAATGGAGTGACATAACAAAGGCCGCGTCCTTCCCGGCGCGGCCGCCTATGGAGGGATGGCCATGCAGGATCAGGTAATGCAGTCGGAGATCGCGACCGCGACCGCGCCGGCGCTCAAGGGGATCAAGGTGCTCGACCTCACCCAGTTCGAGGCGGGACCGTCCTGCACCGAGGCGCTGGCCTGGCTCGGGGCCGACGTCGTCAAGGTCGAGGAGCCCCATCGCGGCGAGCCGGGGCGCTGGGGAATGACCGATCGGTCCGACGCCGATTCGCATTATTTCATCTACTACAACCTCAACAAGCGCAGCGTTACCTGCAATCTCAAGAGCGAAGAGGGCAAGGCGCTGCTCAGGCGGATGATCGCCAAGGCCGATGTCGTGATCGAGAACATGGCGCCCGGCACCTTCGCCCGCCTGGGCTTCGACTATCCGCGGCTGAGCGCGCTCAATCCGCGACTGATCTTCGCCCAGGTCAAGGGCTTCGCGCCGGAGAGCCCGCACGCGAACTACCTGTCCTTCGACATGATCGCCCAGGCGATGGGCGGCACCATGGGGGTGAACGGCCATCCCGGCGAGCCGCCGGTCCGGCCGGGCCCGACCATCGGCGATACCGGCACCGGCATGCTATGCGCCATGGGCATCATCGCGGCACTCTACCAGCGCATGACAACCGGCCGTGGCCAGCACATCCAGATCGCCATGCGCGACGCGATGCTGAACTACTGCCGCACGCCGATGAGCCGCCAGGCCGCCCGCGAGGACCA
>Ga0210409_10003998_pt1 | contig 16103 bp, 10 predicted proteins | sample IncBWH17MmetaG_FD_161649 | JGI IMG/M metagenome (GOLD analysis project Ga0210409, IMG submission 161649) | Forest soil microbial communities from Barre Woods Harvard Forest LTER site, Petersham, Massachusetts, United States - Inc-BW-H-17-M | ecosystem: Environmental > Terrestrial > Soil >...
GGTGAGAAGTACGGCCGAGACCTTTGCCGCTGTGTTCGCCGCCGCGTCCGACTTATCGAGCTCCTTGCGGATCGTGCGCTCGGCTTCATTCAATTCCTTTACTTCTGAGGTCACCCAGTTTCCCGGTGAACGTTGCAAGTAGGTGGCGTGCAGATCCGCCAGCGTGGCCTGACCCGCATCCAGTTGATGCCTCTTATCGATGAGGGGCTTGGCGAACTGCTCGACCCAACTTTGTTCTGTGGTTTCGACGCTGGCGTAGGTCGAGTGCAATTGGTCGAAGGCGGTATTGCTCTGGGCATCCTTCATCATTTTGCTTAGCTGGGAAATGCCATTTAACTCGCTGTTCTCGTCGCGCCGGTCCCCACTTAACAGGAAGTTGCGCAGGCTCAGGCGGTTCTGCATCATCTGGAAGCGCATGGCCTCAATCATCTGAATTTCCTGGAGGGAAACCGCCCCCGTACCCCGGGCGCTGTGCTCGCGGTCGATGGCCAGGTAGCTCACCAGAATCAGCAATACGAGGATGCCAAGGATGCTTCCAAAGCTGCCGTATAGCTTTCGTCCGATACTCATGCGCGGCACCTCTCAGATTTCTCGGTGATTCTTCCCGAAGCGCGTACATCCACGTTACTGCCCAGGCCCAAAGGGATTATTCCATCCTCTTTATTGCACGGCTGGTACCACCTTAGATTTATTAGCGCCCGGCGTGTTCATGAGGTTCCAAGCATGCGTAGATGCCCGAGGATGTGTAACTTACAGCTGACTGGCGTGAAGGATTTGCCTTAAGCCATCGAGCATGACTGTCTCAACAGGGAGATGTCCTCTTGGCAGCGTCTCACATTGAGATTCACTTCGCCCGTTTATCCTTGGAGCCTGGCATTACGCAACACCTTTAGCGTCCTTTCGCCTCAGGAGGCGGTGGAAGGGCCGGCAAGGTGTATTTGAAGAACGGAATGCGCCGGGACATTGCATTTCGACGCGAGCGGATATATGTTGCCGGTCGTCCAGGAGAACCGGGCGCGAATTCCAGATGCGCGGAGGAGAAAGACATGAAGCGACGGATCGTGTTAGCGTTGTCCGTGACGGTTGGAATTGGTTTGGCGCTCATGATGCCGGAGGTGCAGGTGCATTCCTCGGATAAGGAACAGCGATTTCCCCTGCTCAAAGTGGAGCAGTTGAATGATCAGCAGCGGCCGTTTGCGGACGAGATTCTGAAGGTCTCGAGCATCGGGATTTCCGGTCCGTACAATATGATGCTGCGTAGCCCGGTCATGGGCGAACGCATGTTTGCGATGCTCGATTACTTGCGTTTCAATACTTCCGTTCCGCGCCGCCTGAATGAGTTTGCCATCCTGATCCAGGCCCGTCTGTGGACTTCGCAGGTGGAATGGACTGCTCACTACCCCCTGGCGCTCAAGGCGGGGTTGGCGCAAGGTGTCGCGGATGATCTCAAGGTGGGAAAGCGCCCTGCGTCCATGCAGCCGGACGAAGCGGCGGTGTACGATCTTTGCATGGATCTGGCGACAAACCACGTAGTCAGCGACGCTTCATTCAAAAAAGCGCGCGCAGTTTTCAGCGATCAGCAAATCGTCGATCTCATTACAGTGAGCGGCGTCTACATCACCCTGGCCATGCTGAGCAACACGGCCGAGGATGCAACTCCGGGAGGGAAAGCTCCTCCTCTTCAACCGCTAGCAGCGCGCTGAGTTTTTTGTGGCGCGGGCTTCAGCCTGCGGGTTTTGGTCCTCGCAAGGCCGAACCCCCGCAAGCTGAAGCACGCGCCACTGGTCCCCACTTCATCTACTTCAAGTCAGGCTGATTCGGCGTGGCCGTCATGACTGGCGAAGCCAGGATATAATTGTGATAGCTCTCCATCATTTGCCATAGCCCCGATTCGTTCGGCGCGAGCACGCGGCTGGACCAATACGCTTTGTCGCCGTACGTCGGCTGGACCGAGACCATCACGACCGCATCCCCGAAATCCCACGTGCGAATCCACAACGCCGGAGCCGCTCCGACTTTGGGCGCGTCGGTATTGGCCGCCTTGCGTTTGTTCATTCCGATGATGCGGTCGGCCTTGGAGGGGGAAGCGCCGCCGTATGTGCTTACGACGCGCTGATCCAGGTTGTCGGCGACGTGCACTTCCCAATTTGCCTGGCTGGATTCCTGCGTTTGCCATTCGTCGAGCGAAGCCTTTTCCCCCGGCGAAATCGGTTTGTACGGCACGGCCTTGCAAGGATTATTGCAGGGGATGTCATAGGTCGGCTCGACGGTCTTGAAATCCCGTTTGGGCATGGATGCAATTTCGGTGGTGTGCAGGAGTTTCCAACCGGCCGGGCGCTTCACCCAAAATCTCGCCGAGTATTTATTGTCTTTGTTCCACTGGATCCACACGACGCTCTTGCCGTACTTGTGCTCGGTAATCTTGACGTCGTCTCCCGCCGCGATGAGAGGTTTCAGGCCGCCGCGGAAGGCGTCCTCTTTGGCCCACATAATTCCTTCGGAGTCGATCCAACTGAAATCCGGGTCGAGCCACTTATTCGCGGCAACTTTATCGCCCTTCGTGAGCGCCGCCGCTGCGGCTTTGTCCGCCGTTACGACGGGATCATCAGCAGCTGCCACCCGCACACCAGCCAGCGTGGCCATTAAACCTATGCAGGCTAGGCAAGTAGCGACTAAATTCCTCACTGAATAATGCATGCTTCCTCCTTGCGTCGGATGATCCGTGCATTCTATTACAATCGCACATGCCGAGGACGATTTGTGGTAGCCCGCCTCTTCAGAGGCGGGGGGCTGCCGCGACGCCCTGAAAACCTCCGGGTCTGAAGACACGGGCTACAGCAACTTTTTGCTCCCGCGCGATTTCCAGCCGCGCCGGGAGTGATGTGCAGTTCGCACTTTCAGAGTGTTTATGGGACATGCGGCCTAACTATCAGGGGAAAAATTGTCCGCGCCGCGAGCCGGAACGTCCCAGCCTCCGGGCGGCGTCACTAGGGCGACTTCGGCGGGGCCCCACGTATTCGTCGCGTAGGGAAAAACCGGCGTGCCTTTTTTCAACACGGGATCGACAATGCGCCATGCTTCCTCCACGTAATCTTCCCGCGCGAAGAGCGAGTTATCGCCGTCCATCGCCGCGCCGAGCAATCGTTCGTAAGCGTCCATGTCCCCCGCGCCCGCGGAACTCGTGGCCACCATTTCGCCCGCCTGCAGACCCATTCCATCGCCCGGCGCCAGCGACATCAATCCCATGGCGATGACCACGTCGGGGCTGAGGCGGAGCCGGAGATGGTTCTCCGTCAAGATACTGTCAGGAATGAGCGTGGGAGGTTTGCGAAACTTGGCCAGTATTTCCGTGCAGTTCACGGGCAGGCACTTGCCGGCGCGGATATAGAATGGAACGCCTTTCCAGCGCCAGGAATTGATCTCCAACTGCAGGGCGGCGAAGGTTTCCGTTTGTGAATCCTTGGCCACTCCATTTTCATTCCGGTACCCCTGGAATTGCCCGCGCACCAGATTTCTTTCCTCGATGGGAGGAATCGCTTTCAGCACTTTGACTTTTTCGTCGCGCAGGGACTCGCCGTCGGACCTGACCGGAGGCTCCATCGCCAGGTTGGAAAGCACCTGAAATAAATGGTTCTGAACCACATCGCGGATCGCCCCGGTACCGTCGTAAAACGCGCCGCGGCCCTGGACTCCAAAATCTTCCGCCATGGTGATCTGCACGCTCTCGATGTAGTGGCGATTCCAAAATGCCTCGGCGAAGGCGTTCGCGAAGCGAAAGACCAGCATATTGTCCACCGGCCTCTTGCCGAGGAAATGGTCGATGCGGAAAATGCAGGATTCGTCGAAGATCGAGAGGAGGATTTTGTTCAGCTCCAGGGCCGAGGCCAGATCGTGCCCGAAGGGTTTTTCGACAATGACTCGCGCATCGCCGGCGCCGTGCGATTTGGCGATATTTTCGACGACCATTTCAAACAAAGCGGGGGGAATAGCCAGGTAATACGCCGGCCGATGCGCGTCTTTCAGCTCCCGGCGCAGGGCATCGAACGTCGCCGGGTCCTGGTAGTCGCCGTCCACGTAACGCATCATGCCGCTCAATTTTTCAAACGCCGCGGAGTCGACGCCGCCGTGTTTTTCCAAGCTGTCCTTGGCCCGCGCGCGCAGCTGATCCAGATTCCATCCGGCCTTGGCCACGCCCACCACGGGCACACCTAAGTTCCCGCGCTTCACCATCGCCTGCAGCGCAGGGAAGATTTTCTTGTAGGCCAGGTCGCCCGTGGCTCCGAAGAAGACTAGCGCGTCGGATTGCTGATTACTCATTAGTTATCTCCTCAAACCCCTTCCGGCGGCGGTCGATCCTCGAAATCATTTTCGGACCCGCTCGCTTTGCTCCAAGCGGCTCCCTTCACGGCAATGCACGCACCGGGAGACGCGAAATCGGGCGTAATCATGACCAACATGCGGATCAGGAACACCTTTGCCGCCGGCCCAGTTCTCCCGGGCATTTTACCATTCCCATTTCACATTCCAGGCTTCCGCTCCGCCTTATCGGAATTCGCTACATGCGGCCTTTCGCCCGTCGTACCCCCGATACGTCCGAACCTGCCGGGAAGCGCCCTGGAAAGTGGTACAATTGCGACTCCGAGTAATCCAATGACAGACATACCAGCCCCCGGCGAAGCCGTACTCGAACTCATTTCGCCCGAAAAAACTCGTCGCTCGGTGCCCCTTACCGGGTCGCCGTTTTTGATTGGCCGCGGCGAAGTGGGAAATCAGCTCGCCATTCCTGATCGCCGTATCTCTCGCAACTGCATGGCGATTCTCTTCGATGGCGACAAATACGTTTTGGAAGATCGCGGGAACCAGCTCGGCGTTTTTGTGAACGCGGAACGAACTTCCAAGCGGACTTTGAGGGAGGGCGATGTCGTCACATTCGGTCTCGAAAATTCCTACCAGATCGTATTTCATTCCAGCGCCAAGGAGATCACGGTTGAAAACCTGCTGACCCGCATGGGGCGTATTTCCAACAGCGAAACTTCTCCCATCGGACTGGGCAAACTGAATTTGCTCCTCGAAGCGACCATGCTGCTGCACTCGCAGCTTCCACTCGACGCCGTGCTCGAAGCCATGCTGGACCGCGCCATCACCGTCACCGACGCCGAGCGCGGCCTCTTGCTCGAAGCCACACCTTCCGGCTCGCTTCAACATCGCCTCGCCCGCCGGGCCGGAGGCGTTAGCATGCCGACGGGCGGCTTCTCCCCCACTCAGACGGCCTTGCGCATGGCGGTCGAAAGTCAAACCGGCGTGATTACCGGAGACCTTCAGCAAGCCGATCTCGCTCTACAGGGTGCGCAGAGCATCATCGCGCAACGGCTGCGCTCCGTGGTGGCGATTCCTCTCTATGCCATGCCGCTCGCCAGTTCCGAGGAATCGGTCGTGAACAATCAGCGTGGGCAATTTCTGGGCATTCTTTACCTGGATTCGCGCCGCGCGGCCGCCTTTTCCAAACTTGACCGCCAGATCCTCGATGCCCTGGCCGTCGAAGCCGCCAGTATCATGGACAACGCGCGCCTGGTCGAGCGCGAGCGGGAACGGCAGCGCCTCGAGCAGCAACTGAGTATCGCTCGGGAAATTCAACAAGCGCTATTGCCTCGCGGCTTCCGCGACTTTCCGCACCTGGCCATCTCCGCCGTCAATACCCCCTGTCACGCAGTTGGCGGCGATTACTTTGATGTATTCCCCATGACGGATGACCGAACCGCTTTCGTCATAGCCGACGTTGCCGGGAAAGGGATTGGCGCCGCTCTGCTCACGACCATGCTCCAGGGCGCTCTAACGGGCATGACCCTGGGCACCGATCCCGCGCGCGTCTTCCGCCACATTAACGATTTCCTTTGCCAGCACTCCGAGGTTGGCCGGTACGCGACTATGTTTTTCGGGACACTCGACCGCCAGGGCAATCTCGACTATCTCAATGCCGGTCATCCTTCGCCGTTGCTTCTTCGTCGCGGAGAGGTCTCTGAAATTTTCACGGAAGGGTCTTATCCGGTGGGGTTGATCCCTGACGCCCTTTACTCCGCCGTTCGTGTGACGCTCGAGCCCGACGATACGCTGGTTCTCTTCAGCGACGGCGTGACCGAAGCAGCCGACCCCGAAGATGAGCTGTTCGGCGTCCCGCGCCTCTGCGAAGCTCTTGCGGGCCATCACGACGCGCCGCTCGATCAGCTCCAAAAAAGAGTCGTCGAATCCGTCGATCGTTTCGCGCGCGGCGCCAGCCAGGCGGATGACATTACACTTCTTTTCATCCGTTATCGCGCCGCCTCGCAAACCGCCGAATCCGCCGCCTGATTCCGTTTTAGTCCGGAATTCTCCCTGCTAATCCGAATCGGCAGCTACGCCCTGCAAAATGCATGGCGCCACGGAAAACCAGCGTTCTTCTTTCACTCGATAGGTTGCATTCCATCGATCGGAATTGTGGAGATAGATGAGCCTTAGCCCTTGCTGAAGCCCGGGGCGGGCCGCAGCTCCGGACGCGGCGCTTGCTTGGGCTCGGCGCCGGGGAGGGGCTGCGGGGGCGAAGGCGGCGCAGGGCGGACCTTTTCCGGCAGCGGCTTGTTGTCCATAAGCAGTTTTAATTCGGTTGCGTCGAGGACTTCGCGGTCGAGCAGGGCGAGCGCAATCCGTTCGAGCGTATCGCGGTTGTTCTCGAGAACGCCGTGGGCATTGTCATAGGCGGCGGTCACGATGCGATGAACTTCCTGGTCAATGCGGATCGCGGTGTCTTCCGAGTAGTCGCGGTGCTGCGCGATTTCGCGGCCAAGGAAAATCGCCTCTTCCTTCTTGCCGTAGGCCAGCGGCCCGAGCGAGCTCATGCCCCAGTCGCAAACCATCTTGCGGGAAATATCCGTGGCGCGCTCGATATCGTTGCCCGCGCCGGTGGTGATGTGGCCGAGGAAAATCTCCTCGGCGCAGCGGCCGCCCATGAGCACGGTGAGCGTTCCCTCGAGATAGGTTTTTGTGTAGGTATGCTTGTCGTCGATGGGAAGCTGCATGGTCAGGCCGAGCGCCATGCCGCGCGGGATGATCGTGACCTTGTGCAGCGGATCTGTGCCGGGTGTCAACGCGGCAACGAGGGCGTGCCCCGCCTCGTGATAAGCGGTGTTGCGCTTCTCCTCCTCGGACAAAATCATGGACTTGCGCTCGACGCCCATCAGGACTTTGTCCTTGGACATCTCGAAATCCGCCATCATGACGAGTTTGCGACCCTGGCGCGCGGCCCACAACGCTGCCTCATTGACCAGGTTAGCCAGATCCGCGCCGGAAAATCCAGGCGTGCCGCGGGCAATTACGGACAATTCCACGTCTTCGCTCAGTGGAACTTTGCGCGTGTGCACGCGAAGAATTTCCTCGCGGCCCTTGACATCCGGGCGCGCCACGACCACGCGGCGGTCAAACCGGCCGGGCCGCAGCAGCGCGGGATCGAGCACGTCGGGGCGGTTGGTTGCGGCGATCAGGATCACGCCTTCGTTGGACTCGAACCCGTCCATTTCGACCAGCAGGGCGTTGAGGGTTTGCTCGCGTTCATCGTGCCCGCCGCCGAGGCCGGCCCCGCGATGGCGCCCCACCGCGTCAATCTCATCAATGAAAATGATGCAAGGGGCGTTCTTCTTGCCCTGCTCGAACAGATCGCGCACCCGGCTGGCGCCGACGCCCACGAACATCTCGACGAAGTCGGAGCCGGATATCGAAAAGAAGGGAACGTTTGCCTCTCCCGCAATGGCCCGGGCCAGCAAGGTTTTTCCCGTGCCCGGAGGGCCGACGAGCAGCACGCCTTTGGGGATGCGCCCGCCGAGCTTCTGGAATTTCTGCGGGTCTTTCAGGAATTCGATAATTTCCTGGAGCTCTTCCTTGGCTTCATCCGTGCCGGCCACGTCCTTGAAAGTGGCTTTTTTCTGCTGCGCCGTCAGCAGGCGCGCGCGCGATTTGCCAAAGCTCAGCGCCTTGTTTCCGCCCGCTTGCATCTGACGCATCATGAAAATCCAGAAGGCCACCAGCAAAAAGAGCGGGGCGGCATTCAACAGGAATGTAACCCAATCGGCGCGATTCACTTCCTTGACGTTGATCAGGACCTGCTTGTCGCGCAGCGTTTTGGCCAGATCGGGCGCGGATTCCTTGAAAATGGTGGTGCGGAATTTCTTGGAGGGCTCGCGCCATTCGCCTTCGATTTCGTAGCTGGTCGGCGAGAGGTATAGCGTTACTTCCTTGACGTTGCCGCGCTCCACTTGCGCCATGAAGTCGCTGTAGCTGGGTTCCTCTTCGCGGGCCGACTGGCCGCTCTTGGAGACCAGCGTCCACAACAACACCGCCAGCATCACGATGAACAGCCAGAACATGATGGTCTTTAATGTCGAACTCGGGTTCACGGCTTTACCTCACCTGCCGGATTCTCCGGCGCGCGGCACCCTGCAATCACCCGCGCATCAAGCGACCACTGCTGGGACTTCTACGGGCATTCCCCAGCGATTCTCCTCAGCCTATATCTACTTAGATGCAAGTGCGGGGCCAAAGTAATCCGCCCATCTTCAAAGTTCTTCCTCGGCAATTACCAGGCCAACTTGTGTCCCCTGACGCGGCGCAAATTCCTCAGCGACCGGATATCCATGCGCCCAAATCACTTTTTCGTCGCTGGTCAAAACAGGCCAGCTTCCCCGCGCACTTCGGGGAACGCGCGACTCCAGGAGCAGCCGCTTTAGTTTTCGAACGCGCCGACTCCCATGTGGGCGATAGGAGTCGCCAGGACGCCAATTTCGAAGGACCAGCGGCCATCGGACACGGTCGAAGTCAAGGGCACCCCAGCCCCGTACAGTGTCGCTCTGGGCCGGAGGCCAGTCAACCATTTTCAAATTGAACCGGCGGTGAATTTCCGTAACTACAATGGACGCGGATTTCGCGCGTTCTGGCCGCAAAACCGTGTACGCAAAATCGCAATCTCGGCGCGATTTTACAACGCTTTTCGATGTACGCAGCGCCGCCAAGACACTTGTGAAACACAGCCGGTCAAAAATTCGCTCGACGCAAACCCCCGGGAGATTGATCCTCGCGCTGCTTTGAGATTCAATGGCCAGGTCAATTACGGAGTTGACATGCTGTGAAGTCAATTGCGCGCGGCTGCCACGGAGTTCGGCAAAAATCCGCCGCACCAGCCGGCGAGTGAGTGCCATGGTTGGGGCCGACAGCGATGCTTGGCTGCCCTGGGACGCGGGAATCAGCGCAGGCAATGGGGACAACAGATCCGCGACGCTCAAAGAAATCGCGGCCGAAGATTCGCGCGTCGCCAGAGCTTGAAACCGCTCGTCTTCAAGCGACCGCCAGAATGTTTCGTCCTCAAGCGCGTGCTTCGCAAGGCGCGATAAGCGCGTCACCGCGGCGGGATCGAAATCGCGGAGGAGAAGGGGAATCAATTGATGGCGAATCCGCGCGCGCATGCGGGAAGTGTCTTGATTGCTGGCATCCTCCCGCCAGGACTGTTTTAAATTGGAAAGAAACTCGCGCAGTTCCTCGTGCCGAAATTCAAGCAGTGGACGAACGATCAGGCCTGCGGCGGGATAGATCCCCGCCAGTCCCGTCAGGCCAGTTCCCCGCAGCAGATGCAATAGAACGGTTTCGGCCTGATCGTTCGCCGTATGAGCCACTGCCACGCGATTCAGGCCGCGCGCTTCGGCTATGGAGGAGAAAAATTGATAGCGCAAACGCCGCGCCGCGTCCTCCACGTTCCAGCCGTGAAGGCGCGCCTCGCCGGCAACATCGGCGCGGCCGGATTCAAATTCCAATTGGAATTCCTGCGCCAGCGCTTTCACGAAACGTTCGTCTTCGTCTGCTTCTGTTCCGCGAAGCTGATGGTGGAAATGTAGAACATGAACCGCGATCCCGAGACGTGTCCGCAATTCGGCGAAAATCCGGAGCATCGCCACCGAATCCGCGCCGCCTGAAACGCCCAGCCCGATCCGGTCGCCCGGGCGAATCATGCCGTGCTCGCCGAGACCGTGGAGCACTCGTCTGTAAATGTCTTCTTTCATCCGTGGAAATCGCTGCGGCGAATTCCTTCGCCGGGCGCGGGCTCTACATGCAATCCGGCGCCAACAACAATGGTAACAACGAATTCCGGAATCTCACAATCGGCTGGACGTTTTCCTGATGCCATGTGGAAAGATACGCGGCGCGGCTGGATTAGATCTGCTGGCTCTCTCGTTGCGTCATCATCATCCGGCTGTAGACAATCCGGCGATCCAGCGCCACGGCGGCGACATAGGCGCATCCACCGCGTTCCTTCTCGATCCAGTGATCGACGGAAGGGATCATCCGCTTCAACAGGATGCGCGCCAGGCCAAGCAAGCGGAAATACAAGGCGGTCGCTCGAATTTCAAAGGCGTCCCCGCCCGGATCTGGGCAGAGGGCGATCAGTTGTTCCAAACGCAGGAAAATGTCCCCCGCCGCCGTCTTGGCCGTGAAGCCGCAGATTTCGCGGGCTTGCTCGGATAGTTCATAGCTGCGCGATTGAACAATCAAGGAATGGGAATAGGAGACAAAGAATTGCAACAATGTCAGGAATAAGAGAACGAAGATCAGTCCCGGTATCATTGTTCTGGACCGAGCCCCATCGCCGTAGAGATTGGCGCGTCGCCAGGAAGTTTCCGAAGAGCACAGCCTAAAGAAATAGGAAGCCACACCACCATCATGCAAACGTAATGCCACAGCTTTAGCTTGGGATACATGTTGGCAAGAGCAAAGCTCCCCGCAAACGCGCTGAAATGGCCCCGAAGCAGGGCCCTTGCCGGCCGGAGTGGCAGCTCGATTCGCATGGTATAGAATTAGCGTAGAGTCAGGAACTGGCGGGGTCAACGGGACAATGGTCCTACCACGATTGTTGATGTAAGTCATTCTATTTAAATGACATAGCGATGACCAGAGAGGAAGAATCCCGGAGACGCTCACCCTTCGTCCCAATTTGGGCCAACATGGACTTGCGCCACTCTTTTAACGTACCCTTTCCCCGCTTGACAGTGCTTGGAAGGCATCCGTAACATGGAGCGCTTTATTTTGCCGGCGTAGCTCAGGGGTAGAGCGAGGGTCTCATAATCCCTAGGTCGTGAGTTCGAGTCTCACCGCCGGCACCATTCGCTGCTTACATCCAATTCACTTTTTTCACGTTTCAGAGGGAGCGGACTTTGGCAAAAATCACCGGCGGCCGATTCATCGCGGAATTTCTGAATGCCCAGGGCGTTACTGCATTCTTTTTCGTTCCCACCATGCTCAGCCGCGCCCTCGCCGAAATGGATAATTTGCCCATCAAGCGCGTCCTGACGCACGGCGAGAAGGCGGCTGCCTACATGGCGGACGGCTACGCGCGCGCTTCCGGGCGTCCCGGCATCTGCGCGGCCCAGGCCGTGGGCGCGGCAAATCTGGCGGCGGGTCTGCGCGACGCGTACATGGGCCACAGCCCGGTGATCGCTCTCACGGGCGGCCGCTGGGGCCACCAGAAACACAAAATCAATTACCAGGAGATGGATGATTTCCCAATCTTCACGCAAGTCACGAAAGCGAATTTTCAGGTGGACAGCGTGGGCCGCTTGCCTGACCTCTTGCGGCAGGCGTTTCGCGAGGCTACTTCCGGCACGCCCGCCCCGGTAAATTTGCTGTTTGCGGGAAAGGAAGGCGACATCGAGCACGATGTGGCCGACCTGAAAATGATTTCGGAAGAAACGTTCGCGCGCGTTCCCGCTTTTCGTCCTGCGCCCGAGGCTGCAGGCGTTGCCGAGGCGGCGCGAATTCTGAAGAAGGCCAAGCGGCCGGTGATTGTCGTGGGCGGCGGCGCGCGTTTGTCGGGCGCCGGACCGGAAGTTTTGAAACTGGCAAAAACTCTTTCGATTCCCGTGGCAACTTCTCTGAATGCGATGTCCCTCGTCCCGGAGAATAATCCGCTCTACATCGGTGTGCCCGGAACGTATTCGCGCTCCTGCACAAATAAAATTTTAGCGCGCGCCGATCTGGTTCTCTACATCGGGAGCCAGACGGCCGGACAAGTCACGCACTTCTGGAAAATTCCGCCGGCGGGGACTCCGGTCATTCAAATTGGGATTGATCCGAGCGATTTGGGAAGGAATTATCCGAACGCAGTCTCACTGCTGGGCGACGCCAAAGTGGCGCTAAAAGCGTTGAACGAAGCGGTTGGTGGCGCAAGCAAGGGGACGCGCAACGCCAAGTGGGTCGAGGAAGCGAGCGCTGCCGTGAAAGAATGGCGTGCGGAAGTGAAGCCGGCGAGAGACTCCGGCGCTGAGCCCATGCGCCCGGAACGGATCATGAAGGAACTCGGAGACTGGCTGCCGCGCGACGCCATCGTCGTTTGCGATACGGGCCACGCAGGCATGTGGTCAGCCCAGCAACTCTGGGTTTCGAGGCCGTGGGATTTTATTCGCGCCGCCGGATCCCTGGGCTGGGCTTTTCCCGCGTCCCTCGGCGCGAAAGTCGCCATGCCCAAAAAACCGGTGGTCTGCTTCACGGGCGACGGCGGCTTCTGGTATCACATGCAGGAACTGGAAACCGCGGTGCGCTGCGGCATTCCCACGGTCACAGTCGTCAACAACAACAATTCCCTGAATCAGGAAACCACAATTTTCCGCCACGCCTACGGAGGAAAGCCGTCAAAGAAGCAGGGCGAAATGTGGCATTTCTCGAAAATCAACTTTGCCACGATTGCGGAAAGCATGGGCGCGTTGGGAATTCGCGTGACAAAGCCCGCTGAGTTGCGCTCCGCACTGGACCGTGCTCTTTCTAGCGGCCGCCCCGCAGTGGTCGAAATGATGAGCGACATCGAAGCGCTGGCTCCCAATGCGTGGGAAGGCTAGGCTCTTGATCTGTCGCCTGAGGCCACAGGCGGGAAGCCAAGTCGCGATCCTCGGAGACGCCTTGTTCGAGACGGGTCAACTCGTCGCAGAGGACTATCTTGTCCTCGTCGATCGCGAACAGGGCGAATACGCGGACGGAGATCCTGCCGCCCGCGACCTTCTCGGCTTCGGCGCGGTGGATGCTGACGACGTTCGTGCCCCCCGCAACTATGCGCTCGAAAGTGATCTTGACGTTCTTGAGTGTGCGCTTGAGTTCGCGAACGTGAGCTACGAATCCCGCAAAATCGAGCGTGCGTCCGTCGGTCTTCTGCACGTAGCGGGGACTGAATTACCGGGCGATCGCGCCTTCATTGAACGCGTCGGACGCGAACACGTCCTGAAACGACCGCTTGACCAGGGATTTGTTGAGTTCTTCCTGGCTGGTGGGCCCCTCTCGCGCGCTCCCCTGTGAGTTAACGCTCATGGCGAGATGATATCACTGCAGAATGCCTTCACCGATTGAAGTGGTGGCTCAGTTTGCGTCGGGAACCTGCCCTCTCCGTCCCGAAGAACGCGGGACGGAGAGGCCTCTACAAAACAGCTTTGTCGCGCGTGGTTCTGTAGAGGCCGCCCGTACTTTGGGCGGGGAGTTCTTGTGTCGCCAGTTCAAATTGATTCACTCCCAAAATCCCACCGCTGAATCAGAAAACCGCCTCGAATCCGGATGGAAACAATCGCGCTGGGTTATACTTCCTAGTTGAACACCGAAATTTGGTACTGTCCTAATTTGAAAGTCATTGTGTTCTGGAGGGCCTAGCTTCAGCTCGGCCTTCAGGTTGCGTTTCGCTGTGGGCTTTGGCCCCTGAAGCTTCTGGGGTTAAATCCCGTGGTTAGAGGATGCCTTTCGTCGGGACTGAAGTCCCGACCTCCTATGAACCGAGCCGCGCCAACGCCTTTCAATTTAGGACACTACCCGAAATTTCAGTCGCAGGAATTTGTATCAGGGGAGAAAAGTGTCGGAGAACTATGACGTGATTGTGGTGGGAGGCGGCAACGCTGCGCTGTGCGCGGCGCTTGCCGCGAGTGAGTCAGGCTGCCGCGTGCTCGTGCTGGAACGCTCGCCGGAGCATGCGCGCGGGGGGAACACTCGGCACACGCGCAATATTCGCTGCTCGCACGCCGCCGCCGACCAATTTTTTTCCGGGCCGTACCCGGAAGAGGAGCATCTGCAGGATCTGATTGGTGTAACCGGTGGTCCCGCGAATCTCGATCTCGCCAAGCTGGCCATCCGCGAATCGAGCACGCTGCCCGGGTGGATGACCGCGCACGGCGTGCACTGGCAACAGCCGCTTGCGGGCACGCTGCATTTGGGGCGGACGAATCGCTGGTTTCTCGGTGGCGGCAAGGCGCTGCTGAACACGTATTACCTAAGAGCGGCACGCATGGGAATTGAAGTGCGTTACAACGCGCTGGTGGAAGACCTGATCATCGAGAACAGTCATTTCGATGCCGTGCGGCTCAAAAACATGAATGGTGGTGAACTGATCCGCGGGCGCGCCGTGGTCGTCGCCGCCGGCGGCTACGAAGCGAATATCGAATGGCTCAAGCGGTACTGGGGCGATGCGGCCGACAATTTTATTATTCGCGGCACGCCTTATAATGACGGCACGCTGCTCGCCGCGCTGATGAAACACGGCGCCAAGTCCATCGGCGATCCAAAAGGTTTTCACGCGATTGCCGTCGATGCGCGCGCGCCGAAATTTGACGGCGGCATCGTGACGCGGCTCGACGTAGTCCCCTTCGGAATTGTTGTGAACCGGGACGCGCGGCGATTTTACGACGAAGGCGAAGAAATCTGGCCCAAGCGTTACGCGATCTGGGGGACGCTGATTGCCGGTCAGCGGGAACAGATTGCTTACGGGATTGTGGACGCAAAAGCGATTGACAGGTTCCTCCCGCCGATGTTCAAGCCATATCAGGCCGATACGCTTGAAGCGCTGGCCTCCCAGCTTGGCCTCGATCCTGGCACGTTCGCGAACACCGTAATGGAATACAATCGCGCGGCGGCCGGGAACACCGAGCTGCGCATGGACCGTCTGGACGGCAACGGCACTCGCGGCATCACGCCGCCCAAGAGCAACTGGGCGATTCCGATCGATCGGCCGCCGTTCTATGGCCTCCCGCTGCGGCCGGGAATCACGTTCACGTACATGGGAGTCACGGTGGACGAACGCGCGCGCGTCGTCGATCAAAGCGGGCGGGCATTCCAGAATGTTTTCGCAGCGGGAGAAATCATGTCCGGCAACATCCTGACGAAGGGCTACCTCGGAGGTTTCGGCCTGACGATCGGCTCAGTGTTCGGCAGGCTCGCGGGCAGGGAGGCGGCGGCCAATGCCCGGGCTTGACGTCATTCAGGAAGCCGGCCGCCAACTGGTCATCTGCAACGCGTGCCGGTATTGCGAGGGATACTGTCCTGTCTTCCGCGCCATTGAAACGCGACGCGATTTCCAGCAAGGCGACGTTTTTTACCTTTCCAATCTTTGCCACGATTGCCGCGCCTGCTACTACGCGTGCATGTTCACTCCGCCGCACGAATTCGCGATCAACATTCCGCAAATCATGGCGGAATCGCGGATGGAAACCTATCGCCGCTGGAGCTGGCCCGCTTTTCTCGGCCGCGCTTTCAAAAATCGCGGCGTGACCGTCTTTTTGGCCGCCGGTATGGCCGCGCTCGTCGCCGTTCTCGCGCTGGTTTTCATTCCTTCGGAAAATTTGTTCGGCGTTCACGCCGGTCCCGGCGCGTTTTACGAAGCCGTGCCATACCTCGCGATGGTCGCGGGCGGGCTCATCCTGTTCTTCTATGGAATCGCCGTATGGTTGCGCGGCGGCGCGCGCTTCTGGTCGGAAACCCGCGGCCTGCTGAACCAACGCAGCGGTTGGAAATCGCTGGCCGCAGCTGTGGCTGCGGCACTCGGATTGCGTTATCTAAAGGGCGGCGGCCCCGGATGCTTCTATCCGGACGAGCGGCCTTCCTCGGTTCGCCGCGTCTATCACTCGCTTACATTCTGGGGATTCGCCGGCGACTTTGTTTCCACGACTCTGGCATTCGTCTATCAGGATATTTTTCATATCCTTCCGCCTTACTCGCTCACCAGCGCGCCGGTAATTTTTGGCAGCGTAGGCGGCGTGGCGCTCATTCTCGGAACGGGCGGCCTGATCTATTAC
>Ga0210409_10003999_pt1 | contig 16094 bp, 14 predicted proteins | sample IncBWH17MmetaG_FD_161649 | JGI IMG/M metagenome (GOLD analysis project Ga0210409, IMG submission 161649) | Forest soil microbial communities from Barre Woods Harvard Forest LTER site, Petersham, Massachusetts, United States - Inc-BW-H-17-M | ecosystem: Environmental > Terrestrial > Soil >...
TTCTCGGGGGTCATTACCGTGACTCGCGGCCAGGACGTGACCCAGGGCGGCCTGGACTTTTTCGACAATCAATTCTGCCTCGAGCGCCTGGTCGAGAAGCCTACGCCGGCACAGCTGGATCAGTTGCGGCAGGAAGGTTGGCTCAAAGCCGGCGAGCCGATCTGGTACAATGCGGGCATTTATATTTTTAAACCGGCCGTGTACCAGTTCATCGCGGGGCTGCAAAAATCTCCCCGAGGCGAATATGAGCTAACCGACGCGATCAGCGCGATGGTGCGAGCCGGGCACAAGCTGGCCGGGCTCGAAATCGAAGGCCGCTGGGTCGACGTGCGCGATCCCGAGGTTCTGGCCAGGTTGCGGGCCGAAAGCTGAGACTTGCCGGATTGTTCACACTACGTAGCGCGGCTCAAACACCGGCTTGGCGGTGTGCTTCCGTAATAACTCCATGAACCGGGTCAGCCCGCGCTTTTCATCCGCGCCCAGATAGTAATGAATATGCCAGCTGAGGTAGTCCTGGCGAAAATCCAGGCTGTACTCCGTTCGACTCCGAATAATCGAATCGAGCGTGTCCAAGCCGAAATCCCGCGCCTCGCGCAGTTGACGCCTTAGAGCGGCATTCTCCACTCCGCGCCGCAAAGCCCAAACGGCATAGACGAACGGCAAGCGGGTGAGCTCGAACCAGGCCGCGCCCAGGTCCCAAATTTCGTGCTCGTGGGAGCCGAGCAGCAAATCCAGCGCGCGATCCCCAATCAACAAAGCGTAATCGGGCAAGGCGGCAAAATCGTAGCTCTCCAGTGCCTTGATCTCAGGTTTCAACCCGCGCTCGGCCAACAGAACGCGAACCAATTCGACGCTGGTCAGCGAAGCGGTGTCGCAAAAGATCTGACGGGCCTCCTCAAGGGGCCGTCGGTGCGCGAGCAACACGCTCTTGACCTCGCCCAGCGAAGCAATAGAGATGCCGTCGAGGATATCATAGCGATCGTTGAAGAGGACCTCCACGACGCTCACCAGGCCGGCATCCAATTCGTCCCGACGCAACAGTTCGGCCAGCTTAGCCGGCGTAGCGAAGAGCACCTCGTCCTCCAAACCCCGCGTCAATGGCACCGCGTTGAGATAGCCGACCGAACCCACCTTGTAGGGGGCCAAAGACCGGTCAAGATTCGTCTCGCGCTGCAATTGGGCTGAGCGCTGCTCGCGTTCCACCCGCTGCGCGACGGACTCCATTGGCTCGGAAGGAGCCATCCGGAGCTTGCGGTTCTCCTCTGAAGACATGCCTCCAGCTTAAGCCGTGGCGAGATTGCTTTCGAGCAATTTCGACGGCAGGCCTGCGGGCTCCGCCGCAGCCTCAGCCGCCCCCTCGTTGCATTTCAAGGGCTCGTAAAAAGTATTGCGTTGGACCGGGATTCTGCCGGCCTCGCGGATCGCTTTGATCATTTCCGCTTCGGTTTGGAGTTGCGGGGATTGGGCGCCGGCCATATGGAAGATATACTCTTCGAGTATCGTTCCGTGCAAATCGTCTGCGCCGTAGCTCAGCCCAACCTGGGCCAACTTCAATCCCAGTGCCACCCAATACGCGGTGATATGCGCGAAGTTATCCAGGTAGATCCGGCTCACCGCCAAGGTCCGAAGCGTGTCGAATCCGCTGGGCCCGTGGTCGACGGGAATTTCATTATTTTGCGCATGATAAGGCAGCGGAACAAAACCCACAAAGCCGCCCGTCTCATCCTGCAACGCGCGCAACTGGCGCAAGTGGTCCACACGATCCGCCAGTGATTCGATGTGCCCGTACAGCATCGTGCAGGTGCTCCGTCCCCCCAACCGATGCCAGGTCCGATGAACGTCCAAGTATTCTTCCGCCGATTCTTTCCCCTTGGCAATGGCCGAGCGAATGGCCGGCCGAAAAATCTCCGCCCCGCCCCCCGTCAGCGAGTCCAGGCCCGAAGCCTTTAATTCTCGCAAAGTCTCCTCGGTGGATTTCTTGGCCATCCAGGCCAGATGCAGAATCTCGATCGCGGTAAAACACTTTAATTGCAGCCGCGAGTCCAAAGCCTTAAGGGCCTTGAGCATTTCGGTGTAGTAACTGAAAGGCAGCGAAGGATGCAACCCGCCCACAATGTGCAGTTCGGTAATGTTCAGACTCAACGCCTCGCGAGCTTTTTGAACGATTTCCTCAACCGTAAATTGAAACCCGTCCGCGTCTCGCTTCTTGCGCGCAAAAGCGCAGAACTGGCAGCTCAAGATGCAGTAATTTGAGTAGTTAATATATCGATTGAGGATGTAACTGGCCCGATTGCCCACTTTGCGCTCGCGCGCCAGGTCCGCGACTGCGCCGAGCCCATTCAAATCCTTGGTCTCGAAAAGTCTCAGCGCCTCGCTCTCGGAAATCCGCTCGCCCGCTGCGACCTTGTCATAAAGATCCCGCAACTCGCCGCGCTGGACAAAATACTGCATCCACTAGGAGTAGCAGAAGCGCCCCGTAATCTCAAGCGCGCCGGTGAGCGGCGGCGGCGATCGCTGGCCCTCCATCCGGAGGCTGCCCGGTGGGGCGAGGCTCCTGCCGAGCCCTAACTGAGTTATCTAGATCCGTTCGATGAACCAGGCAGCGCTCCTGAATAATTGATCAGGGCTCGGCAGGAGCCTTGCCCCACCGGGCGTGTCGGAAACCTGTGTTCAGTTTTCAATTCACATTGATTGCCGGCGGCGGCTGCGTAGCCTTGCCGTCGTATGCCATCGATACCCATTCACGACTTGATCCCCGTCCTCCAAGTGGCCATTGGGCCCGTGATCCTGATCTCCGGGGTAGGGCTGCTTTTGTTGACGCTGACAAACCGCTTCGGGCGGGCGGTGGACCGTTCCCGCACGCTGGGCCGGGAGCTTCAGCAGGTTGGCCCCGAGGAACGCCGCCGGCTCGCCGGCCAGGTCGAGATTCTTTACTGCCGCGCGGAAGTCATCCGGTTATCTATTATCCTGGCCGCGCTCAGCGTGTTGCTGGCCGCGGTTCTGATCATCGTGCTGTTCGTGACGGCCTTGGCGAGACTGGAAGGCGGGTTCATGATCGTCGTTTTGTTCATCTGTTGCCTGGTTTCTCTCATTCTTTCCCTGGCGGCGTTCATTCGCGATATTCAACTCTCACTTCACGCCCTCAGGCTGGAACTGAAGCACGAGCAACAGGACTGAGCGCCAGGTGACATCACCCTAATCGGTGCTACTGTGGGGCAACTCAACGAAAGAACCGAGTCCGGCCAAGCCGTCCGGGAAAGGCCGGAGCGAAACCCGCGCGCCGGCCTGGTTTACGGTCTGAGCGCCTACGCGATTTGGGGGTTCATCCCCCTTTATTTTCGCGCGCTGTCTGATGTGCCCCCTTTGCTCGTTTTGTACCACCGCATTGTCTGGTCGGCCCTGTTCATGGCGTTGGTGGTTTCGGCTCGCGCCGAGTGGAGATCGATTTGGCCGGCGCTGCAAAGCCCCCGGAACATTCTACTGCTTTCGGCCGGCGCGTTGCTGATTGCCCTCAACTGGTTGCTCTTTATCTACTCGGTCGCCACCCGGCAACTGCTTCAGGCCAGCCTGGGCTACTTCATTAACCCGCTGCTGTCGGTTGCCCTGGGGATGATTTTTTTACGCGAACGGTTGCGAGGTTGGCAATGGCTCGCGGTGTTTATCGCAGGCGGCGCGGTGCTTAACCTCGCCCTGCGCGGCGCCGGGGCCCCCTGGCTCGCCCTGTCCTTAGCCGGGTCGTTTGGGTTTTATGGCCTGGTGCGCAAGGCCGTTGACATCAATTCCCTGCACGGTTTGATGATCGAATCGGCATTGCTTTTCCCGCTGGCCGCCATTTTGCTGAGCACCTGGCACTCCAGCCCTCTCTCTCCCGGCACGCTGGGAATCCTCTCTCTGTCGGGCGTGATTACAGCGGTGCCCTTGCTTTGCTTTGGCGCGGCGCTCCGACGCCTGCAGCTTTCGACATTGGGTTTCCTGCAATATGTCGGGCCAACCCTGCAATTCCTGGTGGCCGTGTGCATTTTTCATGAGAGCCTCGACCGCGCCAAGCTGGGCAGCTTCGCCTTGTGCTGGCTGGCGATTGCAGTGTACGTGGCCGATTCCCTGCTCAACCACCACCCTCAACCGGTGGCCGACGAACCGGAATAGGATGACTGCGTTTAGTAACTATGCAGGGCGCCCATGCAAGCCTGACAGGGGCGGGGACGGCTCGTCCCCGCTTTGCTCAACGATCAGCAAAACGCGGGGACGAGCCGTCCCCGCCCCGATGCGACCTGAACAGTTACTGCGTTTACTCGACCTCAATTTTTTCACCCTTGGCGCGCGCCTTGGAGACTTGCTCGATCCGCGCGTCAATCAAGGCGCGGAGTCCCTTGAGGAACTCCACTCGCGCCGCATCAAAATGGCGCCGCGCTTGCTCAGGTGGGCCGATGCGCCGCATCAATTCGCTCAAGATCGGGCCCGTTCCATAACAGAGGCAAGCGCCGCTTTGCAGCTTGGGTGATGGTTTGGTTTTTTTGTTCATTTAGCCTCCTGCAATTCCACAATCAGCGTACCGGACTCCAGCCGCGCTCGCACTGGCGAAAGCCCGGCCATTGAGCTGGGCAAACCGATGTGCCGTCGCACCGTGCCGACTTCGACCACCAGTTCCTGGCCCTTTTTAAAAAGTCCGACCTCGGCTTTTTCAGCAAAGGGAGCCCGCAGCCGCACTTCGTATATGCCTTTTTGTTTACGAAAGGAATAAGGCCGCTCCGTGCGAGTCACCGCCGCGGGGTCCTCGCCGTCGGCAAAAACTTCGGCGGCCAGTTCCCGGATTCGATTCAAGCCCACGACTTCATGGCGAAACAACGGCACGCAGCGAGTCGGCACCGGAGCGAAGTAAGCCTCGATTTCTTTAAGAAACTTCGCCTGGCTGCGGCGCCACTCCTGGAAAAAAGCATCCTCCACATCCTCCGGCAAGACGCGATTGACCAGCACTAGGTCGACGGTTAACCCATGCAGCGAAAAATAGACGAACGCCCGCTGCGTCTCCCGCACAACCATCTTCTCGGGATTCGTCACCAGCCGCACGCTAGTGGTCTGCGGGTCCTCCAGAAGCTGATCGATTCCCTCGATTCGCCCAAACAAATGCTTCACGCTCGAAAAATAGCTGTCCGGCGGCAGCTCGAAAGGCGCCATCCGGTTGGCAATCGGGCGCACCGCTTTAAGCACGCCGCGCTGGATGGGGAAGATATGCTGCATGTACCACTTCATGGTCGTCGGCATCGAAACAAAGCGCAGGCTTTCGCCGGTGGGCGCACAATCCAGCACTATGACGTCGTACCGGTCTTCCTTATGCCATTCATTGACGTAGAGCAGCGCCGTCAATTCCTCCATCCCGGGAAAAATTGCCATCTCCTCCGCTTCCACTTCATTAAGGCCCGAGGTGCGCAGCAGCGAGCTGATGTACGACCAAATCTCCCGCCAGTTCTTCTGGATTTCCTTCTGAATATTGACTTCATGAATCCACAACCCCTCGGCTACCCGGTAGGGCTCGGACGTCCTGGCGTCGAACAGACCGGACTGCAGATCGAACGAATCCCCGAGGGAATGCGCCGGATCGACGCTCATCACCAAAGTCCGGTAGCCCAAGTCAGCCAGCCGCGTGCCCGTCGCCGCCGCCAGGCTGGTCTTGCCCACACCGCCTTTGCCGCTGAACAGGAGGATCCGCATGCCCCGAGCATACGCGTTCGTTGGCTTCCGCGCTACACCAGAACACTCGCGTCCTGCCTGGGTTGCCAAACCCTGCGCGACGCCTGCCTGACTGACGCCAACGGCGTCATTCATATCAGGGCGAAGCCCTAGGAATTGCCCTCCGATGTGCCTCGCAGGCCAACGGCCTGCCTCATTCATACTTCGCACCAGGCTGCTCAAGTAAGCGCCGTTGGCGCTCAAAATGTTTTTTTGCGCCATACCTGGGGCTTCACCCCAGGCTGGTATGAAGGACGCCGTTGGCGTCCCAGTGGCGTAGCCTTCATTGGCGTGCTACGCACGAGGAGCCCCGCGCTGATTCGGTTTTGCGCCCCAGGTGAACCAGGCGCACACGACCAGGAACAGGAAATTAAACCCGCCGAGGGTTTGCAGCACGACGACCAGGCTATGGGCGATCTGGTTCACGTACACCATTGTTCCGGCGTAAGCCACTCCCAGGACAAATATGAACGGAACGACCGCAAATTGCGACCGGGCCAGGAGATTATTTACCAGCACATTGGCCAGAGCCAGAGGCACCATGGCGGCGGCGTACCACGGCAGAACCGAGCTGGCGATCGGAACAAAGTCCTGGCCATAGATCAGTTTCACCGCCAACGGACCCAGTACTGCCAGACCGAGCGCGCCGCCAATGGCTAAGATCGTCGTCCCGATCAAGACGACTCCCATGATGTTGGTTTGCTGCGATTTGGCGGAGCTGTGCACGATCCTTGGGAACATGACCGTGGCCAGCGGACCAACCAGCCAGATGAGCGCGCGCGAAAGCGTCCCCGCGCTGCCGTAGGCGCCGGTGGCGCCGGCCGTAAAGTAATGCTTTACGAAGAGCGTATCACCGGTGAAAAGGAACTGAACGCAAAGAAACCCGAACATCAGCGGGATGATTTGGCGCAACGTGCTGGACCAATCGAAGGACAGCGTTGGCAAAGTCCACAGGCGCCGGGTCTGCCAAACGGAAATGGCCACGGCGACCACGATGCCGATCAAGACTCCGACCATCATCCCCACTGCCCCCGCGTGCAGGACCAGGACGGCAAAGGCGGCTCCCGCCAATCGCCCAATGCCGTTGCTCATCATGCTCCAGCCCAACCAAAGAAAGTTTTCTTCCCCCTGTAACATGCCCATGAAAGCGGGGGCCCAAAGCGTCAGCAACAGGGAAGGCATCGTGACCCATAACGCCGCTGGGTTACTCACGCCCCAAAACCTCAGGATCGCGCCCTGAAACGCCAGCACCCCCACACACAGCAACGCCCAGGCAACAAAAAGCCCCAGGCAAATGCTGCGGGTCAAAGCCGACAATTCCCGCTCGCGTCCGGTCGCCAGGGCTTTGGCGGTTTGCTGCGCAAACATCATTTGCAACGGAATTGCCGGCACCAGCATTACTCCCGTCAGCAAAGTGATGAACAAGCCATACTCATTTTTCCCCGTCGCCCGCGCCAGCAGGTGGACGGCCCACATCAGGACGCCTCCGGCGATATTAGCGATCATGAGCCAGCCGCTCTGGCGGAAAAAGCGGGCTCGGTGGGCACCCTCGGTCATAGGGACGGCTGCTTGTTCTTCTGCTATCATGGGCTTTAGGGTTCTTCCGGGACAGTTTCGTTCAAGGAACGGAGCGCAGGAACCGGGTGAGCATCTCTTTGGCTCGTTCGAGGTCCGCCAGTCCCACCCATTCGTCCGGCGTGTGCGCCTGGGCTATGTCCCCCGGTCCAAAAACCACACTGGGAATGCCACCTTCGGCAAGAACGGCGGCATCCGAAAAATAATCCACGCCCGCAGGTTTGACCTGGCCCGCCTGGGTCAAGAACTGAGCAACCAGCGGCAGCTTGGGGCTGGTCTCCAGGGGACGGCACGGCGCCAGCTTATTGTCGGCGAAGACTGCCTTTAGCCCATGCTGTTTCAACAAGGCCAGGATCTCGCGCCGCACGCTGGCCTCCGTTTCCCCGGGCAACGTGCGACGATCCACCAGGATTTCGCAATGGTCGGGGACAATATTGGGTTGGGTTCCGCCGCGGATAACACCCACGCTGACGCTGGGCCGCCCCAGTAGAGCATGACGCCGCTTCCTCAAACCGGCCGCGTATTTCGTTTCCAGCAGGTCGACGATTTTCGACATCTCGTGAACCGCGTTACGCCCTAATTCCGGCCGGGCGCCGTGGGCGGATTTTCCTTTGGTTTCAAATCTCAACCATAGACTGCCCTTGTGCGCCGTAACCACCGCCAGGCCGGTCGGCTCGCCTACGATGGCCAGGTCCGCTTTGAAGCCGCTGGTGGCCAGCGCCCGCGAGCCGCTCTGGCTGTTCTCCTCGTCCACCAGCCCGGCAAAAACAATTTCCGTCTCCGCCGGCCGGGGACCGCTCCTGGCCACCTCGCAAAGCGCCGAAATCATCGCTGCCACCGAGCCCTTCGTATCGCAAGCCCCGCGCCCATACAGCCGACCGTTGGACCTGCGGGGAACCAGCTGTTGCGGTTGCGCGTTGACCGTGTCCAGATGCGGCGCCAGCAAAATGCGCTGACGCACCCGGCGTGTTGGGACCAGGTGTATCAAAAGATTCGACCGTTGGGGTAACGCCCGTTTGTACTCGGTCTCCAGGCCGAAACGCGCCGCCCTGGCTTCCAGAAACCCGGCCACACGAGCCTCGCCCGTCTGCGAAGCATCTTTGGCCGAAAAGGCGGGGTTGATGCTGGGCAGCGCGATCAGTTCGCTGAGCAGTTTTTCAGTCTCGGTCATGCATTAGTCCACGAGAAATGCCGCCTTATCTTATGAACCCTCGCCGCCGGTGTCGAGACAGTCCCGCCAAGCGCGCGAAGCGGGCGGTAGTTGATAAGGATGGTGCGCTGCGCCGTCCGCGCCGCGTTCAGCGGCGCAATGCGCACCTGGGCTCGCTCGCCTTCAAAGCATGCGTTCCGCCCGCTGGACGCGGGCGGGGACATCGCACCACGATGTCCTACCAATAGATTCTACTGGAATTGGGAGGCAGAAACGGGGTTATGGAGTGCTGCCGGGTTTCCCTGGATAGGGTCACCATTTTCCGGAAGTCTGCTGTTGTTGCAGCACCTGCACCGGGGACGCGTATAGTATGGACGCCGTGTGGTAGTCGGAATTGCTTTCGACCCACAGTTCAGGATAGGACGCAGTCCCGGCTTGGTCCTCATCGACCGGAAAATCGCGGATCTCGCACCGAACACCCTCGGCAAGGAGCTTCGCGCGGGCTCTTTCGATTTGCGCCCGGCTGCGCGCTGAGAATAACATCTTCATATCCTGCATTGAGATGAGTGTTCCACGAACCAAGATGCGCTTCAACCCGGTTTGATTCTGGAAATCAGCCCGGGGATTCACTGGGAAACTGTGTGCGGCTGACGCCGCAAAGGAAACAAAGAGTTTAACCGCAGAGAACGCAGAGAACACAAAGAGGAAATTTCATTCGCGTATTTAACTGTATTCGGCCAGTGAGAGCGGGCGAGAACGGCGGCGCGCGGACATTCTTGTCCGCAGCAACGTAGTTCGTGAACTCGCTGGCATTCGGGAGTTGCTGCGGACAAGAATGTCCGCGTGCCGCCCGCCGCGGCTGACCGGATACAGCTGAGGATTCAACTGCTTTTTCCTGGTTGACTACTTTTCATGCTGCGCTAGTTTTTGGCCCATGGCTTCCGCCTCAGCATCTTGCTGAGGTTATCCCGCGAAGCCTGTGAGGGGGCCGGGAGGCCCCCTTCCTTATTTGTGCAGATCGAAGCCGCTGTTGACCTGAGACAAAGCAGGTGAGACATTCGTGCTCAAATAGCGCCAAGTTGTCTCATGTGATGCCGGTTTTGGCTCGCTGCCATCGATTGAGTTATTGTGCTCAAATAGCTTATAAATAGCACATTATGACTTATTATTGATCAATGGCATTATCGTTGCTTGGAAGCTTTTGGCTTTGTATCTAGTAGGAGCTTTTTATGGCAAAAGTAATAGGTATTGATTTAGGAACAACGAACTCTTGCATGTCGGTCATGGAGGGTGGCGAACCGGTCGTATTGGAGAACTCAGAGGGGCGTCGTGTTACGCCCTCGGTGGTGGCCTTCACCAAGACCGGCGAGCGCCTGGTGGGTGATGCTGCCAAGCGTCAGGCGGTAACGAACTCCAGGAACACCGTTTATTCCATCAAGCGCTTCATGGGGCGGAAGTTCACCGAAGTTGAAGAGGAGCGCAAACGGGTTCCCTATAAGGTTGTTTCCGGGTCCAATGGCGATGCCTACGTTGAAGTGGAAGTCGAGGGCAAGCCCAAACAGTATAGCCCGGCGGAAGTGTCGGCCATGATTTTAGCCAAGCTCAAGGCGGATGCCGAGATGAGGTTAGGCGAGAAAATCAACCAGGCGGTTATAACGGTCCCCGCGTATTTCAACGATTCTCAACGCCAAGCGACGAAAGACGCCGGCCGCATTGCGGGCCTGGAGGTGCTGCGGATCATCAACGAGCCGACAGCCGCGTCTCTGGCTTACGGCCTGGACAAAAAAAAGGACGAAGAGATTGCGGTGTATGACCTGGGCGGAGGCACTTTCGATATTTCGGTGCTGGAAATCGGCGACGGAGTTTTTGAAGTCAAAGCCACCAATGGCGATACTCACCTGGGCGGTGACGACTGGGACGGCCGGGTTATGGACTGGATCCTGGACGAATTCAGAAAAGAGCACGGGATGGATCTGCGCAAGCAACCCGATGCCTTGCAACGCATCAAGGAAGAGGCTGAAAAAGCTAAAATCGCGCTGTCCAGCTCGCAGGTTTATGACATTAACCTGCCGTTCATCACGGCGGATGCCAGCGGTCCCAAGCACATCACCATGAAGCTGACCCGCGCCAAAATGGAGCAGCTTTGCGACGACTTGTTCGAACGCACGATTACACCGGTGAAGAATTGCTTGCGCGACGCCGGCATTACCGCGGAAAAAATCGATGAACTCGTGCTGGTGGGCGGAATGACGCGCATGCCCAAGGTCGTCGAGACCGCGCATTCACTTGTGAACAAGCCGCCACACCAAGGGGTTAATCCCGACGAAGTCGTGGCCGTCGGCGCGGCCATTCAAGCGGGCGTGCTTAAGGGCGAAGTCAAAGACGTCTTGTTACTCGACGTCACCCCGCTTTCGCTCGGAATCGAAACGTTGGGTGGCGTCTACACCAAGCTCATCGACCGAAACACCACCATCCCGACCCGGAAGTCGGAAATTTTCTCCACCGCATCGGATAACCAGCCCGGCGTGGAAATCCACGTGTTGCAAGGCGAACGCCAGTTGGCCCGCGACAACAAGACGATCGGCAAGTTCCACTTGACCGACATCCCTCCGGCTCCCCGCGGTATGCCGCAGATTGAAGTGACTTTCGATATCGATGCCAACGGTATCTTGCACGTGAGCGCCAAAGATCTCGGCACCGGCAAAGAACAGAAGATTACCATCACTGCCAGCAGCGGTTTGAGCAAAGACGAGATCGAAAAAATGCGGCGTGATGCCGAAGCTCACGCGGACGAGGACAAGAAACAGCGCGAAGAAGTCGAGGTCCGCAACGAAGCCGATAACGCGGTGTATCGCTCAGAGAAAATGCTCAAGGACAGCGCCGACAAGATTTCCGGGGCTGACAAGAGCAAAATCGAAGACGCCATCAAAGAGGTTAAGGAAGCGCTCAAGGGGAGCGACGCCGGGACGATTCGTTCCGCCAACGAGAAGCTCAATGAGGCCTGGCAAGCGGTCTCGGCGGAGCTTTACAAGGCCGCCAGCGAGAAGGCTCGCGCCGGCCATGGACAGGGCCAGCCTGGTGGCGGACCGGCTGGCGGCGAGGGGCCTGGTCCTGACGCCGGACAGCCCGGCGGCGCCGGTGGCGGCAAGGATCAGGGCCCGATTATCGATGCCGAGGTCGTAGACGAGAAAAAGACCTGAGGTCAGGGTGAGGGCGCGGATCAACCCCACGCGCCCGTAGCTTTTGCTTGCGGCCCAGCGGCTGCGGCGGAGGCTTATTTGCCTGGCTGAACCATTGAATTTTCCCCCCGCGAGTGCGGGACGGATTTTTGATTCAAGGCAAATCAAAAAAGTAACAGTAAAAACACAAACCAAACTATGGCACTAAACGTAAAACCTCTCGGCGATCGCATCCTCGTGGAACCGGTCGAAGAGAAAGAAGTAAAGAAGGGCGGAATCATCATTCCCGATACCGCCAAGGAAAAACCCATGGAAAGCGTGGTCGTCGCCCTCGGCACGGGCAAGACCGACGACAACGGAAAGAAAGTTCCGTTTGAAATGAAAAAGGGCGACCGCGTGCTGGTCAGCAAGTACGGCGGCACGGAAATCAAACTCGATGGCAAGGAATTCAAGATCCTCAACAGCGATGACGTCCTGGCCGTCCTGGAATAACTCTCAACTCTCAACCAAGAACAAGTAACTAGAAGTTATGGCAGCAAAACAATTAATCTTCGACGAGAACGCTCGTCAAACCCTGTTGAAGGGTGTTAGTAAACTCGCCAAAGCTGTCGCCGCGACGCTCGGTCCTAAAGGCCGTAATGTCGTGCTCGACAAGAAATTTGGCTCACCCACTGTTACCAAGGACGGCGTCACGGTGGCCAAGGAAATCGAGCTGGAAGATCCCTATGAAAATATGGGCGCCCAGATGGTGCGCGAGGTGGCCAGCAAAACCAGCGATGCCGCCGGTGATGGCACCACCACCGCCACCGTTCTGGCTGAAGCGATCTACCGCGAAGGCCTGAAGTACGTGACCTCCGGCGCCAACCCGATTGGCATTCAGCGCGGCATTAACAAGGCCGTCGCCGCCGCCGTTGAGCAACTGGACAAAATCGCCAAGAAGGTTAAAGACAAAGAGGAAATCAAGCAGGTCGCCACCGTTTCGGCCAACTGGGACAACACCATTGGTGAAATCATCGCCGATGCGATGGACAAAGTCGGCAAGGACGGCACGATCACCGTTGAGGAAGCCAAATCGATTGAGACCACGCTCGACGTCGTCGAAGGCATGCAGTTCGACAAAGGCTATCTCTCTCCCTACTTTGTCACCAACGCCGAGACGATGGAGACCCGCCTGGAAGACGCTTATGTCCTGATCTATGAAAAGAAGATCAGCAGCCTCAAGGATCTCCTTCCCGTGCTCGAGAAGGTTGCCAAAGTCGGCAAGCCGATGTTGATCATCGCTGAAGAAGTCGAAGGCGAAGCTCTGGCTACCCTCGTGGTCAACAAACTGCGCGGCACCTTGAACGTGTGCGCTGTCAAAGCCCCTGGCTTCGGCGACCGCCGCAAAGCCATGTGCGAAGACATCGCCATCCTGACGGGCGGCAAGTTCATCAGCGAAGACCTCGGCATCAAGCTCGAGAGCCTCAACCTCGATGACCTCGGCCGCGCCAAGAGCGTGGTCGTTGACAAGGAAAACACCACCATCGTCGAAGGCGGCGGCAAGAGCTCCGAGATCCAAGGCCGGGTCAACCAGATCCGCCGGCAGATCGAAGAGACAACGTCGGATTACGACCGCGAAAAGCTGCAGGAACGCCTGGCCAAGCTCGCCGGCGGTGTGGCCGTCATTAACGTCGGCGCCGCGACCGAGACTGAAATGAAGGAAAAGAAGGCCCGCGTCGAAGACGCCCTGCACGCGACCCGCGCAGCCGTCGAAGAGGGCATCGTGCCTGGCGGTGGCGTGGCCCTGCTGCGCTGTCTTGGCGCCATCGATACTGTCAAGCCTGACAACGACGACGAACGCATCGGCGTGGACATCGTCAAACGCGCCATTGAATTCCCGACCCGCGCCCTGGCTGAGAACGCCGGCGTCGAAGGCTCCGTGGTCGTGCAGGAAATCAAGAAGCGCAAAGGCAACGAAGGCTACAACGTCTCGACTGGTGTTTATGAAGACCTCGTCAAGGCAGGCGTCGTGGATCCCAAGAAGGTCACCCGCACAGCTCTGCAGAATGCGGCTTCTATCGCCGGCCTGTTGCTGACGACTGAATGCCTGATCACCGAGATCCCCGAGAAGGAGAAGAAAGCTCCGATGCCGGGCGGTCACGGCGGCGGCATGGGCGACATGGATTATTGATCCAGTAGTTGATCGTCAAGCTCCGTAACTCACGGACCAAACAATCGTCGCGAGGCTGGTAAACAACCAGCCTCGCTTTTTTTTGGAGCGCGACCACCGCCCGGAGTGCAAGTCAGCGCCGCTTCCCCCCGGGGCTGAAAGCCCGAAATGTTAAAGCCTGGGCTGTAGCGAAGCGGAGGCCCAGGAAGGGAAATCCAGAAGGATTTTTTGAGGCCTGTAAGGCCGGAACCTTCGGTAATGACTAAGAACCGGCGGACCATGAGCACGGGGGCAGGGGAAGTGACACCCTTACAGGGCTCGGGTCTATGAGCGACTGTTTACCCGGGCCTGCACTCGCGCTGCTCGCTCCAGCCCGGGCTATTACATTACAGGTTTTCAGCCCGAAGCGCCGTGCTCGCGGCCAGGTAGCCTGAACACAGCGCCAACTACAAGTTCCCCGGCGTTACGGAAATTGAATGCGGTTTACTCCTGGGCCAGTGCAACCGATGGGCTGAGAAAAGTTCGGGCCACTCTGGCGGCCGCCGGTGTCACCAGAGTTGCGCAGGGCAGATCGCAGTGTCGAGCGGGTGAACTGTTGCACTGCACCATTAGCCAAGACGACGTTGCCCTGCACTGTATGCATGGTATTCAGCCAGGCGACGCCGGCATTCGGGGCAAAATTCGTGCCAAGCGAAACCTTAAAATCGGGTCCATAGAGGGTTGGCGCGCCGACAAAACCCCTCATGGGTACCACATTTCCATCCGAACCCAGGTTGTGATCTCCGGCAAGGAACATTCGCGGGCGTGAGACCGCCGCGTCGACGCCGATAAAGTAGCTTGTGTTGAGGTCGTTGGTAAAAAGCACGACATTGACCGAGCCGGTTGGATTTGGCTCAGAAAAAGTCATGGCTGGCAAGCGCGGTTCGTTTTCTGAAGGGCAGATAAGAATTCTTGGCGCACGCAATTCGTTCGACATGACCAGGAAAGCGCCAAAGACCCCGCGACTGGTAGATTGAACAGGCGTTATTATGCGCTGCCCTGTATAATCCGCATAACCGCCATTGGCCGCTACGACGTGCATGGGAAATGCATCTCCATGGCTGAGCGCCCAAACATGATACGCCGTCGCGACCTGCCTCAGATTATTGCTGCAGAGGATGCGCCTGACAGCCCCCTTGGTTCGCGCGTGCGCCGGCAATAGCATGCTTGCTAATAAAACAATCACCCCCACGACCGCCAGCAGTTCAATGATGGTGAACGCTTGAGTGAACCTCTGTGCCTTCTTCATGCTCTTGCTTTTATCACAAAACCACCCCCTCGTCTGTCAGGAAAGAACGGAACTTTTTGTGCGTTTAAAGCTTACAAAGCAGGGCAGAAAGCGCGGAATGACACCGCGACCGCCAGTCGGCGCTTGTATCTACTCGGGCGTGCGGGCTGAAAGCCCGAAATGTTAAAGCCTGGGCTGTAGCGAAGCGGAGGCCCAGGAAAGGAAACCCAGAAGGATTTTTTTGAGGCCTGTAGGGCCGAAACCTGCGGTGATGACTAAGAACCTGCGGCGGAGGCATGAGCACGGGGCAGGGGATGTGACACCCTTACAGGGCTCGGCTCTATTAGTGACTGTTTACCCAGGCCTGCGCTCGCGCTGCTCGCTTCAGCCCGGGCTATTACATTGCGGGCTTTCAGCCCGAACGGGGGACCAAGGCCAAACTCACACGTGATTCGATTTTTCTTCCGGCGTCGGCATCCCCACGTGGATCGCCTCGCGCAGCAACTGGTGATTGCGCTGCAGCAAAGCCAGCCAGTGGTTCATTTGCTCGGCATTGGTTTTGTCGGTCCAGTGTTCGAACAGCGCCGCGGCATCGCCCAAAGCCAACCGCCCGCCCGCAGGATGAATCTCGAGCGTGAAGGAGAGGAGCGTGGGGCCCAACAGTTCGATAGCTCGAGTCACCACCTTTGTCAGTCCGGCCGTACCGTACATCGTTGGCAAGGCGCGTCGGCCGCGGTATTCGAAGTTAATTGGAATTTCCACTTCGAATCCCAAGTGGTCCGAGACACCAAAGGGACTGAAAGTCGAGAGCGGATGGCCGTCGTGCAAGTGGAAATGAACGGGTTTATTCAGCTTCGCAATGGCTTCCAGCAATTCAAGCACAGCCACCGGACCCGCGGCCACAGCTTCCTCCACATCACCGATGACCTGGCGCAGCCGGGGACCTTGCGATTTCAGCGCGCAAACGTCTTCGCCATGGTGCTTGCGGGCATAGACTGCGCGCGCGGTCCGAATGCCAACGTGGCCGATATCGATGCAGGCGCTGAC
>Ga0210409_10004000_pt1 | contig 16089 bp, 13 predicted proteins | sample IncBWH17MmetaG_FD_161649 | JGI IMG/M metagenome (GOLD analysis project Ga0210409, IMG submission 161649) | Forest soil microbial communities from Barre Woods Harvard Forest LTER site, Petersham, Massachusetts, United States - Inc-BW-H-17-M | ecosystem: Environmental > Terrestrial > Soil >...
TCGCGACCAGCGAAGACAGCACCGCTCGCTGTCCCCACTCGGTTGCGAGTAATTGGGCGCGAGCCGCCTCGGTTTGACGGCGGTATTTCCCCCAGAAGTCCAGGTTCCAGATGACCGAGAGATTCAGTTCGCCGCCATTGACTTGATATGCGGGAAACAGGTTTGTCACTTTGGCGTTTTGCTGGCTGAAAACATCCGCCCCGACGCTCGCCGACGGGAACTGGTTGGAGCGGGTAATCCCGACTTGCGCCTGAGCCTCGAGCACGCGGGCGGCGGCAATGCGCACGTCATAGTTGTCCGCAATGGCAGTGTGGATCAGTTGTGTCAGCACTGGATCCTGGTAGACCTGCCACCATCCTTCATTGCCCAGCGACGAGGCTTGGGCGGCCTGTTGCGGTGCGGGTGCACGGTACTCTTGCCCGACATCCACAGTCGGCCGCTTGTATTTCGGCCCCATCGTGCAACCGGCTTCCAGAACCACCACGGCTAGAATTCCTAAGAGTCTAGTGTTATTCATTATTTAGTCCCCCTGACTGGGCGCTTCGGCGGGCGTGAGTGGCAATGCTTTCCGTCGCTCGGCGCCTGACAATTTCTCAACTACATAGAAAATCGCCGGAACAAAGAATCTGCCGATGAAGGTCTCTGCCACCATGCCGCCAATTACCGCCGTGCCCATGATCTGGCGCGCGACAGAGCCTGCTCCGGAGGCTGTCCAGAGTGGCACGCAGCCGAGAATAAAGGCGAGCGCGGTCATCATGAGGGGCCGGAAGCGAAGCCTCGCGGCGGAAAGTGCCGCATCGACGATGGACATGCCGCGTTCGTAGTCCTCTTTCGCAAATGCCACGATCAAAATCGAATTCTTGGCAGCCAGTCCGATCAGCATCACCAAGCCGATCTGCGCGTACACGTCGTTCTCGATTTGAACCATGTACTGCGGCAGGTAAAGACCGACTACGACGCGACGCAGCCAGAGCGCAGCGAGGGCGCCGAATACTGCGACTGGCGTGCTGAGCAGCACGCTAAAAGGCACAGTCCAGCTTTCATACAGAGCTGCCAGAATTAGGAAAACGAACAGCAGCGAGAATCCGAAAATGACTGACGGTGGTACTCCCTGCCGCGCTTTCTGCTCCTGGTAAGACATGCCCAGGTAATCGAACCCCATTTCGCGGGGCATGGTCTGTTTGAAAACATCTTCCAGCGCCGCCGATGCCTGATCGGAGCTATAACCCGGCGCGGCGCTAGCGTTGATCTGCGCGGAACGGTATTCGTTGTAGCGCATGGTGAACTCGGGACCGGAACGGGTTTCGAATTTTGCCAGCGCAGTAAGCGGCACCGTCTGCCCTTGTCCGTTGCGGACATAGAATTGGCCCAGATCACTCGTCGTGGCCCGGTAGGGCGCTTCAGCCTCGACGTACACCTGCCAGGTGCGGCCGAAGTCGTTGTAGTAGTTCACAAACAATCCGCCCATGTACGCCTGAATGGTGTTGTAGACATCCGTCAAATTCACGCCTTGCTTCAAGACCTTGTCCTTATCCACATTGATGAACTCTTCCGGCACACTCGGGATAAAGGTGGTGCTGACCAGGGCAAGTTCAGGGCGCTTGCGAGCGGCCGCCAGGAACTTGTTGAGGTTATCCGTAAGAAACTTGACATCTTTGCCGGCGCGATCCTCCAGGACAAACGTGACGCCACCGGAAGTGCCGACACCCGGGATCGCGGGTGGCGAGAAACTGAAGACCGTCCCATCTGGAAGCTGCTTGAGTTCCTGGTTCAAACGCGCCTTAATGGCTTGATATTGTTCGCTCCGGCTTTGGCGCTCATCCCACGGTTTCAGCGATACCCAGAAGAAGGCGTTATAGGAAGTCCGGACGTAGCTGAGCAGACTGAAGCCGATGACGCTTGTGGTGTACTGCACCCCCGGCGTGTTTGCGAGAACATCCTCGACCTGTTTTGCAGCCGCACTCGTGCGTTCCATGGAAGCGGCTTTAGGAAGCTGCATATTGATGTAGAGGTAGCCCTGATCTTCATCTGGGAGGAAGCTGGTGGGAAGATGTTTGCTAAAGAACCATGCCGCACCGCCGGCGACTACCAACAGCACCATCACCACGCCGGCCTTCCGAATCAGGTCTCCCGACCACCGGACAAAGCTGTCGGTAGAGCGCTCCCAATATGTGTTGAACCAGCCGAAGAATTTTCCCAGCGGTCCGCGAGTCTGCTTCTTGGGTTTGAGCAGCAATGCCGAGAGTGCAGGGCTCAGTGTAAGAGCGTTAAACGCTGACAGCATTACGGAGATGGCGATTGTGATGGCAAATTGCTGATACAACCTGCCAGTGATGCCAGGAATGAAAGCGGTGGGCACGAACACGGAAGCCAGGACTAAAGCGATACCCACCACCGGTCCGGAGAGTTCTTGCATCGCCTTGATGGAGGCATCCTTCGGGCTCAGTCCTTCCTCGATGTGGTGCTGCACTCCTTCAACGACCACGATGGCATCGTCGACCACCAGCCCAATAGCAAGCACCAACCCGAACAAAGAAAGCGTATTGATCGAGAAGCCGAACAAAGGGAAGATAACGAACGTTCCCACCAGGGAGACAGGCACGGCCAGCATGGGAATGAGGGTGGCGCGCCAGTCCTGCAAAAACAGGTAGACCACAAAAATGACCAGCACAATCGCAATCACGAGAGTCCAAAGGATCTCTTTCATGCCCTCGGTGACCGGGAGAGTCTGGTCGAGCGAAACCGTGTAATCGATGTCCTGCGGGAAGCGTTGTTTCATCTGCGCCATGAGCTTGCGAACGCCCGCCACGGTTTGAACAGCGTTGCTTCCGGGCAACTGGTAGACGGCGATGGCGGCGCTGGGCTTACCATTGAGTCGAGACATCAGGCTGTAGTCTTGCGTTCCCAGTTCAACTCGAGCGACATCTCTGACGCGAACGGTCCCACCGTTCGGCGCTTCGCGCACAACAACATCGCCGAACTGTTCCGGAGAAGTCAGGCGGCCTTGAGCCAGCACGGCATAGGTGAACTGCTGATTACTCTGGGCTGGCTCACCCCCAACTTGACCCGCCGGATTAACGGTGTTCTGAGCCTTGAGGGCGTTGGCTATATCAGTGACCGTGATGCCTAGCTTCGCCATCTGATCAGGCTTCACCCATAGCCGCATGGCGTACTGGCCTGAGCCGAAAACCTGGGTCTGGCCGACGCCGTACGAGCGTGCGATCGGATCATTGAGATTGATATAAGCGTAATTCGCCAGATAGTTCGAATCGTGAGTCCCGTGAGGCGAATACAACGCGATCAGCATAAGCGGAGCAGTGGTCGACTTCTTGAGAGTGATCCCGTAGTTGTTCACCTCGGGCGGCAACTGACCGTTGGCCAACTGCTGGCGCGACTGCGTGAGCAGCAGATCCGTGTTGGGATCAGTTTTGAGATCGAAATCAACGAGCAATGTTGTTTGCTGGTTCGCGGTGGCGTTCAGGGAATACATGTAGCTCATGTTGTCCACGCCACTGACCTGCTGCTCGATGGGCGTGTCAACGGCTTGCTCAAGGGTCTTCGCGTCTGCACCGGGATAGTTGGCTTGCAACCTGATCTCAGGTGGAGCGATCTGCGGGAACTGCGCTACCGGCAGAGTTGCGATGCTGATCACGCCGACTATGACCGTGAGGATGGCTATCACGATCGCGACAATGGGCCGTCGAATGAAAAAGTTCGCCATGATTAGCGTTCCTCCGTTTCCTTGTACGGCGTGGGATTTACCAGTTCACCTTCTTTTGCCTTCTCCGCACCAACCGCCACGACGCGTTCTCCCGGCTTCAGGCCCGTCGTGATCACCCAGAGCGTGCCCACTCTCGGCCCGACTTCCACGGTACGGAGCTGCGCACGTTTATCGGCGCCGACCACAGTGACCTGACATGTTCCTTGCTGCTGATTCACTGCCGCCTGCGGCACCAGGAGCGCTCCCGTGATGTTTCCGGTGGGCGTCTGAATACGTGCATATTGGCCCGGTCGCAACAGATTCCTGGAGTTGGGAAACTCGCCCACGATCTGGATGGTTCCGGTCTGCGTGTTTACCTGGCGGTCCGCGAAGATGATTCTTCCCGGATGCGGGTAGGTACTCCCGTCGGCCAAAGTTAGCTGCAACGGGATTCGTGAGGCGTGCGTTAGAAAGTCCACGCTCCCCGGACTGCCGCCGTCCGCCATGCGCAGGTATTCCTGTTCGCTGATGGGGAAATAAACCTTGATCGGACTTACCTGCGAAACCGCGGTGAGGACCGTTGACGGCCCCACCAGGTTGCCCACCTGCACAGTGTTAATGCCGGCGATTCCGTCGATTAACGACACGACTCTCGTGTAGCCCAAATTCAGCTGAGCCTGTTCGACTGCCGCCTGGCCGGCTTCAACTGCTGCCTTCGCCCCAAGGAGCGACTGCGTGTCCGTATCCAACTGGCTCTGCGGAATGGCGTGAGCTTCCGCTTCGGGAATATCACGCTTCACGTTCAGCTCGGCGTTGGCCATCTGCGCCTCGGCCTGGGCCAGCTGTCCTTTGGCTTGATCAAGTACGGCTTGAAAGGGACGGGGATCGATCTCAAAGAGGAGCTGACCCTTTTTGACGAATGCGCCTTCGTGATAATCCTGGCGAATCAGGTAGCCACTCACCTGAGGCTGAATCTGTGCGTTGACGTAGCCTTCGAGCGTTCCCACCCACTCACCCTGAACCGGCACATCCTTTTGAATGACCGGCGCGACTTCGACGACCGGTGGCGGAGGCGGGGCTGCAGCCCGCACGTTGCCATTGCTGCAGCCAAGTGCATGGAGCAGGAGAACGGCACTAACTAAAGCTGTAGATATTTGCTTCATCATCTCTTTCCCCTCAATCGTGGTTACTTAATTTCCGGTTCAATCGCGTCACTGGCGCGCCTGAATCGGGACGCTGCTCGGTTGGGGGAAATGTGGCCCGAGAGTCGTCTTGTCAATTCAGGCGCGTCAGTCACGCGATTGCACTCTTGTCCAAGGGCAAATCGCATACCAAAACAGACATGAAGCTAAGTAACGGCAATTGAAGGAAGTTTCCAGGCAGTGCAGCAAGGGAGCTGTCGAAGAGGTCGAAAGTGTCGAGAAAGCCGATACTCGACAGCCTAAAGGCACCAAAACAAATGGCGGCAGAAAGCTAATCGCTTGAGAAACGCGCAGCGGGAAACGAATTGCCGCTACCGCAATTTTGGCAAATGTATTGCGTCAGTGCGATTGCAGAGAGGCACTCAGTCGCAGCAAGGTCATGAGTCGCTCAGTCGTTTGTCATCATCTGATTAAAGAAATCATCCTGACTGTCGGAATCCGAGACCGTTTACATGCAAGAACAGACTCGTGCTCCTGTTTTTATCGATGGACTCTACGGAAAGCTCGTGGAAGGCGGAATCAATTATTTCTTTCCTTCGGCGACCTTGCAAACGGTCGAAGCGGGTTTAGGGCCTGCCGCCTGCGGCATGACCGAGAGTTCTGATCAGACCTCTCTAGTCCTGTCTTGGCTCGGGTCTCGCTACTCACTTACACGCAAGGAAGCTTTCTCCACCCAAGAACTGAAGTTGTTGAAAGGCATTGGAGCCGTCCTGGACTCCCGATACAGGATGATCGCGGACACCGATCGCGTAGAAAAACGGTTCGAGCTCTTTCGGGGACTCCCGGAGGATCGATATGTTTCAGCTTCCATTGATGGCGTCCCATACGCACAAGACATCTGGCAAGGGCCGGACCGGGTAGAAGATACGATTGAAGTCCTTCGGACCAGCTCGCTCAGCACATACGAAAACCGGCGTATCTCGACGGGTGCGCTGCTATTCGGAAAATACCCCGATCCCTGCCATGAGCCGCCCATCACGCCTGTGGGCGCGCTGCGCTATTCTCCCGCGGTCACTTCAATTCGCAGTTTCTATCGTCTCTGTGATGGGCTGCAGACACTCGCGCTGGTGGATCAGAATGGATTCTTGGCAGAAATCGTGGATGTCGAGGAATGGGCGCACCCTTTCGCCGACACCGATCTTCCCGTCCCACCATCGGCAAGGTATACAACGCACGCCCGGGCGTCCCTGTGCGGCGGACATATTTGCATGATTCTTACTCCCAACGGAGAGATGAAGATCTTCGCTGACGGCGTTCAGGTTTTCCACTTCCTGGATGGCCGATGGAGACTTACAGACGCCCATCGTAAATACGACCTTTGGAAACAGGCCATCCGCAACACAGAACTGGCAGAACGTCTGTTTACTACGGCCTTGAATCTCGCAGAGGATCGTCGCGGTGGTTTGTTAGTTGTGCTGGACGACCCAGAAATGGCAGCAAGCCTTGTCTCTAGAACTGATTTGCTTACGTCAGTTCCAAATCATGGCCAACACGCGGTCGCAGGCGCAAAAGACCAATTTCATTACTTGTTGCACCAGAAGTGCATCATGGATCTCCCGAGTTCCGTGCTGGAGACTGTAGCCAGGATCGACGGAGGAATCGTTCTCGATTCCCGATCGAACCTGCTCGCATTCGGGGCCATCCTACAGCACCCGGACTTGACCGATGTGTTTCCCGAGAGCATCGAGGGTGGTCGTACTACGGCGGCCATCTCGGCCTCGCGTTTCGGAAATGTGCTCAAGATCAGCGAAGATGGACTAATCTCTTTTTTTCAGAATGGCAGGTGCATCTGGGACATATAGGCGAGAAAACGCTCATGACCTCGAGTGCAGCCAGAGACTTTTCGCCTGGTCGCGCATCTATCCCGCTATTGCCCTTTGGCGATGTAATTTCCTTTTTCGCGAAGAATTCCCACCGCTGTATGCCGCCACCTCTTGTTCTCGCACATTCACGGTGTAATCCTTGCCTTCCCAGCGATCTTCGTCGAGCCAAAGGAAAGTGAATTGAATGGAATTCTTCTGGTTTTCAGGCAGCGGAATATCCACGAACTCAATCTCAATCGCTGTTCCGTGTGACCTCACATCTTCCGAGTGTTGCCAGTCGTCGCTCGTCCAATGCAATAGAAACGGAGCGTTCGCTTGAATTCGCAGGAGCGTGCCGGCCGGTACCGTTTGGACCTGATGATTCGGTTTCCAGACTTCCATGGTTTTGCGTTCACCACTTCCTTTGACGTACCGCTCGTACGCAGCTTCAACTAAATCGAAGACTTGTCCGTCCGCAGCAGAGCGATGCAGCTTCACGTATTCGGAATGCGCCCAAAGCAACGGCATTGCCGCATCGGTTGTTCCACCGAAACGAAGATAGTAGTTGGGCAGGTCTGGCCCGTCCCAGATCTGTTCCGGAATCAGTCCGATCCCTTGCGAAAAGTTTTCAAGAGCTCGCAAATAGAGCGTAGCGTCACGTCCAGCTGCAATCTCGTAATGCCCACGCTCACCTGTCAATAAAGGCCAGGGTCGTCCCTTGCCCCAGCCGGTGTAAGACGACCCGTCTTCGTGCTGGCCATAGCCATCATGGTTATATCGGCGCCAGGCAGGACCGTAGGGAGTATCGACCTTCAGAACGGCATCAATGACACGGAGCGAGTCCTTAATAATAGGATCGTTGGCGCTCCGAATTCCGTAACGTACTAATTCCAGAAAACCAGCATCAACGATCTCTTTCGCCGGGAATTCATTGCGAACGCCTGGAGGCTGGTTGGCAAGGGCCACGGTGCCGCAATTCGGGTCCTCATCAGCGCAATCGACAGAGCTGGCGGGATTGATACGGATGTAGTATCGCCTGATTCCCGGCACCAAGCTTCCCTCGGTCGTCACCGTCCAGGGCTCTATGTGCGATTCGAGAAAATCAGCATAATCGCGAATGAACTCGGCAGTAGCGTGCTCGCCCCGGTCATCAAAGAACTCCGCTCCGCAAATTAGCGCCGCGATGTGTACGGCGAGAGTGGATGGCGAATACCCTCTTGCCTCCTCCCAGCGATCCTGCGCTGTGATCGGCCCTTCGCGTATGAGGAAGCCACAGGCGCGACGAACCATCTCAAAAGGAAGGAAGTTGCCCAAGGCTTTGTTCTTCCACAGTCTCCATGTCAGCAGAACTGGAAACGCAACCTCGTCGAGTTGAACTCCCGCCCAGTATGGTCGCCCGTCTAGCCAGAAGTTTTGGTAAAAACCGCCATCTTCCCGCTGCGACACCGCAAGATAAATGAGAGAGCGCAGCGGCGTGCTTGTATCTCCGGCGGCGAGTAAGCCAGTGACTGACTTCACCAGGTCACGTGTCCAAACCAGGTGATAGCCACCCAGTTCGTCATCGCTCTTTTGGTCACCCCAGGGAATACTTAGTGAGGCGATCATGGCTCCGGAGTAGGTCTTGTCTTCGTGCGCCAGCAGAAGATTCACGCTACGTTCATACAGCCTGACATTGTTGGACTTCGACGCAAGCGAAAACCGTTTGGAGGTTTGCTCCCATTGCTGAATGAAGGCTTCGCGTGTTCGTTCGAATGGAATATTCAACGACTGGCCAAGAGTGCTCAGTGCATCGTGCTGAGTTGTGCCGAAGGCGACGCCGACGGTGAACTCTGGACCCTGGGAGAGATCCAGCCCGCCAGTCAGGGCGATGTTGCCGTCTGGCGCTTCTTCGTACTGCCAATCGAGGCGATAGTTGTCAGCCAGGTCGGTCCAGCCATCATTTATCCCGACGTATCCAGAAGAAGCTTCGGTGAACGGAACGGTGGCGCCAATTGCGAGCCATGTATTTCCCTTGTGTGCGAGAAGAAGCCTGTTATCCCCAATGTGTAGAATTTCGCCGTTGTTGTGCCAGCCGCCGATTTCGAGGTGTGGCGCACAGAGGACATACATCTTAAGCCTGGACAGCAGTTCACGCGACGCTTCAACACGGACATGAATGAGCAGGCAATTCTGATACGGGTCTCCAAGGATTGTCTTGCGAAGCGTATAACGACCTTCGTTCTCCCGGTTCGTTACTTCAAATCCCAGGGCTGCTTCGGTGATGCAATCAATTTCAGAGGTAAAGTTCCTCCGCTCATCATGGAAGAAGGTTTCGCCATCGGTGAAGAGGAATTGCAGGTCACGTATCTGCGGAGTGTCAATCGTTGGGTAGTAGACCTCGGTCACACAGCCGGCATCGAGCGTGTACCACACTCGGCTGGAGGTCGAATAGGCTGTACCGACGGCAACTTTGGCGCCGTGTGTCCAGCGCGGGTCAATTCCCGGGCCACCTGGTGCGCGACGTGGGAGAGTGTGCTTCTTCATTGTGTTGTATGCCCTTAGAACGAGATTTCGGCACCTGCGCGAATCTGATCCGGAGTCAGCACTCGTATACGATGCCGCTCAAACACTTCGATCTGACCACCTGTTGTGAAAGATCATTGGTCCCGTGGCTCCACAAGCCTCAATGGCACCTGGCATTGTTGTCCGCTCGCTTCGCCGCGATGTTCGAATTCGGCGGCAACCACATGCCGATCCTGTACACCCCAGAGTTCAACTAGAAAATACTTTCCGTCTCGACGAACGAAGATCACTCTTGGATTTTCTTTTTCTGACGGAACGGCATAGAGGATGATTGAGATGCCGACACCTGAGTTTGTTCTTTCACGATGGATCCAGGCTGAACCTGGGACCTCGTTGTCGAAAACATAGTCCCCAGCTTGAAACTCGTGGTCTTGTGCCCAAAACTTGAACGGGATGGTGGCCCTCGCGGTCACCACTTTTTGCGACAAGCCGAGGCCTGATAGTAAAGGAACCATGCATATGAGGGCGCCGGCTCGAAGTATTGCAAGCGCGATCCTTGAAAATGTCTTCGTCATTACGGTCTCCCCTGTTCGGCTGAGCTTACGTTAGATTTCTTCCGCATCATGACAACCGCGCCGCCTTCTTCGAAAGAGACTTCGTCCATTAACGTCTTCATGAGGTAGATTCCACGACCATGCGTGAACAGAAGATTTTCTCGAAAAGTCGGATCCGGTACCGCGCTGCTATCGAAACCTCGTCCTTCGTCCCGAACCGTGATTGCGACTTCTCCGTCCATGTAGCAACGGCACGTGACGTAAACGCTCTTGCAAGAGTTCCCACCGTTGCCGTGCATCACAGCATTCGCAAGGGCTTCGTCCAAAGCCGTCTCAATGTCGATCTCGCTTCCATCCGCCATTCGAAAGTTCAGAATGAACCGCATGAGTTGTTCAGTGAATGGAGAGATGGCCGCAACTTTACTTGGGAGCGACTGTCGCAACTCGATGAAGGGAACAGAGTGAGCATTTCGGGGCAGAAGCGAGAGAGATTGAGTGTGAACCATATCCGCAATCTCCATTTGAAATTTCCGTGCCATTGCTCATGGAGAAGGCAAGGCTGATGCCAAATCTGACTCTGACTTAAGTGATTGAGTTCTAGAGCGAAGATGCACGGCCATGTCTCGAGAGGGTGACGAATCTGTTGAAAGTGTTGAGAGAGACGAGCTTTGAGCACCCTGATGAAGACTGAGGCGGGCTCGCGATTCCACTGAGACGTTATTGCAGTTGACTGTGCATCGCTTTAAGCTCAGCACGGCAGATATCACTGAACTCGCGCAAGGGGTCCTCGCGCTGGGCTATCCTGAACTGAATTTCTTTGGGAGTAAGGTTGGGCTCCGAATACGTGCTAATAATGTGCTGAATAACCCGTTCAGCACTCGCAAGTACATCGGTTGAGGAACTCAAACGCATGCGGCTCAGAAGTGCATAGGCCGGGGTGAGGTTATTCGGGTCCTGAAGGTCATGTTGGATGGCGTCAGCCATGGCATGCGCACTTTCGCTGATAAAGTCGGAATATAACTGCTCGCGGTAAAAGATTCGCTTAGCCAGAAGATCCCGTCGACCTTGGTGCTTCTGTGTGATCCAGGTGCTCACACTCGACGCCAACGCGCCGGTGAGAGAGCCAAAGATGGCAGCTAGTGCTGAAATAGTTGCCGGGTTCCAAGAGCCGCCAATCAATCTCATCTTTGGACCGTGATAGAGATGCTCGTTATCTCCAGTAGAACCACATGAAGGCCAGGCACGCTAAGAGTGCGACATACAAAAAGACGGAGATCGCGACACCGTTATCCTTATCCTGGTCATCCCCATCCATCTCATTCACGCTTTTTGGGTCCGGCTCAAGATAGCGAATTGCGTCATATATCTCCGCGTCGCTCACGTCTTCGATATTGCGGTCGGGCTCGTGATTTGTCAGCATAAAGCACTCTCATCAGTAAATCTGGCCTTTGCAACTGTTCGTTCTACAGGTACGAGCTAATCAAGACTGATTGCACAGAATAGTCATTTCACTTCTTTTCCTGTACGAAAAGTTGATTTTCGGAAGGTTCCATGTGAGGTAAGTCTGCCAGTTCCTTCAGAGCACGAGTACGACCCTCCCGAGTGTCTCTAACGGAGCAGTCGAGGAGAAGGGCACAGTCGTGTTCCGAATAATGCTCCAGGACTGACATCACGAACACAAACCGATCGAAGTCTGCAAGCCGCAACACGACGTCGATTTCGAAATGTCCGTCCGCCGCCCCCAAATGTTGGACGATGTCGGGGAAGATAGCTCCAGACAGGGCTGAAGTGGACCGGCTGGGTCTCGGCCTCAAGTCACGAATTGCATGCTGGACTATTGTTCGCTTCGCCCAAGAATGCGCCCATTCACGAAAGACACGGTTTCCCGAAACACAGTCTTCAAGACCAGTTACTAGGCACCGCTCGGCCTTTGCGGGATCGCGCGTGAGGAGAAACGAAATCTGATAGAGCTCCGTCAGAGCCTCATTAGAGATTGTGTGAAAGTCTTCTTGACTGGCGTATGGATCTCCTTCGTGTTCGCGAACTTGGATGGGGGTCCCTTTAGTCATATGTTCGTCTCGAAGTAGTGAGTGCCGTTCATTCGTGCAACCACTCCAGAAACCTGCGAACTTCGTTCGCCGGTTGTGAGGAATTCAAAGCGGTCGCCACTCGTAAAACAGCGTTGTGTTGGCTGACAGGTCGCACCGGACAGAAGAAGACCGTTGCCGCCGCCAGCATCGCGGCGTGCGCCAGCGTTCTGCGGCGCCACAATCTTGCTAGAAACACTGCAGCGCGAACGACCAAGAGCGGACGTAAAGTCTGTGCCAGCGTCCAATGCAGTTGACCATGCAGGAGGTATCCAAGGGCAATGTAACTACCAGACCATGTCAGAGAACCTATGCTGTCATAAATGAGAAACCGTGCTGCAGATAAGCCCGCTTGACCAGCCAGTAGCGAAACCACATTCGAGCCAACAACGAACTTTGCTAATAACATGGCCGCACCCGAATGGCGCCAGATGAGACTCAGCACACGGTCTTTCCAGTTGCTGTTCGTCCGGTACAACCGGCGACTCTTCGACCAACCCCGCCGTCCGACTCGATACCAAAATCCGTCCGCCAGGAGGGAAGCGGTCAAAGCTGCCACCAGAGAAGGTCCCAGGCGCAAGCGCCCGTAGCTTGCAAGTGATCCGACTGCAATCAGCAGCGGTGCACTCGGAATCGGAACACCGGCTTGCTGGAGCAGAATCCAGGTGAAAAGGAGTGCGGCGCCGTGCGCCAGTACAAATTGAGCGGCGTGAGTCATCTTAATTAGTCTCGTGAGCCCCTTCGACCAAGACACCTGCGCGATCAGACTCGCTGTCCACCAAAAGTTCACGGACCATGTGAGTTACCCGAGAGCGCCGTTATGAACTGCCGAATTTCCGAAACGCAACAGCCGATTTGGCAGCCTGGGAGACCGAGGCCTGAGCGTATGGCCCATCAATTCTTTGAGTCTTTTGCGAGCTCGTGCTGACTGGGCCTTCACGGTGCCGATTGGCACTCCCAAAATCCGCGCAGTTTCGCGGGTCGATAAACCCTCAACGTCGCGCAGCAGAAATGTTCTACGCAGAGTCGGGGAGAGCTGAGTATGCAAGTGGGTCAAGCGAGTACTCAACTCAGACTCTCTGTATTCATCCTCGGGATTCGGCCGATGATCTGCTATTCGCTCCGACACTGAAACTGTTTGCGATCCCCCGGTGGACTCGTCGAGAGACACGTGGACGTGTCCTGGCTGCCGGCGTAGTTGCATTCGAGCGCAGTTAAGCACGATGGTTGTAAGCCAAGTAGAAAGCTGCGCCTGCCCTCTAAACTGGTGCAGGTGGGTATAGGCAGCGAGAAGAGCATCCTGAACCGCATCCTCCGCGTCAGCTGCGTTGCCCAAGATGCGGTAGGCCCTCCGGTATAGAGGCAGCAGGCCAATAGCCAGAGTTTGTTCAAACTGTTGAGGTACTCCTTCTTCACGTGGATTCTCATCGCGTTCGTCCGCCCCGACTTGTGCATTTGTATTTTGCATACTCTTTTCCTCAATCCTGCGAAAGTTATCGCGCCGCGCGATCGATTGCTCCTCTTCCCAAACTTGAAATTGAACCGGTTTAATCACCTGCTCGTATCTCCAGATTCCTGCTTGCTCGGCGAGTCAGTTCCTTCACTACATGCTTTGTAAACACGCCGCGGCTGCGGAACCGAATTCCCCCGTTTATCAACTCAAGGATTACGTTCTCGCCCTCCTGACTGATCGTAGTGATATGTTTCATTTCGATGACAAGTTCGCGACCACGAAGGTCTGCTCTTGCCTTTTGGCACGCATTCTTTAGCTCGGCTGTCCAGGGCGCAATGAGCTTTCCCTCCACAATCATCCGACGCTGCCTGGCGTTATCAACGAGCGAGATCTTCAGCATTGCTTCTCCCACTCGAGCTAAGGCAAGGCGCACACCAAACTTGCAGAGCCGTAAGTCGATGAATTGTCAGGAGAGCAAAACCAGAACTCGAAACATCGCGGTCGAAAAAGTTGAAAGGGTCGAAACTGTCGAAGCCAGAAGTAAGGGCTAGAAAAAAGAGGCGAGCTGTAGGTCAAGCATACTGCTTCGCATAGATGCCAAATTTCTCTATCCGAGAGAGGAGAGTCGTGCGGTTGAGGTGGATGTTCACTCTTGGTTTATGAGTGGTTCCCAGCCGCTCAAATTCACGCTCCTGAAGTGCCTGCAGGAGCTTCGGCTGAATTTCGCAACGCGTCAGTTGGTGGCCAGAGACGGAATCGAACCGCCGACGTCATGTGCTGCATCTGGTTGCCCGTGTACTTCCTGATTTGAACGTACCTGGTATCCGGTGTGCCGGATCGTAACAATCACGCGCCCGACAATTCGCGCTTCGGTCACAGATGAGACTTGGACCGGCAACGTAAAATCGCCGATATCGTCATAATCCTGAGTGAAGTCGATTCGCTTGACCCACCAAGAGGGCGACTTGCTTGCTCGTCCTGTGGCCCGGAGTATGTGACCCGTGTGTGCATCAAGAAAGATCTCACCTTGAAAAAGGCCCGGTACTCTGCGCCTCGACGTCACCGTAAAGGTGTATACCGGCCTGCCACTGAAAGTTGTGGTGTTTCTGTAGGTAAACTTATAGTTACTCGCGAGAATAGCGGTTTTGGACTGCATACCCTGCCGGACGCGGTCTTCGTCGGCCTCAAGGAGTCGCACAATGACGTTGCTCTTGACGAACCCACTTCCCCGCAGACGTATGTTGCTATAGGAAAGGGTTCGTGGCGCGAAGAACGTTTCTCTCAGCGATGCTTGGGCTGCTTCCGATCTTTGTGGCACTTCAGCGTAGATAACTGTTTCGTCGGAGTATTCCGCTATCGTAAAGAGTTGTTGCTGGGCCCGTTGCTCGAAAAGACACAATGCTTTTTGGGCGGACATCTCGCCTGAGTTTACGGTTGGCGCAGCGATGGCCAATGTTCTGGGCATTTGTTGCCGATGATAGCAACTCACTGTTGCAATCGCGCCGATCGACACGACAACGAGGGCAAAAAGTCGCTTTGGATTCCGAATGATTCGAGCTCGACATGACCTAGCGACTATGATTGCCATGCTGCACTTTAGTTTCATCCCGATACGAGTTCGCGGTCACGAAGTCCGCACTTGCCTGTTGCCATGCATTCCTTAGCTTGGCCGCCCAGGCCGCTATGAGTTTTCCTTCGACAATCACCCGACGCCGCCTGGCGTTATCAGCAATCGAAATCTTTAACATTCCTTCTTGCCACTCGAGCTGGTGCAAGGCGCACACCAAACCTGCGGGGCTGTAAGTCGCTGAATTTTCAGGCGAGCAACGCCAGAACTCGAAATATCGGGGTCGAAGGAGTTGAAACCGTCGAAAATGTCGAAGCTACGAGGTGGGCTGGAGATCAAGCGTACTGCTTGGCATAGATGCCGAATTTCTTCATTCGAGAAAGGAAAGTCGTGCGATTCATTCCCAGGCTTACGGCAGCACCATCGGCACCCCCGACGCGCCCCCTGCATGCAGTTAGCGCCCGTATGATCTCATCGCGTTGCCTTCTTTCATATTCGTCAGCAACGCTGGTTTGATCACTTTGCGAGTCTGTTCTTTCTTCAACGACTTGCTCGACGTTATGCTGCTCTGCATGCGGGAACCCTACAGTATTCGTTTTCCGGAGTTCTCCGAGCGGTGCCTCAAGCGACCTGCCGCGCGTCACAATGACCGCCCGCTCCATAAAGTTCTCTAGCTCGCGGATATTGCCGGGCCACTCCCACGCCACGAGCCCCTTCATGACGGCCGGAGAAATAGTTTCAATCTTCTTCTGCATTTGCTTGGCAAACTTCTGCACAAAATAACTTACCAGTTGCGGAATGTCTTCCTTACGTTCCCGCAGAGGCGGTATCCGGATCGGAAATACATGCAGGCGGTAGTACAAATCACTTCGGAATTCGCGGGCTGCAATCATCTCTTCGAGATCGCGATTGGTCGCCGCGACGAGCCGAATATTGACTCTTCGCGTGTGAATGCTCCCCAGTCTTTCAAATTCACGCTCTTGTAATGCGCGCAACAGCTTCGGCTGAATCTCAATCGGAATATCACCCACTTCGTCCAGAAACAAAGTGCCTTGATCCGCCAGTTCCATTCGGCCGACTTTTTGCGTAATCGCGCCGGTGAAAGCTCCTTTTTCATGTCCAAACAGTTCGCTCTCCAGCAGACCGGTAGGAATGGCGGCACAATTCAGCTTCACAAACGTGCGCTCTTTGCGTCGGCTGCGGTCGTGAATGGCACGGGCGA
>Ga0210409_10004001_pt1 | contig 16088 bp, 9 predicted proteins | sample IncBWH17MmetaG_FD_161649 | JGI IMG/M metagenome (GOLD analysis project Ga0210409, IMG submission 161649) | Forest soil microbial communities from Barre Woods Harvard Forest LTER site, Petersham, Massachusetts, United States - Inc-BW-H-17-M | ecosystem: Environmental > Terrestrial > Soil >...
GATTGCCGGGCACCGCCGCGTGGAAGGCGTCACCAATGTCGTTCTGGATCATCGGCGCGCAGCGCGGCTGGCGCTGAACCATTTGACGGAGTTGGGTCACAAGGAAATTGCCTTCCTGAAAGGCTCTCGCGTCAGTTCGGATTCTGAAGATCGTTGGAAGGCGGTCTGCGAAATTGCCGAGGAACTCTGCATCCGCATGCGGAAGGAACTCATTATTCAGCTCGAAGGCGATGATCCCACGCCACGTCTGGGATATCCATTCGCCAAAAAGCTGCTCGCTCGCGACCACCCGTTCACGGCGCTCTTCGCCTATAACGATATCTCGGCGATCGGCTCCATCCAAGCCTTTCAGGAAGCCGGGCTACGAGTCCCCGAGGACATCTCAGTGGTGGGATTCGACGATATCCAATTTGCCGTTCATAACAGCCCAAGCCTCACGACCGTGCGTCAGCCGCTCCAGAAGATGGGAGAGACAGCCGCGCGCACTTTACTCAACCGAATCGAGGGTCGCGAAGACTGCGTGCCGGAGATACAGATTGAGCCCGAACTTGTGGTGCGCAATTCGACCGCCAGAGCGGCTGCTCAACCGGTAGCGCGTCTGCCTGAGATGAGAGCACAAGCGGATGCTGCCGCTCCGGGCCAGGTGATTCTGCGAACGCACGAAACAGGCCCGATACGCGCAAATGGCCGACCTCGGAAGAGTGGCATAGTCGAACAAAAGACCGGTGTCGCCAATCGCCACGGCTGACGGTGTTTCAGCGCGCCGAACGATGGCGCTGGAAGATCAAAACTCGGATGCGGTGAGCCGCCGCCGGATCCAGCTTCTCGGACTCGCAAGACACGCTTCCCAATTGACCCTGCCCCATGCTGTCCGGCTGGACAACTTCGAACACTGGCCCGTCGTTCTATTCGAAGTTTCTGCTCGCTTCCCTTATAATTTGCTCCAACCACTCCCAGCCTGGCTGTCCCGGTCTACATCCACGCGTCTTGGATCAACTCGTTTCTTTCATGGAAGGAGTCCGCTCATGCCCCTGAAATTCCGTCGCGCATCCCGGCAGGCAATTCTTCCCTCTTTTGCAGCATTCCTTCTCTTTTGTCTCGCATTCCTACCCCAAGTCTCCGCGCAGTCCCGCATCACCGTTTCGGTTTCCCCGGCAACTGCAATTGTCCCAGCGGGGGGCGGCTCCCAACAGTTCACAGCCACCGTCAGTAGTGACCGGCACAATCGCGGCGTGCGCTGGACGCTCTCCGGTGGAGGTTGCAGCGGCAGCACGTGCGGAACTCTTTCCGCCACCACCACCTCCTCTGGAACTCCTGTCACTTATACAGCTCCGGCCAATGTGCCAAGTCCCGCCACGGTCACCCTAAAGGCCACTTCCGTTTCCAATACAGCCAAAAGCGCCTCCGCTACCATCACGATCTCGGGTTCTTCCCCTGCCCTTAATGTCGCCATTTCTCCCAAACGCGGTGGACTTACAATCACGCAGACACTGCTCGTCACCGCAACAGTACAAAATGATGTCGCTGCTGCGGGTGTAACGTGGTCAGCTTCCGGCCCAGCTTGTTCCGGTACGTCCTGCGGCACGTTCGCCAATGTGACCTCTAACTCTGCTACTTACATCGCCCCTTCCACCTCGGGCATCTATTCCATTACCGCCACCAGCGTTGCTGACGTTATCAGGAGCGCCACAAACTCCATTGGAGTGACCGATCTCTCGGGTGTTCTCACCTATCACAACAATCTGTCCCGTGACGGCACAAACACGCGAGAGTTTGCGCTCACAACCTCAAACGTCAACACGTCCACCTTCGGCAAGCTCTTCTCCTGCCCGGCAGACGGCGCGATTTATGCCCAACCACTTTGGCTCCCCAATCTGAACGTGGCAGGTTCTTCTCACAACGTCATCATCGTGGCCACGCAACACGAAAGCCTTTACGCGTTTGATGCGGATGCCAGTCCCTGCATGACGTTATGGCACGTCAATTTGATCGACACCGCACACGGTGGCACCGCCGGCGAAACTTCCGTTCCCTCCGCCGGAGCTGGTGCGCTCGTCGGCAGCGGTTACGGAGACATCTCCCCCGAAGTCGGTATCACCGGTACGCCCGTTATCGATCCAACCACCGGCACGATTTACCTCGTCAGCAAGTCCGTCAACGCGAGCGCACAATTCTTCCAGCGCCTGCACGCCATCGACGTCACGACCGGCAACGAGCGGGTCGCACCACAGAGCATTGACTCCTCAATTTTTGTTTCGGGCACCGGGGCTGGCTCTGTAGCGGGCCGAGTGGCCTTTGATCCGCGCAATGAAAGCCAGCGCCCCGGCCTGGTTCTTTCCAGTGGTGTGATTTATGTCGCGTGGGCTTCTCACGAAGACCACGATCCGTACCACGGATGGGTAATTGGTTTTAACCCCGCTACACTCGTTGCTGTGGCCAACGCCGTGTTCAACACCACGCCAAATCAGGTTGGCACGCTCTCCTATTCGCGCGGAGGCATCTGGATGGGGGGCGGCGCTCCCGCGGTCGATTCTGCCGGCAATCTCTTTTTCATCACCGGCAACGGAACTTTCGACGCGAGCACCGGCGGCTTGAACTATGGTGATAGCGTTGTGAGACTCAGCACCGCCAGCGGTCTCTCCGTGGCGGATTATTTCACTCCTATCGATCAAGCCTCGCTAGACGCCAATGACACCGATTTCGGTTCCGGTGCCGCAACCATTCTCGTGGACCAGCCTGCTGGTCCGGTGACTCACCTCGTCATCGGAGGAGGCAAGCAGGGCAACCTGTTCCTTCTCAACCGCGACAACCTGGGAAAATTCAATAGTTCCGCCAACAACGTCATCCAGACTATCAACCTGGGCAACTCCATCTTCTCTACGCCTGTCTTTTGGCTGAACAATCTCTACGTCGGCGGTGTCGGCACCCTCAAGCAATTTGTCTTCAACAGCACCACTGGCAAATTCAATGGCGCGCCTTATTCTCAATCATCCACCAGCTACAGGTTTCCGGGTGCCATTCCGTCGGTATCCTCGAATGGTGCTGCCAACGGCATCGTCTGGGCGTTGGACAATGGCCTCTACTGCACCCCCCAGTCGCCGGGTTGCGGCGCTACAGTTCTCCACGCCTTCGACGCCACCAATCTCGCAAATGAATTGTGGAATAGTTCACAGGCAGCCGCGAATCGCGACGTGGCCGGGCACGCCGTAAAATTTACTGTGCCCACAGTTGCCAATGGCAAGGTGTATGTCGGCACTCGGGGCAACGACTCCTCCGTGCTGGGAGAACTGGAAGTCTACGGGCTTTTACCCAATTGAAGCCAAGCGCGCAGAATTCTCGCAATGCAGAGTCGTGATCCCATTCCGTATACGCACCCGTGCGGGCCGAAGTAGTCTTACGGAATTTCCTGAGGTCTGGCGATTTCAGATACGTGCCCCGTTTTGGACTTGCGTTCTTAGCGGGCGACGCTTGGAATGCGTTCGGGGATGGAAGATCCTTCCAATTCCGTGGCGCGTCCGTCCTGAGTATTGTTCGCAACGGGGCTCCATGGCTTATCGGCGTGGAAATCAAGGAAGGGCCCTCGGGGGAGCGCGTCGACGAGCTTTTGTGTGTAAGCATGTTGTGGGGCGCCGAAAATTTGTTCTGGAGGACCGCATTCCAGGATTTGGCCTGCATTCAAAATTGCAATACGGTGACAGAGCGCGGCAACTGACAGCAAATCGTGCGAAATGTAAAGGATTCCCATGCCGAGTTCCCGGTTGAGTTGCGCAAACAAATGGAGGATTTCCGACTGCGTGATGGTGTCCAAAGCGCTGGTTGCTTCGTCGGCGATAAGCAGAGAAGGACGGTGAAGGACGGCCATGGCGATGATGACGCGCTGCGCTTGGCCGACGCTGAGCTGCCCGGGGTGGCGGCGGAGAAAGTCGGTGTCGTTAGGGAGGCTGACGCTCGAGAGTGCCTTGTTAATCGCCGCGGTGCAGTCTAGTCGCGTGCCGGTGGCGTGGGCGCGCCAGGCTTCACTCAGTTGGGAGCCGACGCGAAGAGCGGGATTCAGAGAAGACAATGGGCTTTGCAGGACGATGCTGATTTCGCGACCGCGGAGAGAGCGCATCTGGGCTTCGGAATTGGAGAATAAATTCAGTCCCTTGAAAAAAAGCTCGCCGCGAGCGGTTCCGCCCTTTAAGTGCAGGAGACGCAGAATCGCAAGCGATAGCGTGCTCTTTCCCGAACCGCTTTGCCCAACGAGGCCAAGGATTTCACCCTGGCGAAGTTCCATGGCAACGTCGCGCAAGACTCCGGGCTTGTTGCGATAATCAACGGAGAGCCTGAGTGACAGAAGCGGGGGAGTCTCAGTCACTTCTGCGCCCCCAAAGCGGGATCGGGAGCCAAGCGGAGAATCTCGGCGTTCCAGAAGGCATGGGGATCCAAAACGGAGGGCGAGGAGCCCAGGACGGCAGGCGAAATCGCCGACATTGCATCTTTGTTCACGAGATAGATGAAAGGCTGCTGCTCGGAGACAATCTGCTGGACCCGGTCCCAATCGGCCTTGCGCCTTTTGTCCGAGACGGCGGAGGCCTGCGCGTGCATCAGGCGATCAAGCTCGGCTTCCCATGAACTGGCGGGCTTTGATTGCTTGGGATTCCACTGATGGTTTTCCGCCGAGCTAAGCCACACGTTCATCTGGCTGTTGGGGTCGAGGTCGGTGTTTACGAGGCCGAGGAGGCATGCATCATAATCGTAGGTGCGGGTGATGCGCTCGATTAAGGAAGGAAAGTCGAGAGTGACCAGATTCACTTTTATTCCGATCTGTGAAAGATCCTGCTGGATCATGGCGACCATTTGCTCACGGGATCGATTGCCAGAATTGGTGATGACGGTGAATTCGACGCGATTCCCGGAGGAATCCCGCAACGTTTCACCATCGAGCCGGAAGCCCGCCTGAGTAAGCAGGCGAAGGGCTCCTGCCGAATCGTACTGCGGGACGGGAAGCGAGGTATTGAACCAGAAATGATTTGCCGGAGAAACGGGACCGAAGGCAGGATGCGCATGTCCGGCAAAAACGATGCGAGAAATATCGGCCCGATTGATGGCCATGGAGATGGCCTTGCGGAACTCGGTGGTACGGAACCAGTTCTTCTTATATTCGGGCAACGGGGCGGCGGGCACCTGGTTGAACCAAATCTGTTCGGAATCGAGGCCCGTGCCCGCATCGTGAGCGACTGCAGGCATCTCCTTCTGCAGACGGTCGAAGTATTCAGCGTCCAGAGCGTTGATCAAATGAATTTCGCCGCGACGGAAGCGCAGCAGTTCGATGTCGCGATTGCGCTGAATGTCGAGGCGAATGGATTCAAGATAAGGCAGCGACTTTCCTTCTTTGTCCTTCTTCCAGTAGTTCGTGTTTCGCCGCAGAAGCACATAGGAGCCAGGGGCGTAGTCTGCGACGTAGAAAGGGCCGAGCACGGTCATCTCCTTCTTGGGAGAATGAGCGGAGAGAATGGCCACTTGATCGAAGAGGCGTTCGAGTCCCGCCACGGGGGCTGGGAAGGTGACCACGACCACATCCGCTGAAGGCGTTTGGACGATGACTTGCCCCTCGCCCGAGCGGAAGGAGTCGCCAGTAGGCGAGTGAAGCTGCGGATCCATTAATGCTTTCATGGTGTAGGCAACGTCTTCGGAGGTGAACGGCGTCCCGTCGGAAAAATGCAGGCCTGTTCGGAGACGGAATGAGATTTTACGGCCCTCTTCGCCGACTTCCCAGGAAACGGCCAGGCCGGGCTCAAGAGCTTGAGTCTGGCGATTCAGCCGGATCAAGACACCACCTGTGAGGTAGCGAATGGTTTCGGACGCATCCTCCTCCACCAGGAGCGGATTGAAAGTTTTCGGTTCCCCGCGGAGACAGAAATGGAGCTCGCCACCGGACTGGCCGGCAGATTCGGCGCTGACGAAGAGCGGCCAGCACAAGAGCAGAGTAAGAACGAGAACAATGCAATGACGGCGTATCACTGGGTGACCTCCTGCGACGGTAGAACGAGTTGAAAGCACATGACCACAATTACGAGGAGAATGAGGGGCACAAGTCGCCACGGATTTGCCCCGAGCGCTGAAAAATCCTCGAAGCCCCGTAGCAAGTTTCCCCACGACGCCATGGGTTCCATGACCCCAAGTCCCAAAATGCTCAAGTTCGCCTCTGTCAAAATGAACAATGGGATAGAGATCCAGAATTGCGTATAGAAAAGCGAACGGAGGTTTGGCGCCACGTGGCAAAGCAAGAGCCGTGCGGATTTGCACCCCGATGAGCGAGCGAGGAGCAAGAAATCGGAATCTCTGATGCCACGCGCCGCAGCGCAGATGACGCGGACCGAGGCCTGCCAGCCCAACAGGCCCATCATCAGGAAGGCGATGATGACCGACACCATTGGCGAAACATCCAGAGGCAGCATGGCGCGAACGGTGAGAAGTAGAAAGAGCCAGGGCAAGGCGAGAGAGAGGTCGGTAACAGCAAGGACAATCCGTTCGAACCGACCGCCAAGAAAACCAGCGGCGCTCCCCAGTACTGCGGCAATCAGGGTGGAAAGAAGGGCGGCCGTCGGAGCAAGCAGCAAGGAAACGCGTGTGCCGTAAAGCAAGCGGGATAAGGAGTCGCGGCCCAAGGCATCCGTGCCGAGTGGATGCGCGGTCGAAGGACCGGCATTGGGGACATCTCGAAATTGCCGGACATGAGAGGCTGGCAGGAGGATGGTGGCAAACACCATCAGTAGAAAGATGGTGCACAGAATGCAGGCGGCCGCCTTTTGGAGGTCGCTCATGGTTTGGTCCTTGAGAAAGCACTTCCGGCCAGATCGGCGAGCGAGTTCGCCCCAAACATCACCAGACTGACGACAAGGGTAATATTGACGATGAGGGGTAAGTCGCGGCTGAGCGCGGCCTGCCAGGCGAGCTGTCCCAAGCCCGGTGAATCACACAAGGCTTCGATGGGAATGGCGGCTCCGAAAGCGATAGTGAAGGACACACCGAGAAGTGCCAGGAGCGGCGGGGCAGCGATTGGAAGAACGTGCCTCCAAAAAATCGCTCCGCCCCCCAAACCTCTAGCCCGCGCCGCAAGCACGTGAGGCTGGTCGTAGGAACGCACCAGCAGGCTTCGGATGTAACGATGGAGCCGTGGGAAGACAACAACGCCAATAGCGAGGAAGACCGGAGCTCGCAGTTGAACAGCAAGCATAGCCACCACAGCAGAGGGTAGTGAGAGAAGCAAACTGCTAAAAGCGGTGCTTGAAGCTTCGTAGGGCCCACCGCGCGAGGCGAGACCGAGGGACGCGAGCAACATAGCTACCAGCCATGCGACACTCAAGCCGCGAATGACCGAGCTACCGGTTACGGGTAGGCGTTGGCGGAGCAACTCCCGAACGGACCGCTTCAGGGAATCGGATTCGCCAAGGTCGCCGTGGGCGAGCGAGATAAGGTAATGGAGATAATACGAAGCGAGTCCTTCCTGGAGCATCTGCTTGTGTCGCAGAGCTTCGATGCTCTGTGCGCTCCATCGTGGGTCGAGTTCACGTTCTTGAACACCGTAGCCGGGCGCAAAGCGAACAAGAGTCGCGCTGAGAAAGGCACCCCCCATTCCCAGACAGAAAAGAAAAAGAAGCCGCCGCAAGGCGTTCCAAGGCAGTCTCTGGGTTTTTTCGTCTTTGATCACTTTCCATCCATATTTCGCTCGAACGGGACTAGGACAGGGATTCGGCCTTCGTATAGTGCTTCTCTTTGATTTCATACATGTTGCGGTCTGCTTCAGAGAGAAGATCTTCTCCCGAAGCGGCGTCCTCGGGATAAAAGGAACAACCCACACTGACGGAGACGATCATTCCGGGGCATATGCAGCGGCTCGCCTCTTCCACAGCCAGTGACAATCGTCTCTGTATTTCAATCACGTTGTCTTTTGTCATCTCCGGCAGAATAAAGACGAATTCGTCTCCGCCCAGACGGCCAACTTGGTCGTACTCCCGGCAGGATGACTTGAACTTGATAGCGATTTCCTGAAGCAGCTTGTTTCCCGTGAGGTGGCCAAAACTGTCATTCACTTTCTTGAAGCCGTTTAGGTCACATAGCAGCACAGCCAGCGGATTTCTTGTGCGCCGCACGCGGGAAAGCTCTTTTTCGAGGTGCAGGCAAATCGATCTTGCGTTGGGCAAACCAGTAAGAAAATCGGTGCTTGCGGTGCTCTGCGCTCTTTCGTACTGAAGGGCATTCTCGACGGAGACCCCGAGTTTGGAGCTGGCCGCCAGAAGCATGCGGAGGTGCTCTTTGGTGAAGTAATTCTTTTCTCGACAGTAAAGCGTCAGCACTCCCGCAACACCCTCTCGGCCACGAAGTGGGACGCACAGTGCCGACTGCAAAACCGTTACACAGGAGGATTTTCCGAGATGGGCAGTTTCTGCGGTGGGATTGCCGTTCGTTATCGGTTTTTCATTTTGCGCCACCCAGCCGGAAAGACCTTGTCCCAATGGCATTCGGAGCGAGGAGAAGAGATCATAGTCCACGCCGTGAACATATTCAGGAATTAACATACCGTCCTGGCGAACGAAGAAGACAATGGAGTCGTGGGGAATCATTTCCTTCAAGCGAATCGCAACCACGGAAAGTGTTTCCTTTAGGCTGAGAGAATTCCCAAGCGTTTGGGCAAGTTCAAAGAGGAGCTGAGCCTCCTGACGCGCCGAAATGATAGAACTCAGGAAGGAGGTTGCGCGAACTTCGGCGTCATTCGCCACTTCTGCGAAACCCGAGGATGGAGCCACCGGACGGAGCAATTTCGGACCAAAGTCCAAGCGCTTGCGCTCGCTTTCCATGGTGTTGACCATTTCTTCTAGTCCGAGATACCTGCGTTCCATGACCTCGACAACACGAGGATCGAAGCTCCGCGATTTCTCCGCGCTAATTGTTCTCATTGACTCCTGCGGAGTCATCGCTGGCCGATAGGGTCTCTCTGAAGCAAGCGCATCGAAGCAATCGACGGCGGAGAGGATTCTGGCCCCGATCGGTATAGCTTCGCACTTCAGGCCATCCGGGTAGCCTGTGCCGTCCCATTTTTCGTGATGAGCACGCACGATGGGAACGACGGGATAAGGGAATTGGACACGATCCAGTATCTCCGCCCCTACGATAGGGTGAATCTTCATTTTCTCGAACTCTTCCGGTGTGAGGCGCCCCGGTTTGGAGAGAATGTTTTCGGGGACCGCCAGCTTTCCAATGTCGTGCAACATGGAAGCCGCGCGTATGGCATTCATCTGGGCCTCGTCTAACCCAAGTTCTTTGGCAATCTCGACGGCATAAACTTGGACGCGGCGGAGATGATCGTGAGTGGTGTGATCCTTCGCTTCGATTGCAAGGGAAAGGGCCTCGATGGTGCGCAAGTGAAGCGCAGCAATTTCCTCAGCGTGCTTCTTTTGCGCTTCAAGGCGGCTCAAGTAGGTCTGGTAGGAGCGGTAGATCCAATAAACGATGGGAAAGGCGAGAAGACCGAATTGCCAACCGACTAGCCGATTGATAGCGCTCACCCCGCAAGCAATCAACGCACCGAGCAAATAGTAGGGGAAGGCCCACAAATAGCACTCTTTCCAGACATGGACAGGGTTGCGTCCTTCCGTCATGGCGATTATGCCGGACACCGAAACGGTATTGAAGGCGAAGTAGGTCGTCGCTGCCGCCGCCATTAAGAGAGGCCAGCGGAATCCGACGCCCTCGGCAATTTTGCTATGAAAGACCAGTTCTGCGGCGGTAATCGAGAGAGCGAGGTTTGCCAGGGTAAAGAGCCATTGGATCGGGCGAGGCCGCGGCTTGGCATGCCAGAGGATCTGAACAAGTCCTCCCAGGCAGCCCATCAGCACGGTTTCGGAATAAGTGAGATCAAGGATGGCGACGAGAATGAAGAGGAAATTTGCCGACATCGTGGCCTTGATGCCCGGCAACTGCACTTTGAGTACGGATGCGCACAGAGCGACAGTTAGAAAGCACGCATATCGGAAAAAATCAGCCGATTGCCAGTGTAGGAGGGCGTAACCCAATACCGGGAGCCCTCCGATAAGCTGGGTGAAAATAAACGTGAGAGCAGGAACCCCGAGCGATCGAGCGTCACGCCAGGCGTTGCTCCAGTAGTTCTTCGCAGCAGTCGTTGCCTTCACACGCATTCCTGCTCTCTGCCGATTGGTTCCCGCAGCGCTCATAACTGATAAACGAGTGCCCAAGCCTTGCGAACAGGAACTCCAACAAACAGTCCGTTCCCGTAGCTAAAGTGACCCGGTGCTAATCTTCGCGGCCCCAACGCACCATTAGGCGCATAACGCAGTCATTGATTAGAGAAGTTTGAGGTGTGAGTTATGTCTGGGGAATAGTACGGTTAGTGTTTTGTATTGAAAGGGATACTGGCTTTAAGGTGGGAGGTATGCGATGGCATGTCCCCAAGCACTTCGGGGAATAGCACCTCCCGACCGACCCCAAACGCGCTGGAAACGACCTGTACTTTAGTACTAAACCACGGGACCCGCTGTACCATCGACGAGCTTTCGACCTGCCCGCAATACTTCACGAATTGAAAATCCCACGTTTATACGGGTTTCAGTAAGAGAGTTTGGGCCCGGAATCCAGTACAGGAGTATAGTTCATGCCCGGCAAGCACGAAATCAGCCCCACCGGTAACAGCGTACTCAAAACGACGACTTGGGGCGCGCTGATCACTCTCTCTGCTGCCATCCTCGTGGCAGGGCTCCTCGGACACCTTCCGTGGACCCATTCTGGCGGCCTCGGCCGCCCCACTGCGGAGCTCACGGAACAGAACTTCCCGACGGCGGCCCATTCTGTTGCACCTGCTCAAGCGACCTCCTCGCACAGCGCCGCGGCTAGCCCGACCGTTTTCGTTCCACACAATTCTTCACCGGACGCAACCCCAGAGGCGTTGGCCTCTCTTCCCCCGGCAGGCGCAGTTGGAAACTCACTAAAGTGGAATCCGGCTAATTTTGCCCGCTCAAGCGCTTCGAGCAATGACGTTCCAACCAGTCTCGCGAGTGCAAGCCTGAGCCCGAGTGAGCGGCAGGCCGCAATTGCCGCAAAGATTGCACCGGACCTGAAGGGAGTTAATCCCGAGGTCCCCATAGACGTGATCGTTCAGTTCAAGACGGCAGCCGGAGTGTCTGACGTGGCGGCGGACGGAGCCACAGCAAAGGCCGAACTGCCCCTGGTGCATGCAGAGTTACTGACAGTCCACGGCAGCAGCCTCGCGACGCTAGCTGCTCACGACAGCGTGGCCTACATTTCTCCGGACCGGAAGCTGCGCGGCGCGATGGACGCGGCGGTGACCGCCGTCAACGCCGACATCGCCACCTCCCAGGGCTGGGACGGCACAGGCGTTGGTGTCGCTGTCATCGACAGCGGCGTTGGCATTGTGGATGACTTGAATTCCATTGGAAATTCAAGTCCATCTCGCGTCGTTTATAGCCAAAGCTTTGTACCTGGCGATTCCTCGACGGCCGACGCTTACGGTCACGGAACGCATGTGGCAGGTATCGTTGCTGGAAACGCCTACGATTCCACCAGCCCACAAAACTACCCGGACGTGTATCGTGGCATCGCGCCGAAAGCCAACATCATTAGTCTGCGCGTTTTGGACAGCACTGGCGCCAGCGTCGACAGTGGTGTGATTGCTGCGATTCAGCAAGCTATCAGTCTCCAGAGCACCTACAACATTCGCGTAATTAATCTGTCGCTATCTCGCGGTGTCTATGAGAGCTATACCCTCGATCCTCTTTGCCAGGCTGTGGAATCCGCATGGCAAGCAGGCATCGTGGTGGTGGCTGCGGCAGGCAACATGGGTGAATACAACGGGGCAGGCACGAATGGATTCGCCACCATCGGTGCGCCCGGCAACGATCCCTTCGTAATCACTGTTGGAGCAACCAATACACACGGTACGGGCTCGCAAGCCTCCCAGACAGTGACGAGCTACAGCTCAAAAGGCCCGACGACGTTTGATCACATCGTGAAACCGGATCTTGTCGCCCCGGGCAACGCCGTGGTGTCGCTTCTAGCCTCTCCGAATACCACCCTAATTACTGAGTATCCGCAACTCGCGGTTTTCCCCTGCGATGGGTCCGGTACGAATTGCGGTTCGCAAAACGGTCCAGCTAACTACATGCGCATGAGTGGCACGAGCATGGCTACGCCGGTGGTAAGCGGCGTTGCGGCCCTGCTTGTGCAACAAAACCCGTCCATCACTCCAGACCAGGTGAAAGCCCGTTTAATGACGACGGCCTGGCAAGGATTTGGACAATTCACGACAGCGACGGACTTAGGTACCGGCGTCATCTATACGATCCAACAAGATATGTTTGCAGTGGGCGCCGGGGCGGTTGACGCTGCTGCCGCTCTCGCCAGTAGTGACCTTGCGCCCCCAACTCTGGGTTCAGCAATGTCACCCACGGCCGTGTTCAACTCGGCCAACAACTCCGTAACCATCACCGGGGCACCTGGTACGGTATGGACCAACCCGATTGTGTGGGGCAACTCCGTGATTTGGGGTAACTCCGTGGTTTGGGGCAACTCCGTGGTCTGGGGCAACTCTGTCGTTTGGGGCAACTCCGTCGTCTGGGGTAATTCTGTTGTCTGGGGTAACTCCGTGGTTTGGGGCAACTAGTCAGTCCGGTCGACGGATTCAGCTACAAGTTACCGGAGCGCAACTGACGAGAGGAAAACAGAAGAGAAGATGCCGAGCCTAGCCAAAATCTATATCGCGCTGATCGCCGCAGTTGCGATCGCGGCACTAACCGTGGCGGCATACCAGTGGAAACCCGAAAACCTTGGTCGCTTCTTCTTGTTCTTTAGTCTGGCGATGGTGGCTTCTGCAATGAAGATCCGCCTGCCGGGTCTCAAAACTACGATATCGCTTAATTTCGTTTTCATTTTGATTGGCATCGCCTTATTCAGTTTTGGCGAGACCGTTCTCATCGGTCTGGGCGGGGCGCTCGTCCAGTCGCTCTGGAGACCGCTGCAGCGGCCGAAACCGGTGCAGATTTTTTTCAATGGGGCATGTCTAACGGTTTGTACTGCGGCCGCATTTTGGGCCTCGCAAAGTGTTCCAGCAGCGCTGGGTTTGAAGACTCCGGCCGTCATGATGGTCCTGGGAGCCTGCGTGTATGTAGTGCTGAACACCGGGCTCGTCTCGCTGATCATTTCTTTAGCAGAGGGGCGATCCATGAAGCAAGTCTGGCCCTCGTGCTACGAATGGACTTTCCCCTATTTTCTGGTGGGTGCGGCCGTGGCGGGCTTGGCCAGTGCCGCGGCGCATGGAGCCACTTGGGGTGTCGCCCTGCTGGTTGCGCCGGTGATGTATTTTGTTTACGTTTATTACAAAATGTATATCCTCCGAGCCGTGCTAGAAGGTATCTCCAAGGTGAGTGGAGAAAGCGAGGAGGTCCTTGCTGGAGCATCTCAAGGCCGCTGAGCTCGTTTCAGCATCTCCTTTAGCAACGACATTGCACGCCGCTTCTTATCTTTAGCAACGTACTTCAACGCTCTGTTTTTTGTTTGTGCCGGCTAAGTCCCGATGAGTTTGAATGTATAGGTTGGAGGAGGAGCGCTTGGTGTACAAAAGCTGAACTCAGCGGAAGCTGATTCAGAGCACCTAGGATCTCTCCGGACCGTACACGAAAACGGTGGAGCCGAGAGTGGCAGTTGAACCCACGACCTGCCGATTTCTCCACTGATACTATGTTGTTGGATTCACGCGCTTTATTCCTCACCATACTCTATGGTTTTGCATGGTATTTGGCTAGTTTTGTTCAGAAGTTGTTCACAACTTTTTTTTGGGTGCCTTGAGTCGTAATCTGAGTCGTAATACGGCAGACTCTTTTGTCAGATATTCGGCAACGTTTGTTCACAAATCTTTGAATTCACTTCGCCGCCACAGGCGTTTTATCGGATCCGGCCCTTCAGTACTCCGCGCCTCGCAAACTTCCTCGAGCCCCGTTCTGGTCCGCGACCGGTAAATGCGGCGTTAATCGGGCATTGGGTCGATCATCCGCTTTGGCCCTCCCAATTGCCGATGCTTCTTTCGCATGACGCCGCCAGCAGCGGCGTTCTATCTCGTCAATCCCCGCTTATACTGAACGGGAGCGATAGGCCTTCCGCGAACAGCGGATACGAGATGACATTCATCGATTGGCTTCCGAAATCGATTCAGTGCCTCAAGGGATACAATCGGCAGAGTTTTCTTGGAGACGCTGTGGCCGGGATCACCGTTGGCCTTGTTGCCCTGCCTCTCGCGATGGCCTTCGCAATTGCGTCGGGCGTTTCGCCGCAGGCGGGAATCTACACTGCCATCATTGCCGGTTTCCTGATCTCTGCTTTGGGTGGCTCCTCGACTCAAATTGGCGGCCCCACCGGGGCCTTTGTAGTGGTTGTCTACGGCATCGTGGCAAGGCACGGTTTGGACGGTCTGTATATGTGCACCTTGATGGCGGGCGTGCTGCTCGTCATACTCGGAGTGACCGGCCTCGGCACGGCGGTGAAGTATATTCCCCGGCCGGTCGTTGTGGGATTTACGAATGGGATCGCCGTCATTATTGGCAGCACACAGATCAAGGATTTCTTCGGGCTCAAAGTCGAGAAAGTCCCGGGCGAGTTTCTGGCGCGCTTAGAAGTTCTCTTCCGCAATTTCGGCTCTCTCTCGCTCGTTCAAACTTCTCTAGGTGTGCTCGCGCTCTTGCTGATAATTCTGTTCACGCGCTACGTAAGAAGGGTTCCCGGTTACATTGTGGCTCTTTTTGTGGGCACGGTAATCGTCGCGCTTTTCAAGCTCCCGGTCGAAACGATCGGGACCCGCTTCGGGGGGATCCCTTCCGGCTTGCCGAAATTGCAGATACCGCAGTTTCGGTTCGATCTAGTGCGACTTCTAATTTCCCCTGCCGTCACCGTCGCCATGTTGGGGGCGATCGAATCGCTGATGTCCGCTGTGGTTTCGGACCGTATGAGCGGTGACAGGCACAACCCGAATGCTGAACTCGTCGCGCAGGGCGTCGCCAATATTTTTTCACCGCTTTTCGGAGGTCTTCCGGCAACAGGCGCGATCGCTCGCACCGCCACCAACATCCGCTCTGGCGCCAGGACACCAGTAGCGGGAATGGTCCACGCGCTTACGCTTCTCGCCATCGTCCTGTTTGCCGCTCCACTCGCTCGGTTTATTCCGCTGTCGGTGCTGGCCGCGATTCTGTTCGTGGTCGCTTACAACATGGGAGAGTGGAAAGAAATTCCAGAGTTATTGAAATTGTCCCGCCTGGAAATCGGAACGTGGGCGATTACATTTCTATTGACGGTCTTTGCCGACCTTACCGTTGCAGTGGAAGTGGGGATGATCCTCGCCGCGCTCGTGTTCATCAGAAAAGTAACGTCAACAACGACTGTGTCCCAGGTTACGGACGAGTACGTTCGCGAAGGTTACGCCCACATTCTTCAGCACAAGGAAATTCCCGCCTACGTAACGATCTTCCGTATTCATGGGCCGTTTCTATTCGGCGCCACTGATAAAATCGACGAACTCCTTTCGCAAGTCCCGGACCTGCCACCAATCATTATCCTTCGGCTTCGAAACATGACCGCGATTGACGCGACGGGTTTGCAAGCTCTTGAGAAACTTGCGGACGTCGTTCACAGCTCCGGCAGGGGACTGATCCTGTGTGGCGCACGCGAGCAGCCCGCTCAGTTGATGAAGCAAGCTGAATTTGAGCAGCATGTCGGAACGGAAAACATCTCCCGCAGTGTTGCGGATGCGCTGGAGCGAGCCAAAGCGCTTTATACGTTCATGACGCAGCGCGGCACACTCTCATCCGCGTGGGGTGCGCGACGCTCGGATATTGGAGACTCACAGTCTCGCTAACGCCCGATAAGTCGTGCGAGCTCAACAGGTCGATGCAACACCATCTAATCTGTTGAAGCTCTCGATATGAAGTACCCCGCCGACGTCTACAAACCTTCCACGCGGCCTTATCGCGGCATCGGAGAACTCTCCTATCCTTTCCACGATCGGACAGCGCTGGTCACCTGCTGCGGAA
>Ga0210409_10004003_pt1 | contig 16085 bp, 16 predicted proteins | sample IncBWH17MmetaG_FD_161649 | JGI IMG/M metagenome (GOLD analysis project Ga0210409, IMG submission 161649) | Forest soil microbial communities from Barre Woods Harvard Forest LTER site, Petersham, Massachusetts, United States - Inc-BW-H-17-M | ecosystem: Environmental > Terrestrial > Soil >...
TCCAGCTCACCCCGTGCGACAAGGTCGGCCAACTCGGCAAGCACCTCTGTGGTTGCGGCATCAGCGCCGCCTTTTGACTGGACTCCGAACCGCTTCACGGCTTCGAAATCAGCAATGGTGTCAACTTTATCTGGCGAGAGTTTAAGGTCCTCCACCGCCATGGCGACATATCCGCCACCGAAGAAATCCAGTAGAGCGTCAATGTGTCCGGACTTTGCTGCGGCGCGCAGTCGGGCCGGCAGATTGTCGCCATAGTTGACCGGGACCGCGCCATGGCCAGTTAGCCAAGCATCGTTGGACGGCCCCGCGATCCCGAGGACCGTGGCGCCGGCGCGTTGGGCGAGTTGAACCGCGATCGAACCGACACCTCCAGCCGCAGCTGCGATCACCACCGTATCCCCCGGTACGAGTTGCACCGCCCGCACTGCGGCATAGGCGGTGACTCCCGCGACAAACAGCGAACCGGCTACCTCCCACGACACCTTGGCTGGCCGCGGTGTCAATTGATTCGCGGGCACAGCCACGTACTCGGCGTGGCTGGACCGTCTCATGGAGAACCCGATCACTTCGTCCCCAACAGCAAAACCGCTAACCCCGGGGCCGAGTTCGGCCACCACTCCCGCCAAGTCGCTGCCCTGACCAGACGGAAACGTCGCTGGAAATAAGTGGTGCAACGCGCCGCTCCGGATCACCGCCTCACTCGGATTGATGCCGGCTGCTCGGACTTCGACCAAGACCTCACTGTCTGTCGGAACGGGGCGGGGCACGTCGCGCACTTCGAGGACGTCGATGCCACCATACGAATCGAACTGCACTGCCTCAGACATGAAGTCCACTCCCATGCTGCGTCTTCGCCCAAGACTCGAAGTCGCGGAAGGTAACGTCGGGAAATTCTCGGCGGAGCGCGACGCGATCCACCGCAAAACCGACGCGGTCGAACCATTCGTACATCTTGACGGCATCCTCGCCCATACGCTGGCGGATGACATCGAGTGGGACCTGGTAGTACGAAAAAGGGCGGCCGGTGACTCGCGCGAGAATGGCCATCGCGTCATTCCCCGTGAGCTCGTCGCTTGCGAGGTCGAAGCGCTTGCCGGTGAAGCGACCGGCGTCCTCGAGGACGCGAACGGCAACCGCACCGATGTCTGCGACTGCAACCTGCGCGAGGGCTCTGGTCGGCGGGAGTGCCGCCGCGTAAATCCCCTTAGCGAGCTGCTCTCTTATGAAATAGAGGTTCTCCATGAAGGCGACGGGCGCGAGAATCGTTGCGCGGACGCCGACTTTGGCGATGTGCTTCTCTACCTCATACTTGCTGTCGAAATGCGGAATGCCCGTCTGTCGGTTGGCGGAGCCGACAGAAGTGAAAACAAGATGCACCCCTGCGGCCTTGGCCGCGTCGGCGGCCGCAACACCTTGCCGTGTCTCGGCGTCTGTGCCGCCCGACGGCGTCGTCATTGCGAAGAGAGAGGTCGCTCCTTCGAGGGCCTGCGTGAGCGCCACAGTGTCTTCGAGTGACGCGGCAACGAGCGTCGCCCCGGCACTCGCGAGGGACTTGGCCTGGCTTGAGTTTTTGTCGCGCGTGACGGCGCGGACCTTGTGGCCTCGCTCAAGGAGGCCCCGCGCGACGGCGCCGCCTTGTCTACCAGTGGACCCTGTGACAACAACCGTGAGTTTTTGCGTCACGTTTTGATTCCTTTCTTCCGCGCTCAGGCCCGCGACTGAAAGCGCGACTGAAACAACCCGGAAAACGCCGGTCGCACTTCGACGAAGATTACGATCCAAAGCAATGCCACGAAAAGGGCCAAGGGAAACCCGCTAGGGGCCATCAAGGCGTGAAAAGTAAGGATGTTGACAAGCACCGGCGCCAGAATTGCCACCGCCAACGGTACGTAACGGTTGACCAGCAGAAGTACACCTGCGATGACCTGAAACGCGAAAATCACCCACAGGTAGTGCGAGACGTAAAGTGCACCCATGAACTGTCCAGCAGTGCCCCCCGGCGGGGGCAGGGGAATGAAGTTCAGGAAGCCGTTCAGCCCCATGACAAGAAAGATCACGCCCGCCAGATATCGGGCAATTACGGAAGCGATTCTCATAACCGGGTTCTCCTTTGCGATAGCCGCCATTATATGACGTCAAGTATATTGATGCCAATATAATTGATTTGGGTATACTACAGAGAGATGCAGTTTTTATGACCCGAAGCAATCAAGGAACGGACCACGCCTGGCTGGTGATGATGAAGGCGATGCGCGCCATGACAAGGTACGCAGCCGCCGGTATTGACGAGACCGGGCTTGGCCTATCGGATTTCGGCGTGCTGGACGTCCTGCTGAACAAAGGGCCTTTGCCTGTCAACACGATCGGCACGATCGTCGATTTGACGCCAGGCTCGATCAGTATCGCCGTGGACCGCCTCTTCGCGAAGGGCTTGGTAACCCGGGTTGAGAGCACGGAAGACCGGCGGGTGCGTATCATCGCCCTTACCCCGCGTGGGAAGGACCTCTTCGTTCCGGCTTTCAGAAAGCATTCCGGGCAGATGAAGAGAGTGTTATCTGAACTGAGCGCGGAGGAACTTCGTTCTCTGGAAGTCGCGCTTAAGAAGCTCGGCAAGCGCGCCGCTGCGCTGATGGAGGAGAGTTGAGCGGCTCCATGCCAGTCCGCGTTTTATGCTGGACTCTAAATGCCGTGTTCCTGGATGCGCCACGCCAACAGCAACATCAACATGAACATCTACACCCACGCGGTCAGCAGCTAGAAGCGGCGGGCTCAGATTGACGACGCGCAAGACGCCATCCTCTCCATGCTCGGAAAACGTACTCTGCTACAGGCCCTCACCGAATTGGAGATTCGCGAGAACGGAAAATGCCAGGGGCCCCTCATGAAGAATGCACGAGACTCAAGAAAGCCACTGCGGCAATAGAGCTGTTTGGCTACAGCAAAGACCTTGAAAGGAAAAGGGCTTCGACGTAACAAGCGACTCAGCGATGGTCGCGAACCTGTGTCCAAAATTTGCAGCCCCTCTGTACGTTTTGACAGTTGTCTCGCTGAGACGTGAGCACTAGCATTCGTTCGATTCGACAGGGTGAGCCCTGTTCACTCACATCCCGATTTCAAAATGAAGGGAACCTTCCCATGAGCGAGCAAGACAACATTCAACGGACAGTTCTGCCCATCCCAAATCGACCACGAACCGGCCTCGTCACCTATGATGCCAAGGACCCAGAGACCAAGTTCGCGCCGATCACGCAATTGCGCCCGCCTAAAGGTGCGCCAAACGTTCTGGTCGTATTGATTGATGACGCGGGCTTTGGCTCCTCAAGCGCCTTCGGTGGCCCATGCTATACGCCGAACGCGGAACGCTTGGCCGCAGGCGGGCTGAAGTACAACCGCTTTCATACGACAGCACTTTGTTCGCCTACGCGCCAGGCCTGCCTAACCGGACGCAACCACCACACGGTTGGCATGGGCGGAATCACCGAGATAGCCACCTCGGCGCCCGGGTATAACTCCGTGCTACCTAACACCTGCTCGCCGATCGCCCGCACGCTGAAGCTCAATGGCTATGCCACCGCGCAATTCGGTAAGTGTCATGAAGTGCCGGTGTGGGAAACCAGTCCTGCCGGCCCTTTTGACGCTTGGCCTACCGGAGGCGGAGGATTCGAATATTTCTACGGGTTCATCGGTGGCGAGGCGCACCAATGGTATCCATCACTCTATGAAGGCACCACACCGATCGAGGTCAAGAAGACACCCGAAGAAGGCTATCACTTGATGGAAGACATGACCGACAAGACGATCAACTGGATCGGACAACAGAAAGCACTAATTCCTGACAAGCCTTTCTTCGTTTACTTCGCGCCTGGCGCGACTCACGCTCCTCATCACGTAGCAAAAGGATGGGCGGATAAGTACAAAGGGAAGTTTAATCAGGGTTGGGACAAACTGCGCGAAGAGACCTTTGTGCGACAAAAGAAACTCGGCGTGATTCCACCGGACTGTCAGCTGACCCAGAGGCACAAAGAAATTCCGTCATGGGATAAGATGCCTGCTGCGCTCAAACCCGTACTCGTCCGTCAGATGGAAGTTTACGCTGGTTTCATGGAGTTTACCGATCACCATGTCGGGCGATTGTTCGACACGTTGAAAAAACTCAATGTGCTCGATGACACCCTGGTCTACTACATCATCGGTGACAATGGCGCCTCCGCGGAGGGCACTCTGCAAGGCACATACAATGAAATGATTAATTTCAACGGCGCTGCCGCGCTCGAGACCCCTGAGTTCCTGATGGCAAGACTGGACAAGCTTGGTGGGCCCGAATCCTACAACCACTACGCCGTGGGCTGGGCGCACGCCATGAACACACCATACCAGTGGACCAAGCAGGTCGCCTCGCATTGGGGCGGTACTCGCAACGGCACTATCGTCCACTGGCCGAAGGGAATCAAGGCGAGAGGCGAAGTACGGTCACAATTTCATCATGTGATCGATGTAGCCGCCACAATCTTGGAGGCGGCTGGGCTGCCCGAACCGACCTTCGTAAATGGGGTACAGCAGCACCCCATCGAAGGCGTCAGCATGGCGTATTCATTCAACGACACCAAAGCGGCCGAACGGCACGAGACACAGTATTTCGAGATGTTCGGAAACCGCGGAATCTACCACAAGGGCTGGACGGCAGTGACCCGGCATAAAACCCCGTGGCTCCTCATGGGCGAGAAGACCCCGGCATTCGACGACGACAACTGGGAACTCTATGACACGAATAAAGACTGGAGCCAGGCGAATAACCTGGCTAAGGAGATGCCTGAAAAGTTGCATGAACTGCAGCGCCTCTGGCTGATCGAGGCAACGCGGTACAACGTCCTGCCGCTCGATGATCGGGGAGTTGAACGGATAAATTCGGATTTAGCTGGGCGACCCGTACTGATCAAGGGTAAGTCTCAAATCCTATTTGGCAACATGGGGCGTCTCTCCGAAAACTCGGTCATCAATATAAAGAACAAATCGCATTCGGTGACCGCTGAGATTGTTGTACCAAAAACTGGGGCTGAGGGTGTGATCATCGCGCAAGGTGGCAACATTGGTGGCTGGAGTCTCTACGCGAAGGAAGGCAAGCTCAAATACTGTTACAATTTGCTCGGCATTCAGCAATTTTACGCCGAATCAAGCGGCCCGCTGCCTCCGGGTGAGCACCAGGTACGCATGGAGTTTGCATACGATGGCGGCGGACTAGGCAAGGGTGGCATAGTGTCCTTGTACCTCGATGGGAAAAACGTCGGCGAGGGAAAGGTCGCGGCCACGGCGGCCATGGTCTTCTCTGCCGATGATGGTTGCGACGTGGGGGTAGACACCGGATCTCCCGTCTCGCCCGATTACGGTTCCCGTGGGAACGAGTTCAAGGGAACCGTAAAGGGCATCCAACTCGCTATAGCCGAAGACGCCGAAGCCGTTGATCACCTCGTCTCGCCTATGGAAGCTGTCCGCGTCGCCACGGCGCGGCAGTGAACTGAATCCGAGCCGGCGGTCCTTAACCAGGCTGCCGGTGACCGGGTCGTCACCTCACTTGTGGAACCGAAGCGGGCTGCTCGTGTGGGCGGCTCGCCGAACGTCAGCTATAACGCCCCCGTACAACTCTCACTCTCCCGTTCTGGATGACCGTCGCCCATTTGGAAGTTATCCTCAGGATTTAAGGGGAAGTAAAACCACAACTCCCGATAAGTTTGAATGTATACGTCGAACGAGGATCGCCTGGTGTACAAAAGCTGAACACAGCGAGCTTCCGATACTGGCGATTCCGATTGATTGATCTCTTTTCGTCGACCAAACTTCGCTCAAGCCAAGGCGAGTCGATCCTAGGTGAGGCCCCAGATGGAAACCTCTATGCAGTTTCTAATAGACGATCCGGAGGGTGCCCTCCGCCGCGCGGCGGATCATGTTTTAAAGGGCTATGCATGGTTTTATCGCGATCGGAATGTAACCGTCCCTGCCGCGGCGATTTTAGTCAGACTAGCCGACGAGATTTTCGCCGAACGAAACTGCTGGATGGCGATCTTAGCGAGGAACTAAAACAGATTTTTTGGACCAACCATCACATCCTGGAGCGACGATTCTAATTTCAGCTTCGTTCTGGGAAATTGTCCCGCCTGTCACTTTTGCCAGTTCTGTGCGCGTGCCGCCCTCGCTAACATCTCTTGCTGGTTGGCTGCCAGTATCAATAGCTCGCGCTAAACGCATGAGAATGGGGGAGGATTTATGACGAGTAGAAGAATTGCCAGAACAATTGCTATTTCAGTGAGTCTGTTAGCAGTGTATCTCTTGAGCTTGGGATCGGCCATTGCCGGCGATAAGGTAAAAGGCAAAGGAGTGATCACCCAGCGCTCGGGAAACACCCTGACCGTGGAAACTGACGAAGGAACTACAACCGTGACGGTCACGGCTGACACGAAAATACAACACCCGGTAGGGCTCGGTGTCCGGAAAAAACAAGTGGGTCAAGACGTCCTGATCCCGGGACTCAGACTAAAGTTCGAAGGAACGGGCGATCAGAACCAGGTGACGGCGGAAACGATAACCTTCGATCAAGATGATCTCAGCCTAGCCAAAGTGATCCAGGCCGGTTTGAATCCCACTGCTCAACAACAGGCCAAGAACATGGAGACCTACCAAACCAATAAGCGCGCGACCGATGCAGAAATTGCGACCAACCAGGCAGGCATCGCAGCGTCTAAGCGAGAGATCGAAGCTAACAATCAGAGGATCGCAGCCAACCAAGCGAGCATTACCGAAGTTTCGCAATCCACCCAGAAACGCTTTTCCGAGTTGGGTGACTTTGTCGTGAAGGGCGAACATACGGTGTACTTTGGCATCGGCGATTACAGCATTTCGGCGGAGGACCGACAAGCACTTGCGGAATTAGCGAAGCAGGCCCTCGCCTACCAAAAGGGCTACGTGATCCAGGTGGCGGCCTTTGCCGACTCAATGGGCGCCGCTGCCAGCAATCAAGTGCTGAGCAAGGAACGCGCTCAAGCAGTGGTCGCCTATCTGCTTCAGGATTGTAGCGTTCCTGTTGGTCGCATCGTCGCGCCTGGCGCAATGGGCGAGACCAACCCCGCAGCCTCCAACGAGACGGCTTCTGGGCGAAGCGAGAATCGCAGAGCCGAGGTCAAGCTGCTGGTGAACAAGGGCATCGTTAACTCCGCCGCAAACTAACGGCTGGCTCTTTTTCCCTCAAAACGGAGGCGTTGGCAGCGCCTCCGCTGGTCTTTACGAACATCTCGGGACAGTAAGAGTTTCTAACTCCTTGAAATTCGGCCGGTAGTGTTTTCGATCCCCACCACCACCAACACTTCCTTCATTTACCCGGGCTTATTGCGGTGTTTTAACAGCAATAAGACGTTCGTGTCTTAACCCGCCCACCTTATCAGGACTCAGCATGCCTCCGTGATATAACTCTTGCTCCGGTTCAAGACCTATCTAATTTCGCAAAAACATCATGCCCCCGGTCATCCGAGTTTCTGGAGTTCGCAAAACCTACGGCCCTACTGTCGCCGTCGAAGAAGTCTCCTTCGACGTAAACGAAGGCGAGATTTTCGGTCTAATCGGCCCCAACGGTGCCGGAAAAACAACCACCATGGAGTGCATCGAAGGTCTGCGCACTCCCGACCGCGGCGCCATCTCAGTTCTCGGCCTTGATCCTTTTCGTCAGGTCTACCAGCTGCAGGCTCGGATCGGTGTTCAACTGCAGCAGGCCCAGCTGCAAAAGCGCATCAAAGTGTGGGAGGCCGTCGACCTCTGGGCCTCTCTTTACCACAAGAAAGCCATCGATGCCGAACGCCTCCTCGAAAGCCTCGGCCTCACCGACAAGCGCGACGCTTGGTTTATGAATCTCTCCGGCGGTCAGAAGCAGCGGCTCTTCATTGCTCTCGCGCTGATCAACGATCCCGAAGTTGTTTTTCTCGACGAGCTGACCACCGGTCTCGATCCCCAGGCGCGTCGCGCCATTTGGGATCTCGTCCGTAACATCCGCAAGCGCGGCAAGACCGTTTTTCTTACCACTCATTTGATGGAGGAGGCCGAGCGCTTATGCGATCGCGTAGCCATCATCGAGCACGGCCGCATCATCGACATCGACACTCCTGGCAAGCTCGTCGATCGCCACTGTCCCGAGCGAACCATAGTTCTCGCCACCAATGATCCGAGCGCTGAGGAACGTTTTCGCACCATCCCAAGAGTCGAGTCAGTAACCTCTAGCGATTCGCGATTCACCATCAGTGGCCGCGGCGACGATCTGGTGACCAACGTGATTCATTGTCTTTCTGAGAATCACATTCCAGTAACTGATTTCCGAACCATCCTTCCCAATCTTGAGGACGTCTTCCTTAAATTAACGGGACATTCGATTCGTGAATAGGCGCAAACGATGCTAGTTGGACTCTGGAAACTCACCTGGATCGAGATCAAAATCTTCCTGCGCGAACCGCTGGGCGCAATCGGCACCATCGTCGTTCCTGTTGTTGTGTTCCTCGTGTTGGGAAAAATCTTCGGCCGCGGCCGTGCCCTCGCCGCACCCAACACCAATAGTTTCGTCCACGTCGGCTTGCCGGTGCTCGCCTCGCTGCTGATCGCCGTTAGCGCCGTGCTCTCTCTGGTCACTATTATTTCCATCTATCGCGAAGGCGGCATCCTCAAGCGCCTCCGCGCCACGCCGCTGCGCCCGTACACCATTCTCACCGCCCACGTACTTGTGAAGTTGCTCCTGACGGCCGCCACGCTGCTCTTAATGGTGCTCGCGGGCAAGCGCTATTATCCGGCCGGTGTTCACGCACCATTGTTCTCCTTCACGATTGCGCTACTGATCAGTACTTGCAGCATCCTATCCATCGGCTTTCTCATCGCCAGCATCGTTCCTACCGCACGATTTGCTCAGCCCATCGGCGCGATAATTTTTTATCCCATGTTCGGTTTCTCAGGACTCTTCACACCGGTCGCGTCTTTTCCGCCGCTTCTTCGCATGGTGTCCCGAATGCTCCCGTTGACTTACGCCGTAAGCCTCCTCCAGGGGATATGGAATCGTGAAGCCTGGTCGGCCCACCTCGGAGACATAGCCGCATTGGCTCTGGGATTTGTCCTGTGCACCACGATCTCCACAAAAGTTTTTCGCTGGGAGTAGCAAACTCACGGAATAAAACGTACCTCCTTATAGTCTGAACCGGTAGAACACGTCCGAGAGCGGCGCAGAACCCCCGATGCCCTCGATGCCTGCGCCGCTCGTCCCTAACCGCTTTGCCAACACAGCAAATGTAGATAATCGCGATCGCCCTTCATCCATAACGCCTCTGAAGTTGAAGTGCTCCTCCGGAAGGCCTATCCTTTTCGTGCCCAGGAAGCGCCGGAAATCCACCGGAGAAACCGATATGACCTACCTGCCGGAAACGCCGTTCGACAATATCGAAAGCGCCCGCGAATACGTGAACCAGCTGCTGGCAGCTACGCGCGAAGCCCAGGCCGAAATCGTAACCGAAATACTTCGCGCCACGGACCCGCAACTGGCGCGCCGGCAGCAGGCCTTGCAATTAGTGAAATACAAACTGCATCAATTGACATCGCACCTCGCAACCAGCCGCCGCATCTTGAATGATTTAACTAAGCTGCGCCGATTGCTGCTGGAAGCCAGAAAAGCCCAATGAGCGACATTAGACAGAAAAGTGCAACACACAACAATTCATCTCTCCCGACATTCCTTTTCGTTCGCTCACTATCCGTAGCTATTGGCAGTTTTTTTCTTTTGGCCGTGCCCAGGCCTGCTGCCGCTGAGCCACCAATCCGAGTGGCAATTGTTGGTTTGGTGCACGGCCACGTGAAAGGATTCTTGGCAGCGCTGCCTGGGAATCAGGCTGCCACTTTGGTGGCGATTGTCGAGCCACAGGAGGACCTCGCGAAGGACTACGCTGCGAAATACCACCTGGACGCCAAATTGTTTTATACCGATTTGGAAAAGATGCTGGCTGAGCAGCGTCCCGATGCCGTGCTCGTGTACACCACCATTGTCGATCATCGCAAGGTGATCGAGATCGCCGCGCGACATGGCGTGAGCTCCATGGTGGAGAAACCCCTAGCCACTACACTCGAGGACGCGCTGGCGATTCGCGCGGTGGCCCGTAACTCTGGCACACCCGACCAGCCCGTGCAGGTGCTCGTCAACTACGAGACGACCTGGTATGCCAGCAATCGCGAAGTCATCGCCCAAGCGTCCGCCGGCAAGCTTGGCGAGCTGCGTAAAGTAGTGGTGCACGATGGCCATGAAGGCCCAAAAGAAATTGGCGTCGGCCCTGAGTGGCTGCCCTGGCTGACCGATCCACAGCAAAACGGCGCCGGAGCGTTATTTGATTTTGGGTGCTACGGCGCGGACTTGATGACTGTACTGATGCACGGCCGGCCGCCGCTAAGCGTCACGGCGGTGACGCAAACAGATAAGCCGGACATTTATCCTCACGTCGATGATGACGCGACTGTCATTCTGCGTTACCCGAAAGCTCAAGCGGTGCTGATGCCATCGTGGACCTGGTCCTTCGCTCGCAAAGATATGGAAGTGTACGGCAACGCCGGCTATGCAATTACCGTCGGCGCTGACCGCGTGCGCGTCCGGTATCGCGGCGAGAAAGCGGAGCTGGGCACACCGCTGACTGCGCCGCCGCTACCCGAAGCCCAACGCGACTCGCTAAGTTACCTGGCAGCCGTATTGCGAGGCCACTTGCAACCTGATGGCGACCTATCTTCGGTGGAAACAAATGTGGTCGTTATGCAAATTCTCGACGGCGCGCGACGCTCAGCACAAACCGGAAAAACCGTAGTACTGACACCGCTGCCTCAATAACGATTTATTTTCGCGGCATTTCGTATTCGAAGAGGTAGTCTTGAGGGACACCCGCTCGTTGAGCGGAAGGGATTTTTAAATTGAAGGAACGATTTTACCTGATTGCCCGCTACTTAATTCCCCGCTCTAAATAAACAATTCCTCTTCATGTTGCTCTTCCGGCCGGCGTGGCGCCCGCCTTGACCGCAACAAATCCAAACCCACCCGAATTCCGGTGACCACAGCCGAGGCTCGGCGCACCGGGCCCCAGAAACCTTGCCTGACCTTCGCTCCAGTTTCTTCCACAGCTTCCAGCGCCCCAGACAAAATGCGGTCCGCATGAAGCAATTGTCCACGCAACCGGTCGGAAGCTTCGCTCAATACACGATCCATCCTCTGAGCCTGCCCGCGCGCCAGATACACAATGTGCGATGCGTCCGAAACCATCTCCGAGATTCTCGGCTGCGTATCGTCCAGCAACAATTGCACCCGGCTCAGGATCGGCCCGACGCGCGTCTGCATATCGCTGACCAGCTTATTTACTTTTTCCGTGGTGCGCTTCATTTCAAAAAAAAGCGCACCCAGAATAATCACCTGCACCACCAACGCGATGGCGGCGACGATGCTGAACACCTCAAGCCAAAATTCCATGAGCGCCCCAGCCGCCCACAGTTCTGAGCGGAAAATTCGTTAAATCTGCCCCGTTAAATCGTTACGACTTCGAGGCTTCCCGCAGATAAGCTTCGCGTCCGGCATCCACCGCTGCGGAGATCGAATCCTTCTTCCGCGAAGCCACATCCTTGCTGCGTTCGATCAATTCGTCCGCGCGCTCCCGCAGTTCGCGTGCCTTGCGCTGAGCATAATCTTTGCCCTCATCGGCTTTGCCTGCAAGGTACTCGCGCGTATCCTCCCCCGACTTGGGAGCAAACAAAACGCCCACCAGCGCGCCTACTCCGAGTCCAACCAGAAAATAACTCACCTTGGAACCAACATTATCAGCCATGATGACCTCCGTTGTGACCGTATAATAGCATCAAGTCAGGTTCAATACAGGCTAACTGGTAGTTGTAGGCACTTTGTTATCAGTCGCTTCGTCCTCGCTCACTTCGGCGCCAGCCGCACTGCCGTCCGTGGCCGGTGAGTTCAGACGAGCCAGAATTTTCTCAGCGCTTTTCCGCGTTATTACGCGACTCAACCCTTCGACTCCCGCGCGATGTATATTCGCGACGCTGCCAAACTCGCGCAACAACTTCTGGGCCGTCAGCGGCCCCACGCCTGGAATATCTCGCAATGCAGTTTTGGTTTGCCGCTTCCCGCGACGCAAGCGGTGAAACGCCACCGCAAAGCGGTGCGTCTCATCGCGAATCTGTTGAATCAAATGCAGGACCGGGGAATGATGATCCAGCACGCACGGCTCATCTTCCTGCCCATAGATATATAGAATCTCTTCGCGTTTCGCGATGCTCGCCAGGGGCTGGTTAATTATCTGTAACGATTCCAGTGCTTGCGCTGCCGCCCGCAATTGGCCGATCCCGCCATCGATCAAAATCAGGTTCGGCATGACGCGCTTTTCCGTCAAAATCCGGCTATACCGCCGCGTCACTGCCTCGCGCATGCTCGCAAAGTCATCATTCGTCGCAGGCGCCCTTTCCGTCCCACCTTCGCCACGAATAATAAATTTGCGGTAATCCGATTTCTTCATGCGCCCGTTTTCCCACACCACCATGGACGCGACTGTATCGGTGCCCTGAATATGCGAAATATCAAAACTCTCGATGCGCCGCGGCTCTTCCGGCAAATTCAGCGCCGCCTGCACCGCTTCGCTGATCGCTTTGGATGTCGGTTTCAGCACCCGGAATCGCTGCTCAAAAGAATGCGCCGCATTATTTTCTACCAGGTCGAGAAACGCCCGCTTCGAACCCCGCTGCGGCGTAAAAATCTCCACCTTATGACCCGCTCGCTCTGACAACGCCTCCTCCAGCAACGCGCGATCTTCGAAGTCCACAGGCACATGAATGGCCTTCGGCAAATACGCCGCTTCCAGGTAAATTTGCTTCAACAACGAAGGCACAAATTCCTTGGGGTCGAATTCATCCAGGTCTTCCCAATAGTATTCGCGCCGGTCCATCGCCCGGCCGCCGCGCAAGTGAAAAAGATTCGCCGCCACCAGTGGAGCCTCCGCGTGATAACCGAGCACGTCCGTGTCATCCCCTTGCGATGACGCAATGCGCTGCCGCTCTTCGATGTCCTCTAATGTTCGCAGCAAATCGCGATACGCCGCGGCCTGCTCATACAACTCCTGCTCCGCAGCCGCGCCCATCCGTTCCTCAAGGCTCTTTATCAAATCGTGCCGGCGCCCCTCCAGAAACAACCGCACATCGCGCGCGGCTTCGGCATAGCGTTCTTCGGTCGTCAATCCATCCACGCACGGTCCCTGGCACCGCTTGATGTAATACTGCAAACAAGGACGCGGATGGCTACGCGTGAGATCCACCGTGCACGACGGAACCAGGAAACGTTTGTGAATGAAATGCAAAATTCGGCGCGCCAGACTGGCCGGAAAATACGGCCCAAAATAAAGCGAACCGTCCTTCTTTACTCGCCGCGTAAAATAAACGCGCGGAAACTTTTCCGAAGCCGTGAACTTTATATACGGATAAGTCTTGTCATCGCGCAGCAAAACATTAAATTTCGGGCGGTACTGCTTGATAAGATTGTTTTCCAGCGCCAAAGCTTCCCGTGCATTGGCCACCAGAATGGTCTCGAGGTCCGCGATCTCCCTCGCCAACGATCCGGTCTTCGCATTAATCCAGCTCGACTCCAGAAAATACGAGCGCACCCTGCTACGCAGCGAAATCGCTTTGCCAACATACAGCACCGCCCCGCCGGCATCCCGGAAGAGATACACTCCCGGCGCGTCAGGCAACAGAGCCGCTTTTTCGCGTGGTTCCATATTATTTATTCAGCGTCTCACAATTCCTGCAAAACACCAGCCGGCCTGATTGCGACGACGCACCAAGCAAATACGCCATACAACCAGCCCATACAACTACTATGATACTAAAGTGAATCGGAGAGAGTGGACGGCGCGAGGAAATCTGGCCATCAAAGCTGGAAATTGAAGCCGACCGCTCTGTTAAATCGGATGCCTATACTTTTCTATCAGAAGCAACGCTTGACGTCGCACCTCAGCACCATCGCACGATGTCTGTTGCCCGCAGCCGCATTCGTTCTTTTAACCCTACCCGCATCGCAAGCCCAGGATTCGCAAGGCGAATCCTCCTCCACCGCCCCCAAACCCCTTCCACCCGGACCGCCAGATTCATCTCGACCAAAATCCTCAAATAAAAAACCCAAAGATAAAGATACGCCAACAACCTCCGCAACCGATCAACCCACCTGGGACCCGCTGCGCGCGGAAAAAGATCTTGAAGTTGGGCAATTTTATCTAAAGAAGGGCGACTTGGACGCGGCGATCGACCGTTTCCAGGACGCCGCCGCCGCCAAACCGGGCTTCGCGATTCCTTATCGCTATCTTGGCGAAGCACAGGAAAAGCGAGGCGATAAACAAGAAGCCCTGAAATCTTACCGCCGCTATCTCGATCTTTATCCCCACGCGGAAGACGCCAAAAAAATCCAGAAAAAAATCGATAAACTTTGGAGTGAGGTCGGAAAGAAAGACAAATCAGCGGGCTAAGCGGTCCAGCGCTCGGCGCGCACGTTCGAATCCCGCAAAACGTTTTTCTTCTTCGCGAAATTCTCGAGAATGCGACACTAAGCTGCAACCCGATCGCCTGGTGGGATGTTTCACGTGCAGCATCTCGTGAAATAACACATATTCCACCGCGCAAGCCGGTACTCCGGGGCGATCCATGCGCCTGTTCAGTAAAATCTGGTTTGGTCCCGGATCGTAGCACCCAAACTGCCGTCGCCAGCTCCGCACGCTCCAGCCGATCCGCGGTCGCTGCAATGCGCCGTCAAAATATTTCACGTTCAGGTCGTCGAACAATTTGGAAAGATCGAAATGCCGGCCCTGCGGGTCGCTCTGTCGCACCCGCACTCGCCCGCTTCGCATCCGGCTGATCCGGTTGCGCGTCTTGTGTGAGCGCGCATACTCCAGGTATGGCTCGACCACATCTCGCGGCGCTTTTCGCCGGTAAACCCGCGACAACAGCAGCGCCGCCCCCCCTTCCAATACCGGCAGTGGCGCGCGTTGCAGCAAATCCGAAAATCGCACGTACATCGCCTCTTCGCGCCGGCGAATCGTCAATACCAGACTGGAATATGGATAGAATTCAACGCGAAAACGCGGCGGCCGCCCGTTACATCCCAGCCGCGTAAACACTCGCTGAAACAGCGCGCTGCCCCCGGGCACCAACAAAACTTCATACCTTTTCATAGCGTATCGTGCTGCTGCGATTCCTTCTTAATTCTTGCGGCGAACCGGCGGAGCCGCCACTTTCTTGGTGGCCTTCTGCGACTCATTCATGGCATCGCGGGTACCCTCGATCGCATCATCCAGATTGCTTTTGTACTCTTCCAGATCCGGCCCGCCCGCGGCCGACAATTTCTCCAAGACCGCCAAAAAAGCTTTGGACTGCGAAGCCATTAAATCTACCGCCGGCCTGATATTTTCCTGCTTCTCGATTCCCAATTGAATCAAATCCGCCGCGTCGTCGACACAGCCTCCGTAGGCGTTTAACAGTGAATTCAGCATATCAATGTGCCGCGTTCCCGATGGATGCTCCAACTCATACTGAAACTTTTTCAGCCGGTCTTCCGCGAAAGTCAAAAACAGCTTCACGCGCTCATTGGTAGTTTCCGCATCCCGAATCTTGTCCGCCTCCAGCGACGACAGATAATCCTTTTGTTCCTGTTGCGCCAGTGCGGAGCCACCGGTGCACAGTATCAAACAAATCACCGCCACAATAATTTTGCTGCGCACCATCATCGTTGCTCCTCGGGTGGGTTCACCGGACGCTCGGGATCGGTCGCCGCCTCCGGCCCTTTCGGGGGTACCGGCTCATGATCGCGATGGTGGAAAAGCATACGGATCAATTCAATATCCATGGCATCAAGATCGCGCCGTACGATCTGCAGGGGGGGCTGATATTCTTCTGGAACCCTCAAAATAATTTCATCCGCCTCGCGAATTCCGCGCCGTACGTGAATTTCCAGTTGCCGATAACCGTTTGAATCCTTCTGCGCGTCGGCGCGTTTCTTCTTC
>Ga0210409_10004004_pt1 | contig 16085 bp, 13 predicted proteins | sample IncBWH17MmetaG_FD_161649 | JGI IMG/M metagenome (GOLD analysis project Ga0210409, IMG submission 161649) | Forest soil microbial communities from Barre Woods Harvard Forest LTER site, Petersham, Massachusetts, United States - Inc-BW-H-17-M | ecosystem: Environmental > Terrestrial > Soil >...
ACGCGTTAAGAATGCCACTATGCCAATTTTGTCCCCGATCGATGATCAGGTTCGCGGTGGTGTGCTCGCGAATGCCCCGCTGCTCGCAGGCCTGCCGCGTTTTGCCGAGAAGCTGCTGCCGCTCGATCAGGCTCACCAGTTGTATGAACGGGTGCGAAATTCGGCAGACGGATTCGTTCTCGAAAATCTCCTGCGCGAGATGGAAGTCGACCTGCGCGTCTCCGATAGCGACGTCGAGCGCATCCCGAGAAAGGGCGCCGTTGTTGTTGTGGCCAACCATCCCTACGGCATGCTCGACGGCGCCGTGTTGGCAGTCTTACTAGGGCGCGTGCGCCCCGACGTCAAGATCATGACCAACTTCCTGCTCGAGGGAGTTCCCGAACTGGACGAACATTGCATTTTCGTTGACCCGCTGCACATGCCTGGATCGACGGAGCGGAACCGTCGAGCGCTCAAACAGGCGTTGGAGTGGCTGCGCGAGGGCGGCATGCTCGCGATCTTTCCGGCGGGCGAGGTTTCGCACTGGCAGATGCCGCAAGCCACCATCGCCGACCCGCAATGGAGCGATACGGCCACGCGGCTGATCCGGAAAACCGGAGCGTCCGCGCTGCCTGTTTATTTCTGCGGGCGCAATAGCCTGGGATTTCAATTAGTGGGGATGATTCACCCCAGCCTGCGAATGGCGTTTCTTCTGCAGGAATTTCTGCAGCAATCAGGAAAGAGCGTGACGTTGCGCGTGGGCAGCGCCATTCCATCCCAGTCGGTCGTCGGAATTGCGGATAACTGGCGGGCGACCGAATACCTGCGGTGGAGAACGTATCTGCTGGCCCAACGTGGAAAAAAACAGATCAATTTTCCGGGGGCGCTGCGCTCCGTGCTGCCGCATAAATCAGAAGAGGCGATCGCGGCGGCGTTGCCGCCGGAATTGCTGGCCTGCGATTTTCAGGCGATCCCACCCGAACGTCGACTGGTCGAAAACAGCGAGTTGGTTGTGTGTGTAGCGAGGGCGGAAGAGATACCGCATCTGATGCAGGAAGTCGGACGGTTGCGCGAGGTTACATTTCGGCAGGCGGGGGAGGGAACCGGGAAGAGTACAGACCTGGATTGCTTTGATCGCCACTACTGGCACCTGTTGCTCTGGGCAAAACAAAAAAACGAACTGGTGGGTGCGTACCGCGCCGGAAACACGGCCGAAATCGTTGCGCAGCATGGGGTGAATGGCCTGTACACGAGCACGTTATTTCGCTACGACGAGCGGCTGCTTGAGCGTTTAGGTCCGGCGCTGGAACTCGGACGCTCCTTTGTGCGTCCCGAATATCAGCGCCAGTACGCTCCGCTCCTGCTGCTTTGGAAGGCCATCGCGCGCTTCGTACTTCTTCGTGCGGAAATTGCTGTCCTTTTTGGCGCAGTCAGCATCAGCAATACTTATAACCGTGCTTCGCGAGAGCTGATGTATTCATTTTTCGAAGATCGCCGGCAAGGGGACGATCTTGCGGAACTCGTCGCGCCCAGGAAACCGTTCCGTCCGGGTCGCCTTCGCCCCTGGGATTGCCGGGCGGTGTGTCACGCGCTGCGCGATCTGGAAGAGTTGTCGGAACCAATCGCCGATGTGGAAATCGACGGCAAAGGGCTGCCAATTCTGCTGAAGCAATACGCGAAAGTTGGCGGGAAATTGCTCGGATTCAATGTCGATCCAAAGTTTTCTGATGTGCTGGATGGACTGGTGGTGGTCGACCTGCGACAGACGGAGGCCGGTGTGCTCGAGCGCTACATGGGACGTGAGGGCGCGACAGCGTTCCGCCGGCGTCACGGACTGGGTTAAGAACCGAACTCCCTCAGTTTTGTTTCGGCGGGAACAATGCAGGTCTGGGGTGCGGCGGCCAGACTCCCCTCGACCAACCCGCCAATCTTGAGAAGTTCTTCCGAATCCAGCCTTTTCTGCATTCCTTCGAAAAACAGCCGTTCCTCTTTTCGAATATGCGAGGAGAGTTTTTCTGCAAACGAAAGCAAAGCCGTCCCATCGAGCTTTCCGGACCCTGCCTGCGCAAAGTAATTTCGAAGTTGAGCATGCTCCGATACAAGTTCGTCAACGAGCGCGCTGAGTTCCCCGAATCGCCGCGCAGCCGGGAAAAGATGTGCTTCCTCCGCGGCAAAGTGATAGGAGATCTCCTGCTCGAAATGCTGCGCGATTTCAGATTGCCATGCTTTCAATTCAGCAGGCGTCGAAAGGCTTGCCCGATTGATTCTTACGCACAGTGCCAAGGCGTGCTGGTGCTGTCGCGAGAGCGGGACCAGATTTTTGTCGCGAAGCATCTGCCCTATTATCCGATACCAATGAGATTCGCGGGAAATCAACTCCCTCTCAGTTCGCTTTACTAATTCCTTCTCACGATTCAGAATGGAAAGTTCGCTTGCAGCCCGTGTCGACATCTGTAGTTTCTCGTCAGATGGGGCATAGATCTGATTTGCAAGCCAAGGGAGCCTTCATATGCCAGCAACCGGGGAACTCATCCGCCTGATGAACTACGTAGACGACATCAACGCGACTTTGCGCCGCATCAGCTTTGCGATTCCGACCATGAGTGCGGAGGAGCGCAAGCGGCTTTCTGAGTACATGGGTTCCGCCGCGAACGGCTTCAACGAAGTGTTGCAACACCTGGAAGAAAGCGGAAAGTAGTGCCTGAAATCAAGACCATCGCGGTCATCGGTGCCGGCACGATGGGCCGGGGCATCGCCCATGCCGCGGCTCTCGGCGGCTATCGAACCGTCCTCGAAGACATACTGCCCAATGCCCTCCGCCGGGCTGAAACGGAAATTCGCGCGAATCTCGACAAGGCGGTCGAGATTGGCAAGGTGTCGGTGCATGACGCGAACGCCGCGTTTGCGCGGCTGGAGTACGCCGGATCGGTAGATGAGGCCGCCCGCCAGGCCGACCTCGTAATCGAGGCCGTACCAGAAGAGCTGGAATCGAAGATCGAGATTTTCACATTACTCGACAAAATCTGCCGGCCGACAACGATGCTAGCGTCGAATACCAGTTCGCTCAGCCTCACTGAGATCGCAAGCGTTACCTATCGCGCGAAGAAGATCGTCGGCATGCACTTCTTCAATCCTGTGCATAAGATGAAGTTGCTGGAAATCGTGCGTGCGCTCGAAACGGATGACGACACTCTGGAGACAGCCGTCGATGTTGGCCGGCGCTTGGGCAAGGAAGTTGTGGTGATCAAGGAGTCCCCCGGCTTTGTGACCAGCCGCATCAACGCGATGATCGGCAACGAAGCTTTCTACATGTTGCAGGAGGGGGTGGCCACTGCCGAGGACATCGACAAGGCTCTCAAGCTGGGACTGAACCATCCCATGGGACCGTTCGAGCTGGTCGACCTGGTTGGATTGGATACCCGGCTGCACATCCTCGAGTACCTCCACAAAACGCTCGGCGAGAAGTTCCGCCCAGCGCCATTGCTTGTGCAATATGTGAAGGCCGGGCGACTGGGACGCAAATCAGGGCGTGGGGTTTTCGAGTATCCGGAGCAGAAGCCAGCGGAAACAACGGTAGCCTGACAAGCCTTGAAGAAACAGAAAGGGCGACCCACGCCGGCCGCCCTTTGTGTTCGTCTTTCCGACTATTTGTTGATGTCATCCTTGTTTTCGAGTCGCTTGATATAGGCCTCGATGATGGGTTTGGTGTTATCAGGAGCGCCTGACTCGGCGATCTTCATTTCCTTAAGCGCGTTCGTGAAGTCACCTTGCGACGAATACACACGCGCCATGCCCGAGTGCGTGAACCAGAGATCGGGATGATCTTTGGCGTTCTTCCGCCAGACAGCATAGGCTTCGTCGTCTTTCTTGGCGCCCTTTAACTGGAACGCATACTGGTGCAGTTGCTGCGGCGACGCTAGAGCGAGGGCTTTGTCGTGGGCTGTTTTCGAGTCGTCCTTTTTGCCCAACGCTTCCAGGATCTGGGACTTCGTCATGTAGTTGTCATACCGCTCCTCGACCTGGATCGACTTGTCCTCGTACTGCAGCGCGTCATCAAGATTGACCTTGTGGGCGAGCAGATAGTTGGCAGCGTCGTCCCATGCGTCCCAGGTATATTGCGAGATCCCTCGCATTTGCTTTTGCAGGCTAGCCTCGACGATCGGGTTCACGTCAACCGAGACTTTGAAGGGTACCGCCACCTTCTCCCATCGCATCGTGACGACGGCGGAATTATCGGTCGGTTGATCGATGTCGTAAGCAAGGGCTTCATGGAAATCCACCGCTTGGGGCTTCACGGTTACCCGCAGTGCGTCTTCTGATTCCTTGTAGGTAAAGCTTCCCCAAGCCGTGTTGATCTTCGAGAAGATGACGACCCACTGATCTTCGTTCGGGATCATATGCAGGCCGTACGTACCCTTATCGAGCGCCTTGCCTTCGACGCTGACGGGGTCGGTAAAGGTGATTGTCGTATTTTCATTGGCGCCGGCCCGCCAGACTTGTCCGTAGGGAACGACTTTCCCCCAAATCGTGCGGCCTTTCACCAGCGGGCGATGGTAATTGACGGTGATATCGGTGATGCCAATCCGTTGGCTCACGACGGCGTGCTGGCTATCGCGCGGAATATTCAGTTGAACTGATTGGCTGAAAGCGGTTCCGGCAGCCAGGATGACGATCAGCGTAACTACCAGATGTCTGTGTGTCTTGTACACGGGGAATCTCCTCAAGTTATGGGCTCAAAATCCGGTCAAGTTAGCTTGGAAAGCGAGGCGCTCACCCAGGATTGTTACGGGAACGTTAGACGGCCACGCTAGTGGCAAGGTGAGCAGACAGACGCGGAGAAGAAGCCCAACCTCAGCTAACCCTTTCTGTCGCAACGCAGTCTAATCAGGCAAGGAACTTCCCGATTGCGGGAACTTCCCCTTCGACCTTGTCGTATCTCCAGCAGATGGTAGGACGGAACATGAGACCCTCCGCCTGCCTTTGAACCTAGGGCCCCCAACCGCTGCCCGGCGGTTCGGGGGCACAGCCTTATGCAAATGCTCCTCGACATCATTCGGCAATCGATGGCGACCCTGTGGGCGCATAAGCTGAGATCCTTTCTGACCATGTTTGGAATCGCCTGGGGCGTCGGCTCTCTTCTCCTCCTGGTGGGTCTGGGAGAGGGTTTTCGGAGCGGTCAGGCGAGGCAGCTAGCGACTCTGGGCCAGGACATCATGTTCATCTTCCCCGGGCGAATTCCCGCGGTCGAGGGCAGTCTGCAATCTGGACAAACCTACCATTTCACGTACGACGATTATCGAGCGCTAAAGCGTGAGGCGCGCACGCTCAAGACCGTTTCGGCAGTGATCAATCGCGAGGACATTCGGGCGGTGAGCGAATATGGATCGACGAATGGCCAGGTATTTGGAATCGCGCCCGAATACAACCAGATTCGCACCGTCCCGGTGGGAACAGGTCGCTGGTTCAATGATCAGGATAACGGCGAGCACCGGCGAGTTGCGGTCGTCGGTTGGGAGCTCCTGAAAAATGTCTTTCCGGGACGTCCCGCAGTAGGCGCGAGCCTGCTGCTGAACGGCATTCGTTTCGACATCATCGGTGTACTCGCCAAAGTCGGGCAGGATGGCAATAACGGAACGAACGCCCGAATTTTTGTGCCTATCGAAACCATGCGCGAATTGTTCCCGTTGAAGGGCGACAACGTGGCGAACGCCGTTTCGTTCATCAACTACCGGCCGCTGAACAAGGCGAAGCATCTGGCGTCGAAAATGGAGGTCCACCAGATCATCGCAAAACGGCATGACTTCAACCCCAAGCTCGAAGACGCCTTTGAGGATTGGGACACGATCGAGAATTCCCAGAAGGTCGACAAGATCTTTAACGCGATGGACTACTTCCTGGGAGTGGTCGGGTTAGTGACTCTGGGCCTCGGTGCGATCGGAATCGTGAACATCATGCTGGTCTCGGTCGCTGAGCGGACACGCGAGATCGGACTGCGCAAAGCGCTGGGCGCCACGCATCGCAACATCATGACGCAGTTCTTCGTGGAAGGAGCGTTTCTGACGGCCTTTAGCGGCGGGATCGGATTGGGGATCACGGTGGCGTTTGTCACTGTATTGGCCATGCTGCCCGCACCGGAAGGGTTCGACACACCGCGCATTGTGCCGCTCTCAGCGGTTGCCGCCATTGGTTCGCTGGCTCTCGCCGGGATTACCGCTGGCCTTTATCCCGCTCGCAAGGCGGCCCTTCTGCCTCCGGTAGAAGCGCTGCGCCAGGAATAAGCATGCTCGCCAACCTCTTCCGACAAGCTTACGAAGCGTTACGTCATAACCGGCGGCGCAGTGTGCTCACCATGCTCGGTATGGCATGGGGCATCGCCACCGTGGTCCTTCTGCTGGCGTACGGTACGGGTTTCGAGACGGGCCTGTGGGCGGCGTTTCGGTCCTTTGGGACAAACCTGATTTTCATTTTCCCGGGTCGGACATCAATGCAAGTCGGTGGCACCAAAGCGGGGAGCGAAGTGCGGCTGACCATGAAGGACTTTGAGCACATTCAGGCGGAAGTCCCGTTGTTGAAGCGGATGTCGCCCGAGGCTTTCAAGCAGTGCACAGTTGCGTATGGCGCACGCAGCGGCAATTACCCGGTCAGCGGAGTTTACGCAAACTATCCGCGCATGCGACGGATGGAATTTGCAGATGGCGCCGCGTTCAGCGAGGCCGATGACTTCACCCACACACGGGTGGCCTTCATCGGCGCCGATATCAAGCAGAAGCTGTTCTCAGGGCAGAATGCGATCGGGGAAAGCATCCGGGTGGATGGAATTTCATATCAGGTAGTGGGCGTCCTGAAGCACGTCATCAACAACAGTGATGACAATCTGAATGGGCATGTGTATGTGCCATTCAGCGGCATCACCGACGTGAAGAACAACTACTACCTGAGTGCGATTGTGATGGAGTATGAAGGTGAACACGAAAAAGTGGTAAAGGCGCTGCGCGATTCGCTGGCCTTTCATCACAACTACGACCCAAAAGATAAACGCGCCGTTTTCGTCTTCGACGTGTTCGCCGATTTGCTGGACCTGCGCGTGATCACGACCGGAATCAAAATCCTCCTCGGATTCATCGGATTGTTGACGCTCGGCATCGGCGGCGTGGGACTCATGAACATTATGCTCGTCTCGGTCACCCAGAGAACCCGGGAGATCGGCGTCGAGAAGGCTCTGGGTGCGCGACGGTGGCACATCTTGTTCCAGTTCCTGTCCGAGGCGCTGGTGATTACTTTTCTGGGTGGCTTGGCGGGTGTGGCCCTCGCTTATCTGGTTTCATGGACGGTTGGCTCGCTCACGCTCTGGAGCGCCTTCGAGACGAACGCAAGCGAGGGTGATATTCACCTCAGGATTCAGGCCGGAACCCTCATCGTCTCTACCATCATTCTGAGTTTCGTGGGCATCGTGAGCGGAATGCTGCCCGCGATCAAGGCAGCCCGACTGGACCCGATCGAAGCCTTACGGTACGAGTAGTTTCTAGGTGGCAGGTCTTAGGTTTCCGGTGTCAGGAGCAGTCTCACACGAATTCTCAGGAATGAACCGAAGTTGCCGGGAACAGAAGTCTAGAAAATAGTACATTCCTTGCGACCAGGCCTGTGACCTGAGACCTGCTTTTTCTAGTCCTTCAACAACTGCCGCGCGATCACCAGTCTCTGAATCTCGCTCGTCCCCTCACCGATCGTGCACAGCTTCACGTCCCGGTAGAACTTCTCCGCCGGATAGTCCTTAATGAAGCCATAACCTCCGTGAATCTGCACGCCTTCATTGGCGCAGCGCACCGCCACTTCGCTCGCGTAGAGCTTGGCCATCGAGGATTCGAGCGTAGTCTTCATCCCTGCGTCTTTCATAGCGGCGGAGCGCAGAGTCAGTAGCCTTGCCGCTTCAATCTCCGTGGCCATATCGGCCAGCTTCCACTGGATCGCCTGGAATTCGCTGATTGCCTTGCCGAATTGCTTTCGCTCCTTCGAGTAGTGCAGGGCGGCTTCGTAAGCGCCTTCCGCCATCCCCAAAGAGAGAGCGGCGATTGAAATCCGCCCGCCATCCAGGATGCGCATTGCATCAATGAAGCCGTCTCCTTCATGACCCAGAAGATTTTCAGTGGGGACGAAGCAGTCTTCAAAGATCAATTCGGCGGTGTCACTTGCCCGCAGGCCGAGTTTGTTCTCTTTCTTTCCGGGACGAAAGCCCTTTGCATCATGCTCGACGATGAATGCCGAAAGCCCGTGTGTATGGGCGGCGCGATCGGTGACGGCGACGACTACCAGCACGTCAGCATAGTGGCCGTTCGTGCAAAACGTCTTGGTTCCGTTCAGAACCCATCCACCTTTGGTCTTGGAAGCCGTCATGCGCGCGCTCCCTGCATCGGATCCTGACGAAGGTTCGGTCAGCCCCCACGCCCCAATGAATTCTCCCGTGGCGAGCTTGGAAATATACTTCTTCTTCTGAGCTTCATTTCCCGCAAGAAAAATATGGTTGCTGCACAGCGACGTGTGCGCGGCCACGATGATGCCGACCGAACCGTCAACCCGCGACAACTCCTCGATCGCGGTGACGTATTCGACATAGCCCATGCCAGCGCCGCCATATTCAGGCGGAAAAATTATTCCCAGAAGGCCCAGTTTGCCCAGTTCCTTGATGGTGGACAATGGGAACTCACCCGCCTCGTCCCACTTCATGACATTGGGCAGGATTTCGCGCTCGGCGAACTCACGAACACTCTTCTTCAGCTGGAGCTGCTCTTCGTTGAGCTGGAAATCCAAGTTGCCTCCTGGAGTTGTTGCGATGAATAGCGCGATATTCGCCCTTAACCCTGTGGCGAATCTGATTAAAGCATGCGATGAACGGCGGGAAAAGTTACCTCGGGAAAGAAATTGAGAAGATGCTAAAACCAGCATGAATACTGGAGAACAATGAGATCAGCAGTCTCGCGCCTACCGACCGAACGGTACGACGAAAATAGCCTACGTGGCCGTTCGCTCCGTAAGAAAGCGCGCAAAGACCTCGTTGGACAAGAGTCTTCCCCGCGGAGTTAGCTGGATTTGGTCGTCAACTCGGTCCATCAGACCGATCCTTCCGAGTTCAACCAGGGTGGGTTCGAGCGCTTTCACCACGAGCGTTCCGAACCGTGTTCGCAACGCCTCGAGATTTACTCCTTCCGTAAGCCGCAAGCCCAGAAAGAGAGTCTCTTCGAGAGCGGCCTGACGGCTGACCGGAATTCGTTGCAATGGAGCGTTCGCAACGTACTGTTCGAGAGAGTCCGGGGTCGAAAAACGCACTGACTCCAATTCGCCAGCGACCGAGAGCAGCATGGAGTGCGCATCCACGCCGAACCCTACATAGGGCTGCCGTTTCCAGTACTTCAAGTTGTGCCGCGACTCAAATCCGGCTCGAGCAAAATTCGAGATCTCATACTGACTGTTCCCGGCCGCGTTCAACCGTTCGCACGCGCTCTCGTACAGATCCGCGGTGAGTTCCTCGTCGGGAACGAAATGGGCATGATATCTTGTGCCACCGGCGATCAGTTCGCGCCCCAGGCGGGAATCCTCGTCCACCTCTAGCATATACACGCTGACGTGCGGAACGCCGAGCGCGATTGCCGATTCGACCGAGTCATTCCAGCTCTCGGCGGTTTGGTGGGGCAGCCCCGCAATGAGATCGATATTGATGTGCGCAATCCCGGACCGGCGCAGTCGCGAGACGTCGTCGAGCACCGTCCCTCTTTTGTGTAAGCGTCCGACCGCGGAGGCTTCCTCGTCAATAAACGACTGCACACCGAGGCTGACGCGGTTGACGCCGCATTTTAAGAGAGTCTCAAGTATCGGGGAAGTCAATGTGCCGGGCGCACACTCCACGGTAACTTCCGTCTCGGGTTGCAGACTGAAATTTTGCCTCACCGTGACAAACAACCGCTCCAGTTGATGCGACTCTAGAACGGTAGGTGTTCCCCCGCCAAGATAGATAGAATCGATCTCCGTTTCCGGCCGGCCCCCCATCAGACGGGCGGTCTCTGGCGTACTATGTATGTCCGCGCAGATCCGGTCGACGTACCGTTCAAAGACGGTGCGCGAGAAAACGTCCGAGGCGAAGTTGCAATACGTGCACTTCGTGCGGCAGAAGGGAACCGAAAGATAGAGGCCCAGAGGCATCCTGCTTGATTATCCCATCGAAGGCCTTCTCATTTCCGAGCTTTGCAACAGAAGCAATGGACCTGACATCTGACTGAAGCCTGCATGCTCCCACGCGTCGTCATCACCGGTATGGGTGTCGTCAGCCCCAATGGGATTGGCAAAGATGCATTCACGCGCTCCATCCTCGCGGGCAAATCTGGCGTGAAGCGCATCTCCCGCTTTGACCCGTGCTGCCTCCCGGTGAAAATCGCCGGAGAAATTCCGGAGTTTGACGAATTGGCGTGGGTGGATGCCCGGGAGCGGAAGCATGTTTCCCGCGTCGTTCCGCTCGCGGTCGCGGCCTCGGCTGAGGCGCTCGAGGACGCTGGCTTGGACTCCTCCAAAATGTCGCTCGAGGAGCAGCGCCAGATCGGCGTGATCCTCGGCTCCGGCGGGGGCGCCCAGGAGTTTTCCGAGGAACAGTACCGGCTCTGGCATTCTGGTCATGTGAAGCAGGTCAGCCTCTTCTGCATTCCGAGCGGAACAATGGGGACGATCTCGAGCGAAGTGTCCATGCGATTCGGATTTCGTGGATACAGTCACGTGGTCACCGCAGGTTGCACATCTTCCAGCGACGCTCTTGGTTTCGCGTACCAGCACATTCAGGCGGGCATTCAGCCGATGTTTCTCGTCGGCGGAGTTGACGCGCCCATCACTCCCGGCATCATCAAGGGATACTCGCTGATGCGGGCTCTCACGCAGTCCTGGAATGACGAACCGGAGCGCGCGTCCCGACCGTTCTCGGCCGATCGGGATGGCTTTGTATTGGCAGAGGGCTCCTGGATGTTTGTACTCGAGAACTACGATCACGCCAAGGCGCGTGGGGCTTGCATCTGGGCCGAGTTGGCCGGATACGCGGCAACCTGCGAGGCATTCCATCGGGTGCGCATGAGCGATTCACCCGAAGAGCCTGCACGCGCCATCATTCAGGCCCTGGACGAAGCGCGGCTCTCCGCAAAGGAAATTCAATACGTAAATTTGCATGGCACCTCCACGGAGATGAATGATCGCGTGGAGACGCAGGCGTTGAAGCTCGCACTCGGCGATCACGCCAGGCAAATTCCTACGTCAGCGATCAAATCCCAGATCGGTCACGCGCAAGGCGCCTGCGGTGCGGCTGGAGTGGCAGCAACCTTGATCGCGATGCGCCAGAGCCGCATTCCGCCCACCATCAATCTGGACGAGCCGGATCCGCATTGCGATCTGGACTATGTGCCGAAGCCGGGCCGCCATGCGGAAATCGAAAACGCGATCTGCAACTGCGTGGGATTCGGATCGAAGAATTCCGCTCTGGTATTGCGGCAGGTCGCTACATAAGCCCTAAACTGGTCTGTGCCAGTGCTGCCCTTCTAAAATATCCATATCGTGAGAATTCGCCTCCTCGCCTGGACTTGGTGTTTGGGAATCGTAGTTCCGCCGATGGCCCAGCACATGATGGCCCAGGAAAACACTCCGCCAACTCCAGCCTATCTGTTGCGCCTCGAACGCATGACCGGGTTAAGCGACGTTTGTGTTCTGGTGCGAAGCGACGGCCCCTATCACCTCGAGAAAAACGATAGCGAAAAGGTCGACGTTTACGAAGGCGAGCTGCCCGAAAGTGACGTGCGGAACATCGAGCATTGGGTAAGCGCCGATGAACTTTTCATGCTTACTCAGGGCAAAATCGTCGATCCACTGTTTTCCTCGGGTAAGGATGAATTGATCGTCGGGGTGAACCGTCCCGGCCGCTGGCAAAACCTGTCATTCCCGGCCCCATCAACGTGGCAGCCCTTCCGGCAAAGCGTTGTCCCTCTCGCTCAGTGGTTCGACGAGATCCTGAGAGCGAAGCATCGTGTGAAGTTGCGCGAAGAGGAGGGCCGCACCAACTGCATTCCCCCGCACGAATTGAAGTTCTCCACTCGTCAAGCCGCGCCGGCATCGCGTCCAATTCCCGATTTTCTGTTCATCCTGCACAACACAAAGGTTGAGAAACAGGCAGGAAGTAAGGTCTGCACGATCATCTATCGGGATGGCCAATACCATCGTGAGACGAAGTCCCAGAAAATGGGGAGCGACGAGATCAGTACTTCGGTGTACGAGGGAAAGGTCAGCGAGACCGACATGTTTCAGGTGCAGGGAATCCTGGATCGACCGGAAATCCAGAATCGCCGGGCGCCGCTACCCCCCAGCGGCGGGTACATGAAGGAGGGTGAAATTACTTCCCTGACGTTTCCCGCCGATCGAAAGATACGAACAATTCTGTTTTGGAACTATGTCCCCGCAGGACTGGTGGGCGGAAAGCTGTACGACGAAAGCGGCATGAAGACGTTGGAACCATTGACTCAATGGCTGAAGACAGCAATCGAGGCGCGAAGCGTTGCGCCCATCATCGGGGAATCGCTGAACGATTGTGTGCCGGTGCAGCGACAGTAATCCAGAGATCGCACTCAATTTTCTGGCAAGCTTTGTCATAATGAAGCCAACACACTATGTCACGCATGATCGATCTCGTCCGCACATCGGCCGTACCGGCCAACCTGATGCAAGCCGCGGCGCGCGGCGCTCTTTCCGTGCCTGCCGATGAGATGGTCGAGATTCTGGTTCATCTCGCCAATCACAACAAGGTGTTCGGACAACTTGCCCGGATGACGCTGGCGGGCTGGGACGAGAAATCATGCCTCCTGATCGCCGCCAATCCAGAGACTTCGCACGAAGTCTTGGACTATTGGACCGCGCCCGAGAATCTTCGTCCCAAGCTGCTTCCGGCATTGCTCGAAAACCCCAAGATCTCCGAGGCAAAACTCCACGCGATGGCCGCTGAGGGCCCGCGCGAAGTGGTGAGTGCGATGCAGCAGAGTCCTCGCCTACAAACGATGCCGTCGGTTCTGCGAGCCTTGGCTTCCAATCCCAATTCAACCCACCCCGAGGCGACCGCGCTCAAGGTCCAAGCCGCGGCTGCAGGGACCGATGAAAATGCCGCTGAGGCGGATGGTGCACCTCCGGCTAGCCCAGCCGACGAGAACCATGAAGACGACGAAGACGTGAATGCCTTTCTCGTCGAGCATGCCAAAGAGCTTGCCTCGGAAGGAGAAAAGCCGTTTCAAGCGATCGGTGGGATTTATGAGTCCGAGCATTCGGATGCCGATTCGCACGAAGTTGTCGAACAGCCGCAATCTACCGAGCCGGTCGCCGCAGCAGAGACGGTTGCGCAAAGCAACGACGGGAAGCCGGTCGACAAGCCCGCTGCGAAACCAGCTACCCAAACGAAGAAAGCACATCTAACCAAGGAGGACGAACGGGGAAGCTCGCTGCAGAAGATCGCCCGGCTCGATGTGAAAGGCCGTATCCAACTCGCCATGAAAGGGAACAAGGAAGAGCGCGGGATCCTGATTCGCGACGGCACGAAGCTCGTGGCGCTTGCGGTGCTCGAGTCAGGAAAGATCACCGACGGCGAAGTGGAAAAGTTCGCAAGCCAAAAAAACGTGCTCGAGGCGGTATTGCGGCAGATTCCGATGAAGCGCCGTTTTATGAAGAACTACAACGTTGTTCGCAACCTGGTCGCGAATCCGCGCACGCCCTTGGACGTTTCCCTCGGTTTGATGAAAAACATTCTTACCGCAGATTTGCGGAATTTGGCGTCCAATAAGGACGTTCCGGAGACAATTCGCAAGCTGGCATTAAAGATGTTTAAACAGAAGTCCGAGACGAAAAAGGGATCTGGCTAGCGTTTGCATTTCCTTGCTTTCTGCAAGCGCGCGAGCATCTAAACGTCACATCTGAAAATCGAGGAACAAAAGGAAGATGGTCACTTCAGTTCAATCGGATCCAATTGCTGAAATCCTTCAACGGGCCAAGACGATCGCTGTTGTGGGACTCTCCGATAACCCACTCCGTCCGAGTCATGGCGTGTCCGCTTACCTGCAGGCGCAAGGCTATCGCATCATTCCGGTAAATCCACAAATTCAGGAAGCGCTCGGCGAGAAATCTTATCCTTCACTGCTCGATGTTCCCGAGAAGATCGACATTGTCGACATTTTTCGGCGTCCCGAATTCGTCGAAGAGGTCGTCGATCAGGCGATCCAGCTTAAAGTGCCCGCCGTTTGGATGCAGGAGGAAGTGATCCACGAAAAAGCGGCGAAAAAAGCCCGCCAGGCTGGAATCTTCGTCGTGATGGATCGCTGTATTCTTCTCGAACACCGCGCGCGTTTCGGTTGAAAGTCCGGCACATCAGACTTGAAGTTCGGCAATCAGAATTCGGTGCAAGGACCGGAGTTCGATTTCACAAGAATCACCGTAGCGTCATCCTGCAGCCCCGCTCCATTCACAAATCCGCGAACATCCTCCAGCAAGCTTTCCTTGCACGTGTCTGTCGATTGCAGATGTTCGGCGAGGCGAGCGGCGCCGTACTCTTCGTCGGTCGCATTCGTCGCTTCCGTGATCCCATCGCTATACAGCACAAACCGCTCTCCGTCCTTGAGCAGGACTGACGACTCGGAGTAAGGGCCACGCCGAATTCCGAGCGGCAATCCCGTTTCCGAATGAAGAAACTTCGTTCCGGTTGCATCTACCACAACTGGCGGCAGATGGCCTGCGTTTGCGAAAGTAATCGTGCGTTGGCTGGGATCGAGCACGGCATACACCATGGTGACGAACCGTCCCGAGGGAAAGTCATCCACCATGAGTTGATTCAGCTTCGTCAGCACTTCCGACGGGCTGCAGGAGTTTTCGGCAAGTGACCGGGCCATGGCCCGGGTCGCGGACATCAATAGAGCCGCTCCCATGCCTTTGCCGGATACATCCGCCAGGATCAGTCCCCAGCGTCCGTCCCGCAGGTCAATAAAGTCATACCAATCGCCCCCAACCGCTCCCGCCGGAACGGACAGACCGGAAACCTCAAAGCCGGGAATGAATGGAGAACTCTTCGGCAGCAGCGCCTGCTGGATCCCGCGAGCCTCCTGGGCCTCGCGACTCATCTTCTCGCGCGCATCGCGCTCCTGCTGGAACCGCAGCGCGTTGTGGACCGCGACCGCGATGTGGCTGCATAAACCCTGGAACAACTTCAACTGACTCGCACTGAACGCATCTTCCTGATCATGGGAAGCGGTGAAGACGCCAACCAGGTCGTCGCCCACGTGCAAGGGAATCGCGACCTCCGAGAGGGTTTCCTTTTCGCAGGCTATGTAGTAAGGGTCCTTGCGAACGTCGGGTGCATATCGCATTTGGCCCGTGGAAGCCACATATCCCACCAGGCCTTCCTCCCCCACCTTCAGCCGATGACCTTTCTCATGCACGGTGCAACCACGCTCCCCGGCAAGCACCAGTTCGCAGTGCTCAACATCGTGCAAGTACACGTTGATCTCCACGCAACCGAAGGAGCACGCGATGTCATTCACGATGCGATCGATGAGTTCGTCAAGATCAAGAACGGAGTTGATTTTCTGCGCTGCCTTTTGCAGTTTCAGCAGATCCTGCAAACGGTCGTCAGGGATCGGTGGAATTACCTGCGAAACCGTCTCGACTAGCTCTGAACTGGTCCCCATTGGGAGAATCTCCTCTAGACGCGGCACATTGGCTACACCGCGTGTTGACACCTTGTTGTCCATATCTAGATGAGATAGCAGCTACTTAGGACTCTTTTTCGGATCTCGATTTTGAGTCCGTTTTCGCCCCCTGTTCCCGGGCCTCCGACGGCCTCCGCGCCGTCTTGATTTCCTCCATCCGCTCCCGGATTCGACGTTCCACGCCTTCATTTGTGGGCGCGTAGTACTCGCGTTCGCGAAGATTATCGGGCAGGCATTGCATGTCGGCGACCTTGTTCTCGAGATCATGGGCGTACTGATAGCCCCGCGCATAACCGAGGCCCTTCATGAGTTGCGTGGGCGCATTCCGCAAATGCAGCGGAACGGGTTCGGCTG
>Ga0210409_10004005_pt1 | contig 16083 bp, 14 predicted proteins | sample IncBWH17MmetaG_FD_161649 | JGI IMG/M metagenome (GOLD analysis project Ga0210409, IMG submission 161649) | Forest soil microbial communities from Barre Woods Harvard Forest LTER site, Petersham, Massachusetts, United States - Inc-BW-H-17-M | ecosystem: Environmental > Terrestrial > Soil >...
CAGTACAGCACGGTCGGCTTCCATTTGATGAAGGTCTCGTTATGGAAGTAGATGGTGGCGCCGCCGAACACGGTAATGATCAGCAGCGAGACCCACAGCATGGCATCGACTTTCTTGCGGCGCAGCAGCAGGTAACCGATCTGCGCCACCGTGGCGACGATCGCCACCGCGGTCGCCAGCAGCACCGGCGCTTGCGCGGCGGTGACCACGCCGCCGGAAACGAAACCGGAGAGATAATTGCTGACCAGCGCTTGCGCGGCCTCGGGACTTCCTTCGCTCCATTTGAAGATGCCGAAGAAAAGTATTACCGGGAAAAGGTCGAACAGGAACTTCATGTGTTTGCTGTGCTTTCAGTCAGGATATAGGTGGGTAAATCAGCTTGCCGGGTCGAACCGCAGCGAGGCCGAGTTGATGCAGTAGCGCAGGCCGGTGGGCGGCGGACCGTCCGGGAACACGTGGCCCAGATGGGCATCGCACACCTTGCATAAAATTTCAGTGCGCATCATGCCATGAGTGCGGTCGACGCGCTCTTCTACATTGTCGGGATTGATGGCTTTGAAGTAGCTCGGCCAGCCGCAGCCGGAATCGAATTTGGCGTCCGATTCGAACAAGGGCGTGTTGCAGCACACGCAGGTATAGATGCCGTGTTCGTGATGGTCCCAGAAGCGGCCAGTGAAAGCCCGTTCGGTCGCTGCATGGCGGGTCACTTCGTACTCCATCGGATCCAGTTCGGCGCGCCATTCGGCATCGGTCTTGACGATTTTGCTGCTGCTCATGTTTAAAGTTCCAATCTAAGACGAACAGCTGACTTCGAGTCCGCGCGCCCAGTCAGGAGGCAATTCGGCGTACTTTGCATGCTGCAGCTGCTCATCAAACGGGTTTTCAAGAATTTCCAGTAATTTCCTGACTTCCGAGAAGTCCTTGTTTTGCGCCTGTTCGATTGCAGTTTGCGCCAAATAGTTTCGTAATACATATTTGGGGTTGCAGCCATCCATTGCAAGCTTGCGGCTGTCGTCCCGGCTATTTTCCAGTTTCAGGCGCGCCCGGTATTGTAACGCCCAGGCGTCGAATGCCGCACGGTCCAGGAACAAGTCGCGCAAGGGGGCGTCGGCGCCGGCATCGTCCATCCGCAAAGCGCCCAGCCGGCGGAAAAACAGTGTGAAATCGACGTGGCTGGCTTGCATCAGCGCAAACATGGCATCCAGCAGCTTGTCATCGTCAGCCTGCTGCGTCGCCAGTCCCAGCTTGGCATGCAGCAATTCATCCAGTTTTGCCCCGTATTGCGCCTGATAGCCGCTCAGCGCCGCTTCCGTCGCCTCGACGCTGCCGATCAGCGGCAGCAAGGCCTGGCCCAGCGCAAAGCAGTTCCAGTGGCCAATCTGCGGCTGCTTGTTATAGGCGTAGCGGCCCTGCTGGTCGGTATGATTGCAGATATGGCTGGGGTCGTAGGCTTCCATGAAGCCGAACGGGCCGTAATCCAGGGTCAGCCCCAGGATCGACATATTGTCGGTATTCATGACGCCATGCATGAAGCCGACCGCCTGCCAGTGCGCCATCAGATGAGCGGTGCGGCGGGTTACCTCGGCCAGCAGTGCCTGGTAAGGATTATCCGCGGCCAGCAATTCCGGATAAAAACCGGCGATGACGTAATCAGCCAGGGTCTTCAGGGTGTCGTGCTGGTTGTTGTAATACCAGTGCTCAAAGGAGCCGAAGCGCACGAAGCTTGGCGCCATGCGCGTCACCACCGCAGTGGTCTCGGGCCGCTCGCGCATCGCCAACTGGTCGGAGCCGATGATGGCCAGGGCGCGCGAAGTAGGGATGCCCAGCGCCGCCATCGCTTCCGAGCACAGATATTCACGGATCGACGAGCGCAGCACGGCGCGGCCGTCGCCCATGCGCGAGTAGGGAGTCGCGCCGGCTCCCTTGAGCTGCAATTCCATGCGTCCGCCATTATTGGCGGCGACGTCGCCCAGCAAGATGGCGCGGCCATCGCCCAGCTGGCCGGCCCAGACGCCGAACTGGTGGCCGGAGTAGACCGCCGCCAGCGGTTGCGAACTGACGGCTATGCGATTGCCGCTGAGTGTCTGGATCAGTTCGCTGCTTGCAAAGGCTTCAGAATTCAGCCCTATCAGCTGCGCTGCGGACAAGCTGGCATCCACCAGATATGGCGATGGCAGCGGCGTTGGCGCCAATCGAGTGTGAAAGGACGCCGGCAGGCCTGCAAAGGCGTTGGCGAATTGCAGGTGTTCCGGCGTGGAGCTTACTGGGATGGCCAAATCAGGGTTCATTGCTCGCATCGAAATTGTGTCAGTCTCCAAGTATCGCATGGCTGGCACTGCTGCGACTGTTCAGGGCTAGTGCCGGCTACGCTTGTGTCGAGAAAGCGCGGCTTGCCAATACCTTGATATGATCGCGCACATCCGGTGCCCATGTCTCAATCAGTAACTCGAATCCAGCCTGATCGCTGGCAAACAAGGCCCGTGCAGCTTCCTCGAAATTCGCGCTGTTGCCGGCCATCGCCGACATGAAGCGATAGGCATATTCCTGGGCGCGGCGCAGCTGGTCGCGCTGTTCGCTGTGGCGGCGGGCGTCTTCCACCAGCTTGCGCAAGGCTACCGAGGCGCCGCCTGGCTGGGCGTTGAGCCAGTCCCAGTGGCGTGGCAGCAAGGTGACTTCGCGGCCGATGACGCCCAGTTTGGGGCGGCCCGGTCCGCGCGCCGGCTCATGGCTGTCGGCGTTTGCCGCAGGCGCGGCGGTGCTGGCTTCGCCGGCCGTCAGGCGCCGCAGCACTTGCTCGGCGCTGCCGCGAAAATCCACTTCGACCTGCTCGCTGGTGAGGTCGTCGAAAATCAGGATGGTCGCGCTGTCGTTGCGGTCTATGAGCTCCTTTGCTTTCAAGGCCACCAGCGCCAACTGGCCGGCGGCGATGCGTTGCGATCCGGCGAAGGCGATTACCGGGGTGATCAATCTGCTCATGGCGTAGTGGCTCTCGTAAATGAAGTAAGTGCACAATATTACCATGGTTTAATTTGCTTGGTAAAAATATCTGTGATTTAACCCTATGCCATTGCCGGCATGGCTGGCTTGCCGCGCGCGTCCAGCCCGGCTCAGCTGGCGAACTGACCATCGGCTCCTGGACAAACCGGTAGAATGCCGGACCTGAGCATCACATATCCGCACAATGGAATTTACCCTCATCACTTTGCTGAACGGCCTCAGTTACGGACTGCTGCTATTCCTGCTGTCGTCCGGCCTGACGCTGATTTTCAGCATGCTGGGCGTGCTGAATTTTGCCCATGCCAGTTTCTATATGCTGGGCGCTTATTTCGCCTACGCCATCAGCATCCAGCTGGGATTCTGGCCGGCGCTGCTGCTGGCGCCGTTGCTGACCGGCTTGCTGGGCGCGCTGGTGGAACGGGTCGGGCTGCGCCATGTGCGGCGCCATGGCCAGGTGGCGGAACTGTTGTTCACTTTCGGCCTGTCTTATGTGGTGGTCGAACTGGTGCAGCTGGCGTGGGGCAGGTCGGCGCTGCCGTATGCGATTCCGGCGCAGCTTGATGGCCCTTTGTTTACCTTGTACTCCACGGCATTTCCGGCCTATCGCGGTTTCATGATGCTGCTCGCGCTGCTGGTATTGCTGGCGGCGGGCTGGCTGCTGAAGCGCTCCCGCATCGGCATGCTGATCCAGGCGGCGCTGACCCATCCGCAGATGCTGGAAGCGCTCGGCCACAATGTGCCGCGGCTGTTCACCCTGGTATTTGCCGCCGGCTGCGCGCTGGCCGGCCTGGCCGGCGTCGTGGGCGGTAATGCCTTCGTCACTGAGCCGGGCATGGCGGCCGGCGTCGGCAGCATCATTTTCGTGGTGGTGGTGGTCGGCGGGCTCGGCTCGCTGAAGGGCGCTTTCATCGCGTCGTTGCTGATCGGTATTTTGCAGACCTATGCCGTGGCGCTGGACGTTTCCCTGTTGAGCGCTCTGGCGCACTGGGGCATCCAGATTGCTCCGGATGCTGTCGGCTATCCCTTGTTGCGGCTGACACTGGCCCAGGTAGCGCCGGTCCTGCCGTATCTGCTGCTGGTGCTGGTCATGCTGCTGCGTCCGCGCGGCTTGTTCGGGCTGCGGGATTGATGCCTATGGCGCTTTCTTCCTGGCGCGGCAAATCGCTCTGGCTGGCGTTCGCCTTGCTGCTGGCGGCGCCGCTGCTGTTTGCTCAAAGCGCCGCGCTGTCGATCCTGTCGCAATGCGGTTGCATGATGATCCTGGCGCTGTCCTTCAACATGCTGCTGGGGCAAAGCGGCATGCTGTCCTTTGGCCATGCCGTCTACTCTGGCCTGGCGGCTTTCGCCAGCGCACATCTGATGAACGAGCTGGCCGGCAGCAGCGCAGCCGCACTGTTGCTGGTGCCTTTGGCCGGCGGCGTGGCCGGCATGCTGGCGGGCGTGGTGTTCGGCTATGTCGCTACGCGCCGGTCGGGCACCGCGTTGTCGATGATCAGTTTGGCGCTGGTGGAATTGGTGGCCGCTGCCGTGCTGATGTTGCCCGCCTGGTTTGGCGGCGAGAGCGGTGTCAGCACCAACCGTGTGCTGGGCATGCCGCTGTTCGGCGTCGATTTTTCCTCACAGTTGCAGGTCTACTACCTGATCGCATTCTGGCTCTTCGTCAGCACGGCCGCCATGTACGGCCTGACGCAGACGCCGCTCGGCCGCATCGCCAACGCGGTACGCGACAATCCGCAGCGCGCAGCCTTCATCGGCCACGACCCGCGGCAGGTGCGTTACCTGATGTTCATGCTGTCGGCCTTCTTCGCGGGGGTCGGCGGCGCGCTGACTGCGATCAATTTTGAAATCGTCAGCGCCGAGAACCTGAGCCTGCTGCGTTCTGCGCAAATCCTGCTGTTCACCTTCATCGGCGGCATCGGCTATTTCTTCGGGCCGATGATAGGCGCGATTACCGGTGTGCTGTTTTCTTCTTTGCTTTCGGCTTATACCCGCGGCTGGCAGCTGTATCTGGGCTTGCTGTTTGTGCTGATCGTGCTGTTTGCGCCGGGCGGCATCGCCGGCGCCTGGATCAAGCTGCTTGCCGGCTGGCGCCAGATGACATTGCGCGGTTGGCTGCGCCTGGCGGGCGGGTTGTTGACTGCATTCGGCGCCGTGTTCCTGATTGAAATGCTGTACCGGCGCGCGGCGATCCTATGAGCGATCAATTGCATCCGCCCGTTCTCGAATTGCGCAATCTGCACAAGCAGTTCGGCGCCGTGCGTATTATCAACGGCGCTGCTCTGCAGTTGCGGCAAGGGGAAAAGCTGGCGCTGATCGGCCCTAACGGCGCTGGAAAATCGACCCTGTTCAACCTGATATCGGGCGCCATCGTCCCCGGTAGCGGCGAGCTTCTGCTGCGCGGGCGCGAGATCGGCGGCATGACGCCGTTCCAGATCAGCCGGCTGGGGCTGGCGCGCAGCTTCCAGATCACCAGCATCTTTCCGCGCCTGAGCGTGGTGGATAACTTGCGGACGGCGGTGCTGGCGGCGCATGGTTATCGCTATACCTTCTGGCGGCGCCTGTCCGGGCTGGGCAAAGTCAATTATCGCATCGAGGAATTGTTGCAGCAATGCGGCTTGCAGGCGCATGGCGCAACGCTGGCCGGCGATCTCAGCTATGCCGTCCAGCGCGCGCTGGAGATCGGCATCACGATTGCCGGCGACGCCAGCCTGATATTGCTGGATGAGCCGACCGCCGGCATGAACCGCGACGAGGCCGCTGCTGCGACCGAACTGATCCGGCGCGTGAGCGCAGGCAAGACCCTGCTGCTGATCGAGCACGACATGGACGTCGTGTTCGGCCTGGTGGACCGCATTGCCGTGCTGGTCGATGGCCGTATCATCGCTTGCGACACGCCGGCGGCGATCCGCGCCAATCGCGCCGTGCAGGAAGCCTATCTCGGCGCCGTGGAGGCACAGCAGCCATGAGCGCCTTGCTTGAAGTGCGCGGCTTGCATGCCTTCTACGATCAGGGGCAGGTACTGCATGGCGTCGATCTTGAGGTCGGCGCTGGCGAAATCGTCAGCCTGCTGGGCCGCAACGGCGCCGGCCGCTCTACCACCTTGAAGGCGCTCATGGGCATGTTGCGTTGTAGCGGCTCAGTGCGGCTTGACGGCGCGCAGCTGGCCGGCCTGAAAACATTCCAGATCGCTCGCCATGGCATGGCTTACGTGCCTGAAGAGCGGGCGGTGTTCCCGGCGCTGACGGTGCAGCAGAACCTGTTGCTGGGGCAGCTGCGGCCGGAGCCTGCAGCCTTGGAAGAGGTGTGGCGCCTGATGCCGCAGCTGGCCGTGCGCAGGCATGTCGCCGCCGGCCTGCTGTCCGGCGGCGAGCAGCAGATGCTCAGCCTGTGCCGCAGCCTGATGGGCAAGCCGCGCCTGCTGATGGTGGACGAGCCGACGGAAGGGCTGGCGCCGGACATGGCGCGAATTGTGGCGCAGCATTTGCTGACGCTGCGGGCGCAGGGGCTAGGCGTATTGCTGGTGGAGCAAAAACTCGGCATCGCGCTGGAAATTTCTGACCGCGTGCTGGTGATGGGGCATGGCCGGATTGTGTTTGGCGGGACGCCGGCACAGCTGCATGCCAATCCCGCCGTGCGGCAGAAGTGGCTCGAAGTCTAGTATTGGTTACCAGTAGTCTTCAGTCACAAACTGCCCCGGCACGGCCCGCCGGCAAGGCCGCAATCCCCGCTGGTGCAGGATCTCGCGTGTTTCGGTGATCATTTCGGGATTGCCGCACATCATGATGCGCGATGCTTCCACCGTGATAGGCAAGCCAGCCGCGGCTTCCAGCGCGCCGCTGGTCAGCAGGGCAGTGATGCGCCCCTGTAGGTTGCCGGGCGCGGCTACGGTATCGCGCGTGGTAGCGCGGATCAGTTGCAGGCGCGCGCCGCCGGCCGCCAGTTGCGGCCGCTGCGGCAGGGCCGCCAGCAATTCCTGGTAAGCCAGTTCTTCGGCGTTGCGCACGCAATGCACCAGGATCAGGTTGCGGAATTTCTGCCACGCCATCGGATCTTGCAGGATAGAGATGAAGGGACCGAGTCCCGTGCCGGTGGCTAGCATCCACAGATCCTCGCCGTCGACAAAGCGGTCGGCGGTCATGAAACCGTAGCTGAATTTTTCCACCAGCACGGGATCGCCCGGTTTCAGGTTTTTCAGCTGCTCGGTGAACTGGCCGCCCGGGACCTGCACCAGGAAATACTCCAGCTCATTTTCACTGGCGGCGGAGGTGACCGAATAAGCGCGCCAAAGGGTTTCTTCGCCGACCGTCACGCCGAGGCGCGCGAACTGCCCCGGCGTGAACTGATAGCCGGCCGGGCGCGTGGTGCGGAATGAAAACAGCTTGTCGGTCCAGTTGCGGATGCTGGTGACGGTTTCCGTGGTGGCCTTGAGCGGCGAGACCGCTGGTTTGGGAGGCGTGCTGCTCATGGCAGAGGTTCCTGTAGTGGCTGATCGTGTTGCGTGCTGCGGCCGGCGCCGGGGGTTGCAGCTGCCGGGGTCTTCAGGCGCAGCGCCTGGCGTACCGTGAAAAACGCCAGCAGCGGCGCCAATGCAAAGCAGATGAATAGCCATTGTGCCGCATTTGCCGCTCCTGGCAAACCGCCCGGGTCGGCCAGTCCGGACAGCGATGTCACCATGCCCGCGAGGGCGGCTCCGGTGGCGGTGGCGAACAGCTGCACCGTGGTCAGCGAATAAGCGGCCAGGTTGCCTTCGTCGGCAGGCGCGCTGCTCAATATGCTGGCCATCAGATGCGGCATGCCCATGCCGATGCCGAAGCCGACCAGTATCAGTGCGACGCACAGCGGCAGCAGGCCGTAGCTGTCCAGCACGGCGGCCGACGGCAGCATGAACGACAGCGCCAGCAGGGCGGCAATCACCACCAGCGGCCCGGCCTTCATGACAAACTGTGCGCGGGCGCCGCTGTAGCTGGAGAACAGCAGCGCCGCCAGGGTCCAGCCGCAGGACATGATGCCGGTCAGGTAACCGGCCAGCAGCGGCGAGTGGCCCTGGATCATCTGCAGGAAATACGGTACGTAGATTTCCGTGGTCAGTCCCAGGATCATCAATATCATGGTGGCGTACAGGGCGCCGATGCGGCTGCGCAAGGAAAATGCGCCGCTCGGCAGCAAGCGCGCGCCAGGGCGCTGTTCCAGGCGGGCGATCAAGGCGATCAGGGCGATGCCAAAAACAATGCCGGCTATATTCATGGCGGTGCTGCTGAACAGGCTGGCGGCGGACACGGACAGCACGGCTGCCGCCAGCAGCAATATCTTGGCCAGCGGAATGCTGTCTGCCTTCTCGTCGGCCCGCGTTTCGGCTGGAATTTTCAGCGTGAATTGCACCAGCAGCGCGAGGATGACTGCCGCCGGCAGCAGCGACCAGAAGGCGCCGCGCCAGCTGCCGGCCTGCGCAAACATGCCGCCGATCGCCGGTCCGGACAAGGTGGAGATGCCCCACATGCCCGACATCAGCGCCATCGCGCGCGACCATAGCGGCGGCGCAAACACCACCCGTATCATGGCGTAGGACAGCGCCACCAGCACGCCGCCGCCCAAGCCCTGGATAGTGCGCGCCAGCAGCAGCCACACCATGTGCGGCGCCAGCGCGCAGCCGGCTGAGCCGATCGAAAACACCAGCAGGGCCAGCAGGCTGGCGGAGCGGTAGCCCAGCCATTCCACCAGCCTTGAAGCCAGGCCGGCGGCGATGATGGAAGCCACCACGAACAGCGAGGTGGCCCAGGCATAGTATTCGAGGCCGCCGATATCTTTCACCACCGACGGCAGGATGGTGGTGACGATGTAGACATTGGTGGCGTGCATGCCGATGCCGCCGGCCAGGGTCAGCGAGCGCAGTGCATTGCGTCCCGACAGCAGGTCTGACCAGCTGGCTGGCGGCGGATCGGTGTTGATAACGGTAGGTGCAGGCGACATGTTTTAGTCTGTCCAGATGGGTGCTGATAAGTTGTCATGGCGAGCGCAGTCGCTATCGGCGCCATGCACCGATCGTACGCGTCGCATCTTGTATTAGAAGCCGCCGGTAAACTGATACCTTGAACCGGGATGCCACAGCGTGACCGAAGTGGCTACCGTATCGTGCACCCAGGTGCGGCGCGACAGCAGCAGGCAGGGCTCGCCGGCTTCCATCTGCAGCAGCTTGCGCATGGCCGCTTCCGGCATTTTCGATTCGATGCTGTATTCGGCACGGTCAAGCGGCGCGATCTGCACCATGTAGTGGTTCGGCGTCACCAGGTGAAAATCCTGCTGCAGGTAGTCAGGAAACAGTTGCGGATTGGTGTAGCGGTCTTCCAGCTGGATCGGGATATCGTCGGCGAAGTGCACGATCACCGAATGGAATGCCGGTCCGGCGTCCAGCCCGAGCGCTTTCAGCGCCACCGGCGTGGTGCTGGCTTCCAGCGTCAGCACCTGGCTGCGGTAGCGATGGCCGCGCGCCACCAGTTCGTCGTCGATACTGCGGATTTCTACCAGAGTAGACTGGTATTTTCCCGGCGCGACATAGGTGCCGGAACCCTGGATGCGCACCAGCAGCTGGTTGTCGGTCAGTTCGCGCAGGGCGCGGTTGACGGTCATGCGCGACAGGTTGAACTGGATCATCAGTTCGCGTTCGGACGGGATCAGGTCGCCCGGCTTCCATTCGCCGCCGCGGATCTGCTGCAGCACATGGTCTTTGACTTGCTGGAATGCGGGAATTGCCTTTTTTTCTATTGCGCCATGCATATGCCGGCTCCTACTCAATAAATTTTCATCACGGATACTAACTCAGTTACCAGCGCAGTTGCCGACCAGCCAAGTATGCAAGTTCAAGCGCACTTGAAGTCAACATCTTTTTTGCAGGGTAGCGTATCGCGGCCCATTCGGGATAGCCGGAATCTGCTAACGAGTATGTGTAAATTCGATTGACTAAGTTGTATAGGCATTATATTTTACTGGACTATACAACTTGTTGTTTATTTTCGGGCGGTCAGGATAGCAAATCGGCGCACCGACATTTTTAAGGAGATTAGCCACATGACAACCAATACTGATCCACGGCGCGACCCCAGCCGCACCATCCGCGCCGCCCGCGGCACCACTCTGACCGCCAAGAGCTGGCTGACCGAAGCGCCGCTGCGCATGCTGATGAACAATCTCGACCCGGAAGTGGCCGAGCGGCCGAACGACCTGGTGGTGTATGGCGGCATCGGCCGTGCCGCGCGCGACTGGGCCTGTTTCGACAAGATCGTCGAAGCCCTGACTAATCTGAACGAAAACGAAACCCTGCTGATCCAGTCCGGCAAGCCGGTCGGCGTGTTCCAGACCCATGCCGATGCGCCGCGCGTATTGCTGGCCAATTCCAACCTGGTGCCGAAATGGGCGAACTGGGAGCACTTCAACGAACTCGACCGCAAGGGCTTGTTCATGTACGGCCAGATGACCGCCGGCAGCTGGATCTACATCGGCAGCCAAGGCATCGTGCAGGGCACTTTTGAAACCTTTGCCGAAGCCGGCCGCCAGCATTTCGGCGGCGATCTCTCCGGCCGCTGGATCCTGACCGCCGGCCTCGGCGGCATGGGCGGCGCCCAGCCGCTGGCGGCAACCCTGGCCGGCGCGGCGTCGCTGACTATCGAATGCAAGCAGTCCAGCATCGATTTCCGCCTGCGCACGCGCTACCTCGACAAGCAGGCCAAGAACCTGGACGACGCCCTCGACCTCATCAAATACCACACCGAACGCAAGGAAGCGATTTCCATCGGCCTGCTCGGCAATGCCGCTGAGGTGCTGCCGGAGCTGGTGAAGCGCGCCAAGGCCGGCGGCATCAAGCCCGACCTGGTGACCGACCAGACCTCGGCGCATGACCTGATCAACGGCTACCTGCCGCTCGGCTGGAGCGTCGAGCAATGGGTGGCGGCGCAAAACGATCCGTCGCAGCAGGCGCGGCTGACCGCCGATGCGGCCCATTCCTGCGCGCAGCATGTGCAGGCGATGCTGGATTTCCATGCGATGGGCATCAAGACCGTCGACTACGGCAACAACATCCGCCAGGTCGCCTTCGACCAGGGCGTCAAGAATGCCTTTGACTTCCCAGGCTTTGTGCCGGCCTATATCCGGCCCCTGTTCTGCGAGGGCAAAGGGCCGTTCCGCTGGGTGGCCCTGTCCGGCGATCCGGAAGACATCTACAAGACCGACGCCAAGATCAAGGAGCTGTTCCCGCAAAACAAGCACGTGCACCGCTGGCTGGACATGGCGCGCGAACGCATTTCCTTCCAGGGCTTGCCGGCGCGGATTTGCTGGCTGGGCTTGGGCGAACGGCATATCGCCGGCCTGGCCTTCAATGAAATGGTGCGCAGCGGCGAGCTGAAAGCGCCGATCGTGATCGGCCGCGATCACCTGGATACCGGCTCGGTCGCCAGCCCTAACCGCGAAACGGAAAGCATGAAGGACGGCACCGACGCCGTCTCCGACTGGCCGTTGCTGAACGCCTTGCTGAATACCTCCGGCGGCGCCACCTGGGTCTCGCTGCATCACGGCGGCGGCGTCGGCATGGGTTATTCGCAGCATTCCGGCATGGTGATCGTCGCCGACGGCACCGATGCCGCCGCCAAGCGCCTGGCGCGGGTGCTGGTCAACGATTGCGCGTCCGGCGTCATGCGGCATGCCGATGCCGGCTATGAAGCGGCGATCGAGTGCGCCAAGCGCCACAATCTGAACCTGCCGATGATCAAGTGACTGGCTTTGCCATAAAATCGACTTCTGCAATACGCTAATCTGAAAGAAATGAATATGAAAACAACGTTGACTCTGCAACCGGGAAAAATGACCCTGGCAGAGATTCGCAGCATCTGGGCCGAAGCCGTTCCGCTGGCCTTGCCGCCATCCGCCTACGACGCCATCAATGCGTCTGCCGCCACCGTGGCGCGCATCGTCGAGCGTGGCGATGCCGCCTATGGCATCAATACCGGCTTCGGCAAGCTGGCCAAGACCCGTATCCCGGACGAGCAGCTGGAACTGCTGCAGCGTAACCTGATCCTCTCGCATTCGGTCGGCACTGGCGACCTTATCGACGATGGCGCCGTGCGCCTGATCCTGGCCATGAAAATCGCCAGCCTGGCGCGCGGTTTTTCCGGCATCCGGGCACAAGTGATCGATACCCTGCTGGCGATCTACAACGCCGGCATCATGCCATGCATCCCGGTCAAGGGTTCGGTCGGCGCTTCCGGCGACCTGGCGCCGCTGTCGCACATGACGCTGGCGATCCTGGGCGAAGGCCAGGTGCGGGTCGACGGCAAGCTGGCCGATGCCAAGGAAGCGCTGGCCAAGGCCGGCATCACGCCGATCGTGCTGGCGGCCAAGGAAGGCCTGGCGCTGATCAACGGCACCCAGGTCTCTACCGCGCTGACCTTGAACGGCCTGTTCCTGGCCGAGCGTGTGCTGGAAGCGGCTACCGTCACCGGTGCGCTGGCAGTGGATGCAGCGCGCGGCAGCGATGCGCCTTTCGATCCGCGCGTGCATGAAGTGCGCGGCCAGCCGGGGCAGATCGCCACGGCCAAGATCTATCGCCAGCTGCTGAGCGGCAGCGCGATCCGCCAATCGCACCTGGTCAACGACGAACGTGTGCAAGACCCATACAGCTTGCGCTGCCAGCCGCAGGTGATGGGGGCCTGCGTCGACATCATCGGCAACGCCGCGCGCACCTTGCTGATCGAAGCCAATGCCGTGACCGACAATCCGCTGATCTACGCCGAGCACGATGAAGTCATTTCCGGCGGCAATTTCCATGCCGAGCCGGTGGCTTTCGCTGCCGACACGCTGGCGCTGGCGATTGCCGAGATCGGCGCCTTGTCGGAACGCCGCATCGCACTGCTGATCGATTCCTCGCTGTCCGGGCTGCCGCCGTTCCTGGTGCAGTCGTCCGGCCTCAACTCCGGCTTCATGATCGCCCATGTGACGGCTGCCGCGCTGGCCTCCGAGAACAAGGCGCTGGCGCATCCGGCCAGCGTCGACAGCCTGCCGACTTCCGCCAACCAGGAAGACCACGTCAGCATGGCGACATTCGCCGGCCGCCGCCTGCATGAAATGGCGCACAATACAGCGACCATCGTGGCGATTGAATTGCTGGCGGCGGCGCAAGGCGTCGACTGCCACCTGCCGCTGACCACCTCGCCCATGCTGACCCAGGTGCACCAGCGTCTGCGCGAACTGGTAACGTTCTACGACAAGGACCGCTTCTTCGCACCGGATATCGAAGCCGCCAAACAGCTGGTGCTGCAAGGCGCAGTGAGCGACAGCTGCAAGGCCTTGTTTGCCGAGCTGTACAGCCGTTAAGCAAGCAAGAGGCGGACCGGGGAGCGCAGCGCCGCTCCCGGCCGGAACTATGCCACGCGTTTATAGAGCGAGCACATGAAACTGATCGAGTTTGAAGACTTGCCAGCGACGCCCTGGAAGAACGGCGGCGGCGTCACGCGCGAGCTGCATTGCCAGCCGGCGGGAGCGTCCTTCGACGATTTTTTATGGCGCGCCAGCATCGCCGACGTCAGCCGGTCCGGCGCCTTTTCCAGCTTTGCCGGCGTCGACCGCATCATCACCTTGCTGGAAGGCGAGGGCATGGACCTGGTTTCCGACAGCGGCAATCACGTATTGCTGTCGCGCCTGCAGCCGCATCGCTTTCGCGGCGAAGACCACGTCACGGCGGAACTGGCGGGCGGCGCCTGCCAGGATTTCAACCTGATGCTCAGGCGCGGCGCGGCCGCCGGCGAAGTCCGCGTGTGGTCCATTGATCAAGACCTGGAGCAGGGCTGCAACCTGCTGTTTTGCGTACAGGGACGCTGGGACGTGCTGGCGCAGGACGGCGAACACGCCACCCTGGAACCGCGCCAGAGCCTGGTCTGGGAGCAGCGGCCGGGCCAGGTGTCGCTGCGTTCCCTGAGCGCCGGCAGCATCCTGATCGGCGTCAACATCAATCTGCAATAGTGGAATAATGGAATAGGAAAACAGCATGGCGCACAGTTTATCCAAGCAAGCCGATGGCATCTGGTCCAACGCCAGGATCGCCGCCAGCGGCGATCCTGGCCAGGTCATTCTGGACGGCGCCATGGTAGTGCGCGGCGGCCTGATCGCCTGGCTTGGCGCCGCGGCTGAGCTGCCTGCCGAATACAGCAACGCGGACCTGGCACGGCACGATGCCGGCCAGCGCTGGATCACGCCGGGCCTGATCGATTGCCATACCCATCTCGTATACGGCGGCAACCGCGCCGACGAGTTTGCCTTGCGGCTGGCCGGCGCCAGCTACGAGGAGATCGCACGCAGCGGCGGCGGTATTGTGTCGACAGTGCGGGCGACGCGTGCAGCGGACGAGGACAGTCTGTTCCTGCAATCCGCGCGGCGCCTGGAAGCCTTGCTGGCGGAAGGCGTCACTACAGTTGAAATCAAATCCGGCTATGGCCTCGATCTGGCCAGCGAGCGCAAGATGCTGCGCGTGGCGCGTCGCCTCGGCGAACACTATCGGGTCACGGTGTACACCACCTTTCTCGGCGCCCATGCCTTGCCGCCCGAGTACCAGGGCCGCGCCGACGACTACATCACGCTGGTGTGCGAGGAAATGCTGCCGGCACTGCATGCGGAGGGCCTGGTCGATGCGGTCGACGTGTTTTGCGAGAACATCGGTTTTTCGGTAGCGCAGAGCGAGCGCGTATTCGCTGCCGCTGCCGCGCTCGGCTTGCCCGTAAAAATGCACGCCGACCAGCTCTCGAATATCGGCGGCACGCAGCTGGCGACGCGTTTCAAAGCCATCTCGGTGGATCATCTCGAACACCTGAATGAAGCCGATGTGCTGGCGATGAAGGAAAGCGGCACAGTTGCCGTGCTGCTGCCCGGCGCCTATTACTTTATCCGCGAAACCAGGCAGCCGCCGCTGGAACTGTTGCGCCGCCACGGCATACCAATCGCCGTTTCCACCGACAGCAATCCCGGCACCTCGCCGACCACTTCCTTGCTGCTGATGCTGAACATGGCTTGCACGCTGTTCCGCATGACGACAGCGGAAGCCTTACTGGGCGTTACCAGCCATGCCGCACGGGCCTTGGGCAAGGACGGCAGGCACGGCTTGCTGGCCGCAGGGCGCGCCGCCGATTTTGTGCTGTGGGATGTGGAGTCGCTGGCGGAACTGGCCTACTGGTCGGGACGCAATCCGTGCCACACGATAGTGCGCGGCGGCCGCTTCAGCCCGGCGCCGCCGCGGATAATTGATCAAGGAGCACATCCATGAAACCCGTCATCCGACAATTGATTGCCGACCGCGCCTTGCTGGCGGATGGCTGGCGCAACAACGTCCTGCTGGAGTGGGACGAACAAGGCGTCCTGACTTCGGTCCGCCCAGATGCAGAAACCTTAGCCCTGGCGCCGCGCGCCGCCGCGACGGTCTTGCCCGGCATCGTCAACCTGCATTCGCATGCGTTCCAGCGCGCCATGGCCGGGCTGACCGAATATCGCTCCAACCCCAGCGACAGTTTCTGGAGCTGGCGTACGTTGATGTACCAGTTTGCCGCTAAATTGTCGCCGGCCGACCTGAAGGCGGTGGCGCTGCAGCTGTATATCGAAATGCTGCAGGCCGGCTATACCTCGGTGTGCGAATTCCACTACCTTCATCATGACCGCGACGGCAAGCCTTACGCCAACCCGACAGAAAACCTGGTGTGCCTGATCGAGGCCGCCGAAGAAGCCGGCATCGGCCTGACCTTGCTGCCGGTGATGTATCAGTACAGCGGTTTCGGCGCCCAGCAGCCGCATGCGGGACAGGCGCGTTTCATCAACTCGCCGCAATGGATGATGGCAGCCCTGCAGCGGCTGCAGGCCGACCATCCGCAGCATGCCGGCTTGCGTTACGGCGTCGCGCCGCATTCGCTGCGCGCGGTGTCGCCGCAATCGCTGCAGCAGCTGCTGGCGGAACTCAGGCAGTGGGATGCGCAGGCGCCGGTACATATCCATATCGCCGAGCAGCGCAAGGAAGTGGAAGACGGCAGCGCCGCCCTGGGCGCGCCGCCGGTGGCCTGGCTGCTG
>Ga0210409_10004006_pt1 | contig 16078 bp, 10 predicted proteins | sample IncBWH17MmetaG_FD_161649 | JGI IMG/M metagenome (GOLD analysis project Ga0210409, IMG submission 161649) | Forest soil microbial communities from Barre Woods Harvard Forest LTER site, Petersham, Massachusetts, United States - Inc-BW-H-17-M | ecosystem: Environmental > Terrestrial > Soil >...
CCCACGCCAAAGACCCCCTACGACACCAACAACAACAAGCTACAGCCGCCGGGAACGTCCTACGCGCCACAGACCTGCTATACCGATGTCAACACCGCCGCCCTCGATGGCCCGGGGTGCATGGCCACGCTGGCGCTGGCCGCCCAGGCCGATTATGGCCTGCGCACGCAGGATTTGCCGCTGCTGACGACCGGTGCGACCGGTATTCCCGGAGGTTCGCCGGACACGCGCATCCTGGACTACGCCAACCTGCCGAACGGCCCCTATCCGCTGGTGACGCTGCCGCAGGGCGGGGACGCGACCTCGAGCCTCTATAAGACTTACGGCGGGAGCCCGGTGCATCGCTTCTATCAGATGTGGCAGCAACTCGACTGCGACGTCGCCAAGGCCACCAAGAGCAATCCGAGTGGATGTCAGGCCGATCTCTTCCCCTTCGTTGAGACAACCGTTTCCTCCGGCAGCAACGGCAATCCGACGCAGAAGCCGCTCGCTGAAGGCGATATCGCGATGGGCTTCTACAACGTCGCTAACGGCGATGTGCCCTACCTGACCAAGCTCGCCCGCGAGTACACGCTCAACGATAACTACCATCAGCCGGTGATGGGCGGCACCTTCGCCAACCACATGATGCTGGGTTATGCCGACGCGTTGTTTTACGCCGACGGCAACGGCGATCCGGCTACCCCCAACCATGTTCTCGTTCCGGGTTCGAACCCGCCCATCTACGTCAACGAGATCGAGAACCCCAATCCGGTGCCCGGCACCAACAATTGGTACACCAATGACGGATATGGCAGCGGCAATTTCTCGTTTGGACTTGACGGCGGCAGCTACACGAACTGCTCCGATCCCATGCAGCCGGGTGTCGCCCCGATCGTCACTTATCTGAACGCCCTTCATGTGTCGCCGAACTGCGCGCCAAACGCCTACTATCTGCTCAACAATTATGTCCCTGCTTTCATCGGTAGCGGTGCCACCGATCCGATCAACAACGGCCCATTCACGTTACCGCCGGTCATCAAGCAGAAGCATATCGGCGATGCGCTCACCCAGGCCAGCGTGTCCTGGGCGTATTTCGGCGAGCGCTGGAGCGACTTCAAGACCGCCCCCGGTGAGGGTGCAAACTTCGGATCACTCGACCCGGTCGCGTATCTGTATTGCAACATCTGCAATCCGTTCCTCTATTCCGCGTCCGTTATGACCAATGCTTCGGCGCGCGACGCGCATTTGAAGGATACGCTCGATCTCTATAATGCCATCGAAGACGGCACTCTGCCCGCCGTGTCGATCGTCAAGCCGAGCACCTTCAACGATGGTCATCCGGCTTCATCCAAGGTCGAGCTGTTCGAAGCCTTCACCCAGAAGATCATCGAGCAGGTGAAGTCCAAGGAAGAGCTGTGGGAATCCACCGCGATCGTGATCACCGTCGACGAGGGCGGCGGCTATTACGACTCCGGTTACGTCCAACCGGTCGACTATTTCGGGGACGGAACGCGTATTCCGCTCCTGGTAGTCTCGAAATATTCGGAAGGCGGACAAGTGTCGCATGAATATTCCGACCACGTCTCGATCACCAAATTTATCGAACGGAACTGGGATCTTCCCAGGCTTTCGAACCGGACCCGCGACAATCTGCCGAACCCGAAGACTTCACATGACAACCCTTATGTCCCGCTGAACAGTCCAGCGATCGGCGATCTCTGGGGCAACTTCTCGTTCGCAGATCGTGATGGTGGGGATCACTGACTGGCACCACTGATCGGCAAGGGGCAGCTTCCGACGGCGGCTGCCGACCGACCCCGTTCACACGAACGCAGACGGCCGGGCGTACGTCGCCCGGCCTCCATGATGGAGAGCCCTTTGTTTGCCACTGCTCCGAAGCGAGCCATTCTGTCGACCACGAATGAAGCGCGACGCGCATTTGCCAAGGGCGATTTGGCGACCGCCGAACGAATTTGCTCTGAGATACTCGCGCGCGCGCCGGACGATGGAACAGCCTGGGCGCTCCTGACAGAAACCGCTCTGCAGCGCGGGCGCCCCGAGGCGGCAATCATCTGCGCAAATCGCGCGGTCGCATTGATGCCGGCGGATCCGATCGCGCTCATTCTACGCGCAAAGTGCCTTTTCGTTTCCGGCGAGGCGCGCGCAGCGCTCGAGGCCGCCGAAGTCGCTTCAAAGATGGTCGAAAATGCCCCCGAAGCCCTCGACCCGCTCGGCGCGATTTTTGGCCTGCTCGGGCTGCATAACAGGGCGAAGGAATTCTTGCTGCGCGCCGTGGCCGCCCGCGGCGACGTGCCGCAATATCTGTTCAATCTCGCGGCGACCGAACGAATGACTGGGGCGTTGACTGATGCCGAAGCGCATTGCGACGCTGCCATCGCACTCGACCGCCATTACGGTCTTGCCCATTACCTGCGCTCCGATCTGCGCATCCAGACCGTCGATCGCAATCATGTCGAGGAAATGGAGGCGCTGCTCGGGGACGGCAAGTTGGCGCCTCCGAGTGAGGTCATGTTGCGCTTCGCCCTTGGCAAGGAATATGAAGACCTGGAGATGCACGATCGTGCGTTCGACCATGTCGATGCCGGCTGCGACCTTCAGCGCCGCTTGATGACGCACGATCGCGCAGCCGAGATCGCCGAGATTGATCAGATTATCAAAACTCACACTCGAAGCTGGATTGATGCCGCTCCACCGGGCTACTCGGCCGCCGCGCCGGTGTTCGTCGCCGGACTGCCGCGCACCGGCACGACGCTGGTTGAGCGGATCGTTTCCAGCCACCCTGCAGTGAGCTCGGTGGGCGAAACCGGCGCGTTTGCGAACGAAATGAGCCGCGCCATGAAGGGCAGGTCAAGCGACATCGCGGACGTCGGCAGACGCTATGTCGATTCGGTGACGGCGTTTGGCGTGCTGCAAGATGTTCGCTTCGTCGACAAGACGCTGCAAAACTACCTCTATTGTGGACTGATTCACGCGGCTCTGCCCAAGGCCAAAATCGTACTGGTCCAGCGGAATCCAATGGACGCGTGCTGGGCAATCTACAAAGCACATTTCCAAGGCAAGTTTGCCTTCGCGTACGATCAGATCGAATTGGCGGAATATTATCTGGCCTATCGCAGGCTTTCGCAGCACTGGAAGGCGACACTTCCGCCGGACGTGTTGCTGGAAATAAACTACGAGGACATTGTAAGAGACCAACTAGCAGCAAGCCGCCATCTCATCGCATTTGCCGGACTACCTTGGGACAACGAGGTCCTGCGATTTCATGAAAGCCCCGCACCGTCAGCGACCGCAAGCGCTGTTCAAGTGCGCCGCCCGATCTATTCGTCTTCGATCGGCAAATGGCGAAATCATGCGGAACGGCTCGCGCCGTTACGCTCGCGGCTGGCCCGTGAAATCCCGGAAGATGAATTGGCGTGAGGAATCAATGAATCGCAAGATCCTGATTATGGGCCTGCCTGGCGCGGGAAAAACGACACTGGCACGCGCACTTGCACCACGACTCAACGCGGTTCACTTTAATGCTGATGAAGTCCGCCGCGAAATTAACGCAGGTCTCGGATTTTCCGAACCTGACAGGATCGAACATGCGCGTCGCATGGGCTGGTTGTGTGATCAAGTCATCGGGACCGGGAGTTTCGCGGTTGCTGACTTCATTTGCCCCACCGAAGACACCCGCGCGGCCTTCACACGTGGAGGTTCCGCGTTCGTTGTCTGGGTTGATCGTGTGTCCGCGGGGCGCTTTGAAGATACGAACCGCATGTTCGTTCCACCCGCACAGTTTAACCTGAGGGTCTCGGCGGAGGGCACTCCGGATTACTGGGCGGAACAGATAGCGAAACGGGTACGACCCATTTTCGACCCAAAGCGGCCAACAGCCATATTCATCGGTCGTTACCAGCCGTTCCACGACGGCCACAAGGCCCTGATCGCCGAGGGACTCCGTCGCGTTGGACAGGTTTGCATTGCGGTCCGCGATACCGGCGGGACCGATGAAAACAATCCGTTCAGCTTTGATTACATTCGCGCCCGGATTGAACATGCCCTCCGCGAGTTTGAGGGAGGTTACACCGTCGTGCCACTTCCCAACGTAACTCACGTATTCTACGGACGCGATGTCGGGTATGCGATTGAAAAGATCGAATTGGAAGCCTCACTAAATGCAATTTCTGCAACTGACGTTCGTGGAAGATTGTTTCGTCGAGCAACGTAGGGTTTGACGAGCGCCCGCAACTTCCGGTCTGCCTCACGGTAACCCGCGGGCCGTCGATTTTGTCATGTCCGCTTGGGAGGTAATCGTGGAAATGCCGGTTGAAGGCACCGGTTTGGAGTGATTCAAGGTCTGCCAAACCGGAGCCTCGAATCATGCGCTACGAACTCGGTGAGCGCTGACTCTAGCCTGCGACGTTAGCTCTTGGCCTCAAGCGATACCGATCGGGTTGAACGCCGACACTTTCGCTGCCAACCAAGCCGGTTTCGGAAATGTCGACCGGAACGGCCGGCTTTGCCTCTGCAACAGCAACGGAATGCGCCTGCCAGAGTGTGCTGCCGAGCAGAAAATACGCAGCAGAAGTCCATAAGGCCTGCCAGTTGTGGGAGCCTTCATTGAAGATGACATACAGCGCAGTAGCGCCGAAGCAGGATGCGAAGATGGCTTCGGCGAGCGGGCGCGTACCGGATTTTGGCCCGTTGAACACCGCCAATGTCCAGAGCGGCACCACTGCCATGGTTAGTCCGGCGAACGGGAAATCGCGCCAACGCGGGTCGAACACGAAGCCCAGCGCGGTCTCCGTTGCGATCAACGTCGTCACGGTCAGCACGAGCCCCAAAAACATCGTGGCGTTCGGCAAGGTTTTGTTTTCGCGCGGGCCGACTAATTCCAGAAATGTCGGCAATCCGCGCCCCGACATCAAGGCGTTGGCACCAATCAGGGGTGAGGCGATCGCGGCCGCCAGCAGCGAACCCCAGCCGAGCCAGCCACCGAGACCGTAGCTTCCATAGAACATCTCGTCGGCGGCCACCCCCAGCAGGATTCCGGCCGTGGCCGCCGATATCGCGACTGCCACCCAGCAGGCAAGCGGTGGCGTCCAGGGTCTGCGTCTCAATGCCAGCCACGCTGCGGCGAACACCGAGACCGCCAAAACCATGCCGCTTCCCATCTGCAGCTTCCAGAACGGATAATTGCTGATGGCGATACCGGGCGGATATTTCAGCTTGCGATCCTTTCCATCGAACAGGCCCCAATTGCCGCCGACAGTTCCTTCCCACCGACGCTTCCAGGGCGCGTCGTAGGCCTCGATCAGGTTGACGTGAAAATTTCCGCGCTTCGCCAGATCAAGAATCCCGGAGATGACGCGGGCCTGGTTGGTGCGCGATGGAAGCGCTCCTTCACGCATCCGTCCCCGGCTTGGCCAGCCAGTCTCGCCGATCAGGATTTGCTTGCCGGGAAAGGCAGTGGCCATCCGCTTCTGAATGGCAGCTACATGCGCGGCCGCGTCTTCGGCGCTGACCGGAACGTCTTCCCAATAGGGCAGGACGTGAACCGTGACGAAATCGACATCGTCATAGACTTCCCGGTAGCGCAGCCAGTACTCCCAAACGTCGGCGTAGCTCACTGGAACATTCACGCGCGCTTTAACCGAGCGGATGAGTTTCCGAAGGTCAATCGGGGTCATTTCTCCGTGCAACAGCACTTCGTTGCCAACGATGATCGCCTTGATTACACCAGGATAATCCCGGGCCAGCGAGATCGCGGTATCAATCAGGAGGGCGTTTTTGCGGGGATCGTTTCCGATCCAGATCCCGAGCAGAACTTTCAGGCCGACCCTGGAAGCCAGTTCGGGCACCTTGTCCAATCCGTTGTCGACGGAATAGGTGCGGACACAGTTGGATATTTTGGCAAGCTCGACGAGATCCTGCTGTATCTGTGTCTCGCTGACGATCAATTCCGGGTTCAACGGAGTCTGGTCATCCCGGAACGGCGCGTAAGACACGCAATCCAGTTTTGCCGCGGGATCGATCGGCGCATGGGCAAGCGTGACCGGCTCGGCCAACCACCACCAGGCCGCGGCAATGATGCTCAGGGATATCAGAAGAAGCGCTAGCGGCGTGCGAACGGCGATTGGTTCTGTCCTCCAGGAAGCTTGTCGAATATGGTAAAGCGGTCCGCGCCGGCAGGTCGGGATGCCAACGCACCGCCGAGTACAGGATCGGCTGATAGCAAATTTGTCGTGGTCCCAACAAGTAAAGTGATGTTGTTCAACGCACTCTCTCGGCGCCATTTTGCCAGGATCGCGGGATGGTCGGCTCTCGGAATATCGGCGAAATCCGCCGGCTCCAGTCAGGCCGACCCGAGCACCAAACTGCCGGACCGGAGCCTGTCCTCCAGCTTCCCGAGCGACTTCCTGTGGGGCACCGCGACGTCAGCCTATCAGACCGAAGGGGCCGTCAATGAGGACGGACGAGGGCCATCGATTTGGGATCGTTTTACCCACGCGCCCGGCAAGACCACGGATGGCAGCAATGGCGACGTCGCGAATGACAGTTATCATCGGTACAAGCACGATGTGCAATTGATGAAGGCGCTGGGGGCGAAGGCCTATCGCTTTTCGATAGCGTGGCCTCGTGTTTTCCCGGAAGGTACAGGTTCGCCAAACCCAAAAGGTCTCGATTTCTATGATCGTCTCCTCGACGAACTGCTGGCGAATGGCATCGAGCCGTTTGCGACCATGTACCATTGGGATTTACCCCAGACGCTTCAGGATCGTCAGGGCGGGTGGATGTCTCGCGATACCGCAAGGGCCTTCGGCGATTATGCCGGCTATGTCGCAGCGCGCTTGAGCGATCGTGTGAAGCACTTTTTCACGATCAATGAATGTGCGAGGCTCGTTGAACTCGGTTATGGCGCCGGCCTCGACGCGCCGGGCCTGAGGTTACCGCAGGCTGCGCTGAACCAGATTCGCCACAATGTCGCGCTGGGGCATGGTCTCGCGGTGCAAGCGGTGCGGGCGCATGGACGCGGTGGAACCGATGTCGGGCCAGCCGAGAACATGACCATCTGCATACCCGCAATCGAAACGCCCGCAAACATACGTGCGGCAGAAATCGCCACGCGCGAACTCAATGCCGGTTACCTTACCGTGATGCTCGAAGGGAAATACACGGATGCATTTCTGGCATTTGCCGGCGACAACGCCCCGAAATACCCGGCCGAAGATCTGCGCGCCATTTCATCCCCGATCGATTTTGTGGGGCTCAATGTCTACACGCCGCATCGCTATGTCGTTGCGGCCGACAACGAGCATGGCTTTAGCGTGGTGCCGTTTCCCAAAACCTTTCCGCATATGGACTCGACCTGGCTCAGGATCGGCCCCGAGGCGATGTATTGGGCGCCGCGCCACGTGACGAAGCTTTGGGACGTGAAGTCGATTTACATCACCGAGAACGGAACGTCGGCAACTGACGAGCCTGCCGCGGACGGCAATATCTACGATGTGGATCGCATCATGTACCTGCGCAATTATTTGACGCAACTGCAGCGCGCGACATCCGAGGGTGTGCCCGTGCGTGGGTATTTCCTGTGGAGTCTGATGGACAATTTCGAGTGGTCGGACGGATTCGAAAAGCGCTTCGGGCTCTATCGGGTCGACTTCAAGACCCAGCGTCGCACGCCGAAGCTAAGCGCATCATTCTATCGTGAAGTCATCGAGCGAAACGCGGTGGCCTAGTCTGCAAATTGCGTATCTGCCGTTTGATGCGGATGATCGGTCATGAGATGCCGCGGTCCGAGAAGCCGGCAGTCTTTCAGGAATGTGCGCCAAAACAGCAATTTATTGAACCGCATCAAGCTGATGCTACCTGTCCAGTCCTTCCTGCAAAAATAAATCCCTTCTCGTTTCCCCCAAATCACATCCATATCTCTCGCCATCCCGTCCCACTCAAAGGGGCGTTTCGCGATCGTCACGGACGTTGGGCGGGATGCGGTGGACGCGGCGGCGGCGCAAGACGAGCGGCGCTGATCCGCCTTCGCTAAGGCTTCGGCGGGACTGGTATCAAGCCCGCCGAGTGGCTTTTTCGGAAGGCGTTCGCGGACGGCGAAGTCGTGTGGTCCTGACGCCTCGACGCCGGCGTCAAGTTGGCGGAAGAAAATTCCGCCGATGACGGTGACAAGAAAGCCCGATCACCGGGGAGAGCGCGAAGGAAACCGTTAAAACCATCCGCGTGCGGGAATGCCGGGTGATCCCGGTGCGACCGTGGTGACTAACTCGTGTGTTCTACCATTTTACACACGAGGCTGCGGGTGCAATGGGCACCCGGCATTCCCCACGCCCTCACTGGGGCGGAAGATTGATGCACGACTCGGGCGCGATCGCGCCGCGGGAGTGTGATTGTCATGCCCGGACTTGATCCGGGCATCCATCGAATCTTCGTGAAAGAGTCTTTCGAAGAAGATGGATCACCGGGTCAAAGCCCGGTGATGACGACCTTGAAATCCGATCGCGTCGTGGCTGTCTGAAGCTACCTCGCATCGTCGTCACCCGCCACCGGATCGGCGCAACGCGCCGCCCGATGACAGGCTCCAGCGGGTGATCCAGTATTCCAGAGACGCTGGTGATGGAATCGAAAGGCCGCGGCGTACTGGATACCCCGCATGCGCGGGGTATGACGACCGTGTGTGAGGCGTCGCGATGAGCGCAAGCGCTCACGCGGGGGTCCCTGCTTTCACGTGCTTTCGCAAGGGGCGACGGCGGGGACGCCTCACGGCTGCGCCGCTGCCAGCCTCGGACAACATCCCGCTAGATCGCACCCCCGCCCTGCGCTAATCTTTCATCCAACCGGTTAAAATAAGGCCGGCGCCAACAGGGAGAATAACGTGGGATCAAGGATTGGTTTGCTTTCCGCCGCGGTCGCGGCGTTGTTGTATGCCGCGGCGCCCGCGGTGGCCCAGGAAAAAATCACGGTCTGGTGGAGCAAGGGTTTTTACAAATCCGAGGACGACGCGCTGATCGCGGCGATCAAGAAGTTCGAGGCGAAAACCAATATCAAGGTCGAGCTGTCGCAATACGCCATTCAGGACATGATCCCGAAGACGGTGGCGGCCTTGGATTCCGGCACCGTGCCGGATGTCGCCTTTTCCGACTCTTACGACGTGCAGGCGGCCGGCAAATGGGCGTTCGAAGGCAAGCTCGAGGATCTCTCCGACATCCTGCTGCCGATGAAATCAGCGTTCGCGCCGAACACGCTGGAGACGGCGTATCTCTATAACGACCTGACCAAAAAGCGGGCCTATTACGGCTTCCCGATGAAGCAGCAGAGCATGCATGTGCAGATCTGGAGCGACATGCTGGAACAGGCCGGCTTCAAGCAAGCCGACATCCCGACCAAATGGGCAGATTACTGGTCATTCTGGTGCGACAAGGTGCAGCCGGCGATCCGCAAGGCCACGGGCACACGCATCTACGGCATCGGCCAGCCGATGGGCGTGGAATCCACCGACTCGTTCCAGTCGTTCTACACCTTCATGGACGCCTACAACGTCAAGCTGGTCGATGACGACGGCAAGCTTTTGGTCGACGACCCCAAGGTGCGCGACGGCTTGATCCACGCGCTCAAGGATTACACCGACACCTACGTCAAGGGCTGCACGCCGCCCTCCTCCACCACCTGGAAGGACCCGGATAACAACGTCGCCTTCCACAACAAGACGATCGTGATGACGCACAATTTCACGATCTCGATCGCGGCGAAGTGGTTCGAGGATTCCACCAATCCGGCGCTGACCCCCGAGCAGCGCGCCGCCGGCAAGAAGGCCTATGAGGAAACCATCATCACCGCCTCCTTCCCCAACAAGCCGGACGGCACGCCGATCAAATACCGCTCCGACGTCAAGACCGGCGCGATCTTCACGGCCGCCAAGAACAAGGCGCAAGCCAGGGAATTCATCAAGTTCATGATGCAGGAGGAAAATCTTAGGCCCTATGTCGAAGGCGCGCTCGGCCGCTGGTTCCCGGTGACCACAGCAAGCCAGCAGAGCCCGTTCTGGCAGGCCGACCGCCATCGCAAGGCGGTCTATAATCAATTCATGGGCGGCACCGCGCCGTTCGACTTCACCAAGAACTACAAGTTCACCATCCTCAACAACGAGAACGTCTGGGCCAAAGCGATGAACCGCGTGGTGAGCGAGAAGGTGCCGGTCGACAAGGCGGTCGACGAGCTGATCGCGCGGATCAAGGAAGTGGCGGGGTGAGCGTGATGCCGGTTGTCGCTGCGGCATTTTCCAACTCGTCCTCCCTGCGAAAGCAGGGACGACGACGCATTGATGGCGACGGCAATTTCTTCTCCCTCTCCCCGTTCTTCACGGGGAGAGGGTCGGGGTGAGGGGCTCTCTCGGCGAGCGCAACTCGCGGAGAGTCCCCCTCACCCGGCGCTTCGCGCCGACCTCTCCCCGCAAGCGGGGCGAGGTTTAAACGTCAAGAGTAGCGACCATGGCGATCACGCTCTCGGCATCCGATGTTCCCAGCCCGCCGCTGTCGGCGCGGCTGAGCCCGCCGCAGGTCTGGGGCATCGTGCTGCTGACGCCGTATCTGCTCGTGTTCCTGGCGTTCGTGGTCTATCCGGTCGGCTACGGGCTGTGGCTGGCGCGTCAGCCGGCAAGCTATGTCGCGCTCTATCATGATCCGATCTTCGCGCGCGCCGCGGTCAATACGTTGATCTTCCTCGTTATCGGCATCAACATCAAGATGCTGATCGCGCTGCTGCTGTCCGGCTTCTTCGTGCAGTCCCGCCGCTGGATCAAATGGCTGTCGGTGCTGTTCATCCTGCCCTGGGCGGTTCCGTCGATCCCGACCATCCTTTCGGTACGCTTCATGCTCAATCCGGAATGGGGCGTGATCAACCAGCTGATCTTCAAGTTCACGGGCGATGACGGGCCGAACTGGCTGAACGATCCGGCGGTGGCGCTGACGATGGCGATCGGCATGCATATCTGGAAATCGCTGCCGTTCTGGACCCTGATCCTGATGACCGGGCGGCTTGCGATCTCGCAGGATCTGTTCGAGGCGGCCGAGGTCGACGGCGCCACCAGGTGGCAGAAATTCCGTTTCGTCACCTGGCCGTCGATGCAGACGCTGTATGTCACCTGCACGCTGCTCTCTATGATCTGGACGCTCGGCGACTTCAACAGCGTCTATCTGCTGACCGGCGGCGGGCCCGCCGATCTCACCCACGTGCTGGCGACGCTCGGCATCCGCTATCTGCGGCTCGACCAACTGTCGCTCGCGATGGCCTCGATCGTCTGCGCGCTGCCGCTGGTGTTGCCGCTGGTCTATTTCATGATGAAACGGTTGTCGCGATGAAGTTCGCTTCGATACGCGAAATCTCCTTGCGCGATATCTCCTGGCGCGATGTCGGCACCGAGGCGCGGCTGCTGTTGATCGGCATCCCCGTGTTCATCTGGACCATGATTCCGATCTACCACATGTTCGTGTTCGCGATCTCGCCGAAGGAAGACGCGTTCGCCGGCAAGCTGTGGCCTACGCATCCGACCCTGCACAATTTCGAAATCGTGTTTCGCCAGCAGCACTATTTCCTGCGGGATTTCTGGATCCAGTTCTGGAATTCGGCCGTGATCGCGGTCGCGGTCGGCGCGCTGACGCTGTTGATCGCAACCTTCGCCGCGTTCGCGATCTCGCGGCTGCGCGTTCCCGGCGGCCGGGTCGTGATGAACCTGGCGCTGTTCACCTATTTCATTCCGGCGGCGTTCCTCGCCGTGCCGATGTACCGCACCATGGGCAATTATGGCCTGCTCAACAACCACTGGGCTCTGATCCTGGCGATGGTGACCATCGCCTCGCCCTACGCGATCTGGGTGTTGAAACAGGCGTCCGACAAATTGCCGGTCGAGCTCGACGAGGCGGCGCTGATGGACGGCGCGACAAGCTTGCAGATTTTCCGCCTGGTCTACATCCCACTGATGATGCCCTCGCTGGTCGCGATCGGTACCTATGCGCTTTTGCTGGCCTGGAACGAATATCTCTACGCGTTCCTGCTGCTGTCGAACGACCGCGAAATCACCCTGCCCGTGGCGCTCGGCAACTTCCTCTCCGCCGACGATTCGCCGTGGGAACTGTTGATGACCACCGGCTTCATCTACGCCCTGCCGCCAGCCGCGATCTACTACGCCTTCAAGCGGTATGTGGTCGGCGGGCTGACTGCGGGGGCGGTGAAGTCGTGATTGACCTTGGCGGCCAGGCCTTCCGCCGTCATCCTGAGGTGCGCGCTTGCGCGCCTCGAAGGATAAGCCGCAAGCACCGTCCGTCATCCTTCGAGGCTCGCCGAAGTGGCTCGCACCTCAGGATGACGATGGCCTACAACGGCGACGCGCTCTTGCCTGGCGCGTCCGAAAGCTTGGCGGCCAATGACGACACCACAATGATCACCGCGATCGCACCAATGATCAGCGCGCAGATGGCATTGATTTCCGGTTTCACCCCCAGCCGCACTTCCGAATATATCCGGATCGGCAGCGTCGCCGAGCCGGGGCCGGTGGTGAAACTCGCGATCACGAGATCGTCGAGCGACAGCGTGAAGGCGAGCAAAAAGCCGGCCGCGATCGAGGGCATGATCAAGGGCAAGGTCACCGAAACGAACGCGCGCGCAGGACTGCAGCCGAGATCCATCGCCGCCTCCTCGAGGCTGCGATCGAGCGCGCCGAGGCGCGACTGCACCACCACGGCGACAAAGCACATGGTCAGCGTGGTGTGGGCGATGGTGACGGTCCAGAAGCCGCGCTCGGCGTTGAGCGCCACGAACAACAACAGCAGCGAGAGCCCGGTGATGACTTCGGGCATCACCAGCGGCGCATAGAGCATGCCGGAAAACAGCGTTCGCCCCCTGAAGTTTGCACCCCGCGACAGCGCCACCGCGGCCAGTGTGCCGAGCACCGTCGCCAATGCGGCCGACGCCACCGCGACGCGAAGGCTCATCCAGGCGGCGTCGAGCATGGCGCGGTCGTTGAGCAATTCGTCATACCAGCGCAGCGACCAGCCGCCCCACACCGTCACCAGCCGCGAGGCGTTGAACGAATAGATCACGAGGATCACGATCGGCAGATAGAGGAACGCGAAGCCCAGCGCCAGCGCGGTGACGTTGAAGGGAGAGAGGTTGTTCGATGCGCGCGGCATCATCGCGCACCCTCAAGCTGCCGTCGCTGCAGGCGGTCGTACAGCAATAGCGGCGCGAGCAGCAATAGCAGGAGCACGACCGCCACCGCGGAGGCCGCCGGCCAGTCCTTGTTGGTGAAGAATTCCAGCCACAAGGTCTGGCCGATCATCAGGGAATCCGAACCCGCCAGCAGATCAGGGATCACGAATTCGCCGACGATCGGAATGAAGCAGAGCAGCGCGCCGGCGGTGATGCCCGGCAGCGACAAGGGGAATGTCACCAGCCAGAACGCACTTCGCGACGAAGAGCCGAGATCGCCCGCCGCCTCCAACAGCGCCGGGTCCAGTTTGGCCAGCGTCGCATAGAGCGGCAGGATCATGAACGGCAAATAGGAGTAGACAATGCCGAGATACATCGCAGCATCGGTGGAAAGCCACACCACCGGCGCCGCGACCAGATGCAGCGCCAGCAGGGCCTGATTGAGCAGGCCGTCATGCTGCAGGATATTGATCCAGGCATAGATGCGGATCAAGAACGAGGTCCAGAATGGCACGATCACCAGCATCATCGCCACGCTCTGCCAGCGTTGCGGCAGCCGCGCCATGCCATAGGCGATGGGATAGCCGATCACCAGCAGGATCGCGGTCGAGACCCCGGCGACGAGGAGACTACGCAAATACGACATGATGTAGAGATGGTCGGAGACCAACAGCCTGAAATTATCCAGCGACAGCGCAGCCAACGCCGCCTCGGTCGCCTCCCACCCTTCCGTCAAATCGAACACCGGCGTGTAGGGCGGCTGCGCGATCGCGGTTTGCGACAGGCTGATCTTCAGGACAAATCCAAACGGCACCAGGAAGAACAGCGCCATCCACAGATAGGGCACGATCGCGGCGAGCCGCGCCGGACGCGTGAAGATTGACGGGGCGCTCATTGCTCCAGCACCACACAGTCGTCGGGCGTGAACCACGCCACCACGCGCTGGCTTGTGCTATAGGCATCGAGATCGAGCCGCGCGGTATTGGCCATCGACGAGCGCAGCACCGCGCCGCTGTCGAGCTTCACCTTGTAGGTGGTGAGGCCGCCGAGATAGCCGACGTCGGTCACGACCCCCTCCAGCCGGTTGATCGCCTGCGCGTTGGTCGCGTCCGACGCCGGGCCACGGCGCGACAGCTTGACCTTTTCGGGGCGGATCGCGACGCAGACGTTGGTGTTCGCGATCGGCTGGCGCGGCTCCGCGACAAGGATGGTTCCGGCGTCGCGTGTCGCGATTGCAAGCCGCGGCGCGATCGCCAAATGGCCGCTCTTGCCCGGCTCGATTTGTCCCTCGAACAAATTGATGTCGCCGACGAACTCGGCGATCCAGCGCGAAGCGGGCGCCTCGTAGAGTTCGCGCGGGGTCGCGACCTGTTCGAGACGCCCCAAATCCATCACGCCGATCCGGCCGGCCACCGTCATCGCTTCTTCCTGATCGTGGGTGACGATGATGAAGGTGAGACCAAGCCGTCGTTGCAGTTCCATCAATTCGAGCTGGGTGCTTTCGCGCAGCTTCTTGTCGAGCGCTGCGAGCGGCTCGTCGAGCAGCAGCACTTGCGGACGCCGCGCCAGCGAGCGCGCCAGCGCCACGCGCTGCCTTTGACCGCCGGAGAGCTGATCGGGCTTGCGTTTCTCAAGGCCCTCGAGCTTGACCAGCGCCACCATCTCGGCGACGCGGGTATCGATTTCGGCGCGCGGCAGGCGAGCGCGCTTCAAGCCGAACGCGATGTTGTCCCGCACGTCAAGATGAGGAAACAGCGCGTAGTTCTGGAACATCATGTTGACCGGGCGCTGATGCGGCGGGACCTGCGCGATGTCCTTGCCGTCAAGCAGAATGCGACCCTGGTCCGGCGTCTCGAAACCGGCCAGCATCCGCAACAGCGTGGTCTTGCCGCAGCCGCTTGGGCCAAGCAGCGCAAAGAACTCCCCGGCACCAATATCGAGCGACAGCCGATCCACCGCGCGGAAACCGCCGAATTTTTTGACCACCGCCTCGATGCGCAACAGCGGCATGTCCGCCGCGGCCTGCGGCTCGGGTTTTGGCGAATCCGCTTCCGTCGCGGCTTTCGCGGTATCCTCGGTCATGACGCCAGCCTGCCCCATCATGGCCGCAAGCTAGCGGCCGAACAGCCTCGGCTCAACCGCGGTGCTGTGGATGGCCGCATTAAAATCGGTCCATCACACCGCCTTCGCCATGAAGGCCGCGAGCGCCTCGCGATCCGCTTTTGGCATGGTCAGGCCGAGTTTCGAGCGCCGCCAGAGAATGTCGTCAGGGAACCGCGCCCATTCGGATGTCATGAGGTAGCGCACCTCCGCGCCCGTCAATTCCGGGCCGAACATCGGACCAAGGTCGGCCCGGTCGCTGGCGTTCCCAAGCACGGAATCGAGGCGCGAGCCATAGGCCGAGACCAGACGGCCGGCCTGATCCGCGGTCAGGAATTTCCAGCGCTCGCGCGCGCGTTCGATCTCGTTCTCGAATTGGCCCCAGGGAAAATCGCCCCCCGGCAAGGATGCATCGGCCGTCCAGCGCGGCGACATCGGATAGAAAGGGGTGAGCCGGGAGACGGCGTTTTCGGCGCGCAGCCGCGAGGTTGTGACGTCGCCGCCGAAGATCGTCAGCAACGGCGCCTTGCCGCGCCGCGCGTGGAACGTCATTGAACCATCGCGCGCGAGGCGCCTGGCTGAGGGATCCGCCACCATGTTGGCGCCGGAAAGCGTCCGGATCACGTCGGATGGATCGATCCGCTCACGGAAGTACCGGTTGACCGCATCACAGAGATAGGCGACTTCATCGGCGCCCATCGAGACCGCGGCCGGGTCGCCCCTGAACCTGTTCGCAACGGTGCCCAGCAGCGTGAAATCGCGCTGGTAGGGACTGGCG
>Ga0210409_10004009_pt1 | contig 16063 bp, 13 predicted proteins | sample IncBWH17MmetaG_FD_161649 | JGI IMG/M metagenome (GOLD analysis project Ga0210409, IMG submission 161649) | Forest soil microbial communities from Barre Woods Harvard Forest LTER site, Petersham, Massachusetts, United States - Inc-BW-H-17-M | ecosystem: Environmental > Terrestrial > Soil >...
GGAAACTCCCGCTCAACACCTATCCGCTTTTCGACGTTCCATCGAGCACCGATCCCGATCTGATCCGCTCGCTGGCTCCTTATTTTCTCGACTGGTTGGCTCATCCCAACTATGACGAATACTGGAAACGCTGGTCCATCGAGGACCATTATTCCGATATCAAGGTTCCGATGCTGACGGTCGCGGCCTGGTACGACATTTTTCAGGGCGGTTCGTTGCGCAACTACATCGGAGTCAAACTCAATGGCGGAAGCGATGCCGCGCGCCACGGGCAGCGGCTGCTGGTCACCGTCGGCGGACATGCGGGTTCCGGCCGCAAGATTGGAGACGTCGATTTTGGTCCCTCCGCCGACGTCCAGGAAGATGATGTAATTCTGAGTTGGTATGACCATCTTTTCAAGAACGCAGCCAACGAATTCGCCGTCCCACAACCGGTGAGAATTTTCGTGATGGGCGCCAACCAGTGGCGCAACGAAGACGAATGGCCGCTGTCCCGCGCCCGGCAGGAACGCTATTTCTTGCACTCGGGAGGAAAAGCGAATTCGGTGAGCGGAGACGGCGTTCTCTCGTCAGCCGCACCGCATGCGGAGTCGGCGGATCGCTACATATATGACCCTGTGAATCCGGCGCCAACCATCGGGGGGCCGCTCTGCTGTGACTCTCCACATCTCGGACCCGGGCCTCGCGATCAGCGTCCGGTCGAAGCTCGTAACGATGTTCTCGTTTACTCTACTCCGATGCTCTCCGAAGATCTGGAGATTACTGGGCCGATCACTCTAGAGCTGTTTGCCAGTTCCACTGCTGTTGACACCGATTTCACGGCGAAGTTCGTTGATGTGTGGCCCGACGGATTCGCACAGAATCTGACAGAGGGCATCATTCGAGCACGTTACCGCGAGTCGCAGGAGAAGCCGACCTTCCTGAATCCCGGTCAAACCTACAAATTCACCGTTGACTTGTGGTCAACCAGCAACCTGTTTCGCAAAGGGCACCGCCTTCGACTCGAGATCAGCAGCAGCAACTTTCCTCGTTTCGACAGAAACTTGAACACGGGCGGCGATTCGTCATCGGCCCGAAACCCTGTGCCAGCCACCAACTCGATTTATCACGACGCGGAACATCCCTCCGCCCTGATCTTGCCTGCCGTAAACGGGCACTGATTTTCTTCAAGAGATTCTTCAGGGCAGCGGCTGCGAAGAAGTGCCCATGGCCCGCGATGGCATGCGATGGAGGGTTGACGCGCGAAACGCCCGCCGTCGCTGGCCTGCTGGAGCGACAACCCGGCCCCCGCTTCTTAGTGAATGTACGCCCCGCTTGGGAGCAAGTACTCGATGGGCCATAGCTCGGCTTTATGGTTCACCAATTTCGACCACGGAATATCGTGTCCATCGGGCGCAGAGAGTAGCTTGATATTCGGGAGCGTTTCTGAGATCGCCCTGGCCAGCGTGAAACTGCCACTCGCACCTGCAACCGCAATTTCCGCTCGGAGGTTTACTTGTGCCCGAAAAAAACGAGTGGCAATTTCAATGTCTTCGATCATCTGCAGAAAATAGGGCCTCCCAGTCAAAATCGAGTTGTAGACAAATGTTTCTCCCAAGATGATTCTTGATTGGTATGTGGATGTTCCAAAGTGTCGTCGGTGTCGCCCGATTACCATTCCTTCCTCAACGGAGTTCTTATGAATCGTTTCTGGCTGCACTCGCTCATCATTGTGTTCTGCACCTGCTATGGCAGCGCGTCGGCGACGGAGGCGAGTTTGATCCTTGTCAACGGAAAGGTTTGGACCGAAAATCCCGCGCAGCCCACCGCCCAGGCGGTGGCGCTCGACGGTTCCAGGATCCTCGCGGTTGGTGACAGTACAGCGATTCGAAAATTCGCCGGGCCCAACACTCGCATCATCGATCTCGGTGGCCGCCTTCTCCTGCCCGGCTTCAACGACTCCCACGTGCACTTCCTCATCGGCGGCGGTTCGCTCATCAGCGTGCACCTTGGCACTGCCAACAGCCAGGCTGAGTTCAAGGACCGCGTTGCTCAATTCGCTGGAACGCTTCCCAAAGGCGCATGGCTTCGCAACGGCCTGTGGGATCATACACGCTGGAATCCGCCAGTTCTCCCTACCCACCAATTGATCGACCATGTCTCAGGCGATCATCCTGCATTCCTGTGGCGGCTCGACGGACACATGGCCCTTGTGAATGCACAGGCGATGAAACTCGCCGGCATCGACCGAAACACGAAGGACGTGCTGGGAGGCGAAATCGAGCGCGACAAAGATGGCAATCCAACCGGCATTCTCAAAGACGCCGCCACTGGCCTCGTTGAGCGCATCCTGCCTCCGTTGTCTGCCGAGGAGGAGAACCAGGCCATGGAAGCAGCCATGCGCGAAGCGGCGGCTCACGGCGTAACCAGCGTGCAGAACATGGCCGACACCTCTGTCGATGAAGACCAGCCTGCCAATTTCCGTGAGTTCCAGAAGGTGGAACGCGTAGGCAAATTGACGGTCCGCATTTACGAGGCTCTTCCCGTCCGCGATTGGAAAACGCTGGCCGACGCCGGCATCGTCGCGCCATTTGGGAGTCCTTATCTCCGCCTCGGTAACCTGAAAGCCTTCGCCGATGGTGCCCTTGGTTCTGAAACGGCCTGGATGGATGAGCCATTCACAAACAATCCGGCAAAGAGCGGCCTTGCCAGCCCCGACCTACTCGACGCCGAACATTTCTATGAATCGATGCGCCTGGCCGACAAGGCGGGACTCCAGCTTACGATTCACGCCATCGGCGATCGCGCCAACCGCACCATCCTCGACCTTTACGCCCGCTTGGAGAAAGACAATGGCCCCGCTGATCGGCGCCCACGCATCGAGCACGTGCAACATCTTCATCCCGAGGACTACACGCGCTTCGCAAAGCTTGGCATCATCGCGTCCATGCAGCCCTTCCACGCCATCGACGACGGCCGGTGGGCCGAAACCATCATTGGCCCGCAGCGTATTAAGTCGAGCTATGCATGGAAGTCCCTGCTGGATACGGGCGCAACACTCGCCTTTGGTTCCGACTGGCCGGTCGCGCCATTGGATCCAGTGATGGGCATCTATGCTGCGACCACGCGGCGCACCCTCGACGGTAAAAATCCAAACGGCTGGATCCCCGAGCAGCGCATCAGCGTTGCGCAGGCAGTCCATGCCTACACCATGGGATCCGCCTTCGCCGAACACCAAGAAACGGTCAAGGGATCCATCGAACCGGGCAAGACAGCGGACTTGGTAGTGCTCTCCGATGACATCTTCACCATTCCGCCCGAGGCAATCGAGAAGACTAGAGTCGACATCACCATCTTCGATGGCAAGGTGATCTACCAACGTTGAAGCCCAAAGCTTTGGCCCTGAAGAAGACAGGCAAGTGCCAGGCACGTCGCTGGTGGTGGTTAGGATTATTCTGGGATAATTGAATTGTTTCGCACCCTTCCTGAGTCTTACTCACCTGCTTGAACGGGGCGAGATCGCCTGAGTGCATGAAGGAAATAACCGCAAATCACGACTTGGAACGATTCCGGGCCGGCGCAGCGAAGTATGCCGCCTACCTCCAGACGCCCGAGGGCCGGCTACGGGTCGACCTCGCCTTTGCAAACTTGCAGGAGTTTCTGCCGCAGGCGACACGATCTTTGCGCGCTCTGGATCTTGGGTGCGGTACCGGCGCAATCGGAGTGCGCCTGGCGCGACGTGGCCTTCACGTCACGTTGCTGGATCCGTCCCTACCTATGCTGGATTTCGCCGAGCGCGCCGCGCGAGAAGCAGGAGTCACCGAGAGGATTGCGCTGGAACACGGCGACGCCTCGCAATTGGCAACGTTATTTCCTGCTGCATCGTTCGATCTCATCCTCTGCCACAACGTTCTGGAATTTGTCGAGGACCCACGTGCTGTGTTGCGCACCGCGGCTCGCGCCTTGCGAGATTCCTCTGGCATGATTTCGATTTTGGTGCGTAACCGGCCAGGTGAGCTGTTGAAAGCTGCGATACTAAACGGAGACTTGGCCGCGGCTGAGCGTAACCTTACCGCAGAGTGGGGAGATGAATCTCTTTACGAGGGCAGAGTGAGGCTATTTACCGCAGTCAGCCTGCAAGCCATGCTGCTCGAATCGTCACTCGTGGTAACTGCGGAGCGTGGCGTGCGGGTCCTATCGGATTACTTGCCGTCGACGGTTTCCCGAACTGTCGAGTATGAGAGGATTTTTGAACTGGAGCGCGAACTGGGCAGACGAGCCGAGTTCGCCGCGGTGGCTCGCTACACGCATTGCCTGGCACATCGCGCTGGTCCAGTTGTGAAGAACATTCCATGAACGACCTAACAGCCCAGCCTTCGTCTTCCGCATCCGGCGCGATCGCGACTGACGCTGGCATTTCGCTCGGGCTAGGACTTACTAACGAATGTAATCTCGCCTGCGCATTCTGCTACCGCGATCCAACGCGCACGGATCGTCTGTCCCTCGATCAAGTAAAAGCAGTCATGGAAGGCCTGCCCGTACGATCGGTGAATCTCGGCACCGGCGAGAATGGTATGCATCCCGACTTCAAGGCGATACTGGCCTACCTGCGAACGAAACCAGCCAAGCTCACAATCACCTCCAATGGTCACAGTGTTGCTGTTCTGGACGACGATGAGCTGCGCGCCTTCCACGACATCGAGTTCTCGCTCGATTACGCGACGCAAGCCGAACAAGATACACAGCGCGGCCAGGGCAATTGGGAACTCATCCACCAGCAGGCAGCACGATGTCTCGGGCTGCGCATTCCTGTAACCATCATCGCCGTCATGATGAAGTCCAACTACCTGCGTTTAGCCGATGTGGCGCGAGTAGCCAAACAGTTTGACGCTGCTTTGCGGGTGAATGTCTACCAAGCCGTGCGATCGGACATTTATGCGCTCAGCTACGAAGAGTACTGGGAAGGGTTCCGTCGCCTCTTTGAGGAGACCGATGTCATTGCGATTGGCGAGCCGCTGGTTCGGGCAATGGTGGGGCTCCCACCACTTCGAGGCGGTTGTGGCGTGAGCACTGTACGGGTAACACCAAAAGGCACGACACAACCCTGCGTCTATTGGCCAGGAGCAGGGGAACCGCTTTCAGACTTGATCTCTGCCGGGATCAACATTCTCAGTTCAACACCCTTCGAGCAGGCACGGACACTTCCTCAGACCTGCAATCAGTGCGAGTTCCGCGAGTCGTGCCACGGCGGATGTGCGGGACGGCGACGCTTGCAAGGCGCACTACTAGAGCCTGACTCCTATTGTCCGATCATTCGAAACGAACGTCCACGACTCGAGATCCGCACGGCTGCGAACCGCGATCTGCCCAAACTGAGCAGTTCCTGCACTACCGTCGTAATCGCCAGGTAGTCTGAAGCACATCGAACAGCATCCACTGTTCGAAGAAGGCCGACGCGTGCCCCATTCAACCTCGGTTTGGGCTTGAGTGGGGCGGTTCGGATCTCCCCAACTCTGTCATCCCTCCGGAGCAGATCATCGCGAATGAGACGATCTGCGGAGTGGAGGGACCCTGTGTTTGAGTCGTTGTCCAGTGATCACCACCGGGCTTGAGCGCGGAATCTGCGAATGAGCCCACCTTATTTCGCGTCGATCCACGCATCTGATCCCGTCACCTTCACGGCAACGCCAGTAAGGAAGATGTGCAAGGGCTTGCCGTCGGCGGTGCCACGATGCTCGGTTGAGAACAGAATTGGACCGGCCTTTTTGTAGCCTGCCCACGTTGCGAGGACGCGGCTCGGTGGCTTGGCTCCGCCGCGGTGGTAGTCAAAGTACACAACGCGGTTGTCTTTACCGATGTAGAGATCCCAGATGTCACCCGGTGTGTAACCCACATCCGCAGGATACTTCACCGGGACCAGCTCGGCCACGCCGGGGCCCACTGGCAGGTTAAACTTGCCCTGATCGATCGCGCTGGCGCTCTTATCCCAGTAGGCATGGAGGGGGAACAGAGCCCAATAATTATCGTTTATGAAACTTGGGTCGATCTGATTTTTCACGGTGTCGGATTGGCTGCTGAGGTCGTTGCGTACGTAGGAAACGTTCACCGGCTTTCCGTCTTTATCCGTTCCTTCAAAAGTGACCTTGTTGGTCTTAGGCTCCCACTCCCACTTGTGAGCAGCTTTGAAGAGTCCGGTAATCTCCCCATTCCAGGTGTAGCGGATAGCCTCAACTTTGTCCCACGATTCGACCCCGAAGGTCTTGGCGACTTGATCGAGAATTGGCGCGCGTTGCTGCGCCCACGAGTTCGGACCAAGGACCAGCATTCCGCAAAGTAGAAGACCCATCACGATGAAACGGCGGGCATTTCGCATAGACTTGCTCCTCGGTGAATTGAACTGATGCTGCCTTGGATGAAATTCCCTGATTTTCGGATACACAAATTGCGTGTTGGGCCACCAGGCTTCATTGGGCTTGTCCGTTTCTTATCGCGGTGACGCCGGACGCAGCAGCCGGCGCAACGCAATCATGGCACCGGCTGCGGCCACGCATCCGTATTCCAGCAGCATCACCCGGCCAGGAAGCGGCCCCCACGGCCGCCCAAGTGCGCGCAAGTGCCATTGCACGTATGTAAGCATAAGGCTCACGGTCCAGACGATGATCAGCAGCGTCGAGGCCGATGTCAAAAATGGCAGCAGCCAGAGAAGATACCACGGGAATACGGCGGGGGCGCACAAAAGAGATGCTGCCATTGGCCAGGCAAATGCAGAAGCTTGAACCGCAGGGGACACGGAGTTACACACGGCAATCACTGTGGCATCTCCTCTGTGAAACTCTGTGTCCCCTGTGGGTAAGGCTCCTTGGCTTGCATGATTCCGCTCTGTGTCCGGTAACACTCTCTGGCGCGAGACCGAGAGACCGTTCGGAGACCAGTCGGGCGCCGCGATTCTTAGCCAGGTTGCAGTCGCTAATCCGACGAGCACCGCCATCGCAACTAGCCACTGCGGAGGCACGACTCGATCGAACGCCGCAAACACCGGACCATTAAAGCGGAAAGTCTGCACATACGTTCCAAGCGAGCCGATCGGAACGCGGCCGTGATTTAGAAATGGCACGTACAGGAGTCCGACAATGACTGCCGCCAGAACGGCGTCGCGAATGCGAACCCGCTTCCAGTAGAGAGGCAAGAGTACGACGGGCAGGAATTTCACTGCTACAGCCAGACTAAATGCGACGGCCGCAGTCGCCCGCCATCGGCGCACTAACGCAGCGGCGGACACCAGCAACAATAGCGCGCCAACAATATCAACGTGGCCGCTTCCCGCCACTTCCATGGCCAGCAATGGGTTCCATGCGAACCCCAGAACCAGATGCGCTCCCTGCTGGCTAAAACGCAACACATCGAGCAACACGAAAACAATTACGAACTCGCAAACAACAAATGCTACTTTCAGTGCAAAAGTGGTCTCCCGAATCGCGGTTACGACGCGAAAAAAAAGCTGCGCTCCCGGTGGATACGGACTCGGTAGATCCGGGTTGTTCAAGTTGCGGGTTTCCGGGGTATGCAGCCCCTTAACGGAGGGGTCACTGGGAACGACAATGTAGGGGTTGTAGCCAAGCCTCTGCAGACGGCCATCCCAAACATAACGGTGGATATCATCGTCCACGCCCGCAGGAACCCGAAGAAATTCGATGTGCCACACGGCAGCCAAGGCGAGCCCAAGGACAACGACGCGCCGCGGGAATCCGGGCGTTGCGAAAAACTCACGGACCGCTAAGAGGTACGCGATTCCGGCAACCGTCAAAGACGCCATGAAGTACGGTCCACCTCGGTCGCCGAAGTTGCGTGAACAGATCGTTAACGCCACGCACATCGTGGCGCCGAATGCGTAGACTCTCCACTCGGGGGCGACCTTCACAACCCTCCTGTGCTCGTTCGTGATTGTGCCGCCATAGAGTTTTCTATGTGGAGCGGGCACTCCTGCCCGCTCTGCTTGCGGTGGCAAGAGCTAGCGGGCAGGAGTACCCGCTCCACATAATTTCCCCCACTCTTTAAGCCACGCCGCTGTGCGTGGCGCCCTCGCCGGAGCCAGACGCAACTCCGCTGCCAAGCGAGTCAGGTCGTCAGCAACATCAATATCGTAAAAAGCATCCGCAAAACCTAGGGATAGCTCAAGATCTCGTACGCGCGATAGAAGTCTCTCCAGCGCGCTGCTGGTGCCCATTCCGTCGCCTCGGAAAAGCGTAGGATGAGAAGCCTTGGCCCCCACGAGATAGTAGCCGCCATCGTGGGTTGGACCAACCACTACGTCATGTGCGGCCAGCGTCTCGAACGCACCTTCGAGAACCGAACGCGGCAGGTGTGGGCTGTCGCTGTTGAAAGCAATCACGCGCCGTTGATGGTCATCCGCGAAGTGGGCAAACACCGAAGTGAGGCCCGCGGCAAGACCTTCACCTTTCTGCGCGACTACGCTGGCTGCTTTGCCTGCTAATTGCGCCAGCTCGTTTACGTCCGAATCCGGGCACATGATGGCAACTTCCACATCGCTCAATGACCGCGCCAGCGCCAGTGTGTCGTCCAGAAGACAGCCATAGAAAGCGGTGACCGCCGGGGGAGAAAGGCTGGGAGCAAGGCGGGTCTTCACTGCCCCGAGCCTCGGTGCTTTCGCCATGATTACCAGCACACGGTCACTGCCCGACGAACGCATTACCATCTCGCTTGAAGGTCCCATGCAAGTTTGAGCAGATTTACGCTGGCCGTGCTGTCCCGGCTCTTCGGTGCCGGAAATAATAGCGCACTATCAAGCTAAGAATGAACCAGGCGGCGCCGATCGTTCCCTTCAGCGTACCGCTGATCTTCGATTTTCCGATGCGCGGGTAATAGCTTACCGGGACTTCAACCACACGGAATCCAGCCAGGGCACCTTTGAGGATCATCTCAACGGCCCAGCCATAGGTGGTCTCTTCGAGCGCGAGTGTGCGTAGTACATCGGCACGGCCAGCGCGAAACGGACCGAGATCAGTCATGTTGAGTCCATAGAGAAGCCTGATCAGGATGGCGGCGAGACGATTACCAAACACCTGATGCCAGGGCAATGCCCCAGCAGAATGCTGCTGTTGGAGGCGCGACCCGAGTACGATGTCAGCACGCCCCTCAATGATTGGCGCTAAGAGGACGGGCAGTTCAGAGGGCCGATCGCTGTAGTCGCCATCCAGGAACACAACGACATCCGGGGAATTTGCTCTGGCCAGACCGGTGAGGCAGGCTCTCCCGTAGCCGCGGCGCGGTTCGTGAACCACGCGGGCTCCCATTCTGGCGGCGATCTCGGGCGTCCCGTCATTCGAGTTGCTGTCGACAACGATGACCTCCGTCGTGAGATCGGGCGGAAGATCCGCCAGGACGCGCTCAATTGCCTGCGCTTCGTTGTGGGTAGGGATGATAACGGACACGCGTACGTGATCGAGATTCAAGTGATTCTGGCCCAATCACCACCAGAGAGAAGAGGGCCACCGTTGCGACAGCCAGGCGTCAACGCCCCATTTCCGGCCGGCGCGTCCGATAGCGAGCCCGAGCGATGCGAGCACCGGAACCAGCAGTTCCCAGATCCACGCGGTACCCCACTCCGAAATCCAGAGGCTGCCGAGAAAAAGAAAGGCGACAAATGCAGCTGGTCGCGTAAGCAGACCGATGACAAGCAGGATACCGAGAGATATCTCGGTCATGCCCTGCATGGGGGCCGCCATCGCAGCGTGGTTTGCCGCCAGGCCCATCACCGCCTTCCATGCGGCCGGAGCATGGCTCGCCTTTATGTAGTAGTTGATCAGCCCCGCATAGCCCGCCGCTGTGTAGAGGCCTTTCCCCAGGTTCTCGAAAAAGACCGATATGAACATCGCGCCGATCGTCAGTCGAACGATGACCAGACCGATTGCTGCTTGCGATGGGGAGGCTACTGTGTTTGAGTCACTTCGGAGTGAGGTTGCGATCGTCGTCATGGTGAACCTCGTCCAATGGATGCTATACCAAATTCGAAATGTTCGGCAGCCTCAAATCCTCTCTTGGAGAAGGAATGGGTACGACTAATCGCTGACAGGCGACTCTGCAGTCCGCGATATTCAGTATCTGCCGGATAGCGGCCATCTCTACGTCGCGCACGTCATCCACGGAGCAAGCAGGGCAAGCCATGACAGACGACGATCTTTCGCAGTCAGTTTAGCGTAAGGGAGAGTCTGATTCGAATCGGAGCGGTCGATCGGTGTCAGCGCGACCGGATCAGTCATATGGGAGGCCGATGAAGTCATTTCTTTGCAAGTGCTTTTATAACGGCTGAGAAATCTTGCTCCCCGAACCCCTTCTCCACTGCGTGCCTGAAGGCTTCCAGTGCGGGCACAGCAGTCTCGAGCGGAACGCCGCAGATTTCCGCTTCCTTGATTGCGTAACCGATATCTTTCGTCATGAGCTTGAGCGGAAAGTTTGGAGTGAAGTCGTTTGACTCCATGCTGGTCAGCATTCTTTTGATCAATGGGCTGGCCAGCGCACTATTCCCCAGGACAGCGATGCATTTTTCGCGATCCAGACCGCCGGCATTAACCAAATTCATGGCTTCCGCAAAAGCTGCGGCTTCTACCCCGCAGACAAAATTGTTGATCAGCTTGATCAGTGCGCCGCTTCCTACGGGGCCTAGATGCAAGGCTTCCCTTCCCAGCACCGACAGAACTTCGCGGGCGCGTGAGAATCCTGCCGACGACCCACCGACCATGAAGAACAGTTCGCCCTTTGCGGCGTGAGGCTTGGTTCCGGTCACGGGCGCATCCAGAAACTCGCACTGCTTCTCAGTGGCCGCACGATTGAGCTCCTTGACCCAGCCGACCGACAACGTGCTCGATTCCAGCAACAACGATCCGGGTACCGCTCCGGCAAGTGCTCCATCATTCCCCAGCCAGATATCGCGGGAAGCCGCATCGTCGGCGACCATAGCAATCACAATCTCGGATCGCGCAGCCGCCTCGCGTGGAGTGCTCGCCACGAAAGCGCCGGCATCGGCGAGTTTGATTGCTTTTTCACGGCTCCGGTTGTAAACCGATACCGAAAATCCCGTGGAGAGCAGACGATTCGCCATCCCTCCACCCATGATTCCCAAGCCTAAGATTGCGACGCGTGGTTTTGACATTCCCTCTTGTCACCCCAACGAATTGACTTCGATCGGTACGGCCTCCGATTTGGACGCATGAACCACATTGCGGAGCGGCCGCCCGAATCCTTCAAATGAAACCTGAATCGTGTCTTCGTTTCCCAGTCGAATTCCAGCTCCAAAGCTCAGGCAGTCGGTTCCGAAGAAATGCACGTGCACATCACCCGGCCGGCGGTGAGCTTCGAACTTGAAGTGATGATGCTCGAGATTCCGCAAGCTGTGGCACATTTCCGACTCGCCTGTGCGGAAGGTTCCCGACCAGAGAATACGCCCCGCACGTTCGATCTCCACTTGGACCGACACCGAGGAAAACTGAGGATCCAGAACCAGTTCCGGTCCAAGGGCACAGGTCCGAAGTTTTGATCCCGCCAAATTGAGGTAATTCGTTTTTTCAAAGCGGTGGTCGGAAAACTCGTTTCCTCCGGCCATTCCCACACGGTGTGGGGTTCCATTGGGGCCGATCATATAGATGCCCGCAATCTCCGCCTCCTCACCGCCGTCTTCTGCGTACCAGGGAATCTCGAGGGCTTGCCCGTGCGCTCGCAGCGTTGTGCCCGTCCCCTTGTAGAACCACTCCGGAGGAACTCCGATCTGCCCCGGATCTGGTCGACCTCCATCTTTACCCCACTGAAACATCTTCATGCTGTCAGTCGTCTCGTCCGTGGCTAAGGCGTGCATCGACTGCCGGTCCCGCGCACTGCCGAGGTGAGTAAGCCCGGTTCCCGAGATCATGCACCTGGTGGGTTCTTCAGGATGATCGATTGGCGGCAGCATCTGCCACTCGGATTTGCCGCTGTACACAAGATCGTATTCCAGTCGTTCCGATGTAAGCCTCTTCTTTACGAGATCACCCAGCTTGGATCCACCCAGGATCGCCGATTTCGCAAGTTCGTAAACCGAGGCGCAACCATCTAGCACTCGCAAATGAGGTTCTTCCACCAGCGCAACCCGGCGCACGGGGCCTTTTTTCAGTTGAACGAGTCGAGTCATCAGATCTGGTTCACTCCTTATTCAAGAACTTCGAAATCTTGTACCCTCGACTCATCAATGGTGAGCCCGAATCCGGGCACGTCGTCCGCCAGGTCGATGCAACCATCCTTCGCCTTCGGTTCGCCGGCAAACAAATACCAGAAGAGTTCGTTTCCCACTTCCACGTCGACGATGGGAAAGTATTCGGCCATCGGAGAATTGAGGCTGGCCATCACGACGTGATAGTTGTGCATCTGCCCGGCGTGCGGAATGACAGGAACCGAGTGCGCCTCGGCGAGCGCGGCGATCTTGCGCGCTTGCGTGATGCCCCCGACCCGGTTCGTGTCGAATTGGATATAGTCCACTGCGCGCGCCTGCAGTAAATCCCGAAAACCAGACACCGTAAATTCGTGTTCCCCTCCTGCAATCGGGATTCGGCCATAGGATTTCAACTCGGCGTAGCCATGGATGTCGTCAGGAATGACGGGTTCCTCCAGCCAACGCAGATGAAATGGCTCCAGTAGTGGAAGCATTCTCTTCGCATAGTCGAGCGTCCATCCCATGTAGGCGTCAGCCATCACGTCGATACCATTTCCAACGGCTTCTCTGACAGTGCGCACCAGATTTACATTACGCTGCATACCCTCGGCGCCATCAACCGGTCCCCAGCCAAAACGCAGCTTCATTGCCTTGAAGCCCTCATCCTTGTAACGCTTCGCTTCTTTCGCCAACTCGTTTGACTCACTGGCATAGAGGCGACTCGCATAGACTGGAATTCTTGGCTTCGTCCTTCCACCCAGCAGGCGAAACACCGGTTGCTTGGCCAATTTACCGAGCAGATCCCACAGGGCAATATCCAGCGCACTGATCGCTACCATCGCAATGCCTTTGCGACCGAAGGCCATTGTCTTGCGATACATGTGCTGCCACAGGAACTCCACGTCCCATGGATTTTGTCCGATCAATAGCGGCTTCAGGTAAAGGTCAATCGTTTGTTTCACGATTTGCGGAGCCAGAGCCGCATTTCCGATTCCGACCAGCCCATCGTCCGTGAAGACTTCGACTGCCAGCCAGCCGTGAAAGATGAAGGTGCTCATCGACGCCTGGGGCAGTGCCAGCAAATCCATGGGATTCGTGCAGAAGTGCGGTGGCAGGGGTGTGATCTTGCCTCGCCATCGAAACACTCGCGTCCGAATTTCTTTGATCTTCATTGTGCTCCTTGATATCTCAACCGGCGCTCCACGTCGGCCGGGCGAAACGCTGGGATCGCGGCCAGAATCACGGCGAACGCAACCACATGAAATATTCCGGCCAGAGTGAACACCGTGGAATACCCGATCCCGTGATCGAGGAAATAGCCGACCAGTTGCCCGAATGCGATTCCGCCCATGGCACCGCCGAAACCCACCAATCCGGCTACCGAGCCCACCACTCCCCGAGGCAGAAGGTCAGCAGGCAGGACCATTACGAGCGTCGACCAGGATTGCTGCCCGAAATACGCCACGCTAAAAATGGCAATCGCCCAGGAGACGGCAACATGCGGAACCAGGATGATGAGCGGCATCACCGCCGCACTGAGCCCCAGGGCCAGTTTTCTCGCTACGTCCAATGAGCATTGACGTCGCACCAGGTAACTTGAAAACCAGCCGCCGGCTAAGCACCCGACCCCGGCGGCCGCATAAGGAATCCATGCGAACGTGCCGACGGCCTTGGTGTCGAAGCCGCGCGCGTCGTACAAATACTTTGGCAACCAGAACAGATAGAAGTACCAGGCTGCATCGCTCAGGAATTTTGCGATGATCATGCCCCACACCTCCCGAAGACGCAGAAGGTCGATCCACCGCGGATTGTTTTCGGACTCACTCGGCGAATCGTGAAGGTTGGAATGACCGGCGTGCACCTCCGGCACAAAATACGAACGACGCCACCACCCAGTCCACAAAAGACCGAGCGTTCCCGAAATCAGGAAGATCCAGCGCCAGTTCGCAAAGCCGAGGATGACCGCAATCAATGGCGGCGCAATCACCGCTCCCACTGACGTTCCCGCATTGATAATGCCCATCGCCGAAGCTCGGTCCTGGGTTGGAAACCACTCCGCGACCACTCTCGTCGCGGCGGGAAAACCTCCACCCTCGCCCATACCGAGCAGAAACCGGCTTGCCACAAGCATCCCGAAGCCCAGAGCGAGTGCGTGACTCGCGCAAGCCAGCGACCAGAAGATCATGATCACGGTGAATCCCCGTCGCGTTCCGAGGGCGTCGGTCAACTTCCCTCCGCCGGCGTACATGAATGCGTAAGAAAATAAAAAGGCTGACTGCAGCGTGGAGAACTGAACGTTCGAAAGTGGGATATCTTTCGCGATGGCGCTTACTGCAACCGGAAGGGTCTGACGATCCAGATAGCTGATTGCTATCGCCGCACTGACCAGAACAGCAATTTTCCAGCGCAACAATCGATCCGCCTCCGAGGTTATCCAGATCCAGGAAATGCAGTACTCGGCAGAGCCGAGTTCAGGATGTCAGCAAAGGCGTCCACACCTGCATCGCCGTGGCCATTCGATTCGACCACGCGTAATAGGGAATGAACGTGAGATCCACGCGACGGGTCTTTACGGACTCTCCGTTATATCGCGGATAGAGAGCGCTGCCGGATGCATTGTTCGCACGCGCCAGGCCCGGATGATGAAGCACGATGACTCCATCCAGCAGCTCCTTTCTGAATTCACTCTGGAAGTCCTCGCCAGCTTGCTTTCCTGGCCGCAGAGCAACGTCGCTGAGGTCAACTCCTTGCGGCTGATCAAGCCCTTCGAGGCAATAAACGAGCGGGCCTCGTTGAACTGCTACGCGTCCAGTGTCGTCGGCCACGCGTGGATTCGCCGCGAGCACTTGTGGAGTCATTGCAACCTGCAGACGAATGACATCACCGTCTGCCCAACGGCGCCGAATGCTCAGATATTTTCCCGCGGCCGCTCCCGTCCACGCCTTTCCATTCACTTTCACTTCGGCGCTGTCCGCCCACCCCGGGATCCTCAGGAAAACCGTGAACTCCGCAGGCTGCGCGGGCGTGATCGCGAGGTCGACTCCACCATCCCAAGGATAGTTTGTCTTCTGAGTTACTTTCAGTCCGATGCCATCTTCCAAATGCCAGTCGAGTTGCGAATTCTCGTAGAGATGCACGTAGATGCCGTCACTGCTGGTGCTGTAAAGATATCCGGGCAGCGATGCGAAGGTGCGCTCAAGATTCGGGGGACAGCAGGTTACGTCGTACCACGGATTGCGGATCTTCTCTCCGGTCGAGGCGTCGAAGGCCAGGGGGTTGCGATAGCAATACATCGCGCCGTCGAGTGACATTCCAGAGTTGATTCCGTTGTACAGAGCTCGTTCGATCACATCGGTGAATTTCGCGTCTCCGGTGACCGCTAGCATCCGCCAGTTCCACATCATGTTGCCGATCGCGGCACAGCTCTCTCCGTACGCGCGGAAATTGGGAAGCTCATAAGCATCACCGAATGCTTCGCCTTCTGCTCTCGATCCGACGCCACCGGTGACGTACATCTTGGTCGAGGTCATATCGCTCCAGAGACGATTCAATGTTTGCCAATAAGAGTCATCGCCTGTCTCCATGTAATAGTCGGTGGCGCCGCAGCACGCATACATGGCGCGAACTGCATGTCCTTCGAGCTTGGTCCGCGCGGTGAAAGGCGTTCCGCTGAACATGTAAATGGTTCGACGCTCGGGCAAATCAATTCGCTTGTCTCCCTGCAGAATGTAGCCCGCGAGTTCCAGATGCCGCTTGTCTCCGGTCGTGCGATACAGCTCAATCAGGCCCATCTCGATTTCCGGATGTCCCGACACGATAGGCTTCTTCGGAGCCGGACCGTAATTGGGCAACAAAAAATCGTCAACGAAACGAATCCCCGCATCCAGC
>Ga0210409_10004010_pt1 | contig 16063 bp, 15 predicted proteins | sample IncBWH17MmetaG_FD_161649 | JGI IMG/M metagenome (GOLD analysis project Ga0210409, IMG submission 161649) | Forest soil microbial communities from Barre Woods Harvard Forest LTER site, Petersham, Massachusetts, United States - Inc-BW-H-17-M | ecosystem: Environmental > Terrestrial > Soil >...
CGGCTTGTGGGGCAGCGCGGAAGTCAGCTTCGCGCCTTCGATGTCAAAATAAATCCGGTCGGGCGCCGAAATGCGCGCCGCCTGATATTTCACTTTCGATCCCACATCGATCACGATGCGAGTATAAGTATCTGCGTTCCAGGTGCGGATTCGGGAAACTTGCGGGCCGGAGTCTCCCCCTCCCTTATTGTCTTCAGACGACCCCTGCTTTGTGTCTGTCGTTGGCGGAGTTTTATCCGCGGAAATTGTTTTGGGGGTCGGCCTACCTGGGCGATCGTTGGCAGACGGCGTCTGCGCTGCCGACTTTGATGGGGCGCTCCCGGGAGACAGTTTAGCCAGAATGGCGCGAACCTCCGCGGCATGGGAGGAGTGTGGATGCAGCGCCAAGAACTGTTCGTAGGCCTTTTGCGCGAGAACGGAATCGTGCTGGTCGTCCTGCTCGATGTGCGCGATGGCCAGCAGCGCGTCCTCGCGGTACTTGCTCACCGGATATTCGTGTAGCAGAAACTGGAAGGATTCGATGGAGCGCTGATAATACCTGGCGTCGAACAGGTCGCCCATCGTGCGGAACAGTTCGGCCACTTGATTGAGCGAGGCGGGGACGTCCGCGGCGTGGGAGGTAATCAAGTATACGCGCTGATACTCGATGACCAGCGTCGTGTAATCCTTGAGCGTGCGCACGCTCTCGGGGCGCGCTTCGAGCGCCTCGCGCGCTTTTTCCGCGCGTTCAAACTGGGCTTTGGCTGCATCGCGGCGGGAGGAAACGTTTTGATCGGCGCGGCCGGCGAGAGGAAAAAGCGACAAAGCCAGCACGGTCGCGAAAATGGCGCGCAGGATTGGCCGGATTGTAGCGGCTTCAGGCCGCAACGTCTGCCTCATTCGTTCGTAAAAACGACCCGTCCGTCTGCTTCCACCGCGCGGTAAATCGGGCGCTGCTTTTCAAACGCGCGTGGAATGCGATCGGATCCGGGACGGAAGTAAGAATCGGTAACTTTGTGAACGTATTCACGCGTCTCTCGATAGCGCGGAATGCCCCCGGCTCGATCCACGGCGCCGGGACCCGCGTTGTAAGCGGCCAGCGCCCTGTCGAGATCGCCATTATAACGCTCCAGGAGCGTGTGAAGATAGCGAACTCCGCCGTCGAGGTTCTGCTTCGGGTCAAACGCGTTGTTCACGCCTAATTGCTGCGCGGTTCCCGGAACAAGTTGCATCAACCCAAGCGCGCCTTTTCGGGAAACGGCGCTGGAATTCCAGTTCGATTCTGTCTGGATCACGGCCCGGACGAGCGCCGGATCCACGTTATATCGAGCTGAAACTTCGCGAATCATTTCTTCGATCTTCTGTCGATTCGCTTGCTCCGCGACGGACATCTCGGGAGCCACAGCAGACGAGTTTTGGGTTGTGTGCGACGCGCTCCCCAGGAGGGTGAAACCCTTCGGCACGACGATTCTCACCGGACGGGTTTGGTAAACCGCCGGATTCGAGTTGATAAAAACCCGCTTGCCGTCGGAATCCTTGTAAGAAACGATCTGGCCCTGGGCCGGGATACCCCATAAGACCAGCATTCCCACAAAGATGGCCACCGAATTGGATAGGGAGCGCATAGAGTTCAGTTCTGAGAAGGCAGTGCGATTCTGCTTCCTATGAGACAAACCAACATCCGCGACAGGGCGAGAGAAGCTCGCCCTGGACGTTTCTGGCACTACCCGGTGATTATAGCAATTGGTCGATGAGGGGGTATACGTGCTGCAAGGCCCTTTTTAGTGCAGATGTGTCTTTTCCGCCAGCCTCGGCCAGATCGGGCCTTCCGCCGCCCGATCCGCCCACTTCCTTAGCGATAGCCTGTATGATCTTGCCAGCGTGTAACTTAGAGGTGAGGTCCTTGGTAACACCGGCCAGGAGGGCGACTTTGCCGTCCTCGACGGTGCCCAGGACGACCACCCCGGAACCGAGCTTTTGGCGCAGGCTGTCCACCAGCTGGCGCATGGCCTCCCGGTCCACGCCTTCGAGTTCGGCGGAGATGACCTTGACGCCCTTGATCGTCTGGGCCTGGGAGGCCAATTCGTCCAGTTTTGAGAGGGCGCCTTTGCGCTTCATGGCTTCGAGCTGTTTTTCCCTCTGGCGCTGCGTTTGTTCGGTGCGCTCGATCGCGGCGACGAGGTTTTCTTCATTCACGCCCATGCGGGCGGAAATTTCGCGCAGTAGTTGCTGGGCGCGCTGGTAGTCGGCGAGGGCGGCAGCGCCGGTGATGGCTTCGATGCGGCGAACTCCTGCGGCGGCGGATTGCTCGACGACGATTTTGAAGACGCCGATGTCGCCGGTGCGTTTCACGTGCGTACCGCCGCAAAGTTCCTTGCTGTAGAAGCCGCGCGGGGCTGACGGGTCGGGGATGGTGACCACGCGGACGTTCTGCTCCGGATAGCGGTCCCCGAAAAAGGCCAGCGCGCCTGAGGCGAGGGCGTCGTCCAGAGTTGTGATGTTGGTCTGGATTTCGCTGTTGAGCAAAATTTCGTCGTTCACTTGCTGCTCGATGTCGCGCAACTCGGCGGGGTCGATCGCGGCGAAATGCGTAAAATCAAATCGCAGTCGGGCAGGCTCGACGAGCGAGCCGGCTTGCTTGACGTGCGTGCCGAGAATATTGCGTAGCGCGGCGTGCATCAGGTGAGTGCCCGTGTGATTGCGCTTGATGTGCTCGCGCCGCGCTCCGTCGGCGTCGCCCGCGACGAGATCGCCCACAACAAGTTTTTCTTTGGCGACGACGCGATGCGCGATCAAGCCGGACACGGGATAATATGCGCCGCGCACTTCTGCGACCGGGATAGTGTGCTCGTTGTTCCAAAGTGTGCCGATGTCGGAAACTTGTCCGCCGGATTCGGAGTAGAACACTGTGCGATCGAGAACGATTTCGCCTTCCGTGCCAGCCGGGAGTTCATTTACTGCGCCGTCCTTTGTGACAATGGCCTCGATGCGGCGATTTTTCGCCGTTGTTTCAAAATAAAAATCGGGTTCCGTGCGATACCTCTCGGCAAGCTTCGCGTACACCGGATTCGCGACGTTCCTGTGCCCACCCTTCCACGATGCGCGCGCGCGCGTGCGCTGTTCTTCCATTGCGCGATCAAATCCGGCGAGATCAAATTCAATCCCTAGATCGCGAGTTGCTTCCTTCATCAAGTCCAGCGGCAAGCCAAATGTATCGTAGAGACGAAAGGCTTTGTCGCCAGGATAGAATTTCTCGGAAGGGCGACTGAGTTTCAAGTATTTGAGGTCATCCTCCATTTCTTGGAGACCGCTTCGCAATGTGCGTGAGAATCGTTCTTCCTCAGCGACAATAACCCGATTGGCGTGTGCGCTCGATTCAACTATCTCGGGATATGCTTTGCCCATAATGTCCCGAACAGTATGAGCTACATGAACAAGTATGTTGTCGAAGCAGCCTGCCAAGCGCACATGCCGAAGTGCGCGCCTGATTATCTTGCGGAGAACGTAGCCTCGCCCCTCATTGGATGGTATTACTCCGTCCGCAATCAAGAAGACTGCTGCCCTTACATGGTCGGCTATGATTCTCAAAGAGGCATCATTATCGGCGCGCTCCCCATATTTCGTCTGAGTTAGGTTCGATGCTTGGCTAATCAGTGGCACAAATAAATCCGTGTCGAAATTGCTGATTTTCCCTTGCAAGACAGCGGCGAGGCGTTCGAGACCCGCGCCCGTGTCGATCGAGGGCTTTGGGAGGGGCGCGACTGTGCCGGAGGCGTCGCGGTTGAACTGCATGAAGACGAGGTTCCAGATTTCGACGTAGCGGCCGCATTCGCAGCCGAATTTGCAGTCGGTGTGGCCCTGATCGGACGCGGCGGGGCCCATGTCGTAGTGAATTTCGCTGCAGGGGCCGCACGGGCCGGTGTCGCCCATGGCCCAGAAATTTTCTTTGAGGCCGGGGACGGGAACTACTTTATTACGTGGCGCGCCTACATTCACCCAGAGATCGAGGGCTTCCTGATCCACGGCTAGAACTTTTCCGGGCGCGACCTCGGCGCCGCCAAAAACAGTGAAGGTTAGTTTATCGACGGGGATTCCAAACCACTTCGGTGAAGTTATGAGTTCCCACGCGTAGGCGATCGCGTCTTTCTTGAAATAATCGCCGAAGGAAAAATTGCCAAGCATCTCGAAGAAGGTGTGGTGGCGGTTGGTGAAACCGACGTTTTCGAGGTCGTTGTGTTTGCCGCCGGCGCGGACGCATTTTTGGGATGAGGTGGCGCGCGTGTAGTCGCGCTGCTCTAGGCCGAGGAAAACATCTTTGAACTGGTTCATTCCCGCGTTGGTGAAGAGCAGTGTGGGGTCGTTCGTCGGGACGAGCGACGAGCTGCGCACGACGCGGTGGCCGCGGTCGGCGAAAAATCTCAAGAACGTGCTGCGGATTTCGTTGCCGCTCAGCAAGATGCCCTCAGTATTTCGGGAGGTTGAACAGGCTCCGGAAATTCATTATGGCAGACGGGTTAGATGCTCGCAACGCGGGGGAAAGTCAAGGCCGGCTCACCACGGAGGACACAGAGGGCACAGAGTTCGGAATGAGGGAGGTGTAGAAACAGCTCTGTAAATATTTGGACAGGGTTGATGTTCTCAAAGATTTTCTCTGTTCTCTGTGTGTCCTCTGTGTTGCAACTGTTTTGAGGCTGCAAGTTTAATTTGGCCGCCCACAAAGGCAGGACAGTTATTGTGCCTCTCCCGTGTGACGCATATCACAGTCCGTGACAGAGGGAAAATGGGCCGGTTCATGTAGATGCACAGATACGTTGAATCCATTTATTGAGTTTGACGGGTTTTGCACCGGCCGGTATCTTGCTTTTTCGGCCGATTTGCGCGAATCTTTCTAGACGGCGGCGAATCAAAAGACTATGTATCTGAAATGCGCCCACCCGGATTGCACTTCTGACTTTGATTACGCGCAAGGACGCCTGTACCGCTTTCAACAGACTCCCCAACAAGAAAAACAGCCCTCCCACTGGCATTCCGTGAAGCATTACTGGCTCTGCGGGCGTTGCTGCGAAAGCTACACGATCGAATACCAAAAAGGCGAGGGAGTATTGCTCATGGAGCGGCTGGAAATACTAACCGGCGCTCAGCCATGCTATTACGTCCTGCAGGCGGAAGTTTCGCCCAAGCCAGCTTTGCCGCGGCGCCTGAGCAGATCGAGAGCCAGGCAACGAAAGCAAAGGCCCGAATTGACATCCACAACATTGAACGGGATTGAGGTGCTCGAAACCCGGAATTTGGAAAGGAGGGAATCATCCCAATGATGGAAGAGATCGGCACCATGGCGGGTGTGATCTGGCACGCGCTCGAAGCAAATGGACAAATGACGCTGACCAAGCTGAAGAAAGAATTGAAAGCGGAATCTCCGATCTTCGATTGGGCGATTGGCTGGCTGGCGCGCGAGGATAAAATCATGTTGACCGTGGAGAAGCGATCCACACGCGTTTGTCTCAAGGGCTGGCATACGCAAAGTATGCACGTCGCTTAAATCTCCAGTGAATTGAAGCGCCTAAACCAAAAAGATTTGAACCCCACGGCATTTCGGTATGCCGCACTTACCCCGATGTATCTACTTCCCAGGTAGGCAGCGATTCCTTCCAAAGCTGGAGTGTTCTCGCTTCAGGACCTCGGCATTTCTTCCGAGCAGGCGCAGGGCACGGCAGCGGATCAGGCGCGGCTCGATAAGCGCTCGCACATGCTTAAGTTGCACCAGCGTTTCGGCCTGATCGCGACCGTTCCCTTGATCGCCAGCGTCGCTACTTCGTTCGGCGCCGGCGGCAGGAGCACTAGCACCGCCGATCGCTGGACACATTTGGCGCTGGGCTCGGCGACCGGGGATTTGTATTTCATAAGCGCCTACTTCGCGATTCGCGCGCCGAGGATTCCGGGGACCCAAAGTCACGGCCAGATTCGCGTTCACAAGGCACTCGTCTGGATTCACGGGCCGGGCATGATTCTGACTCCTATCCTGGGAGCCATCGCGTTCGATCAAAAGAGCAAAGGGGAAAAAGTGCACGGGATCGCGAGCGCGCACGGGGCGGTGGCGATCGTGACTGCGGCGGCTTACAGCGCGGCAATCGTGTCCGTGTCATTCAAATTTTAAGGCGACTTTCAGGGCAAATTTTAAGGATGGATTGTGAGCACAAAATTCATTTTGGCACTTTTACTTCTGACGTTTCCACGGCTCGCCGTCGCGGATAGCCAGCGGATCCTCGAGGAATCCACGCTTACGTATCACGTTTCATACCCGTTGAAACAAACCGAGGGCGTAAGCCACGCGGCGAAAGGGAAGGGCGTTTGCCACGACGGACAATGCGATTTCCTGATCGCCGTTGCCGTCAAGTCGTTTGATTCCGGCGACAGCAACCGTGACCTTCACATGCTGCAAGTGGTGCGCGGCGGACAATTTCCCATGATCACGGTGCGCACGCATTTGCCTGAAGGCGCTTCTTCGTTGTCTACGATTGCGGCGGATTTGGAAGTTCAGTTCGCCGGGCAAACCGTGCAGTACAAGCAGATCGCGTTTCAGCATGTGACGAAGGGGGGCGATACGCTGATCACGGGAACTATTCCGCTGACGCTGGCGGATTTTAAGATCGATCCGCCCACGCTGCTCGCGTTGCCTGTGAAGAATGATGTGCCTATCCGTGTGGAGATGAAGTGGCGGGCTATGTAAAACACGCTTTAGACTATTGGGTTTGCGTTTGCGGAGCAAATGGAATTGCGACAGGCTTGAAGCCTGTCCTACTAAAAGCGCGGATTACGCTTCTTCGCCGGGACTTTTTGGGAGTTCCTCCATGGGGCGCTTTGCCAACGCGCTTAATTCGCGCCGGATGGTGTCAGCAGAAAAACCCGCGCGGAGAAGGCTGCGGTAAAGCGAGGCGACGCGGCGGTCGTCAAGAGGGGCGCGCAGCGACTTGATGCGCCGTTCCAGCCGCTCACGCACGATGGCGCCCTCGTTCGATTCGGCGGAACGCTCGGCAAGCGCTGCTTCGATATGGCGGTCGGGAACGCCGCGGGCGCGGAGATCGCGCGCGATTCGAAACGGACCCTGCTTGCGCAATTCCGTGTGCTGGCGGACAAACTGGCGTGCGTACCGCTCGTCGTCCAGATAGTTCAATTGCTTCAAGCGATCCAGAATTCCCTTGACCACGTCCTTGTCTTCTGCGCGACGCTCCAGGTAGGTCCGCATCTCGAACACCGAATACGCGCGGCGCGCGAGGCTATTGATTGCTGCCGTGTACAGGTCGGCCTCGTTGGAAAGTTTCCGTGCAGAGAAACGCATGGGAGAAGGATAGAGGCAGGGAGGCAAGGAAGCAAGGAGGCGGGGAGCAGGGGGTAGGGAGAAGGGGGCAGGGAGGCAAGGAATCAGTATGCAAGGAGGCGCAGGAAATGACGGATGCGGAATTTAACCTACAACCTACAACCTGTCACCTACAACTTGCCCCCCTACCGTTTGCCGGAGCGCTCGAACTCGTTCATGCTTTGTTCCATTTCCTCGCGCGCCGAGTCGGAGGCGGAGCGGATGCCCTGGACGCGCAGCTTGAAGTCGTCGGGGTTGGACGCGCGCAGGAGGGCTTCCTCGTAGGTGATGAGGTTGCGCGAATAGAGATCGAAGATCGATTGATCGAACGTCTGCATGCCGTACTGGCTGGTGCCGGCGGCGATGGCGTCGTGGATCAGCCGCGTCTTGTCGGGATTGATGATGCAATCGCGGATATACGCGGTCGCGATCATGACTTCGACGGCGGGAACGCGTCCATTCTGATTGGCGCATTGCACCAGGCGCTGGCTGACGACAGCCTTGAGCGTCGCGGCCATTTGCAGGCGAATCTGTTTTTGCTCGGGAGGAGGGAAGACGGCGATAATGCGTTGAATCGTTTCGGTCGCGTCAAGCGTGTGCAAGGTCGAGAACACCAGGTGGCCTGTTTCGGCGGCCAGCAAAGCAGTGGCAATGGTTTCAAGGTCGCGCATTTCGCCGACCAGGATGACATCCGGGTCCTGGCGAAGGCCGGCGCGCAGGGCAGTCGAAAAATTCGCAGTGTCCACTTCCACTTCGCGCTGGTTGATGAAGCTCTTCTTGTCGCGATGGAGGAATTCGATGGGGTCTTCGATGGTAATGACGTGATCGGACCTGGTCGTGTTGATGCGGTCGATCATCGCTGCGAGGGTCGTGGATTTGCCCGAGCCGGTGGTGCCGGTCACGAGGACCAGGCCGCGCTGCTCTTCGCAGATGCTCTCGATGACGCGCGGGAGATTGAGTTCCTCGATCGTGCGAATTTTGGTCGGAATGACGCGGAGCACCATGCCGACGTTGCCCCGTTGCTGGAAAACATTGACGCGGAAACGGCCCAGTCCCGCGACGCCGTAAGCCATGTCGAGTTCCGCCGTCTCCTTGAATTTTTGCTTCTGGCGATTGGTCATCATGCTGAACGCCATGGACAGCATTTCTTCCGGAGTGACGCGCGGAACGTCTGTGAGCGGAGTGAGCGCGCCGTCTATACGCAGACAGGGATGGTTTCCCACTTTTAGGTGAAGGTCGGACGCTTTGGTCTCAACGGCGCGGCGGAGGAGATCGTCGATACTCAGGGCCATGATTTTAACTGTCTCCGTGAAGAGAAGATCATCTTCGAACGTAGCATTGGGAGAAGAGGCGGGCAAGCGCGCCGGAACATGGTGACGCCGCCTAGTAACGAGCGAATGAAGTGGAAGGAATAGAGGGCTTTAGGCGATTTGGCGCTACGTTTGGGGGCGATCTTTGTAGCACAGCTACTCTTGGCGGTGCGGGTTCGTGAATCGTATAGCGGGCCGCCCGCTTTTGCTGCGGCGGTGAAACCCGCACAGGCAAGAGTGCCTGTGCTACTCAGGCCAGTTCGGCGAGGGCTGCTTCCATCTCGGAGCGCGCGTGTTCGTCGCCTGTGCGCTGGGCCGTGGCGATGCCTGCGCTTAGCGTGGACCGGGCTTCTTTGGTGCGGCCGGACTTGGCCAGGAACTGGCCGTACTGGAAGTATCCGGCAACGTATTCGGCGTGCGAAGCCAGGAGCGCCTTGAAATGCTCGTCGGCGGCGGCGGCGTCGCCTGAATTGGCGCACTCCATCGCCAGGCCATAGCGGGCGAAGGCATCGGTGGGTTTGGCGGCGACGAAGTCCTCTAGAATCTGGCGGCGAGTCTTCTTCTGTGGTTGGGTCAAGGTCATGCGCATAGTATATTCACTCCGGCGCCCAACGCCAAATTTCCGCGAGGGCTTGAGCTGCAGATGAAACGATCCGCCGAGAAATTGAAAACCGCGCCTGAAGTGAAATTGCCCGGCCGGCCTGTTAGCGCATCGCACACCGAGATGACGGAGCTTGTGCTTCCACAGGACTCGAACTTGCTCGGGAATATTCTGGGCGGGCGAGTTATGCACTTGATCGATATTGCGGGAGCGATTGCGGCGCACCGGCACTGCCACCGGCAGGTGGTTACGGCTTCGGTGGACCATCTGGATTTTTTGAATCCTGTGCGCGTGGGAGATCTGATTGTACTGGAAGCGCAGGTCAATCGCGCGTTTCACACCTCGGTGGAAGTGGGCGTCGATGTCTTCTCGGAAGATTCCGCGGCGGGCGAGCGCAAACATACCACGACGGCGTTCCTCACCTTTGTGGCTCTCGATGAAATCGGTAGGCCGGTGCCTGTGCCGCCGTTGATAGTTAAAACGAGTGAAGAGCGGCGGCGTTATCGGGAAGCGGGCGAGCGGCGCAATCTGCGCCTCAAAGCGCGCAAAAAGAAGTAAGTAGAGATCGTTGGCGTTGCGTTTTCTCCCGCCTTTCTCTGTGCCTCTCTGTGTTCTCTGTGTTGAAGGGTTTAGTTTTTGCGAGTCGCGCGAAAATTCAAAGGCTTTTAACACAGAGAACACAGAGGGGCGCGAAGGAAGTAAAGCTGGGACTAATTCACTTGCGCCATCCAGGCGATTGGCGTGGTGGGCTGCGGGCTGCCGCCGGCGGGCTCGTCCGTGACGGCGAGGGCGGCAATTTCGTTCATGGGCATAGTCACCGGAGCAACCAGCTCGATCTGGCCGGCAGTATCGGGATGGAAAATTGCAAGGCTGACCGGCTTTCCTGTTTTCGGCACGGCCCAAAGCTGCAGTGTGCGCGCCGAAGGCATCGAGGGCATCTGATCCGCCGTGATGGCCGCGCCCATATGCGGATGCAAGTAGACGCGAACCATCGGCATATTTTTGTCAGTCGGCATGAGCTTGAGCGACTTGGAATCAGGAGACATCATGACCATGGCTACCATGCGATTCATGTCCAGCTCATTCTGGAGCGCCTGATTCTGCGCCGTCGCGAGCTTCATTTGCTTGCGCAGTTGGGCCAGCTGATCGTTTTGATTGTTCATCTGGCGGATTGTGTATCCCGTGATGAGCGCGAGCGCTGCCGCGGCCAGCCAGGCCCACGCAGGGAACATTGCTCGCGGCTCGGAAGTCTTTGGCCTTTCGAGTGGTACAAGGGCGCGCGCCGTGTCCGCAGACGGTTTGACCGCGTCCAGGATCTTGCCTCGCAACGTTGCAGGGGGCTGCGCATCGGGCGCGGCATGAGCCAATTGCGCAACGACCCATCGCGCCTGGGCGACTCCCGCGATGCACTTGTCGCCTGCGCGGGCCAAGTGCGCTTCCAGTTCCGCGCGCTCTTCACCCTCCAGCACGCCGAGGGCGTACTCTTCGTAGAGCGCAGCGAGTTGTTCGCAATTCATCACGAACTTGCCTCCCCTAGCGATTCCCGAAGCCGCAGCAGCCCGCCGCGAATCCAGCTTTTCACCGTGCCGAGCGCTTCGCCCGTGGACGCGGCGATTTCGCTATGCGACATGCCCTCGAAGAAAGCCAGCTCGATTGCGCGGCGCTGCGCTTCGGGAAGAGAAGTCATGAGCGCGCGAATTTTTTCCGCGCGCCTCGATTGATCGATGTCTCCTTCGGGATCGGGACGCACGACGGCGGAAGGAAGAATATCGGAATCCGAGTCTTCGCGGCGGCGCTGCTTCTCGCGTTTCAGTCGCAGAAAATCGAGGGCACGATTGCGGGCCATCGTGAAGAGCCACGGCTCGAGAGGTCCCCGCGAAATTTGAAACCGGTCCGCGCTGCGCCAGAGCTGCAGAAAAACATCCTGCACGATTTCTTCGGCCGAGGAGGGATGCTGGGCGATGCGCAGAACGAGGGAATACACCGGCCTTCCGTAGCGGTCGTAAAGAGCCTCGAGTGCGCCGGAGTCGCGTTGCAGAATGCGTTCCATCAGGACAGCATCGGTCGGCTGTTTGCCCTCGGGCCAGGGTTGGACGACTGCAAGCAGCAAAATTTCGATCCTTTTCCGTTCCTCTGTAAGTACGGAGAAACGGGGTGATTGGATGACTACGGGCCGGTAAATCGAAATCGCAGGATATCTTACCGTTAAGTAGGACAGGCTTCCAGCCTGTCTGGTTATCGGCGGCGCGGCAACAATCAAAAGCAGACAGGCTGGAAGCCTGTCCTACTATGCGTGCGCCACCGCTCCCACGCCCGCGACTCCGATCGACGCGAGGTAGATACGAACTTCTTCCGCGGTGCGATCCGCTTGCTCGACGCAGGCCCCGACGGATGGTCCTGACAAATAATTACCGGCAAGGAACAACCCGGGCGAGGACGCAGTAAGCGCTTCGAGCGATTTTACGATATGGGTGTGGCCGAGATTGTATTGCGGCAAGGCGCGCGCGTAGCGATGCAGGTTTGTCGCCACGGGCTTTCCGGTGATGCCGAGGACGCGCGCGACTTCGGCGCAAATGGTTTCCGTGATTTCTTCCTCGCTCAAATCGCAAAACTTGGTATCCGTGGCGCCGCCTGCGAAGCTGGTGAAACAATCCATTCCTTCCGGCGCGCGCCCTGCAAAAAGCGCGGAGTTGAACACCGTGCCGAGAGCACGCAGGCCTTCCGCACGGGGGACCAGAAAGCCGAATCCGTCAGGAGGCTTCTGGATTTGCACGCGGCGATAGCACGCGGATACCACCGCGACCGGCGCGTATTCGATTCGCGAAAATATTGGCGCAAATTTATCGGAAAGGCCCAGCAGGATTTGTGAAGCGGCATCTGTGGGAGTAGCGAGGACGACCGCGCTGGCCGCCAGAGTTTCGCGATGATTGCGCCGCGTGATATCGACCTCAAACCACGGTTTTCCGTTGGCCTTGCCGTGCCGCAAACTCGCAACGCTGGTTTCGAGCAACAGCGAGTCGCCCAGGCGCGCGGCGATTGTTCGCGGCAAAGTTTCCATGCCGTCGCGAAACGAGCAGAGCCCTCCGCGCGGCGCGGCTTTTGCCGGCCGCGATTTCATGGCGCCGCGGAGGACGCTGCCATACTGCGTTTCGAGTTCGTGAATTTTGGGGAACGCGGCGCGCAGGCTCAGACGTTCCGGATCGCCGGCATACACGCCGGAGACGAAGGGCGCGACGAAGCGGTTGAGCAATTCGCGTCCGAATTTGCGGCGGACAAATGCAGCGATGGACTCATCGTCTGCCGGCGGCCTGGTGTGGCGAAGGATTTCGGTGATGAGCCGCCATTTCGTGCCGGCCGAAAACAGAGAAGTGGTAAGCAACGAGGGCGGGGCAAGCGGCGCTGGTACTAAGCGGCCCCCGACTAGAATGTAACGCGGCGCGCGCGGATTCGCGTGCAGGAGTTGTTCCCGGAGGCCGAGGGCGTCGATGAGACCAAGCAATGGTTCAGTGGATAGAAAGCTTTGCGGGCCGAGCTCGAAGCGGCATCCGTCCTCGTCCTTCGTTGCAATCACGCCCCCGGGACGGCTTCCTGCCTCGAGCGCGCGTACCGGGATTCCCGCCTGCTGCAAGCGATACGCGCAAGCCAGGCCTGAAATTCCTCCGCCAATCACTATGACCGGGTACGCAGTCGGCGCGGGGATGGACACGAAACCTCGATCGGTCGCTCAGAGCGTTTTCGAAAAAAGCTGGCGGCTTTCGAGCTTCTGTTTTTCGAGATACGGATCAAAGATCATGGCAATATTCCGAATAAAGATGCGGCCCAGAAGCGACGTCCGCAGGACGCCGCCCTCGAGTTCGAGCAATCCGTCGGACACGAACGGCGCGAGGCGTTCGATTTCCGTGGCGAAGGTCTCGTCAAAATGGATGCCGAATTCCTGTTCGATTTCGTCTTTGTGGAGCACGCCGTGGCACAAGATGCGGCTGATGACGGCGCGGCGGAGCAAATCGTCTTCGGTGAGGCGGTAGCCGCGAATGGTGGCGAGGCCGCGGCTCTCGATGCGCTGCCGGTACGGAGCGACGTCGCGATCGTTCTGCGCGTAGCATGCGCCGACGCTGCTGATCGCGCTGACGCCCGTGCCGTAAAGATCGGCGCCCGCTTTCGTCGTGTAGCCCTGAAAATTGCGGTGCAGCGTGCGTTCGCGCTGAGCCACGGCCAGTTCGTCGTTGGGCCGCGCGAAGTGGTCCATCCCGATGTATTGGTATCCGGCGTTGAGAAAGCCTTCCAGGCCCGCGCGGAAGATGCGGAATTTTTCCATGCCTTCAGGAAGCCGCGTGGCGAGCGCGCCCTGCTGCTTGCGCAGCCAGGGCACATGCGCGTAGCTGAACATCGCGACGCGGTCCGGGGAAAGAGCGATGACCTGTTCGACGGAATGCGCGAAACGCTCAGCGGTTTGCAAAGGCAAGCCGTAGATCAAGTCGACGTTGATGCTATCGAATCCGAGCCGTCGAGCCTCTTCAATCAATCCGCGCGTCATTTCCAGCGGCTGGATGCGGTGAATCGCTTCCTGCACCTCGGGATGAAAATCCTGGATGCCCATGCTCAGGCGATTGAAGCCCAGCCGCCGCAAAGTTTCCAGGTGCGCGAATGTCGTCACGCGCGGGTCGATCTCGATGCCAATTTCCGCGTCCGCCGCAAACGTAAACCGCCCGGCGGTGAAACGGAAGAGGCCTTCCATTTGTTCCGGCGTCAGATACGTCGGCGTACCGCCACCCCAATGAAATTGCACGATGGGCCGTTCGCGGGAAACGGACCGGCTGACGCGCTCGATTTCGCGTTCAAGAATTTCAATATAGGGTGGCGCGACGCCGTGATCCTTGGTGATAACGACGTTGCAGGCGCAGAACAGGCACAGGCTCTCGCAGAAGGGAAGATGCATGTAGAGCGACACCGGAGTGCGCGCCGCGTTGGCCGTCGCGTAAAACTGCTCGAGATCGTCCGGCCCGAAATTATCCTGCCAGACGGGCGCAGTGGGATAGCTTGTGTAGCGCGGTCCCGGCCGATTATATTTTTCGAGAAACGCTTCGGAGATTTCGAAGCGTTCCCGATTCAGCTGCAAATGAAGGCTCGAATCGCTCATAGATTAGGCGGGCTTTTAGCGCGCCCCTTCCACGCGTACTTTGTCGATGACGGCGGCGGCCTGGCCGGCCTGGACAAACGCGCGCGCATTTTCCACCGGCGTCTGCTGCAGAATGCCGTGGCCCAGGTTCAGTATGTGGCCGATGCCGCCGGTGCTTTCGACCGCGTCGCGGGCCGCTTGCCGCACGCCCTCTTCCGGACCAAGCAGCAAACACGGGTCAACATTGCCTTGCAACGCGATGCGCGGCCCGACTTGCTCACGGACGGTTGCGAGATCCACACGCCAATCCACGCTCAGCACGCTCGCTCCCGATTCGGCCGCTGCGGTCTGCAGGTGGCTGGACGCCTTCGTGTACAGAATCACCGGCGTATCGCCCGCGCCGATTTCTTCGATTAGAAGCTGCGTCGCGGGAAGCGCAAATTCGCGGTATTGGTCGAGCGTCAACTCGCCTACCCATGTATCGAAAAGTTGCACCGCCGAGGCGCCCGCCGCGATTTGCGCTCGAAGATAAAGAGCCGTGGCCCGCGCGATACGTTCGAGCAAGTTTCGAAAAAGCTCGGGATCGGAATAGAGCATGGTCTTGGCTGCCGGAAAGCCGTCTTTGCCGTGGCCTTCGATCATGTAACAGGCCAGCGTCCACGGCGCGGCCGCAAAACCCAGGACCGGCACGTTGGGCCCAAGCTCCCGAACCAATCCGCGAATGGCCTCCATCAGGAATCCCGTTTCCAGTTCAGGGTCGAAGACAGAAAGTTTGTGGATTTGCGCGGCCGTTCGAAGGGGAGATTCGATGACAGGTCCCTTATCCGACAGTTCGAATGGCAAACCCATAGCGCCCGCAGGGATCAGAATATCGGAAAAAACGATGACAGCGTCGACACCCAGGATGCGATAGGGCTGCAGGGAAACCTCGATGGCCAGTTCGGGCGTCTTGCAGACCTCGAGGAAATTGTGCTTTGCCTTAACGGCGCGGTACTCCGGCAAGTACCGCCCGGCCTGCCGCATGATCCACACTGGGACCCGCTCGATAGGCTCACACCTACAGGCACGCAGGAAGAGGGCTTTCCGATTCGCGGATTCAGGCGATTGGGTCATCAGGGTCAGGCTTCTCATTCATGATAGCAAAACTCAGCGTTGCCTGCATGGCCGCCCGGACCACGATGTGCGGCTATTCCGAGGAGGGGGGCATCCAGGGCCTGGCCGACTTGAGACCTGGGAACATGTTCCGATATAGACTCACGGAAGACTCGTCGGTGCCCGCGCTCATTACGGGACGATTTTTCCACAAAAGTGGCAATGAGTTGGACTGAACGGACTCATTGAGGGTAGTCCGCTTCCAGTGAAGTAGCTAACATGCTGTAATCTTTGGAGATAGGATGATGTGGGGCGTCGCGTGTCCATCGAAGTTTGGCAGTAATCCTGCTTTGGGAATCCCAAGGCAATAAGATGGAATATGAACTCAAACTGTGCTGCATCCCTGGCTGCGGAACCTCGGTCCCCGCAGAGCTTGATCTCGAAGGGTTCTGCGTTGCGCACTTCCTCTCGGCCGCGGAAAAGGCTTGCGCCGAGATGCGACGGGAGACAGCGGCGGGCGCTGCAAGCGCTATTCGACAAGCTGAGGCTGAAAATTATGTGGCGGCGGTAGCTGTCAAGCTGGCCCTCGTCGGAACCGGAAGCGCCCGGAT
>Ga0210409_10004011_pt1 | contig 16063 bp, 14 predicted proteins | sample IncBWH17MmetaG_FD_161649 | JGI IMG/M metagenome (GOLD analysis project Ga0210409, IMG submission 161649) | Forest soil microbial communities from Barre Woods Harvard Forest LTER site, Petersham, Massachusetts, United States - Inc-BW-H-17-M | ecosystem: Environmental > Terrestrial > Soil >...
GATGGAGAAGAGGCCACCTCCCTTGATGATCAGAGCGAGCATGATGGCCAGGGCCAGGATGTGGTACTCGAAGCCCTCGCCGGCTTGGGTGCCAACCCAGTTCATGAAGAACCCGTTCCGCGCATGGACAAGGAGCGCCCCCACCACCATCACGCAGCCCAGCCCGAGAGCGGCCACGCGGGTCAGAAAGCCCACTACCAGACCCAGGGATCCAAGGAACTCGGCGGCGATGGCGAGGCCGGCGAAGACCGCGGGAATGCCGAGCTTTCCCGTGAAGACACCCATCGTCGCCGCCAGCCCATGCCCGCCAAACCAACCCAGGACCTTTTGGGCGCCATGGGGAAAGAAGACCACGCCCGCCAGAACCCTGAGAATGAGCAGGGCGACGTCGGGCTCCGTCCTCAAGAGTCGTTCCCGCATCCGTACCTCCTTCATTACTGGCCGCGCCCCCTCGTCCGGCCCCGGGGGCGCCACTGGATCACGGCCCAACGTCCACGGTGGTGGGTCGCTGGCCGGGAACGAGTCGTTCGACGCTTCGTCGACAATAATGTCGGAGTGACCCTTATCGGCCTCCGCGTCTCCGCCGCCGCTCACTATGCGTCCTCCAGGGGAAGAAACCCGGTCGAGCGATCCCCCGCTCCGCGGTGAGCGGGACACAGCGAGGCCAGAAAATCCTCGTAGCTCATGACGTCGGCGTGCCGGGATTTCCAGTGTGCCTCGATTCCACCCCACCCGCGACCCTTGAAGACTTGCGCGCATTCGGGACACTGGCAAGGCCACGTCCGGGGGATCCCCTTCCTACAGGAGGGACACATCGCGGGCCTCGGTTCCCGGTGGGCCCGGCATAGCGAGGCCCAGAATTCCTCATAGGACATGATCTTCTGGTGCTTCGCCCGCCAATGCGCATCGATGCCGTCCCAGCCGGCCCCCCGAAAGACGCGGGCGCACTCGGGACACCGCCGCCGCCCCCGTTTCGGCAGGCCCTGGCTACAGGCGAAGCATTTCCTCAGGGACACCGGCAAGGTTCCCTCGCGATGACCCCACTCTACCGGAAGTGGGGCTTTTCGACATGGGCCGGTCCCTGGCGTCAACGCCGGAGGCGACCGGGGCCCTCGCTACCGCTGGCAGAGCGGCCGGAAAGCCGCTCCCCGGCAAAGCTGAAGCACGCGGCCGCCAACCCGAGCGGAACCAGGATCCTGTACCCTCCTCCGAGTTGCCTTCGACTCTGACCCGAAGATACAGTCAGCGATCATGTTGTCCATCGGCGCTACCGCCGCCCCTTTCGATCTGATCGGCGTCCGCAAGGGCCAGACCCAGCCCTACCGCCTTGCCGACTTCCGAGCCCGCTGGCTCGTTCTCTTCTTCTATCCGGCTGACTTCTCCTTCGTTTGTCCCACCGAGGTTACGGGTTTCCAGAAGCTATTGCCCGAGTTCGGCGCGAGTGGCTGTGAGGTGCTGGGCGTCAGCGTCGACCCGCCGGAGACGCACCTGGCCTGGGCCCGGGAGTTGGGCGGAATCGACTATCCCCTTCTCAGCGACACTGAGCGCGCGGCTTGCCGGGCCTACGACGTCCTGGACCCCCAGGACCAGCGTGCACTCCGCGCGAGTTTCATCATCGATCCGGGCGGGGTGATCGAGTACGCTCTGGTCAGCCACCGCAACGTCGGGCGCAGCGTGGAGGAGACCCTTCGCGTGTTGCGTGCCCTCCATGGCGGCCGCGCCTGCCCCGCCGACTGGCGGCCGGGAGAGCCGACGGAAAAGGGGCCGTAGCGCTCATGTCCGAGATTGCCTCCAAGAGAGGAGCCATCGAGCGCAAGGGACGCATCCGCGAGGTCGTCTTTGGCGTGCAAGACGGCCTGCTGTCCACCCTCGGTTTCGTGGCGGGCCTGAACGGTGCCGGAGCCAACGGCCGACTGATTCTCCTGGCCGGGCTCGTGGAGATGTTCGCGGGGGCGGTGTCGATGGCGGCCGGGGCGTATCTCTCCGGCAAGGCGGAGATCGAGGTCTACCAGCGCGAGATCGAGGAGGAGCGGCGGCGGTGGGTGGTAGAGCCCTACCTCGCCAGCGAGGAGCTGCTCCAGGCCATGGTCGAGGAAGGGCTGCCCAAGGAGAAGGCCTACCGGATCGTGAAGCTCCTCCAGGAGGGAGAGCAGAGCTTCCTGAAGACGTTCCAGGAGAAAGTGCTCGGCCTGGCCTCCCTCGACCCCAGCGCCCCCATCACCTCCGCTCTCGTCATTGGTGTCTGGTTCGCCTTGGGGGCCTTGGTCCCCCTGGCGCCCTACCTGTTTCTCGCTGCCTACCCGGCCCTGGGAGCGGCTTTCGTTCTCTCCGCTCTTGGTCTCTTCGGCATTGGTGCAGCAAAGGCCGTGCTCGCGGGCCGGAGCCGGTGGCGCTCGGGGCTCGAGTTCCTCACTATCGCCGCCGGCGCCGCGGGCATTGGCTACCTCTTCGGCCTCCTTCTACCCTCCCATCCGTAGCTCAGACCTGCGCGTTTCGCATCCAATGTCCGGTTTGACCATCGAGGCGTGCTCAGAATCGCTCCCACCCAATTCATCGGCTATCATGACTAAGGTGGGGGTCTGTGGGGTGGCGATGGCTTCACCAACTGTCACGAACTTCATGAAGCAGCAGGGGTTTCCGGAGGAGCCGCCGGACGCCTGCAACATGCACTTTGCCGGACTCTACTTCCAACCTCGCATCGTCTTCCCGCTCATCCTGGTGGGGATCACCCTCGGCTGGCTGGGGCTCCACCGCGTCGCCAGCTTGATCTTCCTCGGTCTCGCCGCGGTACTGTCGTGGAACACGATCCTGCCCCGGTTCAACCCCTTCGAGCTCGCTTACAACCGCTTCGTGGCTACGCGCCGCGGCCTACCCCTCCTCGTCCCCGCTCCCGGCCCCCGCCGCTTCGCCCAAGGCATGGCCGCGACGCTTTTGTTGGGGGCGGCGATCGCTCATCTCGTGGGAGCAACGCCCGTTGCGGCGGTGCTGGAGGCGCTGCTGGCGGTGGCCTTCGTCGCGCTCCTCTTTGGCCGGTTCTGCCTGGGGGCCTACATCTACCATCTCCTGCGGGGGCACGTGGCTTTCGCCAACGCCACCCTACCCTGGGCTCGAAGGTAGCCGCGCCCCGATCACCGGACGCCTCCCCTAGGCAGCGGCCGCTCTCTTTCGAACCCCGCATTCCCTCACGATGCAGCTATCGCGCTGCGCCCCGACCTCGGGTCGTCAGTCGAAGACCTTCTTGAACGGGTGTAGGAAGGTCCCCTTTACGACGGCACCAATGTCCACCTTGGGCTCGGCCAGCGTGGTCCCGACCTTGAACGGCACGATCAACTCCCCCATCTGGCTCATTTCGAGCGATGCTCTCACTATGGGAGGCACACCCTTCGCGAGCTCGCCCCGGAGAAAGGCCCGGCAGTCGGCAGAGAGGTCTCCGGCAAGGGTCAAGTAGCCGGTGCCGGTTATCCGCAGATCCGGCCTCTGCAGGACCAACCCCGTGAGGTCCATTCGCTGCCCATTCAATTCAAGCTGGGCGCCCCCGACCAATCGCTCGACCCGCTTCAACTGGGTCAGGACGGGGGCGATGTTGAAGAGGTTGACCCGCGGCATATCCGCGCTTACCACAAACCGCTCCACCCTCAGCCGGCCGGTCCCGGCCAGGCTAGGTGCAATGGGCGTCAGGCGACCCCGGAAGGTCGCCTCCAGCTGGGCTCTTCCTTCGAAACGCTTCGAGTAGCCCAGGCCGTGCAGGACGGAAAGCACGTTCATCCCAGAGACGGCCACCGCCATTCTTTGCAGAGGCTGGGGTGGATCCAGCAGCAGTGACCCGCTCGCCTTGAACGATCCCCCATGAACCGCCGCCTCTTGGACAACGACGTCGAGGGCACCCTTTTCAATCCGGGCTTCGCCCCTGAGCTCGTGGATCACCAGGCTCCCGACGCGTACGCGACCGCTTTCCAGAGTAGCGCTCACCATGAGGGAGTCGCCCGCGCCGGACTGGCTCAGAACGGCGTTCACACCGGTGAGGACCACCGTCCACCCGCTCAGCTTGAAGACGCGCACCACGCTCCGTCGCAGCACGATCCTTTGCGCGGGCAGGGGGAAGGCAACCTGCTCCGAGCGCCCGCCTTCCGGGCTTACCTCGACCTGGGCGTCCTCCAGGATGAGGCTCTTGAGAACGACCGTTCGCCCGCTCAGCAGCGGCCACCACTCGAGCGCGGCATAGGCGACGGGGGCGTGAAGCTTCTTGACGTTCGAGGATCCGTGGGACTCAAAGGCTACGCCCGCGAGCTCGACCCGGAGCGGGTTACCCCCTATCGGCCCAAAGGAGCAGACGCCGTGACCGCTTCGCTCAAGCTCGCCTTTCAGCCAGGTTCTAAAACCAGGCCGGCACACCACGAGCAGATAGGCGCCTTCCGCCGTCGCCGCGGCCGCGACCAGGGCCAACAGCAGGCACACCACGGCTCTTCTCTGCCTCACCGCGTGTGTGATACTCCATGATCGCGGGAGGATGTCAATCACATGCGTGGTCCTGATAGAAGCGGCAAGGGAGGGCCGAGTAAGGCCTCCGAGCCCATAGGCTCCGTGGCTTTGGTCACGGGAGCGGCTGGTGCCATCGGACGCGCCATTACGGCCGCCCTGCGCGCAGGGGGCGCGCAGGTGATCGCCACCGACCTCGCGCTACCGGCGCGATTCGCCACCGAGAGGGGACCCGGACCGGCGCCCAAAGCCATGAAGCTCGATGTGACATCCGCGACCGGGGTTCGACGTGTCTTCGGGCGCGTCGTAGAGGAGTACGGCCGCCTTGACTTACTCGTGAACAACGCGGGGGCCGTGAGCCTCGCCCCCTTCGTCGACCTGACGGAGCGGCAGTGGGACCAGGCCTTCGCCGTCAACACGCGCGGCGTTTTCCTCTGCGCCCGGGCGGCGGCGCGCCACATGATCGCCCGGGGAGGCGGCGGGCGGATCGTCAACGTGAGCTCCATTGCCGCGCGAGTGGGCTTCCGCTTCCAGGCTCACTATTGCGCGGCCAAGGCGGCGGTGCTCGGCCTGACCAAGGCCCTCGCCCTTGAACTCGCCCCTCACAAGATCACGGTCAACGCCGTCTGTCCCGGAGCCGTGGACACGCGCATGCTGCAAAAAGCCCTTAAGGAGTCGAGCCTCCTGGCGGGGCTAAAGGCGGCCGACTATCGGCGAATGGTCCTCTCGTCGATTCCCCTCGGCCGGTTCCAGACGCCCGAGGATGTGGCGAGTCTGGTCGCTTTCCTAGCGTCAGCCTCCGCGGCCAACATTACCGGTGAGGCGATCAATCTGGATGGAGGTATCGTCAGGGACTAGGTCAGCTTGTGCCCGTGTGGTTTCTTGAGGGCGACACATTCGCAGGGCGGGTTCGTTCGGGGGTTCGTTCGGCGCGAATGAACCAGGCCAGGCCCATCAGCCACCCCACCCAGAAGAGCCAGGCGGGGAAATGCTCGGGCGTGCGAGCCTCGACGACGGCTCGTGACTCCGCCAAAAATGACGAGATCACGATGAGGCCGGCAAGGATCTCGACCGACCAGTCAAGCGGCCGTATCCGACGGGCACGATCCGCTGTCCAATAGAGGTAGGTGCCCGCCCCCAGCAGAGCAAGTGAGACGGCGCAAGGCGCCCACACGGGCCCCACCCAGGGCGCAGGGATGAGGAAGAGTACATCCCATGTCCCTAGCCCCTCCGGCCAGCCCAGGACGATCTTGAGCGCCCCATAGTAGACGAGGTCCCAGATCCCGAAAAGGAGGAGGAAGGCCGCAAAGCGCTCGAGGAAGTGGCGTCCCGCCAAACGCGCGCCGGCAGCGAGGAGGAGAATGCTGGCCGCCTCACGGATGACTTCGACCGCCACGACACGGTCCCAGGTGATGAGCACGGGGAAATGGAACCCGCTCGGATAGTAGAGTTGGCGCAGATAGACAACGACCGAGGCCTCAAACCAGCCCACGGCCAGGCCAAGGAGCCAGAGCCATACGTAGCGGCCGGCAGTACCTTCCCGAAGCACGGACCCCGAAGGCCCGGCCGAGCTCATCCCCACCGCTCGATCTTCATTCGTTCGGCCAGGAAAACCAAGTGCTGCCTCGCGATGCCGATCGCTGACCCCTCGGTTTGCTAGGATCCCTCCTGTAGATGCCCGGATCCTGGTATCCTGCCTTCGCGGCGAGGAGGGGGCCATGGTTCACACGAGGAGCAATCGACGAGGGGCGGCGAGGCTTTGGGGGCGGGCGACCATCGCCCTAACGGTGGTCCTCGCGGCCGGAGCAGGGTGTCGCTCCGGGGCCCCAAAAGGGGGTCCCACGGCTCCCCGGCCTCCGGTGGACGTCCTCAAGTCTTTCATCGGTCAAGACCGGGTTCTGCGCTACTACGGCAAGGAAAAGAGCATTTCCCTTAAGAAAAAGGACGTCGCACGGCACGGTGGGGAATGCGATATTGCTGTTCACGTGGCGGACGGTGCATTCGAGAACGGGCGGGTGCGCTTGAACCTGGAGGTTCTGGGTGAGCCCATCGTCTCGGGCCGGCCGCGCCGAAAGGAGCGCTGCCGAACGGCGGCGCCCACCCTCAGCCTCACCGTCTCGGATTTCCAGTCCCAGGACCCCCCGGAGGAGGTCGCAGCTCGCGTCAGCCTCGTACTTCCCGCGCCCGAGGCTTATCTGGCCGCCTTCGGCGTCCGCTTTGACCACCCCGCGGTCGGCGAGGAAACCGCGGTCGCCTCCCAGGAGCCGGATGCGAACGACAGCGAGAGGCGGCTGGGGCGCTCGGTTACGGCGTGGCCGAAGGTGCTCCTCTCGGTGGAGCCGGTCGTTCGCGACCCGAGCCGTAAGATCCATCAGCAGGGCGAGGTGGAGTTCGTCGCGGTCGTGGGCAGCGACGGCCGCCTGCGCAGCCCCGTGGTCAAGACCGGGCTCGAGCAGAGGGACGAGGCCGTGGTGAAGCGGGCGCTGGCCGCCTGGCGCCTTGATCCCGCCCGACAGGGGGACAAGCCGGTGGCCGCCCGGATGCTGCTCCGAACCGCCCTCATGATCGAGTAGGACCTCACGGGCTTCCTCCCCTTGCGAGAGGGGCCTTGCCCCGGGGGGGGAAGAGCCTTCTGGGTCATCGTCCGTCGCTGCTCACCTTTGCCCGAGCGGTGGCCGCCAGTCTGCAAGGGCGCCACTCGCACTGCATCGAACCCGCCCCTGGCCTAGCCAACCTAAGCCGCGCCTCGGCTGAACCGGGCATCCTGGCGTGGCCTGTGCGAGGCATCGCGGCCCGGTTATGATGGGCGCCGAAGCTTGGAGGAGAGCATGCCCAACAGCGCCCGCTGGCGGCTGAGCCTGATGATGTTCCTGGAGTACGTCATCTGGGGATCCTGGCTGCCGCTAGTGGCCCTTTACCTGAAGGATTTCCTGCATTTCTCGGGGACCGACATCGGCTGGATCTTCGCGACCCAGGCGGTGGCCTCCGTCACGGCCGTGTTCGTGAGCGGCCAGATCGCGGACCGCTATCTCTCCACCGAGCGCTTCCTTTCCGTCAGCCATGTTGTCGGCGGCCTGGCCATGCTCGCTCTTGCTTTTCAAAAGACCTTCTGGCCGTTCTTCTTCACCATGCTCATCCACATGCTGGTCTACGTCCCTACCCTCTCGCTCACCAACTCCATCTGCTTCCACCACTTGAAGGACTCCCAGAAGGAATTCGGACGCGTGCGCCTCTGGGGGACGATCGGTTGGATCGCCGCCAGCTGGCCGTTCGTCTTCATTTTGCAAGGGAAAGAAGGGGCCGCTCTGGAATCGGCCCTCACCAGCATCTTCGTTGTCGCGGGTGGAGCGTCCTTGGCCCTGGCCGCGTTTTCCCTGCTTCTCCCCGCCACTCCTCCCGCGCGCGACGTCAAGAGGAGGAGCGCTCCCCTGGAGGCGATCCGGCTGCTGGCCGTCCCGAGCGTGCTCGTGCTCTTCCTCGTCACCTTCATCGATGCCTTGGTTCATCAGTGCTATTTCATATGGACGAGCCCGCTTCTGGCCGCCATCGGAGTCCCCGGGAACCTCATCATGCCCGCCATGAGCATCGGGCAGATCGCCGAGATCGCGACCATGGCCAGCCTGGGCTTCTTCCTCGCGCGGCTGGGCTGGCGCCGGACGATGGTCTTCGGGATCCTCGGCCACGTGGTCCGGTTCCTCATCTACGCCGTGGGCCGGCCGGCCTGGCTGGTCGTGGGCAGCAACATCGTTCACGGTTTCTGCTACGCGTTCTTCTTCGCGTCGGTGTACATTTTCGTCGATGAACAGTTCCCCAAGGACGCCCGCGCCAGCGCCCAGGGCCTCTTCAACTTCCTGATCCTGGGGTTGGGGCCCTTCGTCGGCAGCCTGCTTTGGGGGGCCCTGGGCGACGCTTTTCGTACCCCCGCCGGGGGCGTCGATTTCTCAAGGCTCTTCCTCGTTCCCGCCATGCTTGGGCTGGTCGCGGCCGTCTTGCTTTTCCTCGGGTTCCATCCCACCCAGCCCATCCCGACGGGCAACACGAGCCCCGCCGTCGAATAAACGTCTGGATCCACTCGGCACGCTCTGCCCGTAGCGACCAACCAGGCGTGGGCGGGCACCGCCCCGCGGAACTGACCCCAGCACCACGGGTGCTACAATGCGCCGCATGCTCCCTCCGTCGCTCCCCGCTGTCACGCGGCGAGGGCAGCGGGCTCGGCCGGCGGGGCTCCGCGTCCGCCGACGGCGGCGCCGCGCCGGGCGGCCTCCCCAAGTCTGTACGCGGTGACACCCCTTTGGCCTCCACTCCGCACTGAAGGGCTCGCCCATGCATCTTGAGTCACGCCGCTCCGCGCTGGCCCTAACCGCGCTCTTGGCGACCGCCAGCACTCTCGGGCGCGCCGGCCCGGGCACGGGCTCGCTCGAAACCGTCCCGGGGGTTCATGTCGCGATGTTCGACATCCCCTCCGGCAAGATCTACGTCAACCTGCCCGATGACCTTGCCCCCGGCGATACCGTGAGTGGCACCGTGAATCCGGTCCCCGCGGGGCCGAGCGAGCGCGATCGAGCGCGCCAGATCAAGGAGTTGAACGGGTATCTCGTTGAACTGGGCGGCCAGCGGGCACCGACCAGCCAGCGAGTGCGGACGTTTGTCGTGCCCCCGGGCGTGACCACCCTCGCCATCGTGCTGCTGGACGCCCACGGCCGTCCAGTCGGTGACGTGAAGGCGCCCCTGACCGCAGCCGCTCCCCCGCCGCCGAGTTATTTCGTGCCCCCGGTCGGCCAGAGCGGAAGGGCCGTGTCCGTCAGGGGCCCCTTCGACGGCGATCTCTCCGCGGCGGCCGTGCAGATTGGCGGTAAGCCGGCCCAGGCCATGGCGGAGTCCCCGCGCCAACTCGTGGTGCGGGGTCCGGAGGAGGGCGCCGGCCCCGCGCCGCTCGAGGTGACCGAGCACGGCAAGGTGGTCACCACCGGCACATACCGCAACGTGGCCGTGCAGCTCTCCGCGGCCCTGACGAACCTGCTCGCGGGCCAGCACACTCGCCTCACCATCACCGTCACCGGCGTCGAGGGCCTGCGCGAGACCCTGCCCCTCTTTCTCGCCAATGGGTCACCGGGGGTGGTGCGCATGGAGGGAGGCGACGAACAGACGCTCTGCGTGCGCCCCGACGACGTCAAACCCGCGGGCAAATGGACCAAGGACCGGGACCTCACCGGCGTGCGCGGCGGCGGCTTCTCGATCCACGCCGATCTGGCGCATCCCCGGCCGCAAGTCGAGTCGAGCACCCCCCTGGAGACGACCCTCCGTGGCTGGCTGCGCGAGCGGCTCGTGTTGGATCAGCCCGCCCGGACCGCGGCGGGCGAGGCTCTGGCTGCCGGCCCCTACGAGGTCGTCGTGCGCGGCGCCCCCGAGCGCGGCCGGGTGCACCTGCTCCTCGGCCGCAACGGCAAGCCGGCGGGCACGGCGGAGGGGGCTCTCTTCAAGCACGTGGCCGCAGCCACGATCTGCGACGTGCACGATGTCGCCGACGCGGCCCAAAAGGGAGGGCCGGGAGCCAAGGACAGCGGCCTCAACGAGCTCGGTTTCGCCGACGACGGCGTGTTCACGGTGCGGCGCGAGACCGGACACCTACGCCTGGTTCTGAGTACCCCGCAGGGAGACGTCTCGATCGAAGCCGACCTCGCTCTGCCTTGAGGCCAGCCCCGCCCTCGGGCGCGCCGAGTGGGGCCTCTCTCCCGGTCCGCGGCGCCCTTCTCGTGGCGTGGACAGACGCACTTCCCGCGAAACGGCCGGACCGCTAGCTCTTGGCGGGCGTCCTCGATGGCCGACGGCGGAAGCAGCTCCCGCCGTCCGCGACCGCCTCCTCCTGGTCTTCCCACTTGGGGTGTGATAAGCAGGGTGCCCATGCCGAGCAAGCCGGGCGCTTTTCGCTTGTTCCGAGTCGCCGGTATCGACGTATTTCTGCACTGGTCCTGGTTCGTGGTCGCCATCTATGAAATCCAGGAACGAACCACGGACTACCACTCGCCCGTCTGGAACGTTGTGGAGTACCTCAGCCTGTTCCTGATCGTGACCCTGCACGAATTTGGGCACTCCCTGGCCTGCCGGCAGTCCGGGGGCACCGCGAGTGAGGTCGTGCTCTGGCCCCTCGGAGGAGTAGCTTACGTGAACCCTCCGCAACGCCCGGGGCCCACGCTCTGGAGCATCGCGGCGGGTCCGCTCGTGAACGTGGTCCTGATCCCCATTCTGCTGGGTCTGAGCCTGCTGATCCGCTATCTGGGCTTGCCGGCAATCATCCCGGATATCACCGCCTTCATCCATGCGGTTGCCGTGATGAACCTCGGCCTCCTGATCTTCAACCTACTGCCGGTCTATCCCCTCGACGGCGGCCAAATCCTTCGTTCCCTGCTCTGGTTCGTGCTTGGACGGGCGCGCAGCCTGACCGTGGCCACGGTCATCGGCTTCGTGGGCGTGGTGGGGCTCCTAGGAATCGCCGTCTTGATAAGGTCCCTCTGGATTGGCCTCATCGCGGCCTTCGTCGCCTTGAATTGCTGGCGCGGCTTTCAACGCGCGCGCTTGCTGTCGCGCCTGGCCAAGCTGCCGCGCCATGAGGGGTTCGCCTGTCCTTCCTGTGGGAGCGCGCCGCCCATCGGTCCGTTCTGGGCCTGCGCCCAGTGTCACAAGCCGTTCGACACCTTCGAAACACACGGGGTCTGTCCCCATTGCGGAGCCCAGTTCCCGCTGACCAGCTGTGTCGATTGCGGCATCAAGAACCCCATGAGCGGTTGGGCGGGGGCGACCGAGCCCCCTCGGCCGCTACACCCTTAGTCGACGCGCTCCAGCAATCGCGCATCCCGCCAAGCGCGCAGTCGAGCCCCCCCACCGCCTTCCCGGCCATGGTGCGCTCCCGCACTCCTTGATTGGGCGCTCCGGTCGAAGCCCCCACCTGGGGGCGCGAGAGGCACAGAGGGCTCGCGGGACGAGCGAGCGACGTCCCGCGAAGCCCTTTCTCGTGCTCTCTTAGAAGTGGAAACCCAACTGCGCGTTGTACGCCCGGGGAGCCACGAAGTGGGTCCCGCTGAAGGTTGAGAGGAAGTTGAAGAGCACCTGCTCGTTCGTGAGGTTGGTGACCGACAAGCGCAGGCTCACCTTGTACCGGTCCCCGTGGAAGAGGTTGTCGTCTCCCACGCTCGCATCGAAGAGATGGCGCGGGCTCACGCGGGTCGGGTTGTGGTCGACGTCGAAAGTGCCGGGGGCCGGGAAGACCAGCCGCGTCGCCCCGACGTTCGGCTCGTTGGCGCAGCTATCGGGAGTCAAGGGATTCGTCAGCGTCCCCTGTTTGCTCCCGCAGAAGAGCCCTACCGCCGCCTGTTGATCCCCGTCCAGGAAGGCGAGCGCGCTTTGGAAGGACATGAGGTTCGGGTTGCTGGCCACGAGCCCGCTGTCGTAGCGCCAGTTGAACGCGATCCAAGGCCAGTCTTTCGACGGTTGGTACTGGATATGGGTCGTCTGCTGGAACTTTTGGTCGTGGTCGATCCGGAAGACCTCTCCGCCGGTGACGGTGGCTCCGAGGCCGCCCACCTGGGGCGGGAAGAACCGGGCGTTCACGTGCCCCGCAACGACAAAGGCCGTGAACCCGTGAAAATTCGGGACGCTCAGCCTCACCGAAATCCCGTCGAGTTTCGACTGCTGCCAGGCGATTGGGAACGTGACCGGTGTGCCCCCGAAGACGCTGAAATCGTAGCCGTTCTGGGTGTGCTTCCACATGTAGTCGGCGTCGATCACCATGAACCGCCCGAAAGCCTGCTGAAAGCCCGCGTTGAACTGATTGCGATGCCCCGGCTTGATCGGCGCCAGGGCCTGGCTATTGGGGCCGTTGAAGACCGCGTTGATCACCGGGTTCGCGGAGCCAAGGCTCGCGAGAATCAGGTTCTCGTTGAAAGGGGTCTCCTGAGTGCGGGCGTAGGATGCCCGCAGCACCGTGTTCGTCTTCCTGATGTTGTAGGCGAGGCCCGGCCGGGGCTCGACGAGGGTGTCGTTCACGATTCCCCGGTAAATATCGGCCCGGACGCCCAGGTTCAAGGCCAGGCCCCCCACCGAGATCGTGTCCTGGACGTAAAAGGCCGTCTCCTTGATGTCCTGTTGGCCGCGGAACGGGAACTGCGAGCCACCCCGGGTGAGGTCGTAAGGCAAGAGGACCGGGAGGAAGCCCGGATTCGCCTGCAGGCTCCCGCCGCACTGGCTGGGATCGGTCGGGGTCGGATCGGTGTCTGGGCTTCCATCCGCGTTGAGGCAGACCGGGTTTGTGCTGGCGCTCGTGATGCCGAAGCCGAAGTTCTCGGTGAGCGAGGTCTGCTGATAGGTAGCCCCGGCCTTGAGGTTGTGGACCCCCTTCACGTAGGAGAGGTCCGTGCGCACGCCGACGTTCGTGAGCCTCCGCTGCTGGTTGATCGTCGCGGGCTGATCCGCGAACACGTTGCCGCTGGGGTTGTAGGTGTATTGGTCCTGACGGAAAAAGCCCCCGAGAGTGAAGAGGGTCGTTGAGTTCACAAGCCGGGTCCACACCGGGGCAACGCTGACGGTCCTGATGAGCGAGCTTTGATCCTGAGGCCCGACGAGGTTGCCGCTCGGGTCGGTCACCCCATCGTTCAGGCCGTCGTACGTGTTGGGAGTCTTGAACGAGGACCGTGTGTACCCCAGGTTGACGTGGAACGTGTCGAGGGTGGAGATCTGGTAGTCCAGCCGGTCGAAGACGCTCTGCTCGTTGCCACGGTCGTGCAGCGCTAGGATCTCCGGGGGGTCGAGGAAGCGCGCGGTGTTGAGGCCGCTCACGGCGAGGAAGTTGCCCCACTTTGGACCGCCGAAGGCTATGTCGAAGGACCCATTCGCGGAGCTGAAGGTCCCGTACGACGCCCTCACGGATCCCTTGGGTGTGCTCTGGCCCAGTCCGGAGCGCGTTGTCACCTTGATCACCAGGCTCGTCTTATCCCCAAATTCCGCCGGCGGAGCGCCGGAGATCACCTCCAGGGAGTCGATGGATTCGATTGGAATCTGATTGGAGAATACCTTGCTCTGTTGATCGGTGATCGGTTGCCCGTCAACGGAGAAGGAGTTGTCGGCGTGGTCCCCAAGTCCGTGGAAAAGCCCGTTCGAGTCGGCGACGACTCCCGGCGTGGCAAGGGTAACGAGGGAGCTCACGGAGGAGGACTGGCTCTCCAACGGGAGCTTGTCGAAGAGCCCGCGGTCGACGTCGGTGTGGAAGGTCGGATCGTTCTCCACGAGATCACGGCCGTGCGCCTCAACCGTGACGTCCACCGCGAGGGCACTGATCTGGAGGCTGATTTGAAGGACTACGGGAACCCCCGAGCGGATATCCACATCCTGCGCATAAGGCGCAAAGCCCGCCGCTCGTACCACGAGATGGTAGGGGTTGAAGGGAACGTTTGTGAAACGAAATCCTCCGTCATTGCGTGTGGTGGTCGTACGCCTGAAGCCGCTCACGGGGTACGTCATTTCGGCGGTGGCGTTCGCGACTGCCCCCCCCGAGGGATCCTTGACCGATGCCTCGATTGATCCCGAGGACTGGGCCCAACCGGTTGAAGCAAGCAGAAAGAGAATCGAAGCCGTAACGAGAAGCCGATAACCTGTGAACCGTATCATTCTTTCCTCCCGCCCTTTGTGGGGCGATCCGTCCGCTATTTCTTGGATTCGGCTGAAAGCATCGGCGGCCGCGCGGCCAGAACGGAGCCCGCGCCGCGGTGAAGCAATCAGCTTCGGTCTTGCTGTATTAAGCGGAGGGCGGTGCTCGGGAAGGAGAGTCGAGTGAGAACCGAGCGTCGCGGAAGGCGACGATCTGGGGTGAGACTCGGCCGGTGGCCAGCAGTGGCGTCGGAAGCGTCGGTCCGACGACGGCCGGATGAATCCCTATGTGGGCGGCTTGGCAGAGCTGGCAGGTGGTTTCATCTTGGCCATATTGGTGCGCGTGGGGGGCCGCTTGGAGGACGAACAAAAGCACCAGCAGGGAAAGCCCAAGCCCAAGTGCTTTGGTCCGATTCCGCTTCACGTTTTCAGGCCTTCCCATTCAACTTACTGAAGCCAGTCGTACTCGCTTCGGCATTGCCGCCGCACCCACGCCACAACGTTCGCTACCACAAGTCCCCGTGATGGTAGCAGCAAAGGCCACAAGAGCCAAGCCTTCGACACCACATGCTCTCGGCATCGAACGTCTCCGCTTCGAGGTGCCCCTCACAGGGGCACGCTCCGAGGAGACCGTTAAGGGCGTCCACCAAGGCGGCGGCAGCACAGACTCCGCCAAATGGCTGAAATGGTATCCTGCGCGAAAGCCGTTGCCGGCGGCGAACGCCGGCGGCGAACAAGACGCAAACTCAGAGCAGAGATGAGGCAATCATGGCGGCACAGAGGATTGTTGCGGTGCTGGGAGCGACAGGCGCGCAGGGCGGCGGGATGGTCAGGGCAATCCTCAATGATCCGAGTGGTGGATTCACGGCGCGCGCTCTCACCAGAGACGTCAACAGCCCCAAGGCGAGGGAACTGGCACAGCTGGGCGCGGAAGTCGTCGCCGCGGACATTGACGACCTCGAGAGCTTGAAAAGGGCATTCTCCGGCGCGTACGGAGCATTCTGCGTCACCTTCTTCTGGGCACACTTCTCGCCGGAGAAGGAAATCGCCGAAGTCCAGTCGATGGCGACGGCCGCCAAGGCTACCGGCTTGCAGCACGTCATCTGGTCCACTCTTGAAGACACCCGGAAGTGGGTGCCTCTGAGTGATGACCGGATGCCCACTCTGCAAGGCAAATACAAGACGCCACACTTTGACGGCAAGGGCGAGGCGGATCGCTTTTTCAGCGACCTCGCGGTTCCAACGACCTTCCTCTTGACGTCATTCTTTTGGGAGAACTTCCTCTACCCGGGCACTGCCCCCCGAAAAGGCCCCGACGGAAAGCTGGCCATTACTTTTCCGATGGGCGACCGGAAGCTGCCGGGGATCGCGGTTGAGGACATCGGCAAGTGCGCGCAAGGCATTTTTAAGAGGGGTCGGGAATTCATCGGCAAGACTGTCGGGATCGCGGGCGAGCACTTGACCGGTGCGCAGATGGCGGCCGCGCTGACGGAAGCGCTGGGCCACGAAGTCCGCTACAACAGCGTTTCCCCAGAGGTTTTCCGCGGGTTCGGTTTTCCGGGCGCCGACGATTTGGCCAACATGTTTCAGTTCAAGCGCGATTTCGCGGAATACTTTTGCGGCGCGCGGAGCACCTCGTTCGCTAGGTCGCTGAACCCATCGCTACAGGACTTCAAGACTTGGCTAGCCAAGCACAGGAGCGCAATCCCTTTCGACCGTAAGTCGCCGGGTTAGCCAGCTTGAACTTAAGGAACCTACGGCGGTGTCGCACCCACCTTCTTGGGCATCCCCCCGCCCGTATCGACGAGGCTCACTGCGGTGCGGTCCCGTATCGGACCATGACGACACCGGCACCGCCTGAGAATCCAGGAGGTCTGAGCCCTCTCAGCGTGCTGCCGTACTAAATCCGTCTGTGCTTCGCAAAAGTAGGCGTCCGCGACTTTAGTGAGGG
>Ga0210409_10004012_pt1 | contig 16063 bp, 17 predicted proteins | sample IncBWH17MmetaG_FD_161649 | JGI IMG/M metagenome (GOLD analysis project Ga0210409, IMG submission 161649) | Forest soil microbial communities from Barre Woods Harvard Forest LTER site, Petersham, Massachusetts, United States - Inc-BW-H-17-M | ecosystem: Environmental > Terrestrial > Soil >...
GCGATTGGCGGCCAGAAGTTGCCGCAGCTGATCTTCTGCCTGCTTCAATGAATATTCGATTTGAATCACATTCACGCGCCGGGCGGCGACTTCGGATTCGGAGCGGTAAATATCCAGCGGTGGCAAAGCCCCGAGGCTGAGCGCTTTTTTGTCGTGCTCGTAGCTTCTTTCGGCTGCCTCGAAAGATTGTTTCTGAACATCGTAGGCCTGGCGGTTCAATATCACATTCCAATATTGTGTGATGAGCAGATAAAGGATGTCGCTGACTTCCGCATGAAACGTCGCCTGGGTCTGGCGGAGATTGCGCTGTGCAATGTAGATGGGAGCTTTATTGGGGAACGTACCGAAATTCTTGAGCAAAGGTTGCGTGACTTGGAATCCCCAGTACGTGGTGAAGGAAGGATTCAGTGTGAAGAAACCGCTATTGGTGGAGAATTTGTTGGCGTTGAAAGTGGTCTGGAAATTTGTGCCGGTGGGGAAGATCTGGGTGTAGCCAAATTGCGTCGTCTGCGAGAAGTTGTTCAGGACGGTGGCGCCCTGCAACTCGCTGTTGGTCTGCGATTTTTGGCGTTGGTCGTTGAAGCTTCCCGTGAAGACAGGATCGAAGAGTTGGTATTGGCGGAAGACATTGTTCTGCGCGGTGTTGATCGCGGTCTGATCGATGCGGATGTCCGTGTTGTTGGCCAGCGTCAGGTGAATGGCATCGTCGAGCGACAGCACTAGTTTTCCATCGGCAATGTGCTGTTGGAATCCTTCCGGCGGCGGCAGCGGAGTCAGAGGTTTCTGCGCGGCGGGTATGCCGAGCAGCCGTTCCAGCTTGTAGTCGTCTTGCGAAAATGCGGGACAGCACGAGAAAAGAAACATGACCGCACAGCTCGCCAGGACGCCAATGCACTTCACCCGACACCCCCTGGTTTGAAAGTCGAAAGGCGAAAGTCGTTGGACCACAAACTGTCTTGCATAGCAACAAACGGCACGGCCTTAGCGGCTGACGTCGAGCCCTGACGGCACCGACGAGCTATTCGTAGCGGATCGCTTCTACCGGATCCAGACGCGCCGCTTTCAATGCCGGATAAATGCCGAACACCAGGCCGACGGAAATCGAGACGAAGAACGCCAGCAAGATCGAGGTAGCGGTAACGACGGTGGACCATCCCGCGAACCACCCGATCAGTTCGGACATGCCAAAACCTACGGCGATGCCAAATGAAAAAGGAATTTAAACTCTTTTGCGTTTTTGGCTCGATTTTTCTTGAAAATCGTGCCAACGAAGTACGAACGGGATGTTACGATTGAAGACGAGATAACACCGGTTAACCTGCTCTGCTCCAGCAAGGTCACCTACCCAACGGACCACGGTTATGCCTAGAAAGATTGAAGTAACTGAACTAATCCTACGCGACGGACACCAAAACCTATTGGCAACCCGCATGGCTTTGGAAGACATGGTGCCCGCTTGCGAGGACATCGACAACGCCGGCTTCTGGAGCGTGGAATGCTGGGGCGGCGCGACGTTTGACGCCTGCATCCGCTTCTTGAACGAAGATCCCTGGGAGCGGCTGAGGACCTTTCGCAAGCTGATGCCGAACTCGCGGCTGCAAATGTTGCTGCGCGGGCAGAACCTGTTGAGCTATCGGCACTACGAAGACAGCGTGGTGGAGCGGTTCGTGGCCAAGTCCGCGGACAACGGCATGGACGTGTTCCGTGTGTTTGACGCGCTGAATGATGTGCGCAATGTGAAGTGCGCGATTGCGGCGGTGAAGAAGCCGGGGAAGCACGCGCAGGGAACGATCTGCTACACGATCAGCCCACTGCACACGGTTGAAGGCTATCTGCAAATGGCGAAGGAGTTGATGGACCTGGGCTGCGATTCGCTATGTATAAAGGATATGGCGGCGTTGCTGAAGCCCCAGCCGGCGTATGACATTGTGAAGGCCATCAAGGAATCGCTGGGCGAGCAGGTGCGCATTCACGTGCATGTGCATGCGACGGCGGGCGCGGGCGATCGCATGAAGGAAGTGCTGCTGGAAGTGCCACGAGTGAGAAAAGACGCGGCCTACCCGCCGCTGGTGACGCCATCGAGCCAGATCGTGGGGACGCAGGCGGTGTTCAACGTGCTGATGGGGCGGTACAAGGTGATCACAGCGGAGTTTGCGGACCTGATGTTGGGTTACCACGGGAAAACGCTTGGCGAACGCGATCTGCATGTGAAGCTCGACGGAAAGAAGCATCAGGTCACGGTTTCGCCGGCCTAGAGGACCGAAGAGCGGACAGGTGGTGTTGACATGGGCATAGCGCCCGAGGAGATTCCGGGATTTCTATTTTTCCACCACGTAGCGGTTTCCGTGCAGCTGAGCGATTTGGAAAAGCAGGTGGCCGCCCACAAGGCGATGGGGTTCAAGGAAATCCACCGCGAAGATGTTCTGGGAAAAGATCAGGTGCGTGAAGTACTGTTGCGCGTGGGCGATGGGCCGAACCTGATTCAGTTGCTGGAGCCACTTACGCCGGAATCGCCGGTAGCGAAGCAGATTGAGAGAAACGGCGGGCGCGAGGGGCTGGCACATGTGGCGCTGGGAGTGGCGGACATTCACAAAGCGTTCAGCGCGCTGAAGGCGAAGGGATTTCAAATAATTGATGCGGCGCCGCGACCTGGGTCGCGAGGGACGACGGTATTTTTTGTGCACCCGAAAACGATGGAGCTGGCCGCGCTGGGTTATCTGGTCGAAGTGGTGCAGGAGGCGTAAAGACCATGTGGGAGGAATTCCCGTCAATCTCGACGGCAGAGTGGGAAGCCGCCATCCGCGCGGACTTGAAGGGCGCGGACTACGAGAAAAAACTGGTTTGGCAAACGGAAGATGGGATTGCGGTGCGTCCGTACTACCGGCGGGAAGATTTGCCGGGGACGACGGGGCAAGCGCGATTCACCGGTGAGTGGCAAGCGGCAAGCGTGGCGGAGATTCCGAAGGACGCGGTACGCGGGGATTTGTTGCACGAGCATGGCGCGACCGCGGTGCAGGAAATTGGCTATGCGCTGGCCGAATCCGCGGGAAAACGGAACACGTTCGTCTTCGCCACAGGCAGCAACTACTTTTTCGAGATTGCAAAGTTGCGGGCGGCGCGACAAGTGTGGGCGCGAATTTCGTCGGAGCCGATGGTGATCTGGTCGCGAACGGCGATGGCGAATAAAAGCCTGTATGACCCTTCGGCGAATTTGATCCGATGCACAACCGAGGCGATGAGCGCAGTTCTGGGCGGCTGTAATGTGCTTGTGGCGGATGCAGCGCGATTTCCTGCGCATCTGGCGGACAGTTTGGTGCGGATTTTGCGCGAAGAATCGCATTTTGCGGAAGTGTCCGACCCGGGCGGCGGATCGTACTACATCGAGACGCTGACGGCGTCGATCGCCGCGGAGGCCTGGAAAGTGTACGAATCCGGGCTTGCTACGAAAGATGCGGCTATTGCCGCCGCGCGTGCCGCGAAAGAAAAGAATGTGGCGCAGCGAAAACGGACGTTGGTGGGCGTGAACAACTATCCGGACCTGAGCGAGGTGCTTCCCGCAGATGCGGCGTTGCCGGCGAGCCCGTGGAGGATGGCGGAGCCCTTTGAGGCCATCCGGAAGAAGGTTGAAAAATCGGGAAAGCGTCCCCGCGTGTTGCTGCTGCTGCGCGGCGACATGAAAATGCGCATGGCGCGAGCGAATTTCTGCCAAAACCTTTTCGGCTGTGCGGGATTCGACGTGTACGCGTCGGAAACGTTGGAGCCGGCGGACCTCGTGGTGCTGTGCAGTTCTGACGCAGAGTACGTTGCGCTGGCGAAAGAAATTTGCGCGAAGACTAAGGCGCCAGTGGTGGTGGCGGGCAATCCAATAGAGCAAATCGAAACGCTGAAGAGTTTGGGCGTGAAGGATTTTGTTTATGTGGGCGTGAACGCGGTGGAAGTGCTTTCGCGTTGGCAAGGGGCACTAGCATGAGCCGCCAACCCTGGATGACGCTGGAAGGAATTGAAGTGAAGCCGCTGTACACGGCGGCGAATCTGGAAGGCCTGGAGCATCTGGATTATGCGGCGGGGCTACCGCCGTATCTTCGCGGGCCTTATAGCACCATGTATGCGATGCATCCGTGGACGATCCGGCAGTACGCGGGTTTTTCGACGGCGGAAGATTCCAACGCGTTTTATAGGAGAAATCTGGCCGCTGGGCAAAAAGGACTGAGCGTTGCCTTCGACCTGGCGACGCATCGCGGATACGATTCGGATCACCCGCGTGTGAGAGGCGACGTTGGGAAAGCGGGCGTGGCGATCGACAGCGTCGAGGATATGAAGATTCTGTTCGACCAGATTCCGCTGGACCAGATGTCCGTGTCGATGACCATGAACGGCGCGGTGCTGCCGGTGATGGCGTTCTACATTGTGGCAGCGGAAGAGCAGGGAGTCCCCGCAGTAAAACTCACGGGGACAATTCAGAACGACATCCTGAAGGAATTCATGGTGCGGAATACCTATATTTATCCGCCATCACATTCGATGAGGATGGTTGGGGATATTTTCCGCTATTGTTCCGTGAACATGCCGAAGTTCAACTGCATTTCGATTTCCGGGTATCACATGCAGGAGGCGGGAGCGACCGCGGACATCGAACTGGCGTACACGCTGGCGGATGGGCTGGAGTATTTAAGGACGGGGCTGCATGCGGGACTGGACGTGGACAGCTTCGCGCCGCGTCTGAGTTTTTTCTGGGCGATTGGCATGAATTATTTCATGGAAATCGCGAAGCTGCGGGCGGCGCGGCTGTTGTGGGCGAAAATCGTGAAGCACTTTAATCCCAAGAACCCGAAGTCGATGGCGCTGCGCACGCATTCGCAGACATCTGGCTGGAGCTTGACGGCGCAAGACGTGTTTAACAATGTGATCCGCACGACGATTGAAGCGATGGCTGCGGCGATGGGCGGCACGCAGTCGCTGCATACTAACGCGCTGGATGAGGCGCTGGCGCTGCCGACGGATTTTTCGGCGCGCATTGCACGCAATACGCAAATTCTGCTGCAGGAAGAGACGGGCATCTGTCACGTTGTGGATCCGTGGGGCGGCAGTTACTACGTGGAAGAGCTGACGGATCAGGTAGCGCGGAAGGCGTGGACGCTGATCGAAGAAGTGGAGAAGCTCGGTGGCATGACGCGCGCGATTGAAACGGGATTGCCGAAGATGAGGATCGAAGAGGCCGCGGCAAAGCGCCAGGCGCGAATCGATTCGGGGCGAGAGACGATCGTTGGCGTGAATAAGTACAGAGTGTCCGGCGAGCATGAAATCGCTGTGCTGGTCGTGGACAACGCTGCGGTGCGCGAGAAACAGCTGGCGCGGCTGGCGGAGGTTCGCGCGCGGCGCAACAGCAAAGAGGTTGAGGCGGCACTGAATGCGCTGACCCGTTGCGCGGAGAGCGGAGAAGGGAACCTGCTGGCGTTGGCGGTGAATGCGGCACGCAAGCGAGCGACGTTGGGCGAAATATCCAGCGCGTTGGAAAAGGTGTTTGGGCGCTACCAGGCAGTGCAGCACATCATTTCCGGTGTGTACTCGGCGGAGAGCCGGCAAGACGGGGACTTTGTGAAAGCGCGGAAGTTGACGGACGATTTTGCAAAATCAGAAGGACGGCGGCCGCGCATCCTGGTGGCCAAGATGGGGCAGGACGGGCACGACCGCGGAGCGAAAGTGATTGCGACGGCGTTCGCAGATCTGGGATTCGACGTGGACCTGGGGCCGTTGTTCCAGACGCCGGAAGAAGTGGCGCGCATGGCGGTGGAAAACGACGTTCACGTGCTGGGCGTTTCTACGTTGGCTGGCGGGCACATGACGCTAGTGCCGGAAGTGATTCAGGAATTGAAGAGATTGGGCCGTCAGGATATCCTCGTGGTTGTGGGCGGCGTCATTCCGCCGCAAGACTTCGAGGCGCTTCGCAAAGCGGGCGCGGCGGGAGTCTTTGGGCCGGGCACGCGCATTCCGGTCTCCGCGCAGGAGATATTGCACGCGTTGCAGGAGTGAGCATTGCGGACGCGCCGTCTGGCCGCTGAACAATATGTTTCCGGAGTGCTTGCGGGCGACGTTGCCACACTGGCAAGAACAATAACGGTCATCGAGAGCGATCTTCCGTCAGACAACGAGTTAGCGGCGCGGATACTGGACGCGCTGCTTCCCCACACAGGTAAATCGCGGCGAATTGGAATCACGGGTGTGCCCGGAGTGGGCAAAAGTACATTTCTGGATGCGATGGGTTTGTACTTGATCCACGAACGTGGCGAAAAACTTGCCGTGCTGAGCGTGGATCCATCGAGCCCTGTCACGGGCGGCAGCATTCTGGGCGACAAGACGCGCATGGAGAAACTTTCCGTGGAGCCGAACGCGTTTATCCGCCCTTCGCCGTCGCGCGGGACGATGGGCGGAGTTGCGGGACGAACGCGCGAAACTATTTTACTGTGCGAGGCTGCGGGTTTCCGCAACGTGTGGATTGAGACGGTGGGCGTGGGGCAATCGGAAATTGGGGTGCGCTCGATGACGGATTTTGTGTTGCTACTGCTGTTGCCGGGAGCCGGGGACGAATTGCAGGGAATCAAGCGCGGCATTCTGGAACTGGTGGACGCGATCGCGATCAACAAGGCGGACGGGCCGTTGCTGGACCGCGCGCGATTGAGCAAGGCGGACTATGAAAGCGCGTTGCACCTGTTTGCGCCGGGAGCGGGAGGATGGACGCCGCCGGTAATGCTTTGCAGCGCGCGCACGGGGGAGGGAATTGCGGAGTTGTGGGAATGCGTGTTGCGTCACGAGCGATTCCAGTTGGCCAAGGGGCTGCGCGTGGAGATCCGACGGGAGCAGTCGTTGGCGGCAATGCGGCAGATTATTTCGGCGGAATTAGAAGTGGCGCTGCGGCATGATCCCAATATTGCGCGCAGGCTTCCGGAAATCGAAGCGCGGGTGAGAGATGGACGCATGACGTCGTACCAGGCAGCGCGCGAGCTGCTGGGCGAATTTCGCTATTCGCCGCCGAAGATCAAAGAGCAAAAGCGAAATTGATTGGGGAGGAAGTTACTGGGCGCGAGGTGCGACTCTTCCCACGCCGACTTTTCGCAGAATATCTGCGCCAGCGACGCCAGGACAAATGTTCCTGCGATGATGCGGATGTCACGTTCTGTTGTCATTTGCCACCTCTTTCACTTATGTAATAAAGGACCGGAACGGCCATGCGGGAGAGCAGCGTTGAGGCTACTTCGCCGGCCATCAGCGAGATTGCCACGCCTTGAAAGATCGGATCGAAGAGGATGACTCCGGCTCCGACAACGACGGCTGCGGCGGTCAGGAGCATGGGACGGAAGCGCACCGCGCCCGCGTCCACAACCGCTTCCTCCAGGGGCATGCCTTGCTCACGGCGCAACTAGATGAAGTCCACGAGGATGATGGAGTTCCTGACGATGATGCCAGCGTCCGCGATGAAACCAATCATGGATATGGCAGTGAAGAACGCGCCCATCGCGGCGTGCGCAGGCAAGATGCCGACAAGGGTCAAAGGGACTGGAGCCATGATGACCAGCGGAGTTTTGAAAGATTTGAACCAGCCGACAACCAGGACGTAGATACGCACCAAGACCGCCGCGAATGCCAATCCCAAATCGCGGAAGACTTCGGATGATTCGCTGTGCGAAAAACTGGAAGAACACCTGGATAGGTGCGAGCCGTGCAAGGCGTTTCTGGACAGCCTGGAAGTGACAATCACGCAATTGAGGAAGCTACCTTCCGAAAGGCTCAACGAAGTGGAAGGCGCCAAAATTCGCAAGGACGTTTTGAGCCGATATCGGATTCTACTGACGACGACCGCTGACGCGGATCGCCGGGTGTGAAAAAAGCGAAGGGCCGCTGTAAAAAAGCCGAGCGCGACGAACTGGCAAGAGTCGCTCGGGACCTGGCCGAGGGCCAAATCCAAACATCCAGCTGTCTCCAAAACACTTGAAATCCTGCAGTTACGTCGACCATGGTATGCCGTTCCGCGGGCCAGCGGTGCGCTATGTCGCTGTGGAACAGAATTTGCTCAAATCCAGCGGGGAACCAGATTCGTCTTTGAGGCTCGACCGAAGCGATTAGGTGGATGACGGAGACGAGAATGCTTTGACGTGTGAAAGGAGAAGTTTGATGAAGTGTTTACTGCCTAAGGCTGCCCCAGCCCGGCTTGGTTCCGCTGTTTTTCTCTTCGCGTTTTTTTCGGTTTCATTGATAGGAGCCGCGCCCATCCCAGCCGCCCAAACCCCCAACAATAGCGCGGAGGCTACTCAAGAGAACGAGCCACCCAGTGGTACGACGCTGCCCGTGTTTCTGCACACGTCCTTTTCGTTGGATAGATGCAAGCCCGGACAAGTACTTCGAGGGAAGATTGCCAAGGATGTGGGGTTGCGGAATGGCTCCGTAATCCGCAAAGGTTCAGAGCTGGAGGGCCACATTGTCGAGGTGACGCCGGCCGCCAACCGATCGGGAGCGAACGTCGCAATGCAATTCGACAAGTTGGATGTGGGACGGAAGGTCCCCGTGGTTACAAATCTGCAAGCAATTGCGGATCATCCACCCGCGCTGTGGGCCTTTAACGTTGACGCGCGCGGGAACTATGGTATCGACAATCTGCTGATCGCCCGCGCGGGAAACACGGATCCAGTCGGGAAGATTGTGCTGGCGTCGCAAGCGCAAAACTTGAAACTGGAAAAGGGAGACGCACTGCTTTTGCTGGTGGATTGAGGGCGCAAAGAACCCGATGACGCAGGCCGTTGTGGCAATAGAGGATTTTGTGATGGTAGAGGTGTCGTAGAGGCGAGAACTATGAGCGGAATGAACTTTGGTTCTGGAGTCGCGCGGCCCGGCATCCATTTCCTTATTCTCGTTTGTGGAGTTTTCGCATCGATGGCGGCTTTGCTAACCAGCGCGCAAGAAAGCGTGCAACGCCCGCCAACCGGTTCAGCGGCGCAAATCGAGACAACTCACAGTGAGAGAACGTCTCAGGAGAACAAAATTCCTCGGGGAACGATTCTGCCGGTGGTTCTGCGAACCTCCTTTGAACTCGATCGATGCAAGCCGGGTGAGTTACTCCGCGGGCAGATAGCACAGCAAGTTCCATTGCCAAACGGCGCGACGATTCGCCGTGGTTCCCAGATCGAAGGACGCATCGTTGAAGTTACGCCAGCAGGCGGCGGAACCGCTGCCAAAGTCGCAATGCAATTCGACCGATTGAATGTGAAGGGGAAGTGGATTCCCGTGGTCACGAACCTGAGAGCAATTGCGGGTTTCATGACGGTGATCGAAGCGGGCGTGCCTGACGAAGCGCCGGACGAGGGGCGCCGCACGATTGGTTGCCGACAACGCAAATCGGCGGCGATTCGGTATACGGAATGTGGGGTCCGGTGATGAGCTGGAATGATGCCTCGGAAGTCGTGGGGAAATCCGTGGGCGACGGCGTGTTGGCACGGCCGAGGTCCAAGGAAGGAGCGGAATGCCGGGGCGAACTCGAAGGCAATGACAATCCGCAGGCGTTGTGGGTGTTCTCGACGGATGCGTGTGGAGTTTATGGGATCGAACACTTGAATATTGTCCATGCTGGCCGAACGGACCCAGTGGGGAAGATCGTGCTGGCATCGGAAACGCGGAACGTAAAACTGAAAAATGGAGACGGGTTGCTGCTGCGCGTGAATGCTGCCAGCCACGACTAGCGAGAGACAAAATAGATGATGGCAAAAGCCAACAGAGTGTTCAAGTTTTGCCTCGTGGGCGGAATCTTTGACGGTCGCGGAGTCAGTCCTGACGGAGGGTTCGTGCCGGATCGATCCCCAAGGCCCGAGTGCCGGGAATTGCGCTGGCGATGGCGGCGACCGCAAGCAAGAAGAAGGCAGCGCCTGCGAAGGTTACGGGATCAACCGGGGAGACACCGAACAGAAGGCCACTGGTCAATTTTTGTGTAGCCCAGGCGCCGAGGAGTCCCATGACGGCACCAAACGTGGCCATTTCGAGACCCTGCTTCAACACCAGCCAAAGAACGTGCGCGCGGCTGGCGCCGAGTGCGATGCGCACGGCGAGTTCCTGTTTGCGTTGCGCTACGAGAAAAGAAACCACGCCGTAGATTCCGACGACCGCCAGAGCTAGACCTGCTGCGGCAAATGAAGCCAACAGAATGGTGGTGAAGCGCTGTCCACCGGTTTGCGCTTCGACGATTTCGTCCATCGTTTGGACCTCGGCGAAGGGCATGTCGGGATCCAGTTCGTGAAGCTGGCGGCGTATTTCTGGCAGCAGGAGGCGCGGCTCGGAAGCTGTGCGTATGACGATGTCTTTGAAGCCGTAGTTCACCAGGGGATGCTGCGAGTACAAAACGGTGATCTGCGGCTCCGGCGGAAGCGCCAGGCCAGCGTTCTTGAAATCTCCCATCACGCCGATGATGGTGACGTCGGCGGAATCCGTGATGTTTGCGCCCGGGGCGATCTGCAGAAATGGCGGAGGTCCGATGTAAATCTGGCGCCCGCTGGGATCTTCGGTTGGGAAATAGCGGCGCTTGAATCCCTCGCTGATCAGCGCGACGGGAGGAGTGGCGACGCCGTCTGATTCCGCAAAGTCTCGGCCGTGAATCAGAGGAATTCCCAAAGTTCGAAGGAAGTGGGCATCCGCGACGCCAAACTGTGCGGACGGAATGTCCTGGATTCTCGTGACGGGATGTTCGGGGATGCCGATCATCTGAGTCCAGCCATCATTGGGAGGATAGACGGTGGTAATCGTGGAGTCGATTACGCCGGGCACTGCGCGGACTCGTGCCGCGAACAGATCGCAGAAGCGCGTAATCGCGCCGGGGTCGGGATAGCGGAAACCAGGAACGTAGATGTGACCTTTCAGCAGATGGTCCTGACGGATTCCCAAGCACTGGTGCTGCAAGCCGATGATGCTTCGCACCAAGAGCGTTGCGCCCACGAGGAGCACTAAGGACATCGCCATTTCGATGATGACCAGGAGGTTGCGCATACGTTGCCCAGGACGGCCAGAGGTGGCGGATCGGCCGCCTTGCTTCAAAGAGTCCACCAGGTTAAGGCGAGTTCCGGTGAGTGCTGGGGCCACCCCGAAGAGCAAACTTGTGGCCAGAGACACGAAGAGAGTGAACGCCAGCACCCGCCAATCGATGTCCATGGAAGCAAGTTGCGAGAGACTTTCGGGATGCGTCCTGGCGACAAAGGCAAGTCCCATCCGGGCGAGAGCCAATCCAACTGCTCCGCCGATCAGCGAGAGCAACAGTGTTTCCGCGAGCAGTTGGCGGACGAGGCCGCCTCTGCCAGCGCCGAGAGCGGCACGGACGGCTAGTTCGCGCTGCCGAGCAGAGTTGCGTGCCAAGAGGAGATTTGCCAGGTTGACGCAAGCGATGAGCAAGATCAGACTGACCGCGCCCATCAACAGGAATAGCATGGGGCGAAGCTCGCCGACGCGGGTGTCGGAAACTCTGGCGACGAGAACACCGATGCCTTGATCGACGGGATGAGCAGCGGCCAGCCCGGCCGCAATGGTCGAGAGATCTGCCTGACCCTGTTCTAGCGACACGCCAGGCTTCAATCGCGCTAGTGCGCAGTAGCCGCGCGTCGCTCGCGAGCCTTCCGACCAGAGGTCAGAAAAGGCGAAGGGGGTCCAGACCTCAACCACGCCGGGCCGCCAAGGCTCCATCCACTCGGGGATCGCGTCCGGCATGATGGCCATGATGGTGTAAGGCTCATCATTGATGCGGATTTTCCGTCCCAGGATTGCGCTGTCGTGGGCGTATCGGTCTTTCCAGAGCCGAGCGCTTATCGCGGCAACATAGTTTTTGCCTTCCTGATTTTCCTCTTCAGTGAAGAGCCGGCCCATGATTGGGTGAACATCGAGAACCTCGAAATAGGCGGCGGGAACGAGGCCGACGCGCATCTGCTCCGGCTCGCCACCGGAACTGCCAAAGCTCACGTTCTTGCGCCATGTGTCGTAAGTGACCATCTTCTGAAAACTATGATTTAGTTGAGCGAAGTCCCGCACGTCCATCGGTGACGGTCCGCCGGCGGAAGCCAACCCGCCAATGCGCGAGCCATTTTTCGTGGAATAGATACGCACGAGTTGGTCGGGAGAGGAGAAGGGCAAAGGCCGCAGCATCAGCGCATCAATCGCGCTGAAAATGGCGGTGTTGGCGCCAATACCCAAAGCGAGAGTGAGAACGGCAATGACGGTGAAACCAGGATTTTTGCGAAGCGATCGGGCGGCGTATTTAATATGGCTCGCAAGCCGCTCCAGCCAGAGGGTGTGCCAGATTGCGTGCAGGTCCTCTCTGACTAAAGTGGTGTTGCCGAAAGCGCGTTGAGCTGCATAGCGTGCTTCCCGGGGCGACAGGCCGGATTCGAACTGCTCCTCCGCTTCGAGATCGAGATGGGACTCCAGTTCGCGGTCGAGTTCCTTTTCGCGATCGGGACGTTGCCACAACGCGGCGAGGCACAAACGGAGCGAATGCCAAAGGCTCATGAGGGATCTTCCGGGGCCGGCCACATGACTGTGGCTACGGCGGAGGCCAGTTGTTTCCAGCGAGATGTTTCGCGGACGAGCTGCTTCCTACCTGCCTGCGTTAGGCGGTAATACTTGAATTCGCGATTGCGATCTTTCGCGGTGTCCCACTTCGCGCTGATCCAACCCTTGCGCTCCATGCGATGCAGGGCCGGATAGAGCGAACCGTGCTCCACCTGGAGCACGCCGTCGGTGGTGCGTTGGATGTGCTTAGCGATTTGATGGCCGTGAGCCGGTCCGAAGAGCAGGGTGCGCAGAATGAGCATGTCGAGGGTGCCTTGCAGGAGTTCCGTGCGATTCGGAGATTTATCAGCAGCCATGATGGTAGAAATTCTACCCTAACGAGGGTAGACGCACTACCCTAGGGAAAGTGAGCAAAAGGCGGAGACCAGGGAGAATTTGCGATTCGGCGACGAAAGCTTCGACCGAGCCTCAGACTGTAACTTTTGACAATGGGATAGACCTTGAAGGAGGACTAAGGTCGTGAGCAGCAGAGGGCGCTGAAAAGAGGATTTATGAAGATGAACAAATTGAGAATCGCATTTCGTTCGAGTTTAGTTACCGCAGCCTTTTTGGTTGTTTGCGGCATGGCCATGGCGCAGAACGATCAGGTGAAAGGCGTCATCAATGGACGGAGCGGTGCCACGATGACGGTGCTTTCGCAGGGTGGGGAGAGCATCACGGTAGTGTTAACTCCGGACACGCAAGTGTTAGAACCAGAAGGACTTTTTCGGAAAAAGCATCTGAGCATGACCGCACTGGTACCGGGACTGGCGGTGGAAGCGAAAGGGGCGTTTAACGACAAGCACCAGCTGGTTGCGGACCAGGTAACTTTCCATGGTGGCGACCTGAAAACCGCGCAAGACATACAAGCGGGGCTGGCTCCAACAGAGCAGCAAGTTCAGCAGAATCAACAGCAGATTAAGGCCGACCAACAGAAGCTTCAGCAGCAGCAACAAGAGCTTCAAGCGGAAGAGGCAAAGACCGCCGCCAACAAAGCGGCCATTGCGGCTGCCAACAAACGCTTCGGAGAATTGGGTGACTACAACATTTTGGGCGAGGTAACCGTGCTGTTCGGCAATGGTAGGGTCGACATCGACCCACAGTATAAACCGCAACTTCTGAAATTGGCGCAACAGGCCATGGGCGTCACAGGTTACGTCATTCAGGTGAAAGGATATGCGTCGAAGGTGGGTAGTGCCGCACTGAACCAGAAACTGAGCACCGAACGCGCGGAGAACGTGACGAATTTCCTGGAACAAGAGGGGAAGATTCCGCTGACCAACATGCTCGCTCCCGGGGCAATGGGAACAAGCCAGCAGGTGGCTCCCGACACGACAGCGGAAGGCCAGGCTGAAAACCGACGGGTGGTGGTGTCGATCTTGCAGAACAAGGCGATCGCCGGGACGTAGGGAATTGGGCATCGCATTTTGACAGCGTTTTGAGATTCCACGAGCCGGGATGAACCAGTTCCATCCCGGCTCCGCTGCAATTGTGAAGGGAACAGGAAAATACGAAAAAGGGCCGGACTGTACGAACTGTCGCCCGGTTATGTATAACCAGCAAGCGAGAGAAAAGAGCGGGCGTCGTACAATGGCAGTATAGAAGCTTCCCAAGCTTCCTCTAGCAAACCCTAACACGCTGAACTGGCGGCACTTAACAAAGGCAAAATTCATGGTAATTGGAAAATGATGGAAAACGGAACGCGATCTGGTCTATTTGTTTGAGTGTCAGGCACGGTTCTCAGGCGAATTGCTCTAGTTGCGCATTCGAGCGTAAGGGCTCAAGGGGCATGATTGTCGTTTGAATACAACCGTGGCAGTGCTCTCCCGTTCGCGCATCAGAGGGACGCACACGTCCGAGTGGCGCGCAATCCAAACGTTCTCATACTCCTCAATGCGTCCCTTGGCGCAACCCATCGACTCCACAATCGAATTAATGCTACGCCCACGACTCGCGGGCGCCATTAACTCATCGATAATTTCACTGACTGCTTCAGGTTCCATATAGTTGAGGACTTGTTCACTGTGAAGGAGCGGTTGTTTTCGCTCTATGACTATCTGGCAAGCTACTCCGTCAGAGCCGAATTGTACCGTCAGTCCAATATCGTGCGCAGCCGTAAACCGCTCGATGTCTGGTTCTCCATAACGGTCGCGCAGGGTTTGTGACGTCTGTGCTAGGGGCAAGCCGAACGATACGACAAGCAAACACGTGGCGAGGATTCGCATATCGCGATCATCCTAGGATTCGGAATAAATCGCTTTCAATGCCTAAGCATAATAGAACATGAACCACCAATCTCGCTGGGAAGAGCAAAATTCAATGAAGGGCCTGGTAAACGCTAGTGCTGAATCGGACGCGCGTTTTCGGGAATACGTGAAGGCAGGCACGGTGCTCTGCGCGCGTTCGATTCAGCCGTTTGAACGTGGCCGCCCGGTTTGCGGCGGACGCGGGCCATCTGAAGCTTTCTTCAGTGAAAGCCGACGATGCTCCACACTACGTTGAACAAGCAGGTGGGACCAAGGGATTGATCATCGACATCCGCAATTATCCTTCGGAGTTCATGGTCTTTGCGCTGGGCTCGCTTCTTGTGAATGTGTAATCCTTGTGGACGAAAGGTCGCTCAGCCAAGCCGAATACACCGCCATGGCCTTTCGCGCGGCTCACGGAGCAATCGTCGTTGGGAGCCCGACCGCTGGTGCCGATGGCAATGTATCCTTTATTCCATTGCCCGGCGGACTGCGAAGCACCATCAGTGGAATCGGTGTGTTCTATCCTGACAAAGAGCCGACCCAGCGCATAGGCGTACAGCCCAATGTATATATAGAGCCAACAATCGCAAGAATCCGCGCAGGAACGGATGAGGTGTTGGAAGAAGCACTGCGCCAGATTCTAGGTACCTCGGTGCCCTCCACCGTTCTTGAAAACATCGCTAAACCTTAGTTCTGTGCAAACTTGACACTCGGAAATACCGACTAGCTACTGGTAACGCCGTAACCGCCGAAGCGGGTTCCGGTACCCAAGTTTCCTCATTTCGCGAACAAACCAGGAGTTAATCTGCCGAGCGCCTAATTCCTGCTGGCGAATTGCACGTAGGGCTTCGAGATTCTTACGATTACGTCTCTGTTGTCCGCAGGGGAAAACCCCGGCCTACCACCTACGCGGTTTGTTCGATCGACCGGCTCGAACTCGACATCAATTTTGAAATACGGACAGTCCTGACTGACAAATGTTTGTCGTAATTCAGTTGGTAGTCCGCGCCCTGTCGTGACTGTTGGTGGTCCGCCTTCCGTCCTAAAAATCTTGAGGAGGTCCCACCGCGTCATGGCCGGTTTAATGGTTTCCATTTTCTCCAAAACATGTGTCAACCAGACTTCATGGTCTTGCGTACAGGGCTCCGGGCTCGCGGACTGGGCCAGTCGAAATGAAGCAGAACCACCAATAACGATGATGGAAAGCAATAAGAGCACGAAAAGTCGCCGAATCATTGTTTTTCCTC
>Ga0210409_10004013_pt1 | contig 16061 bp, 8 predicted proteins | sample IncBWH17MmetaG_FD_161649 | JGI IMG/M metagenome (GOLD analysis project Ga0210409, IMG submission 161649) | Forest soil microbial communities from Barre Woods Harvard Forest LTER site, Petersham, Massachusetts, United States - Inc-BW-H-17-M | ecosystem: Environmental > Terrestrial > Soil >...
GCGTCATCGTCCGCAACTGCCATGCGGAACAGAACGTCGCGGGCATTGAGATCGAGAACACCATCAGCGCCGACGTCTACGACAACGTCGCCACCGGCAACACCGGCGGCATCCTCGTGTTCAACATGCCGAATCTCAAACAGCGCGGACACTCCACGCGGGTGTTCAAGAACAAGGTGATCAAGAACAATCTCGGCAACTTCGCGGCCAAGGGCGGTGCGGTGGCGAGCGTGCCTGCCGGATCCGGGGTGGTCGTCAATTCCAACAGCCAGGTCGAAATATTCGACAACGACATCGCCGACAATCAGACCGCCAATCTCATCATATCGGCCTATTTCTCCACCAATTACTACAACAAGCCCGGAGTCGATCCGAATTACGATCCCTATCCGCGCTCGATCTATGTCTATGACAATCGCTTCGCCGGCGGGGGCGATGCTCCGGACGGCCTCGACCTCAAGACTTTGAAAGTCGCGATGTTTGGTTTGAATGGCCATTTCCCGGATGTTCTCTGGGATGGCTACCGGGACGAGAAAAATCTGGTCAACGGTGCGCCGCCCGCCGCGGAGCGCATTTGCGTCCGCAACGGCAGCGCCACCGTCCTCAATGCCGACGGCCCGAACAAGAACAAAAATCCCAACATCAACATGGCGCCGTTTCAGTGCGAGCTTGCCAAACTGCCGCCGGTGGATCTGCCAGGCAGGACATAAGGGCCGCGATGTGTAGAGAGAGGGCGCGCTTGGCATTGTTCGCGGGAGCGCTGACCCTGTGCGCGCTGGCTGCGTGCACGCGCGCTCCATCCCCGGTGCATTTCTTTGCCGACGGCCGGCCCGCACATTTGAGCGACTGGCATGTGGTATTCCGCGATGGCGGGCTGCTTGCGCTCAATGAGCGCGTCGTGCCCTACGATCTCAATACGCCGCTTTTCAGCGACTACGCGCACAAGCTGCGTACCGTGTGGATGCCGGCGGCCAGCGCGGCACAGTATTCCGCAACCGACTCCTTCGACTTTCCCGTCGGTACCATCTTCAGCAAGACCTTTTACTACCCGCGCGCGGCCGCCGGGGCGGCGGCGGTATCGCGAACTTCCGATCAGTCCCGGAATTTCCTGGGACTGGGGCTCAACCTCGCAAATGTGCGGCTCATCGAGACGCGGCTCCTGGTGCGGCGCGAGCACGGCTGGGAGGCGTTACCCTATGTGTGGAATGCCGAGCAAACCGATGCAGAACTCGCGCGCACCGGCGATGAGGTCGCGCTGGATCTTGTGAGCACGGACGGCGAGCACGAGGCATTCACCTACGTGGTACCCAATCAAAATCAATGTGCCGGCTGCCACGTCACGGACCTCAAGACCAAAAGCATTGCGCCGCTCGGACCCAAGGCGAGGCACCTGAACCGCGACTACGCCTACGCCGATGGCAAGCAAAATCAGCTCGCCTACCTTGCGAAAGTGGGTTACCTCACCGGCCTGCCGAATCTGCCCGATGTGCCGCGGACCGCCAACTGGCTGGATACGTCGCAGCCGCTGGAGGCCCGGGCGCGCGCTTATCTCGAGGTCAACTGCGGTCACTGCCACAACCCGAAAGGAGCTGCGGACACGACGGCGTTGAATTTCGACACTGCGAGCCCGATGGATCGGCGCCTGGGCCTGTGCAAGCCACCGGTCGCGGCCGGCCGCGGCACGGGTAATCACACGTTCGACATTGTGCCGGGCCACCCCGACGATTCGATACTGCCATTTCGCATGGCCACAAAAGAAACCGGCGTGATGATGCCCGAGCAGGGCCGGGACATCGTGCATCGCGAGGGAGTCGAGCTGATTCGCGAGTGGATCGCCGCCATGCCGGGGAGTTGCGGCGTCTAGATTATTGACGGGCGGCGACTAGGTTGCTTTTTCCAGCAACACCGCGCCGCTCAAGCTCAATATTCTTCGACTCATCTCCTTAGGCAGCGCCCGCAGGATCATACCGAACGGAAAATCGAACGGATAGGGTCTGTGGTTGCGCTCGGACTCCTCTAAGTTGGTGATCAACTTGCGCGGCCGCCAACCGTACTCTTTGAAGAACTCGAACCAGTTCTTCACTTGAAACCGAAACGGCGCTGCTTCGAGTTTTTTCGCCCAGCCGCGGGGCTGCGGACGCGAGCCGGCATTGTCGAAATCCTGAATCCAGCCGGCGATCGAGGGCATCGCGAACAATTCCTTCGCCAGCAGCGCAACATCGTCATTGCAAAAGTAGGCGACCAGGCCTTCGGTGATCACCAATACATGGTGGGATCCTGAGGCATGGCGCGAGAAAAACTCGCTTCGCGATGCGCGGTCCAGCAAGTCCATGCCGACGCGCTCCACCGGGCACACCGGCGTGTACGCCGCGAGGCTGGTGTTCTTGGTTTCCACGATGTTTGGAAAATCAACCTCCACCCAGCGCGTTTGCGGCGGCAGATCCATGCGGTAAGGCCGGGTATCCATACCCGCGCCGAGATTCAACACCGTATCCACACCGTTCCGCAACTCCTCGGCGATCAGTCTGTCGATTGCCGACGTGCGCGCCACCACTCCCCACGCCAGCATCGCGCGGCGCGAAAAGGAGCGTGCGATGCTGCGGCCGCGTTCTTCCGCAAGGATCGAACCCAACCGATCCTGAAACACCGCATCCGCTCGCAATCCCTCGCTGGCCCTGACCGCCGCCATCCACAGGGCAGTGTCGGCAACGCTGCGGATCAAAGCATCTGAGTGTCTGGGCGGATTCATGATCGTAGGTTTATTGTGCTGCGGCCCGCGCCGCAAATTGGGAGAGCGCCACGCGGCCGTCTTCCCAGATTTCAAACGGGATGTCGAGCTGCTCTTGCGGCATGCGTACCGTGAGTTCACGGCTCGAGGCGATGAAGCGTAAGGTCGCCGCATCGACCGGGTACGCATGAGCGATGACCGCACCCTGATCCGGCACATGCAGCTGCTTGCGCCGCGTCAGGCTCACCGGCAATTGCTCCAGAGGCTTCAAGTCAATCTCGCGCCCCTCTGCCAATATCTTGAGTTCGCCCTGTCCCGGCTGCGGCGGCGGCGACATTCGCGGGTCCACCGTCGACCATCGGTACAGCAGCAAGTAGTCGGTGAACTTGCCGGAGATGTCCACCTCCACCGCCACCAGTGTCGCGTAATCGCGCGCAAATGCCGCGACGTCGGTGCGTGCGCGTGCAAACACCAGCGGCTTGGCGACCACCAGCAGGGTATTGCCCGTTTGCTCGTCGAATATCTCCTGAGAATGCGCCCGCGGCGCGCTGCTGCATGCGGGGAGCACGCTCAGCGCCAGGATCAGAGTCACGCTGAGACGCATAGGTCCTTAGAATCGTTGTCGGTATGCCACGGAAATATATAGCGAACGCTGATCCGTTGCACCTGCCTGAACCTGGCCCGGCACCTGCCCTTGCTGCTGCAAAGCCTGTTGATTCTGTATTTGATAGCCTGCGATCATCTCAAACACCGAGACCCGGCTGGTCCAGTCGCCGCGTACCTGCGGCAGATACAGCGTCTGCTTGCCGCCCAAGGTCGGGTTGTTGATCTCCGCCACACTGAATCGCGGACCGAATCGCCACGAGCCGGGAAGCCTGAAGCGCGCGTCCCAGGACACCGTTTCGCTGTGTGCAATGGGGGAATCATCGTAATGCACGCTAAAGACGTGTAGATCGCCCGCCTGCAACAGACTCGATCCCGACACCTGCACATTGAAATTTTTGTCCAAGCCGGTCGATGCCGTCGCTGCAACCGGGGGGGCCGGCGGGACTCCGGGGGTCATGACTCCGGGGGATGCTGGGGTACTGCTGAGTCGCAGCGTTGCGGCATCGATCATCAGCTGCCAGCGCTCGCCCAAGGGGCGACTGGCCGAGAGCACGAAAGTATCGCTGGTGGCCGTGCGATCGATCGCCAGCTGCTTCATTTCCGGGGTCGTAAACGTGTTAGCCAACTCGGTCAAATCCGTCGCGGTTTGGCCGATCAGCGCATTGGTGAGCAGCAGCAGCGGACTGCGGCGATAATCGGCGTCGAAGCCGAGAATCCAGGCGGACTGCCCCACCCGTAAGTTGCCGATCAGCGTCGCCGAATTCAGTTGTTTGAAATAAAAATCGTAATCGACCAGCATAACCGCCGTGGCGCCCGGCCGCGAAAAGCGCGTCTGGAAGCCCACCGAACGTCGGTCGGTGAAACTCGAATCCGTCTGGTCGAACACGTACGTGTCGAACACCAGGCTCTGAGTCGGACTGTACTCGGCGGTTACGGTGCCAAATTTGCTTTGCGTCGAGAATGAAGAATAGCTGGTGTAGGCTGGATAACCGCCGGCGACGCTCATCGAGAAGTGCGGGTTGATTTGATACCCGACATACAGCCCGTCGAAGATGCCGATGACGCCCTGGCTGGCGAGCGACTGGCGGCCAAACCGGCCGGTGACTCCAAAGTTCTTGTCGGTCACCTCGACAAAGGCCGCGGTGGTGCGATCCTGGCTGCCGCCGACCGTGTTCAAAATGTTTTCCGTATAACCCGCATCCACGCGCGCGGTAAAATCGTAGCGCTGGCCACGGTCACGCACCAACAAATCGGCGTACACCAGCGCGGCGTTGACCGCCGTCGAGGTGGTGCTGGTACCTGACGTCGTGACCTGATTCGTGCCGTACTGATAAGTCACTGCAGCGCTGCCTGCCATGGTCCAATTGCGGTCCGCTGCCGCTCCGAATTCGCCGGTCGATTTGGGCGTCAGTGAGGCCGCCGCAAGCGTCTGCAGGCGGCCGCGAACGCGCGCCGCCCCGGATCGATCCGGGTAGCGGCGCAGATAATCCTCGTACTCACCTTTGGCAAGCGCCAGTTGGCCGGCCCGCTCGCGGACCAGGCCCAGCAATTCCTGCGCGTCTGCTCGCGCCGGGTATTCCGGTTGGCGCAGCAGAGTGTTCAACAGATCGACAGCCTGCGGGTATTGATGTTTTTCGAGCGCGACCCGCGCATCGTTCAGTATCTTAGCTCGCTGATCATCGGGAAGCGGTGGGTCGGTCGGCCGATTTGCCGCGTCCGATTGCACGCCGGCGCGCTCCACCGCGCTTAAGTCGGTCTGCTCATCGTTGATCGCGAGCCACGCGCGCGGATAGCTGGTCTGCGCGGCTTGCAGCACGCGCTGGGCTTCCTTGCGCGTCGTGAATGGCCCGGCGCGCAAGCGGTACCAGTGTGTATCCTCGATATCGGTCTCGGACACGTAGGCTTGGGTATTCAGTTTCGCCGCTGCCGACTGCACGGCTTCGAGCGGGAACTTTGTCGATGAACTGTCCAGATTGACGGAATAACCTTCGGCCGCCTCGACCTCACCTAAGTGGATGGTGGCCTTTTTTTTGCTCGTGCCCAGCAACCGCACATGCAGGCCAAGCCCGCTCGCGGTAGGCGCCATCACGAAGTCCAGTTCCCTGGACCAGGTAAGTTCCAGGATCGCCTGACCGGGGATGATCGATTCGACCCGTGCGCCGGTCACCAGCGAGCCGCCGCCGCCGACCAGCGGCAATTCCGGCGGAAAGTAGCCGAGCAGCGAGCCGCAGTCCGGTCCCAGCTGCAGGGTGATGTTGGTGCTGCTGCCATGGTTGGCCGGCATGTTCGACACGTAACGCACCGAACAATAGAACTGAATCAGGATGTCGTCGTGATCCTCGCGCTCGTCGGTGTCGATGAGCTGCACCAGCTGCCTGATTTGCATTGCAGGTGCTGCCGCCTGCGCGTTGTTGTTGAGGATCAGCAGTCCTAGCAATAGGGCGAGCGCAGTAGGCCGCCAGGCGTGCGCAAGCAGCCTCACCTTTTTCGCATCGGCGTCAATCACTTCACCGGACCGCTGGTCGGCGCGCGTGGGCTGGGTAACACGAGTCGCCGCGCCGGTAATTGCGGAGCCGTGACGGTCCAATTCATCGTATTGTGGCAGCTGCCGCAATCAAGAGCCGTATTCACGTGTTGCACCGGCTTGCTGATGGCAATGACGCCGTTGTGGCAGGTGCGGCAGGTTGCCGTGACGCCAACGTGGCTGAAGGTCGCCGCGTTCCAGGCCACTGTGCCATGGCAGGCGCCGCAGTCCTGGGTCGTTTGCACGTGCTGCACTGGTTTGCCCGATGCCGTCACGCCGTTGTGGCAGCTGGTGCAAACTGCCGTGACGCCTTGGTGATCAAAGCGCGCAGGCAACCAGGCGAGCGTCGTATGGCAGTTCTGACAGGCATTGTTGCTGGCGATATGGGTCGGTCCCTTGCCGTCCGCGAGCACGCCGTTGTGGCAGCTGAAGCAGTTGCTGGTCACTCCGGTATGGGACAAGATCGCCGAGCGCTGCGTACCCGCCGGCACCCCGCTGGCCGCGTTGACGGCCAGCGTCGAGTTGGTTGCAAGTGTTGAGTTGATGACAGGCGCCGAGTTGGAGGCGCGGGCCGAATTGCCAATAATTCCAGTCACCACGGGGGCGCTGACCACATTGGCAACCTTGGTGCCCGTCGCCGCCACCGCCGCGACTTTCTTCTTTGCAGCGCCACCGCCCCAGTTGTTGGGACTGTGTCAGCCTTTGCAGTCCTGGCCGACATGGTGGCCGTTCGGCCGCGTGGTCAAGTTGTTCACGCCATAGAACTTCAAGGTCGATAGGTCGTGGCACTGATCGCAGGTCCCGCCGGTGACCGACAGCATGGTCGTGTGCTTGGCCGCGGTCATCGTCGTGCCGCTGAAGGCTGTAAAGACGGTCGCGGTGTGGCAAGACTCGCAAGGCGTGGTACTGGTCGGGATGTGTACCGGCGACAGCAGCGCGTCCTTCGGTGTGTAGTTCAGATAGAACACCGGCGCGGCTGCGTTCGGCGCTCCGTGACAGGCGATGCAGCCGCTGCTGATTCCGGTATGAAGCACGGCATTGGTCGCCAGCGTCGTGTAGTTGGTCGGCGCCGCTGTGTGGCAAACGGTGCAGGCTTGATTGCCTGGATTCGGCATGTGGCCGGCGGGCAGCGACGTGCTGTTCCAATTCGCCGTGGTGTGGCAACCGCCGCAATCGCCGGTGAGCATGGTCCCCGACGTGTGATCCGCAGGACGCAGCTGCAGTGCCGGGCTGGCTGCGCCCATGTAGAACGAGACCGTGGCAGTGCCATGGCAGGTGCTGCAAGTCGTCCCCACAAAAGCGTGCGTGGCCGCAGTCATGTTCATTGGGCCGAAGCTACCGACCGTGTAGGTGGTCGAGGTATGGCAGGATCCGCAGCTGGTTCCCGCCAGGTATGGGATGTGCGCGGGCGCGAGCACCGCATCCTTCGGCGTGAAGTTGTTGTACCAGGTCAGCGCGGTGGTGCCGCCATGGCACTGCGCGCATTGACTGCTGGTGGTGCCGGTGTGCAGCACTCCGTTGGCCGCGAGCGTGGTGTAGTTGGCCGGTGCCGCGGTGTGGCAGACGTTGCACGCCTGATTGGCCGGATTGGGCATATGCCCAGCCGGCATCGTATTGCTGTTCCAGTTCGCCGTGGTGTGGCACAGGCTGCAATCGTTCGGCGCGACCTGTTGTCCCTGCGTGTGATCGGCCGGCCGGCCCTGCAGCGCAGGACTCGCGGCGCCCATGTACACGCTCACACCCGCTTCGTGGCAGGTGATGCAGGTCGTGGTGACGAACGCATGCGTGGCCTGGGTCATGTTCATTGGTCCGAAGCCGCCGACGGCATAACTACTCGAGGAATGGCAGGATCCGCAGTCGGTTCCGGACAGGAATGGGATGTGCGCGGGCGCGAGCACTGCCGCCTTTATGATCATGTCATTGTTGTAGAAGGACAGTTGCGTGCTGCCGTGGCACTGCGAGCATTGGCCGCTGCTGATGCCGGTGTGCATAACCGCGTTGGCCGCAAATGTCTTGTAGTTGGCCGGCGCCGCAATGTGGCAAACGTTGCAGTTCTGATTGCCCGGATTGGGCATATGTCCCACCGGCATCGCGGTACTGTTCCAGTTCGCCGTGGTATGACACAGGCTGCAGTCGTTCGGAGCGACCTGGTTTCCGGCCGTATGATCGGCCGGCCGGCCCTGCAGTCCAGGACTTGCCGAACCCATGTAAAAGCTCAAGCCCGCCTCGTGGCAGTTGTTGCAAGTGCTGCCAACGCCGGAATGCGTAGCCTGGGTCATATTCATTGGGCCGAAGCCGCCCGTGACGTAGTTCGCCGCGTGGCAGGTGCTGCAGTCCTGTCCCGTAAAGGCCGGGACGTGCGCGGGCGCGAGACTTGCCGCCGCTTTGATGACGACGTCATTGTTGTAGAAACTCAGTTGCGTCGTGCTGCCGTGGCACTGCGCGCAGCCGCTGGTGATACCGGTGTGAAGTATCGGGATGCTGGCGAGCGTCGCGTAACCGGCTGGCGTGCTGAGATTCCCGACGTGACAGACCGTGCAGGTCTGCGTCCCGGGGATTGGCATGTGGTTGTTCGGCAGCGTGGTGGGCGTCGTCCACACCGTCGTGTTGTGACAGAGATTGCAGTCGCCGGTGGCCTGCGACGGCGGGTTGGGCGTCGAGACGTGATTCGCCGGCCGTACCTGCAACACCGACGGCGTCGACGCTCCCAAATAGAAGTTCGCGCCGGTGTCGTGGCAGGTGTCGCAGGTGGTTGGCACAAAGGCATGCTTGGCCGCGCTCATGTTGGTGGGGCCGAAGCCGCCCGCGACATAGTTGGCGGCATGGCAGGAACTGCAATCGGTTCCCGCCAGGTACGGAATGTGTGGCGGCGAAAGTCCGAACGCTGCCTTGGGGTTGTCGTTGTTATTGTAGAAGGTCAGCTGCGCCGCCGTGCCGCCGTGGCATTGAGCGCAGCCGCCGCTGACGCCCGTGTGCAGTACCGCGATGCTCGCGAGGACGGCGTAGCCGGCCTGAGTACTTAGATCGCCGGTGTGGCATACCGCGCAAGCTTGATTGGCCGGGTTCGGCATATGGCCTGCCGGCATGAGATTGCTATTCCAGTTGGTGGTGGTGTGACACCCCGAGCAATCCCCGGTCTGTTGCTGCGGAGTCCCTGTCGGACTCATATGATCGGCCGGCCGACCCTGCAGGGCCGGCGTCGAGGCGCCCATATAGAAGTTCAATCCTGCTTCATGACAGGTGTCGCAGGCCGTCGGTACAAACGCATGCTTGGCCGCGCTCATGCTGGTGGGGCCGAAGCCGCCGGCGACATAGTTCGCGGAGTGGCAGGAACTGCAGTCGGATCCCGAGATGTAAGGAATATGCGGCGGCGTGAGCACCCCGTCCTTCGGGTTGTCGTTGTTGTTGTAGAAAGTCAGCTGCGTCGTGGCGCCGTGACACTGGGCGCAGCCGTTGGTGATGCCGGTGTGCAATACCGCGATGCTCGCGAGCGTCGCGTAACCGGCAAATGTGCTGAGATCGCCGGTGTGGCATACCGCGCAGGTTTGGTTGCCGGGATTCGGCATGTGCCCAGGCGGCAGAATATTGCTGGACCAGTCGGTCGTCGTGTGGCAGCCCGAGCAATCGCCGGACACCATCTGTGAATTGCCGCTCGCAGTATGATCCGCCGGCCGTCCCTGCAGCGTCGGGGTTGAGGCACCCAAGTAGAAGCTCAAACCCGCCTCATGACAGGTATCGCAGGAAGTTGGCACGAAGGCATGCTTGGCCGCGCTCATGTTGGTGGGACCGAATCCGCCCGTGACATAGCTCGATGCGTGGCAGGAACTGCAGTCGGTGCCCGACAGATACGGAATATGCGCGGGCGCGAGCACTGCGTCCTTCGGCGTATAGTTATTCGCCCAGGTCAGGGCGACCGTCGTATTGCCATGACATAGACCGCAATTTCCGGTGATGCCCGTGTGCAGCGCTGTCAGTGCCGCAAGCGTCGCGGGCGTGTAGTCGCTCGGCGCCGAGGCGTGGCATTGCACACAGGTCAGATTGCCCGGATTCGGCATGTGGCCGGCCGGCATTACATTGCTGACCCAGTCCTTGGGCGTGTGACACATCGAGCAGTCGCTGGTTGCCATGGCCGGGTCGGTGCTATTGACGTGGTCGGCCGGCCGTAACTGCAGCGGCGTACCGCCGCCCACGTAGAAGCTCTTGCCCGTATCGTGGCAGGTATCGCAGGACGAGGACACGAAGGCGTGCGTATTGGCGGTCATTGCCGTCGCCGGACCAAATCCGCCGGCCTGATAGGCGGGGCCGTGACAGCCGCTGCAATCGATGCCCGCGAGGATCGGAATGTGCGGCGGCGCCAGCGGCGTGGCCTTGGTCGGCGACACGCCCGAGATCGACATCGGTATATAGGGCGCAGGCACTCCTGCGAAGGTCTGCCCCGCATGGCACATCAAACAGTTGCTCACCGGCAGCCCGCTGTGCAGCGTCGGGATGCTCGCGGCGAGCGTGGCCCAGGTCTCCGCTGACGGGATGTTGCCGTGGCAGACGCTGCAGTCGATGGCCGAAGGAATCGGCGGCACGTGATTGCTCGGCTGCCCGGAAACGAAGCCGGTCGTAATCTTTACGCTGCCGCTATGGCAGGTCTGGCAGGTCGTTACCGTCATCTGCGTGTGATCGAACAATGACGGCGTCCAGCTCGGTGTCTTGGTGCCGATACCGGTGGTATGGCAGTTCTCGCACGCGGTCGTCGTGGGCATATGATTGCCCTGCTTGCCCACCGCTTTGGTGCCGTTGTGACAGGTCACGCAGCCGCTGGTGATGCCGGTGTGATCGAAGGTCGCTCCCAGCCAGGTCGTGGTGAGATGGCAATCGCCGCATTCGAGGTTCGTGGCGACGTGACCCACGGGCTTGCCGGAGGCCTGCACGCCGTTGTGGCAAATGATGCAGAAGCCGGCGACTGCCATCGGAATCTGCGTGTGATCGACCGCCTTGGGTGGATTCCAGCTGATCACCGTGTGGCAGGATCCGCAGTCCTGACTGGTGGCCGGGTGGGTGGCCGGGTTTTCGCCCTGCGCAATCTTGCCGTTATGACAGCTGACGCAGCTGCCCAGCACCTGCGCATGATCGAAGTGCACGTCGGGCCGGAACGAGATGGTGTTATGGCAGGCCGCACAATAATTCGTGGTCGGGATGTGCGTCGCCGTCTTCGGGGTCGCGTTGAACTGCGAACCGGTGATGTGACAGGTGCCGCAGTCCCGCGGGGTGCCCTTGAACACCGCGTTTAAGTGGCAGGACTCGCACGGCAGGTCGCGGTGCACGCCATCGAGTTCAAAGCCGGTCGGCAGGTGATCGAACGCGACGGTGATGGGCGGCGCAGCCGCGGCGGCGCCCGCCGATGCCGGGACGAGCATTAGCAGCGCCATGGCGAGCGGCCCTATCCAACATAATATTTTGAGGTGGAGGGCCATGCGCTACCTACTGCATCCTCGCGCCTTTCCACGAGTAATTAGTATGGCAGCGATCGCATTGCGGGCCGTATTGGCCCAAGTGGCGGTCGTCTTTATTGTGACACGCCGCACACTGCTGCGACATTTTCACGGTGCCCGGCGGCTCGCGATGGCAGGCGGCGCACTGTAATTTGCCGTGGGCACCGAGCAGCGGGAAGTGTGCGTCCTTGGCATGATCGAAAACCCACAGTGGCCAGCCGTTCGGTGAATGACAGCTGTCGCATTTCTTGCCTAGCCCGCCCTTGTGCACGTCATCGTGTGAATGGCAGTCGACGCAGGCGGTCTTCGCCTGCGCGAAAGCCAGTGTCGCGTGGCATTGCGCGCAGCTCACCACCCGGTGCAAACCCAGCAGCGGAAAATCGCTCAGGTCATGGTCGAATACGAGCTCGGACCGCCACGTATTCTCCCCATGACAGGTTTCGCAGCCGCCCTTGAGCTTGCCGCCATGCGGATCCTCGCTGCGGTGGCAGCCTACGCAGTCCTTAGCAAGTTTCTGGGTGTCTGCCGTACCAGTATGGCAGGTGTGGCAGTCAATCTTGGCGTGCGCGCCCACCAGCGCAAACTTGGTTTTCGCGGCATGATCATAAGTGACGGGGTGCCAGTGCTCGTTGTCATGGCAGTCCTCGCACTTGGCGCCGAAGCGCGCGGCGTGGGCATCATCGGCCTGATGGCAACCGTTGCAGTCCTTGGGAATCTTGTCCTTGTAATTTCCGCTGCGATGGCAGGCAAGACAGTTGATCTGCGCGTGCACGCCGAGCAGCTCATAGCCGGTTTCCTTCAGATGGTCGTACTTCGCGGTCTTCCACTCCTTGGTCACGTGACACTTGCCGCAGTCCTCGCCGCGCGCCCCGCGGTGCTCATCGTCGGTGGCGTGACAACCATTGCAGCTCTTCGGTACCGGCTTGTAGTGGCCGCCGATGTGGCAGGCATCGCAGGTCACCGCGAGGTGCGCGCCGGTCAGTTTGAATTCCGTCTTGTCATGATCGTACCGGCCGCCGGTCCAGCTCAGTGAGCTGTGGCACTCGCCGCACTCCTGTTTGAACTGCCCGCGGTGCACATCGTCGGTCTTGTGGCAGCCGGCGCAGCTCGCGGCAGCCTTGCGCCACGCCTCGTGCGGCTTGTGGCAAGCTTCGCACTCGAGCGCAGCGTGCGCGCCCTCGAGCGCGAAGTCGGTCTGGCGATGATCGAATTGCGCGCGCCCCAACTGGACGATGTCGGCGTCGCGGCCCCTGTGTTCCGTGTGACAGGCGCTGCATTCACCGACGCCGGCGTTGGGCATCCTGCCGTGAAATCCGTGATGCTCGCGAACGTCGGCCGCGACGTCCTTGTGACAGTCCAGACACAGTGACGATTGCTTGCGCACGTTGGTGCGGTCATGGCAGTTGGTGCAGGTCTCCTCTTGCTTCACGTGGGCGCGCGTCACCTTCCCGGGCATCAACAGTGTTTCCACCGTCGCCGCACTTGCACCCGACACTGCAATAAATGACATGACCGTCATCCATGCAACTCCGCAGGCCAATTTAGGACTTCCGTGTTCACGCATGACCTAAAGAATCAATACACGTTGATGGCAATCACGTGGACGATCCCCGCGATCAGCAAGATGAAGAACAGCGGAATGTGCAGCACGTGCCACAGCGAAAACAATTGCGCGTACAGCTGATATTCGGTCATGCGGCGACCCGCCTCCAGGCGGCGGTCGGCATAGCGGCGCGCAACTTGCGCAATGCGCGGCGCATTCGCGCGGATCACACGATCGTGCCGGGTGGCCTTGAGAACTGCTTCCTTGATCTCGCGGCGCACCCGCCAACGCGCCGTGGCCAAGCGTGCGCTGCCGGTGAACAGATGCAGAAAGCGGCCAATGGGATTCCTCGGCGCTTCGATATACCGGCGCTCCACCGTCTCGATCGCCTGCAGCAGTCCCGGCAGGAATGAGATCGACGTGGTCTGCGTGCGCAGGCGTTCGCCGACCGCCTTGAGCTGCTCCAGCGTGTCCACATGGCCGTCCATCTGCGCGTGCAGCCGGGTATAGATGTAGCGGCCGACCACGCCGCTGCCGGCCACAATGAGCATGGAGAAAAGCGCAACATTGCTGTTGGTGGCGCCGAGGCTGAAATTGGCGTGGAACAGCACCAGCACCGGACCGACGACGCCGAGCATCATGTGGAACTGGAACCAGGTCGGGATTGCGCCAAGCCAGCGCAGCCACGCGTAGCGTTTGCGCGCCGAATACACCAGGAGCAGCAGCATCATCGAGCCGCCGATGATCCCGAGCCAATACCCGAGTCCGCGCTGCGGCGTGATGTAGCGCTCGAGGTGGGCGTGACTGCCCCACGCGATCACTGCCGCCACCACCACGCTCCACACCAGCGGCCAGTGCAGTCGCGGGCCTTTGCTAATCGGCAGATCGGCGGCGGCGGCGTTCACGTGATCTCGCGGTCGATCAAGACTTTCAGCGGCTGATGATCCGCGGGATTGATGGGGCCGGTCGTGCCCTGCAGATCGCCGGCAGCCGGCAGCGGCTGGCCGCTCTGGGAAATCCGTGCCTCTATCGTCACGCGCCCGGCGCTGGAAAGGTTGCGGCCAGGAAGCATCGACTGGGAATCATCGAGCGTAAATTTCAGCGGCCAAGCGCCCACTTTGGCGCGCAGCACCGCCACCGGTGCGCCGGGAGAGTCGACGGATTTGGCGACGATGAACAGCGTGGCTCCCGCGGCGGCCTTCGCACTCAAGGATGGCGCCAGCGAAACTTCGCCGCTCACTGCGCTGGCGGACCCGGAACCAATCCTGTTCGGCGCCGCGCCGGCGGCGTCTCCCGCAAGCTTCATGTCCTGCTGTAAATTGGCAGCCACGATTTTCGCATCGGCTGTATCCGCGGGCAGCACCGCCTGCAGCTGCTGCCAAACGGTCACGGCCGCGGCATATCGTCCGGCTTCTTGATCGGCGCTCGCCTTGAGCCACAGCGCCTTGGGATGTTGCGGATTGAGTGCCAGCGACCTCGCAATATAGGTTTCCGGCTCGCCGGAAAGCTTGCCGCCCTGCGCGGAAGCCGCGGCATCCGCATAGTCGGCCCAGCTGTCCGCATTCATCTGGCCGCGCGCCGCGAGCTGCGCATAGATCGTTGCGGCTTGCTTCATTTGTTTGTTCTGTCTCGCGCTGCCTGCCTTGGTCAGGAGCCGCAGCGACTCCGCCGACAAGGTCGGCGCCACCGGCGGCGCCATGGCGGCGGTGTTGGGGCTCGCGTCCCCGTCATTCGCCGGCAAGGGCGGCAGCTTGTGTGCGCGCGCTTGCGCGGCCTCGTCCGGGCGGCCCAAGAATTCAAACGATTTCGCGAGAAGCTCCCAGTCGTCGGCGCTGCCGCCGCCCTTGGCGAGACGCGATTCCAGCGCCGTGATGGCGCTGCTCATCGGGCCGGCGCCGCTTTGCGTCGCCGGATTCGCCGCGCTTGCCGCATTGTTGTTGAAGGCGCCCAGCGCTTCTCGGAAACCATTGGCTGCCGCGGGCGTGCGCGCACGCGACTGCTCCGGGTGCCAGAGCCATTGGTACATCGCCAAGCAGATGGCCGCGACGACGCAGGCGCTTATCGCCACCTGCCAGGACGCCGACGGCAGCGGACCGAAGCGCGGAATTCTGCGCACCCATGGCAAAATCAAAATGAGCGCGCCGAGCGTGGCCAGCATGCCGGTCAGGAACCAAAAAAATGCCAACGCAATTTCTCCTTGTTCTTAACAAGAAATGCCGAAGACCCGGCTGCGCGGGCGACATAACCTGGCCGTGAATCATCCCGCTCTTTGCCCTGCAAAGAACTGTTAAGCATTGTAATCTTGCGGGATTGCGCCCATCCAATGTGCGCGATTCGCGACACTTTCGCTGTCTGCAAAAAGTGACGAAACTCACAGAATCTTGTTGTCCTGGTACCTAGGCTAACGCGGCCTACGTCGGTCACTCGCTGAGCTCGAACCGCATGGATCTTTTTTGGTCTCTCGCTCTTTACGGGCTGCCGCTGTTGGCTACCCTCGCAATCTATCTGTGGCGGCAGAGGAGGATGCATGCGCGCACCAAGCGCGTGTACGAGGAATCCATCGCCTCCGGCATGACCGAACCGGCCTCGTTGCATCCGCTCATCGATCCCGCCAAATGCCTGGGCTGCGGCGCATGCGTCAAAGCCTGTCCGGAGCAGCCGCATCACGAGGTGCTCGGCCTGATCAATGGCAAGGCGGTGCTCGTGGGTCCAACCGATTGCATCGGCCATGGCGCATGCAAAGTGGTTTGCCCGTTCGATGCGATCACGCTGGTATTCGGCACCGAGCGGCGCGGCCTGGACATCCCGGTGCTCAAGCCGAATTTCGAATCCAACGTGCCGGGAATTTACGTCGCTGGCGAACTTGGCGGCATGGGCCTCATCAAGAACGCGCTGATGCAGGGACAACAGGCGCTCGAATCGATCGCCAAGGCCGGCGTGAAGCGCACCGGCGCCCTCGATGTGTTGATCGTCGGCGCGGGACCCGCGGGTCTGGCCGCTTCGCTGGCCGCCAAGAAAATGGGGCTCAACTACCAGACCATCGAGCAGGACTCCCTGGGCGGCGCCGTGTTCCAGTATCCACGCGGCAAGTTGGTGATGACCGCGCCCGTGGAACTGCCCATCGTCGGCAAGGTGCAGTTTCGCAACACCTCCAAGGAAACCCTGCTCAAATTCTGG
>Ga0210409_10004014_pt1 | contig 16058 bp, 11 predicted proteins | sample IncBWH17MmetaG_FD_161649 | JGI IMG/M metagenome (GOLD analysis project Ga0210409, IMG submission 161649) | Forest soil microbial communities from Barre Woods Harvard Forest LTER site, Petersham, Massachusetts, United States - Inc-BW-H-17-M | ecosystem: Environmental > Terrestrial > Soil >...
GAAATTTTCGATTTGGTTCGCGACGACCTGGTCAAGGTCGAGCAGGAGCTTGCGCTCCAGAATGGCTCGGCTATCGAGCCGGTGGCGGAGATTTCCCGTTACCTGCTGGGCGGGGGCGGGAAGCGTCTGCGCCCGGCCCTGTTGTTGCTTTCGGCGGGGTATGCGGGATACCGCGGGAGCAGCGCGATTCGCCTGGGCGCCGTCGTCGAACTAATCCACAGCGCCACGCTGATCCATGACGACGTGATCGACGGCGCCAACACGCGCCGCGGGCGGCCGTCGGCGAATTCCCGCTGGGGGAACCACCGCAGCGTGCTCGCGGGCGACTGGCTGTACATGCAGTCGTTTCAAATGGCCCTGGCGGAGCGAAATTTCAAGATCCTCGACGTCCTGATCGAACTCACCCAAAATATGGTGGAAGGGGAGCTTCTCCAACTGGCCAAGCTCGGACGGATGGACTTGACCGAACAGGACGCCGTGGAACTCGCGGCGCGCAAGACGGCTTGCCTGTTCGCCGGGTGCGCCCGGCTGGGCGCGGTGCTTGGGAATCTGGACGACGCCGGTGAGCAGGCGATGGCTGATTACGGCCACTTCGCGGGACTTGCCTTCCAGTTGGTGGACGACGTTTTGGATTTCACCGCCTCTCCGGAAACGCTGGGCAAGCCGGTGCTGAGCGACTTGAAAGAAGGCAAGGTCACGCTGCCCTTGATCTACGCGCTGGAGAGCGACGGCGCCGCGGGCAGACGCCTGGTGCGCACGGTGCTCGAGGAAAAAGGGTTTGAGAGCGTTCGCCCGGAGCAAATCACGGCGTTGGTTCACGAATCCGGGGCGCTTGATCGTACGCGCGCCGCGGCGCACGATTTTGCCGCGCGCGCCAAGGCCTGCCTGAACGGGAATGGCACTTCCGATTTTGGGCGAGCGCTGCGGACTGTCCCGGATTTCATTCTCGACCGCGACAATTGACGATCAGCCTGCACTTTTCATTTCACCCATGCTGCCGTTCAAAGTCATTTATCACCTTCAGTACGATTTGGATCTCGGACCGCACGTTTTCCCCTCGCAAAAATTCAGACTGATCCACGACGCCCTTCTCGCCGAAGGGATCGCGGAGCCCGGCGATTTCCTGCAGCCGGAGCCCGCGCCGGACGAAGACATCTTGCGTGTTCATACGCCCGCCTATGTGAACAAGTTGCAAACGGATTCCCTCACTCTAAGCGAACGCATGAAACTGGAAATTCCACTCTCGGAGTCAACCCGAATGGGATTTTGGCTGGCCGCCGGTGGATCAATGCTGGCCGGGCACAAAGCGCTCGAGGACGGATTCGCCGCCAACCTCAGTGGAGGCTTCCACCACGCTTATCCTGCCCATGGAGAGGGGTTTTGCATGATCCACGACGTTGGCGTCGCCATCCGGTCCCTTCAGGCGGCAGGGAAGATTCGAACGGCAATGACCGTGGATACAGATGTTCACCACGGGAACGGCACAGCGGCGATCTTCGCAAACGATCCGAGCGTTTTCACACTTTCCATCCACCAGGAAAACAACTATCCGATGCCGAAGCCGCCCTCCGACGAAGACATTGGCCTGGAGGACGGCACGCGCGACCACGAATACCTCGACGCCCTGGAAGAGGGCTTGCTCCACGCCTTCAAGAAAATGACGCCGGATTTGATTTTCTACGTCGGCGGAGCGGACCCTTACCGCGAAGACCAGCTCGGCGGCCTGGCCTTGACCATCGAAGGTTTGCAGAAGCGCGACCGGCTGGTGTTCGAACATGCGCGCCGCAAGGGAATTCCAGTGGCGTCCACGCTCGCAGGCGGGTATGCGCGGCGCGTTGCGGATACGGTTCGAATTCATGTCAATACAATCATCACCGCGCGCGACGTCATATTGCAGCACTTGCCCGCCGGAAGCTAGCGTCGTGCCCCAGGCATTCATGCAATGAACCGCGACATCGTCAGGGGCTAAAGCCCTTTCTCCTTCAATCGCTAATGTCAGGGCTGAAGCCCTGACCCACAAAGCTTGAGATGCGACATATTTTCTCGGTTGGACTATTTATGTAGGGTTATAAACAATCTTTGTGGGTCGCGGCTTCAGCCGCGACATTCACCGGTCAGAAAATCTTGGGTTTTAGCCCCTGAAGTTTTGTCAAAGGAGTTTCACCGCCGGTTTATGAGCTGACCATTGGCATTCGATTCGAGGGCAATCAGGGAGCAGGCGCTGCGGAAGCTTTGGTGATCGCGGCGGCGGCCAGATCGGCAAAGCCGTCCGGCGCGAAGCCTTGCGTGCGGTAGGCGATTTTTCCGGCCTTGTCGAGCACCAGGACGGTGGGAATCGATTCGACGTGGAACGCATGGTTGACGCCATCGGCAAAGATTAAAGTGCCTCCGGGCTTCTGGCCCTGGAGAAACGGCGCGACCTGAGATTCCTCCTCATCGGCGTTTATCGCCAGGAAGACAACATCTTCCCGCCCGGAAAATTTCGTTCGAACGTCGGCCAGCATTAATTCCATCTGATTGCAGTAGGCGCACCAGGTGGTCCAGAAGTTCACAACAACGACTTTTCCGCGCGATTCGGCCAGTTTCGTGGGGCCGCTCCCATCGACGTGCCGCAAGCTGAATTGCAGAGGGTCGGTTACGTCTTTATTGTAAACAGGCGCATCGGGCTTATCCGCTTTGGCGAGGTCCCGGTTGCGATCGTAGGCCGATAACACGATGTCACCAAGCCCTGCGTTCGTATCGTGTGTGAAGCGCCATAGATTGCCCATGCGCATGCGCAGCAAGTCGCGGTCGAGGGATGGGCCTTCGTTATCCGGCTGCGCCTGGCCGGCCAGGTTGAACGCGGTGGCGTATTGCCGGATGGCTTCGTCCGAGTGTTTATTCTCTTCCGCGATTTCGCCGAGGGTCAGCGCAGCCTCGGAGTTTGGAAACAGACGGAAGCCGGCCGTCAAGTCTTTCACGGCCTCGTCGTTCTTGTGCAGGTGATGTTGCAGCCGGCCGCGCATTACGTACAGGTCCACCATGAATTTATTACGGCCCGCCTGCCAGTCCTCCAGCGTCATCTGCTGGGGGCGCGATTCCGGATCGGCATTGGAGACGCGGTCGATCAGGCGAGTGTCGTAATCGACGGCGCGGAGTTGGCTTGCTTCGTCAGGCATTTTTTCAAGCAGGGTCACGGCGAGATACATTGACTGGCTGTCTTCGGGCTGGATGGCGATGACTTTCTCCGCGTATTCGAGAGCGCTCTTCTGGTTGTGAAGATTCATTTCCGATTCGAGGAGCGCGCGGTAGATCGCCCCGCGCCGCGGCGAATCCGGATACTTGACGAGGTAAGCTTCCAGACTCTGGACAAGCGCGGCGCTGTCGTTCCCGGCCTGGCGCACCGCAAGCTGCAATTCGGCGTCGGGGTCGAGAGCGGCATCCTTGGGCGGCGCAACGGTGTCGTCAGTCTTTGGCTTGGCGGGCGATGGCTGCGCCAGCGGTGATTTTTTTGCGGGCGCTTTCGCCGGGGGCGCCGCGGAAGGTGAGGGGTAATGCTGCGCCGAAGCCGCGCCGGTCATAATCAATGCCAAAAGGCACACGAGGAAACGCGATCGCCAATGCATAGGCGCGATTGTAACTCGAAATCAAGGGGCATGACGCGAAAAACCTTATAGGACTTCGCGGAGCGCTACTTGAAGTCCAATAGAACATCCACCGTGTGGCTGCTTGCATTCGGACGGAGCAAATGGCCAAAGTCGTTGTAGTGAACGGGCAATTCACCAAAGATGTCCCTGCTGGGTCTCGATAGCATTTTCACATGTGCTTCGTAGTAGCCGTCGTCAAAGACCTGGCCAGGAGCGATCTGCCACGCCTGCCGCAATCTCTTTTCAGCTTCCAAGGACAAACCTGTCACGATCATTTCGCCCATGCGGTACTGCGGGCCTTCGGAAATGGCTCCGCGATAGGAAATCTGGTGAGCATTGTCATCGAATTGCGGTTCGGCGTTGAGCTTCATATCGAGGTAGCCGCGCTTTCCATAAAAGGATTCGATCTTCTGCCAAAGGGCTTCGATCTTCATGCCGTCCGCAACGTCTCCAGACTGTAAGTCCACGGCAGCGTCAAGACTCGAGGATGGCACGGCCGAATTTCCCTGCCATGAAACCCCTTTCCACGAATACAGGGGGCCGGGATTGATGGGAATCGTGACTTCCACAGCCGTTTCCTTGGGGTCGTTCATATCGGGAATCGGGCGCGTTTGCGGGGGCCCGATTTGCACCCGGAGGAATCCTTTGGAAGCGTAGAGCGGCCGGACCTGCTCATTTTCAAAAATTTCGGCGGCAAAAAGGGAATAGGGCTGGCCTTTGATGTCGGGGACGCGGTCCTTCAGGCGCTCGGAATTGGTGGCAATGGCTTCTCCAAACTGTAACGATTGAACCCGAAGCTGGACTCCCTCAATCCGAAACTGCATCTCCATGCCATCGCCCACGGCCGCCGCCACCAGCCTGTGTTCTACGTTTCCCATGATTTTTTTCGAGGCCAGCAAGTTCTCGATGACGGCCGTCATTTGGTCGATCATCGTTCCGTCGGCTGGAGCTTCGCCTGTGAACAGGCCGACCTGGTTTCGGATGGCCTCTCCGATTTCGGCGCTGGTAAACCAGGGAAAATTGTCGAACGAAATCGGAAAGGTGGGCGCTTCCTGGACCTGGAACTCCAGGTTGATGGCTTCGCCCTTCGAGGCGTAACGGAAGTTGACCGCGGAAAATGTTCCCAGGGCGGCTAGGCGGTTGGTGGCGTCCTGGATTTGAGCCGCGGTGACCATGTCGCCCGTCTTCAAGCCGCTGGCGGCTATGATTTGGTCGGCAGGAAATTTTTGAGCTCCGCTGACTTTGATGGAGGCGATTGTGGAGCTTGGAGAAGAATTCGGAGCGGGCATCTGCGCGCGCGCGGCCAGAGCCACAAAAAGAAGCAAGTGCACAGCGACGGTTGCAAAAAGAATGCGTCTCACGGCAGCATTATATTACGTGATTTGCGATGCAGGATAGAAACGGAAAGTGGCACAGGCTGAAGCCTGTGCCACTTGAAGACTACTCAACCGTAACCGACTTGGCCAGGTTGCGGGGCTGGTCCACGTCGCAGCCGCGGCGGACGGCGATGTGATACGCCAGAAGCTGCAAGGGAATCACTTCGAGCAAAGGCGCGAACATTTCCATCGTGGGCGGCACGACGATCACGTAGTCGGACGCCTCGCGCGCCAGATGATCGTTTTCCGAGACGACGGAGATGACGATGCCGTCGCGGGCCTTCACTTCCTTGATATTCGAGACGCTCTTTTCGTAACGCGTCATGGCTTCGGGATCGCTTTCGTCGCGCGTCGCCAGCATCACCACGGGAAGGTTTTCGTCGATGAGCGCGTTTGGCCCGTGCTTCATTTCGCCGGCCGGATAGCCTTCGGCGTGAATGTAGGAAATTTCCTTGAGCTTCAGCGCGCCCTCCAGGGCGATGGGGAAGTGGATGCCGCGGCCAAGATAAAGAAAATTCGTGTGACGGAAAAAAGTGCGGGCCAGGGATTCGTAGATTCCCGATTCGTCGCCCTGCAGAACGGTTTCCATTTTGTGCGGGACGCGCATCAGTTCCTGCAGGAGGCGCTTCTCACAATCCTCGGTAAGCGTGCCGCGCACCTGGCCGAGATACATCGCCAGGAGCATCAGCGCGGTGAGCTGGCCCGTAAAGGCTTTCGTGGAAGCCACGCCGATTTCCGGCCCGGCGTGAGTCAGAATCGTTCCCGCCGCTTCCCGCGTGATCATCGAGCCGTACACATTGCAAATGGCCAGAGTCTTGGAGCCCTTCTGCTTGGCCTCCCGCTGCGCGGCCAGAGTGTCGGCGGTTTCGCCGGACTGGCTGATGCAAATCGTGAGCGTCTTGGAATCGATAATCGGGTCGCGGTAGCGGAACTCGCTGCCGTAGTCCACTTCAACGGGAATTTTCGCCAGCTTCTCGATCATGAACTTGCCGGTCTGCCCGGCGTGCCAGCTCGTGCCGCAAGCCACGATCTTGACCTTGGTGAATTCGCGGAACTCCTGCTCGGCAATGTCCATTTTGTCGAGGAACACCTTGCCGGAATCGAGCGCCACGCTGGCGAGCAGAGTGTCGCGAACGGCGCGGGGCTGCTCGAAGATTTCCTTCTGCATGAAATGCTTATAGCCGCCCTTTTCGGCCATGATGGGGTCCCAGGAGATGTGCTGCACGGCGCGCTGGATGGTGTTCCCGTCGAGGTCCATGACGCGGACGCCTTGCGGAGTGAGCACGGCAATGTCGCCGTCGGCCAGGAAAAACATTTCGCGCGTGTGCGCGAGGATCGCGGGAATGTCGGAGGCGACGAAATACTCGTTTTGCCCGAGGCCGATCACGGAAGGAGGGCCGGTGCGCGCGGCGATAATCTTGTTCGGGTCGGTAGCGGAAAGAATCGCCAGGGAATACACGCCCGAGAGCTGGCGCACCGTCTTGCGCACGGCGTCCTCAAGCGGGCCGCCTTCCTTCATGTATCGTTCGACGAGGTGGGCAATAATTTCCGTGTCGGTTTCGGTGACGAACTTGTGCCCCTCTTTTTCCAGCTGGCGTTTCAGCTCGACGTAATTCTCGACGATTCCGTTGTGGACGACGACGATGTTTCCCGTGCAATCGCGGTGCGGGTGGGCGTTTTCCTCGGTGGGACGGCCATGTGTGGCCCAGCGTGTATGCCCGATTCCATAGGCGCCGTCCATCGGCGATTGTCGAATGATTTCTTCGAGATTATGCAGCTTGCCGGGGGCGCGGCGGATTTGCACTTTTCCGTCCGAACCGACCACGGCGATGCCGGCGGAGTCATACCCTCGATATTCGAGGCGCCGCAGACCATCCAGAATCAGAGGGACAACTTTTTTAGACCCGATATATCCGACGATTCCACACACAGGTTCATCTCCGGACTTTTAGCTAGGCGACAGACAGGGAAGCCTGCATTAAAAAGAGTAACACAAGAGAATTCCGTCATCGGACGCGCGAGGCGCAGTGTTTCCTGAAGCTAACAGCAACTGCTTGTTTGGAGGAATCACGGTTATTCCACGATTTCGTAGCGAAATTCCTCGATTACAGGGTTGGCCAGGATTTCCCGGGCCATGCGTTCGACCTGCGTTTCGGCGGCCTCGCGGGTTACGCCGTTTAAATCAAGCACGAAAAACTTGCCCTGGCGGACGTCGCGAACCTCGCTAAATCCCAGAGAAGAAAGGGCATGCTGAATGGCCTGTCCTTGCGGATCGAGGACTGTGCGTTTGGGCATGACCCATACATGGGCTTTCATCGCCGTCATTATACCAAGCCCAGAGCCGCAACGCCGGAATGAAATTTGTCCAGCATGGCGATCTTTTCGTCGGCGGGCAGGAAGGAGTGGTGGAAGCTGGCCTCGGCGAGACTGACGAGTTCACCCGGAGCGAGGCCCATGCGATGCGCATGGCGGTATTCGTCGCTCACCGTTGTTTCAAACATGGAGGGGTCGTCGCTCGAAAGCGTTACAGGAAGGCCGCGGCGGAAAAATGACGGCAGAGGATGCTGGTCATACCCGGCTGTGGCGCGGCCAATCTGCCGCGCCAGCGCGCCGGTGCGAAGATTGCTTGTGGGGCAGATTTCGAGGGGAATGTTGCGCGCCGCAATGAAATCCATGGTGCGCTCGTCACGCATCACGCCGATGCCGTGGCCGATGCGTTCCGCGCCCAGCAGTTCCACGGCCTCGCGGACAATTTCCGGTCCGCCGATTTCCCCGGCGTGGATCAAGCGGTGCATGCCTTGGGCGGCCACGAATTCGTAGACGGGGCGCAAATCGATGGTGGGGAGTCCCAGTTCGTCCCCGCCAATCCCGTAGGCAATGATGTCTGGCGAACGCAATTCGGCGGCGATGCGCGCGACTTCCATCGCTGCTGGGGCGCCCCATTGGCGGACAGCGTCGAAAATATATTTCAACTGGACACCGGGAACTTCGGCTGCGGCGTCGCGCAGGGCAGCAAAATTGGCGGCGGGATCTTGATTGCGGCGGAACATCACGCCAATCGAGAGCGTGATCTCGGCGTAAAGAACGTTTTGGCGCCGCAAGGACTCGGCAAATCGACGCGCGATCAGTGCGTAATCTTTCGGGCCTCGCAAGAAAGAAGTGATCCAGATGAAATTTTCGATGAATTGGTCGAAGGTGCCCGGGGCGTAACGCGGGGCGGTCTCTTCAATGGTGAGAGTGACTCCGTGGCGCGCGGCCAATTCCACCACGGTAGAAGGCGCGATGGAACCTTCCAGATGAACGTGCAATTCGGCCTTGGGCAAAGCGATGAAAACGGCTTCGGATATGGGCGTGATCATTCGCGGCAACTCGGCTATCCCCGCAGGGTGCTGCGCTTGCGGCTATAGGAGAAGTAGATCACCAGCCCGATAGCCAGCCAAACAAAGAAACGGATCCAGTTCATGATAGGCAAGCCGGCCATTAGCAGCAAGCAGGTAAAAATCGTCATGATGGGAGCCAGCGGCCCGCCGGGAGCGCGAAATGCGCGATGCCGGCCAGGATCCCGGTAGCGAAGGATCAGCACTCCGCCGGCGACCAGAGCGAAAGCAAAAAGTGTGCCGATGTTGGAAAGGTCCGCCAGCGTCCCGATGTCCAGCAATCCCGCGGGGACTCCGACAACGAATCCGGCGACCCAAGTGGAAAAATCGGGAGTGCGATAGTTGGTGTGGACGCGGCTGAAGATTCGCGGCAGCAGGCCGTCGCGCGACATCGCGAACCACACGCGCGCCTGGCCCAGCTGAAAGACGAGCAGCGAGGAAATCATTCCCAGCAGGGCGCCCAACAGCACGATCAGGCGGATATTATTGAGACCCAGGCGTTTCAGCGTGTTGACAACAGGGGCCGCATCGTCAAGCAGCGTTTGCCAAGGGACTAGGCCCGTGAGCACCACGACAACAGCGATGTACAGAAACGTGCAAATCACCAGCGTGGCGATGATTCCGATGGGGAGATCGCGCTGAGGGTTCTTGGTTTCCTCGGCGGCGGTCGAAACTGAATCGAACCCGATATAGGTGAAAAATATGATCGAGCCACCTGTCAGGATCCCCGGCCAGCCGTTCGGCGAATACGGATGCCAATTCGCCGGGTGGATGAGCCGGGCGCCGAACCCAACGAAGACAACGATCGCCACGATCTTCAGCAGCACCATCACATTATTCGTCTCGGCGGACTCGCGAATGCCTCGCACGAGAATGACGGTGAGCAACATAACGATCAGGAACGCCGGCCAGTTAAAGCCGAAGTGCCAGCCGGGCGGCAACAACTCGTTGCCGGAAAAGTCGCTCAGGCCGCTGGGCAGGTAGGCGGGAGAAATCCAGCGAGGACTCGGGTGGACGCCAAACCAGTCCAGTAATGCGACGACGTGCGCCGAGAATCCGACGCTCACGGCCATGTTGCTGACGGCGTATTCGAGGATCAGGTCCCAGCCGATAATCCAGGCGATCAGCTCGCCCATCGTGGCGTAGGTGTACGTGTACGCGCTGCCGGCGATGGGAATCATTGCGGCTAGCTCCGCGTAGCATAGCGCGGCGAAAGCGCACACGACCGCCACGAGCAGGAACGAAATGGCTATGGCTGGTCCGGCGCCCGGGCGCCCGAAGGAAGGAGATCTGTAAATCAGATATTCAAGCAGGGGAGCGTTGAGAATAGAGGAGACCTGGAGTTTTTGTCCGGCGATGGCGGTTCCGATAACCGTGAATATTCCGGAACCAATCACCGCGCCGATGCCGAGAGAGGTGAGGCTCAGCCAGCCAAGAGATTTTTTCAACCGGCGTTCGGGCTCTTCTGCATCGGAAATCAACTGGTCGATATTCTTGACGCGGAACAGCCCTGAACCCACTCGGCACCATCCCCATGAGAGAGATGACAGTCGAAAAGACTCTACCTTGACGCGGGAAGGTCCGCAACTGCTGGCGCTGAGTGTGGTACTAAATTGGAGATCGCAGGGATGGTTTGGTTTTCAGTGGGACTGGCTTCACATGCTGCGGAAAAAATGTATTGTTTTGTCATTCTGAGCGAAGCGAAGAATCTCTCTTCGATTGAAGTATAAGAACAGAAACACGGAGAGATTCTTCGCGTCGCTCAGAATGACATCGCTTTGGGTTTTTCCGCAGACTGTTCAGCCTATGTGGTTTTTGACGGGGTGGCGATTTGCAAAACAGACAGGCTGAAGCCTGTCCTACTTCAAGCCCAGCTCAAGTTGGCGTATTGCTCGACCAGTTTTTTTGTTCCGTGATCGGAGAAACGGACGGTGAACTTGCGTTCCGGCTCTTCGCCCTCGACAGCGATGATTGTCCCGGTGCCGTAGGTGGCGTGGCGAACGCGCTGGCCAATGAGCGGGTTTCCATTTTGCTTGCCGGAACGGGAGGAAGAGCTCGAACGCGAGCGGCTGGGGGAATCGCTCGTCGAGCGCGATGGGGTGGCGATGCGTTTCACGCGGCGGGCAAATTCCTCTTCGCTGTAGGAATACTCGGGGTCCGGCTCGTAGCGGCGCGTCTCGCCGGCTTCGGCAAGGGAGCCAGCCGCCGTTTCGATCAGTTCCGCGGGAATTTCCTGGAGAAAGCGGGATGGCATGGAGCCGGTGAGTCGCTCGGAGCCATACATGCGGCGATACACGGCTCGCGTCAACGTGAGCGTTTGCTTGGCGCGCGTCATTCCGACGTAGCACAGGCGGCGCTCTTCCTCGAGTTCTTCATTGTCGTCTTGCGAGCGGCTGTGAGGGAAAATGCCCTCTTCCATTCCGGAGAGAAACACGTGATCGAATTCGAGACCTTTGGCGCTGTGCAGCGTCATGAGCGTGATCAGCGCATCTTCGTCAAAGTTGTCGGCGTCGCTGACCAGGGCGGCGTGGTCGAGAAAGTCGGAAAGCGTTTCGCCGCGCTCGGCGCCTTCGGCCATGGCGTTTACGAGTTCGTGCAGGTTGTCCGCGCGCGCGGTGTCCTCGCTGGAGTCGCGCTGCGCCAGCATGTCGAGATACCCGCTGCGGGTAAGAATGGACTGCAGGAAATCCGCGGGTGAAGAAGAGGCAATCTCCTGCTGCAGGCTTTCGATTAATGTGTGGAAGTCCCGGAGCGGCGCGAGGGAACGGCCGGAAGCGGAGGGTTCGAGCATTTTGCTGATGGCCGCCCACAGCGAAATATCGTGCTGCCTGGCCACCGCGGAGAGCGATTCGATAGAAGTTTTGCCGATGCCGCGAGGGGGCGTATTGATCACCCGGAGCAGGGCGATATCGTCGTCCGGAAACATCGCCAGGCGCGCGTAGGCCAGCGCGTCCTTCACCTCGGCGCGCTGGTAAAACGAGAAACCTCCCAGCATGCGATAGCGCATGCCGCGCGAACGCATGGCCTCTTCAAAGGAGCGCGATTGCGCGTTGGTGCGGTAGAGAACGGCAACATGCACGGCCGGGTCATCGGCGTGGAGAATGCGGATGGCGTCGGCAATGTATTCCGCTTCGGCTTTGGAGTCGCGCCCTTCAAAAAAAGCCAAATTGCTACCCGAGGATCGGGTGGCCTTGAGATTCTTTCCGAGACGCCGGCGATTGTTGGAGACGACGCTCGCGGCGGCGTCGAGAATTTTTTGGGTCGAGCGGTAATTTTCCTCAAGGCGAACGACGCGCGCGCCGGGATAATCCTCGTCGAAACGAAGGATGTTTCCGATATCGGCGCCGCGCCAGCGGTAGATGGATTGATCCTCGTCGCCGACGACGCACAGGTTGCGCGACTCGTTGACCAGCAGGCGCAAGAGATCGTACTGCACGCGATTGGTATCCTGATATTCGTCGACGTGAATGTAGCGGAAACGCGACTGCCACGCCGAGCGCGCATCCGGAAACTCACGAAGCACCTGGACGGCGCGAAGGAGAAGATCGTCAAAATCAAGCGCGCCGGCCTTGCGCAGGATGCTTTCATATTCCGCGTACACTTTTGCGGCGGTAATTCCCAGTGGATCATTGTGCTTGGCGGCTTCGGTGGCGATCTGCGCGGGAGTCTGGCCGTGATTTTTCGCGAAGCTGATGCGCTCCAGAAGCCCGCGGACTTTTTCGCCCGGATCCTTGATGTTCAAATGTTCGAGCGCAAGTTTCACGGCCGCGACTTGATCATCGGCGTCAAAAATCTTGAAATCGCGGGGCAAGCCGAGGCGTTTCGCTTCCCGGCGCAGCAGCCAAGCGGAAAACGCGTGAAATGTTCCGATCCACGGATCGTCGTACGCTTTTCCCTGGCGGATGAGCAGATCGCGGACGCGCTCCTTCATTTGCGCCGCGGCTTTGTTGGTGAAGGTTACGGCGAGGATTGCGCTGCCGGGTACGCCTTGCTCGATCAGGTGCGCGATCCGGTAGGTGATGGCGCGCGTTTTCCCTGTGCCGGCGCCGGCGAGAATCAAGACGGGACCTTCAACGGTGGTGGCTGCTTCGTGTTGCCCGGAATTCAGCTCGTCTAGGAGTGTCATGTTGGCAGGCGGGCCCGTTTCGGAAGTATCATTCTATCCGACGAGGTCGCGTTCAGCAAATTCACTCTCGCGCAGGTAGTAACTTGTTTCCAGAAACGTGCCGCAGCGTCAGTGTGGTTTTGGTGGCGCAGGCGTCCCGCCGGCGCCGCGCATTTAGCCCGCGAAGCGATTTAACCAGTTATCGCGAACGGGACTCGGCAAGATCGATCTCGAAAAAGAAGAGGGCCTTGTGGTCCGTCATGAAATCGAGATCCGGTATGTACAGGTGGGCGTAGTGGATGGCGCCAAAGTCGTGGTTCAGATCGAAAAAGAGGAAGCCGTGAGTGGTGGCGTGGGGCGGCAGGACATCGGTGCCGAGAGCGACGGAATGAAGCGTTGTGGTCATCTCGGTCCAATCCTTGCTGTGGCCCGAGCCGGACGAAGTCCCGGGAAACGGGAATTGGCGGTGGGCGCGAATATTGGAATTGGCCGTCAAGAGCGTCCTATCGGCGACTTCTTCGGGAGAAAGAAGTCCCAAACGCTGGCGATCCTGGCCGGGCTGAGAAATAACCAGCTGGATGGTTTCAGGGTTAACGCGAATCGGCACTTCGTTGTCGTTCCGGAAATAAACTTCGATGGCCACAATGCCCGCGGCGTAGACAGAATTTTTGCCGAAAACTTCTTTCTTGTAACGTTCGGCGCGAAGATACGGATCGGCCACGATGGTCAAGTTCTGATGGGTGTCGCGTGTGGGGAGCGACATTGGGTCCGGAGGCGCAGTTTGGGCCAGCGCGCCCACGGGCAGGAGCACCACGATGGTGAAGATTGCGCGGAGCATAATCTGGTTGGCTATGATGCGCTCCCCCGGAAATAGGTTCGCTCCAGGCAGTGACTCATTTTGTTTATAAGGATGCCTGGACCAACCCGAAAGTCACGGATCAACGTGAACCGGACGGGACGGCGGCCAAAACCGTGCCGCATCATTGGTAGCGGGGTGAGATGAGGCCGCCCGAGTATAGACCGGGCGGCGTTAATGCCGAACCAGGGTTAAACAGAATTACTACCTCACTCCACTATTCGTATGCCAATCCCAGCGGTGCGCCTATAATATCCGATCTAAAGTCGTCATAGGGATTGTTCTACATTCTTCCCGGACAGGAGAGGGCTCGCCGAGGGCCTCTTGGGATGTATGCGCTCTATAGTCTGCTGACGGCCGCGGGGATGATCCTGCTCTCTCCGTATTTTTTGATTCGCGGGTTGATTCAGGGGAAATATCTCAGCAACATTCCGGAGCGCCTCGGATGGAGATTTCCGCCGGAACTGCGGGTCCGAGAGTTTCTCGGAGCGCGGCAAAAATCGATCTGGATTCATGCGGTGTCCGTCGGCGAAGTTCTTGCGGTGCTTCCCCTCGCACTGAAGCTGAAAAAAAGGTTCCCGAAGTGCCGCCTGGTAGTTTCCACTACGACGGTCACCGGTCAGAAGCTCGCGCGCGAACGGATGGCGTTTGCCGACGCGCTTTTCTATTTCCCCTTGGATTGGCGGGGCCCCGTGCGGCGGGCTCTGGCGGCGGCGAACGCGAAGGCGGTGATCATCGTGGAAACAGAGATCTGGCCGAATTTTCTGCGCGAGTGCCGCCGCGCGGAGGTGCCGGTTATTTTCGTGAACGGGCGTATTTCGGAGCATTCGTTCCGCGGTTACAGGCGGGCCTTTGCGTATTCCGCCGATACTCTTACTGGGTTTCTGAAAAGAGTCCTGAGCGATGCAACTTTGTTTTTGATGCAAAGCGAAGAGGATGCCGCGCGCCTGACCGCATTGGGAGCGCCCGGCGAGCGTGTCCTGGTCGCCGGCAATTTAAAATATGATTTTTCCGAGCCGGGTGAAAGCGCTCTTTCCGCTTGGCTGGAGGCCGAACTGTCCAGAAGCAATCGCGGCCCGGTCATCGTTGCGGGGAGCGTGCTTGCCAATGAGGAGATTCCTGTTCTGCGGGCGTTTGCAGATGTAGAGAGCGAATACCCGCGGGCTCTCTTGATTCTTGCGCCGCGGAAACCGGAGCAATTCGACGCTGCGGCGGCAATCATCGCTGAATCGGGCCGAAAATTGTTTCGCCGCCGCGGCCTCACGCTGAATGGGGCGGGAAGCGCCACGCTAGACGAACCGGGCAATGTATTGCTGCTTGACAGTATTGGCGAGCTGGCCGGGTTGTATCGTCTTGCGGACACCGTGTTCGTGGGAGGCTCGCTTGTTCCCGGAGGCGGTCACAATATTCTCGAGCCGGCAGCTTTTGGCAAAGTGCCGGTTTACGGCCCATCGATGGAAAATTTTCGTGAAATATCGTGGCAATTTCTCACCGCAGGCGCTGCGATCCAGGTGCAAAATTCGGAAGGTCTTGGCGAGGCCTGGCGAGGCATACTTGCGGAACCGGAGCGCGCGTCCCGCATGGGAGCTAGTGCGCGGGAAATGGTGGCCCGAAATCGCGGCGCGACCGAGCGTGTTCTGGAACAAATCGAGCGCGCCGTCGGCTTGGAATGGGGCGAAAGGTGAAGCGGTCTTCAGGATGGCTTCGCTTGCTGTGGCCGCTGTCGTTTCTCTATTCCTTGATTGCGCGCGCTCGAGCATGGTGCTACGCCCGGGGCGTTTTCCGAAAGCGCAAATTGCCGGGGACGGTGGTCGCGGTAGGAAACCTGACGGTGGGGGGCACGGGCAAGACGCCGATGGCGCTGGCCATCGCGGAGCGCCTCGCCGGGGAAGGGATACATGCGGCGATTCTGACGCGCGGGTATCGAGGAACGGCGGACGGAGGTGCGGGTGCCGTTCCGCAGAGCGATGAGGTTGCGCTGCTGCGCGAGCGGCTCGCGGGAAAAGTTCAGCTCGGCGTCGGAGTGGACCGTTACAAGAGCGGCATGGTCCTGGCGCGGCACGGAATCGATTGGTTTGTGCTGGACGACGGATTTCAGCATATGAAGCTGTCGCGCGATGCCGACATCGTCCTCGTGGACGCCACGGATCCGTTTGGCGGCGGCAGGTTGTTGCCCGCGGGCCGCTTGCGCGAGCCGCTTTCGGCGCTGCGGCGCGCGGACCTTGTGGTCATAACGCGCGCCGTGCAAGCGCCTGCGTCGGCCCTTGAAGCAATCATCCGCAGACACACAAATAAGCCCATCTTCTACGCATCTGCGCGCCTCGAAAGTGTGCTGCGTGTTCCGAGGCTGGACGTTGCTCTGCCGCAGGAGGATTGGCGGAAAGGGCGATATCTGGCGTTTTGCGGAGTGGGGAACGCCGCCGCATTTTTCGAAGATTTGCGCAGCTGGGGATTCCAGACGGTTCAGCAGCGCGCTTTTGCGGATCATCATGTGTACACGCTCCGCGAAGCGGCGGAGCTGGAGCAGGCTGCGTCAAGTTGCGGCGCGGATGCGCTGCTGTGCACGGAAAAAGACGTGTGGAATCTCCGGAACGTGACTTTCACGGCGCTGCCTGCGTATTGTTGCCGGATTTCGTTTGTCCTGCCCGAGGATTTTTGGAATTCGGTCACGGACCGGGTGCGGGTCGGAAAAGCGGGCGTGGCTCGATGAAACCACCG